>Ga0190269_10000958_pt1 | contig 14134 bp, 14 predicted proteins | sample Popmic249IS_FD_133749 | JGI IMG/M metagenome (GOLD analysis project Ga0190269, IMG submission 133749) | Populus adjacent soil microbial communities from riparian zone of Blue River, Arizona, USA - 249 IS | ecosystem: Environmental > Terrestrial > Soil > Riparian zone | place: USA: Arizona...
CCGCGGTCACCCCGTCCAGGTGCAGCCGCAACTCGCGTTGGCCGAGCAGCTCGGACAGCGTGCCGGCTGCGGCGACCTGGCCTTTGTCCAGGATGACGACGCGGTCGCAGACCCGCTCGACCTCGCCGATGAGGTGGGAGTTGAGCAGGACGGCGACGCCGCGTTCCTTCAGCGACAGCAGCAGGTCCCGGACGTCGGCGCGGCCCACCGGGTCGAGGGCGCTCGTCGGCTCGTCGAGCACCACCAGCTCGGGGCGGGTGACCAGCGCGACCGCCAGCCCCAGGCGCTGCTGCATGCCCTTCGAGAATCCGCCCACCCGGTCACCCGCGCGGTCAGCCAGGCCGACGAGGCCCAGGCATTCGCGTCGCTCCGCGTCGGGCACCGAGATCCCGGTGAGCCGGATGTGCAGCCGCAGCACCTCGGCGGCGGTGAGCCAGGGCTGATAGCGGAAGAGTTCCGGCAGGTAGCCGACCCGGGCCCGGGCCCGCGGGTCGCCGCCGGGCCGGCCCAGCAGCAGCACCTCGCCGGCGTCGGGGCGGACCAGGCCGAGCAGCATCTTGATGACGCTGGTCTTGCCGGCGCCGTTCGGCCCGAGCAGGCCGAGGACCTCGCCGCGGCCGACGGTGAGGGACACCCCGTCGACCGCGGTCTGCCGCCGGTACCGCTTGCGCAGCCCCGAGCACCACACCGCCGGGGCGGGGGGAAGCTCGGCGAGCAGCTGCTGCGCGGCGTCCAGGGATGGTTCTGTGGTCACCGGATCACCGCAGCTCTCGCGCCACCGACAGCACCTCATCGGCGCTCAGCGAGCCGGCCACCGCGGTGACGACGCCCGCGTCGGCCCACACCACGCCGGCGAGCAGGCCGTCCCGCGAGGTCAGCACCGTGGCGGGCTTGCCGTTGACCTCGGCGGCCGAGCTCGTCAGGTATCCGGCGTTCACCGGCAGCGGCAGGGTCCGCCCGTCACCGGTGAAGGACCGCAACTGCGCCGCGACGTCCTCCGGCAGGCCGGGAAGCGACAGCAGGTAGTCGCGGGCGGTCTCGAACGGCACCCCCGAGGAGTACGCCGTGGGCGCCGTCGCGCGAGCCACGATCATGGCCGGCACCCCCCGCGCCTCCAGCCAGACCGCGGCGAGCCCGGGGCCGGCGCTGAGGCGGAACTGGCTGCCGTCCAGTCCCGGCGGCGGGGCGGGCAGCGACCGGCCGGCCGCCTCCGCGGTCTTCGCCGCCTTCGCCGCGGAGAACGTGAACTCCGCGGTGACCCGGTCACCGACCTGGTACGCCGGCTCACCGACCACGCCCCGGGGGAGCTTGCCGACCCGCGGCACCCCGAGGCCGGTGATCTCGGCCGCGGCGGAGGCCCCGCCGGCGCGGCGGACGTTCGGCTTGGAGGTGATCTTCACGTCGCCGTACGCGGACAGGTCCGGAAGCGCGACCAGATCGGCCTGGGTGAGCGTGACCGGCGCGATCCGCTCGGTGCGGAAGATGGGCAGCCAGTCGGCGGCAGCCGCGGCGCCCGCCCCCGTGAGCAGGGCGACCACGCCGACCGCGGCGATCACCGGGCTGCGCAGCGCGGTCCGCCACCGGCGTCTCGGCGCGGCCGCGGTCACCGTCCGGGAGCCGTCCACCGCCTGCGACAGGCGCCGCCATCCGGCGTCCACGTCGGGGGCGACCTCCGCGGTCAGCGCGGCGCCGGCGAGCGCCGCGTCGTCCCGGGCGGCGGCCAGCCCGGACAGGCAGACCGGGCAGCCGGCGACGTGCTCACGATCGGTGTCGGCGACACCGGCCGGCTCGTCGACGAGCCGGCGCAGCGTGCCCTCAGTCGGATGACGCATGACGGTTCAACTCCTCGCGTAGGGCGGACTCGGCGCGTCGTACGGTGGTGCCCACGCTGCCGGGGGACAGGTCGAGGGCGGCGGCGACCTCGGCGTAGCTCAGGCCGCTGTGCCGCAGCACGAGGGCGACGGCCTGCTTGCGGGGGAGCCGGGCCAGGGCCGCCCGGACGCGGCGGCGCTCGTCGAGCGTCACCACCGCGTCGGCGACATCGGGACAGACGGTGTCGGGGCCGCCGGCGGACTCCTCCCGCGAGGCCCGGCGCCGGCCGCTGCGCAGATGATTCAGCGCGGTGTGCGCCGCGGCGACGGACAGCCACCCCGGCGCCTCCGTGGCCGGCACCGAGGACCGCCCGAAGGTCAGGAACACCTCCTGCGCCACGTCCTCCGCCTCGTCCCGCGACCCGAGCACCCGGGCGGCGACGCCGACGACGCGGGCGTACGCGGCCCGGAACACCTCCTCGAGATCGGCCCGGACGGCCTGTCCCGGTCGCGGAGTCCCTGACAGCGCCACGCCATCGCTCCGCTCCGCTCGCCGGGCCGCCGCTGCGATCCCACCATGCCGTACAACGCTCACACCTGTAGAGCACCGCCGGCGCGGAACTTGTGACAACAGCCGGTCAGGAGTCGAGATGCTCCGCGAGGACGGCACGGTGGGTGGCGCGGGCGTCGGCGTGCCGCCGGAGGCCATCATCGGTCAGCCCGACGAACACGCCGCGGCGGTCGTCCTGGCAGAGCTCGCGGCGCACGAGGCCGTTCTTCTCCAGGCGCGCGACCGTCCGTGACAGCGCGCTCTGGCTCAGATACATGTCCGCGGCCAGCTCCTGCATGCGGCGCTTCTCACAGCTGGCCGTCACCAGCCGGTCGAGGGTCTCGAACTCGCCGAGGCCGAGGCCGTGCGCCTCCTGCAGCACCCGCTCGAGGTGCGAGGCGATCTCGTTGTAGCTGGTCAGCAGCGTCCGCCAGCGGTGCACCAGGGTCGGCTCGGACGTCATGAGCCGCATCCTAGCCCGGTCCCGGCTTCCGATGCACGGGCAAAAGTTGTGAACGCATAAAATGCTTGAGCATCTTATGCGTGCGCATATAACCTCCCGGGCGTGACTGTCTCCGATAGCGCCCTCTCCGCGGCGCCCCTGACCGCTCCGGCCCCCGCCGCGCCGCAGCCTGCGCAGCACTGGACACCCCGGCTGTGGGGTGTGCTCGCGGTGCTGTGCGCGGTCCTGTTCCTCGACGGCCTTGACGTCTCCATGGTCGGCGTGACCCTGCCGTCCATCGGCGCCGAGCTCGGCCTGTCCACCACGTCGCTGCAGTGGATCGTCAACGGGTACGTCCTCGGCTACGGCGGACTGCTGCTGCTCGGCGGGCGTACCGCCGACCTCCTCGGCCGGCGCAAGGTGTTCCTCGTCGCCCTCGGGGTCTTCGCCGTCGCCTCGCTCGTGGGCGGGCTCGTCGACGACGGCGCCCTGCTCATCGCCACGCGGTTCATCAAGGGCCTGGCCGCCGCGTTCACGGCGCCGACCGCGATGTCCATCCTGACCACCACGTTCCGCGAGGGGCCGGCCCGCAACCGGGCGCTGTCCGTGTTCACCGTGTTCGGCGCGAGCGGCTACTCCTCCGGGCTGATCCTGGGTGGACTGCTCACCAGCCTCGGATGGCGCTGGACCTTCCTGATCCCCGTACCGCTGGCATTGGCGGCCCTCGTCGCCGGCATCGCGCTGATCCCCCGGGACCGCCCGGCCGCCGACGGCGGCCACGACCTGCTCGGCGCCGTGACGCTGACCGGCGGCATGCTGCTGGCCGTCTACACCGTCGTGTCGGCGCCGGAGCGCGGCTGGCTCGACCCGGTGACGCTCGCCCTCGCGGCGGCGGCCGTCGCGCTGCTCGCCGGGTTCGTCGTCGCCGAGAACCGCGTGCGGCACCCGCTGATCCGGCTCGGCATCCTGCGCTCCGGCACCGTCGTCCGCGCCAATCTGAGCATCGTCGCGCTCTTCGGCTCGTACCTCAGCTTCCAGTTCATGATGACGCTCTATCTGCAGGACGTCCTCGGGTGGTCGCCGCTGACGATGGCCCTCGCCCTGCTGCCGGCCGGCCTCGTCGTCGCGTTCGGCTCCCCGTTCGTCGGCCGCCTCATCGACCGGTACGGCACCCCGCGCCTGCTCATCGGCTCGATGACCTCGCTGCTGCTGGGCTACGCCTGGTTCCTGCTGACGGCCGGCGACGCCCCGCACTACGTCGTCACGATCCTGCCGACGATGCTGCTGCTCGGCGGCGGCTTCGCGTTCGGCTTCAGCTCGATCATGGCGCAGGCCACCCAGGGCATCGACGACTCGGAGCAGGGCCTCGCCTCCGGCCTGCTGAACACCTCCGGCCAGGTCGGCGCGGCGCTCGTGCTGGCGGGGCTTACCGCGCTCATCACCGGCGGCGCTGCCCCGGGGGCCGGCGACTTCGGCCCGTTCCGCCCGGGCGTCAACCTGGTCACCGCGGTGGCGGCCGTCGGCCTGCTCCTCAACGTGGTCCCGCTGCTGCTCAGGCCTCGCGCCGGCCGGCATCGCTGACCGCCGGGCGTACGACCCCGCCGGCGATCCTGAGCACGAGCCGGCGGGGGAGCGCGCCTGCCAGGGCGGCCTGCACCTTGTTCTTGCGCCCCGAGACGACGCCGGCCGGCGCGGCGCGGGAGTCGAGGGCGCGCAGGGCGGTGGCGACGACGTCGGCGGCGGACTCGAAGGCGGCGCCTGCCTCGTCGGCGCCGCTGGTGGCGTAGAACTCCGTGCGGGTCGCCCCGGGCGACAGCCCGAGCACCCGGACGCCGGCACCTCCCGTCGCAGAGCAGCCTCAACCGGGTCATCCTCAGACCGCCGATGCGGAGGTACGGTGGTGCGGTGCCGCACGGGTAGCGGGTCGTCCAGTGGTTTGCGCGCGCAGCGCCCGCCCGGAAGGTCCGCCCATGTCGATGCTCATCCGCCCGTTCGCCCGCAGCGACCGCGACCAGGTCACCTCCCTCGTCAACGCCCACATCGCCGCGGTGGTGCCCGGCGCCTCGGTGTCCGTTCAGGTGCTGCTCAGCCAGCTCGAGCGCGAGCCCGGCGAGTTCATCGTCGACCGCTGGGTCCGCGACCGGGTCACCCTGGTCGCCGAACAGCGCGGCCGCGTCGTGGCCGCGGCCCACCTCCTGCGGTACGGCGACGAGGAAGGCGCCGCGGACACCTACCGCAACGCCGGCGAGATCCGCTGGCTGGTGTGCTGGCCGGACGCCCCGTACTGGCCGGACGCCGCACAGGCCGGCGACGCGCTCGCCGTGGCCTGCCACGCCCAGCTGCACCGCTGGGGCGTCACCCGCCGATACGCCGGCGGCGCCCTGCCCGCCCCCGGCGTGTACGGCGTACCGGAGCAATGGCCCCACATCCGGGCCGTCTACGAACGCATCGGCTTCCACGACGACGGGCACACGGAAACCGTGTACGCCGCCCGGGTCGCATCCCTCCACCGCCCCGCGCCACCCCTCCCGGACCTGACCACCCGCCGCACGGTAGGCATCAACGGCACCCGCATCACCGCGCTCCTCGGCGCCGAAGCCGTCGGCTACATCGAGGTGGACACCACCCTCGACGCCGGGCCACGGATGTCGCGCTCCGGCGCCTGGGCCGACATCGGCAACCTCTGGGTCGAGCCGTCCCACCGCCGCCGAGGGCTCGGCGGCTGGCTGCTCGGCCGGGCCGCCGCATGGCTGGAGCTGGGAGAGATCACCCGCCTCCTGGACTACGCCGACGCGGAGGAGGAGGCGTACTCGGCGTTCCTCACGGCGATGGGCTTCACCGAACTCACCCGCACGGCCCGGGCCTTCGTCGCCGGCGGTTCCCCAGCCTCACGGTGACTCCTCGAGGCCGGCCTGGTCGTCGGTGTCGAGCCCGACCGCCTCGGCCAGCTCGTTGGCGGTCATCCGCTGGTCGGCCGCGGCCCGGCCGCACTGGGTCGAACCGGATGCCTTCGGTCTCGAGCACCAACTTCGGTCGTCCTGGCGGTCCGGGTCGGGCCAGCGGAACTCGGGCGAGATGGCGCCGTGCAGCTTGACGACCCGCGATCGGCGATGAGGTGCCGCCCGTCACGCGCCGGCGGCCTTGCCGGCGACGGCGACGGGTACGGGGCATGATCACCGGGCGGCGTCGGCAGAGTCCGGGAGGAAGCCGGTTCTCCTGGATGACCTACGGGCGGACAGGTGGTTGGCGGGCGCCGTCATGGGTTATTGGTGGAGGCGGTGGGCGCCGGTCGGCAGCCTGTGAAAGGGGTCGTCGTGGATCTGCAGTTGTCGGCACGGGCCGGCTCGGGCTGCACGGTGGTGGCGGTGGCCGGTCAGTTGGACATGGACACCGGTCCCGAGCTGGACGACTTCCTTCAGGAGGTCGCCGACGGCGGTGGCGTGCAGGTGGTGCTGGACTTCGCCGATGTCTCGTTCATGGACTCCAGTGGCCTGGGCGTGCTTATGGTCTGGTTCAAGCGGTTGCAGGGCCGGGGCGGGCGGCTGAGCGTCGCGGCGGTGCAGGATCCCGTCGAGTACGTGCTGCGAGTGTCGGCGGTCGACCAGGTGCTGGCCGTGTACGACACGGTGGAGGCGGCGCAGGCCGCCATGCCGCCGGTGGCGCCCTGACCGCAGCGGCGCGGTCAGCGGCCGTCGGCCGAGGTGGCGGCGGAGACGTCGGCGCCCGAGTCGGTGCGGCGGGGCCGGTTGTGGTGCCCGTGCCAGTCGATGATCAGCAGCGTGGCGTCGTCCTCGAGGGTGGGGCCGGCCACGGCGAGGACCGCGTCGGCCAGGGCGCGGACGGCCTCCCTGGGGTGCAGGCCGGTCAGGTCCCGGAGCCGGTTCGTGAGGTCGAGGGCGGCCGCGTTGCGTTCCCGCATGCCGTCGGTGACGACCACCAGGCGGTCGCCGGGCCGGAGCGTGATCGCGCCGGAGCGGGCCGGGGTCTCGGGGAACATTCCGAGGGCGAAGTTGCGTGGCAGCGTCAGCTCCTCCGCGGCGCCGTCGCGGATCAGGATCGGCGGCACGTGCCCGGCGTTGACCAGGTCGCACGTGCCGGTGGTCAGGTCCAGGCGGCCGAGCACGGCGGTGACGAAGGCCCCTTGCGTCGGGGCGTTGTCAGCGATCGCGGCCGCGGCCCGGTCGGCCTGCTCGGTGAGGCTGAGCCCGGCGCGGCGGGAGTTGCGCAGGCTGCCCACGCCGAGGGTGGCGATCAGTGCGCTGGCCACGCCGTGGCCCATGGCGTCGGTCACGCTGAAGTGCAGGGTGTCGCGGGCGAGGCTGTAGTCGAAGGTGTCGCCGCCGATGCTCGCCGACGGCTCGAGCCAGCCCGAGAGGGTGAACGAGCCGCCCTCACAGGTGAAGGCGCTCGGCAGCAGCCGGCGCTGGATCTCGGCGGAGAGGCTGAACGCGGTGGTGCGCTGCCCCCATTCGAACAGGTCGGTGTGGCGGCGGTTGGCGATCACGACGAACGCCAGCGCGTGCGCGGTCCGAGCGATCTCCGGGAGCGCCCCCGCTTCCGGCTCGGCGTCCAGGACGATCTCCAGCAGCCCGATCGCCTCACCGCGCTCGGTGACCGGCGCGAGGACCGTCCATTCGGCGCCGGCGCGCACCACCTGCACCGCCTGGGTTCGTAGCGCTTCCTCCTGCGGGCCGCCGTCGAAGGGTGACACGGTGGCGACTTCCCCGCCGTCGCGGCGGCCGTCCTCCACCGGGCCGAACGGGACGTGTGCCAGCCGGACCAGCGCCCGCCCGCTGAGGTCGGCGATGAGGAAGGAGATGCTGCGGGCGTGCAACGCCTCGCCGAGTTCCCGGGTGACGACCTCGACGGCGTTCACCGGCGTCGCGTCCTCGGCGGCCGCCAGCATCCCGGACAGCGTCACCTCGAACGACGGATCCATGCCCGCAGCATAGGCGCGAGCGGGTGGAGCATCGCCTGCGGGCGGTACACCGGCCGTGAGTAAAGACCGGCGAACCGGGGAATGGTGTGCACCGAGGATCGAGGTCACCCATGGGCGCGGCCTTGCAGCACGGCACCAGGTGGAGGAGCTGACGCCCGTGTCCCACCCCCTGACCTGGCAGGTGGACTCTCGCGAGGGCCTGATCATCGTCACGGTGACCGGAACGGTGGACGCCCGGTCCGGCCCCGGCCTGCACCGGGCCCTGAGCCGGTGCCTCAGCGGGGAGCCCGGCGCCGTGGTGATCGACCTGGCCGGCGCGAGCGTGCCGGACCCGCAGGCGGCGCAGACCTTCGCGCGGATCCTCGACGAGGCGCGACCGTGGCCCGGCACCCCGGTGCTGCTCTGCACGCCCGAGGCGCCCACCGCCGACATGATCGGGGCGGCGGTGACCGAGGAGCCCCTGCTGCTGTACGCCTCCGTCGCGGAGGCGTTGTCCGCGCTGACCGGGTACACCGACCTCATCAGCGAAGCCATCCTGCCCGTGCCGGGCGCCGCGCGGCAGGCCCGCGAGATCGTCACCGAGGCCTGCGCGCGGTGGGACGTGCCGCAGCTCGCCGCCCCGGCCACCCTGGTCGCCAGTGAGCTGGTCACCAACGCGGTGGTGCACGCGCGCACCGCCATGACCTTCCAGATGACGCTGCGCCCGCGCTACCTGTATCTCGCCGTGATCGACGGCTCGCCCGCCGGACCGGAGCCCCGCGGCGAGCGCCGCCCCGACGCGATCGGCGGACGGGGGCTGCACCTGGTCGACATGGTGACCGATCGGTGGGCGTACCACCGGAACCGCGACGGCAAAGTCGTCTGGGCGCGCTTCGGCTTCGCGGGGTGAGCCCCTACTCGGGGACGTCGCCGCGCCGGCGCCGCAGTGCCGTGACGACCCAGGGCGCCACCAGGGCGAGCGCCGCGACGATCCACAGGATCACCGTGAGCGGGCTGGACACCAGGGTCGTGTAGTCCCCGTCGGACAGCGCCAGCGCGCGGCGCAGCTGCTGCTCGGCCAGCGGCGCCAGGATCAGGCCGACGATGGCCGGCGCCACCGGCACCTCCGCCAGGCGCATCAGCAGGCCGATCAACCCCAGGACCGTCAGGACCATCAGGTCCGCGATCGTGCCGCCGGCCGCGAACGTCCCGAGGCAGGCGAAGACCAGGACCCCGGCATAGATCCCGTACGCGGGAATCGTGAGCAGCCGCGCCCACAGCCGGACCAGCGGCAGGTTGAGCACGAGCAGCAGGACGTTGCCGATGTAGAGGCTGGCGATCAGGGCCCAGACGAGGTCGCCCGATTCGGTGAAGAGCTGGGGTCCGGGCTGGAGCCCGTACGACTGGAAGGCGGTGAGGATGACCGCCGCCGTCGCCGAGGTCGGCAGGCCGATGGTGAGCAGGGGGACGAGCACCCCGGCCGCCGCCGCGTTGTTGGCGGCTTCCGGGCCGGCCACGCCCTCGATGGCGCCGTGGCCGAACTCCTCGCGGTGCTTGGACAGGCGGCGTTCGACGCTGTAGCTGAGGAAGGTGGGCACGTCGGCGCCGCCGGCCGGGAGGCTGCCGATGGGGAAGCCGATCGCGGTGCCGCGCAGCCAGGCCGGCCAGGAGCGGCGGAAGTCCTCCCGGGACAGCATGGCCGCGCCGCGCATCGGCTCGACGCGGGCCGCTCCGGTGCCGGCGACCAGGTGGCTGAAGGTCTCGCCGAGGGCGAAGAGCGCCACCACCACGATCACCACGTCGATGCCGTCGAGCAGCGACGGCACGCCGAAGCTGAGGCGCGGCTGGCCGGTCAGGGTGTCGATGCCGACCAGGCCGACGGCCGCGCCGATGACCAGGCTGGCCGCGCCCTTGAGGAGGCTGGGGCCGAGCAGGGCGCTGACCGTCACGAACGCGACCACCATGAGCGCCACGTACTCGGGCGGTCCGAAGCCCAGCGCGATGTCGGCCACGAGGGGCGCCGCCGCGCTCAGCGCGATGGTGCCGATGGTGCCCGCCACGAAGCTGCCCAGCGCCGCCGTCGCGAGGGCTGCCGCGCCCCGGCCGGCGCGGGCCATGCGGTTGCCCTCCAGGGCGGTGGCCACCGAGGCGCTCTCACCCGGCGTGTTGAGCAGGATCGACGTGGTGGAGCCGCCGTACATCGCCCCGTAGAAGATCCCCGACATGAGGATGATGGCGGTCACGGGCGAGCCCATCTTCATGCTGATCGGCAACAGCAGCGCGATCGTGCCGATGGTGGCGGCGACGAAGCTGCCGAGGGCGGCGGTGGCGAGCGCGGCGGCACCCCGGCCGGCACGCGCCATCCGGTTGCCCTCCAGCGCGGTGACCACGGAAGCGCTCTCGCCGGGTGTGTTCAGCAGGATCGACGTGGTGGATCCGCCGTACATGCCGCCGTAGTAGATGCCGGCGAACATGATCAGGGCGGCGGCCGGTTCCAGCCGGAAGGTGATCGGGAGCAGCAGCGCCACGGTCAGGGCGGGGCCGATGCCGGGCAGGACGCCGACGGCGGTGCCGATCGTGACGCCGATCAGCGCCCACATCAGGTTGGCCGGGGTCAGCGCCTCGGCGAACCCGGAGAGCAGGGCGTCCACTCAGAACCCCCAGGGCCCGGTGGGCAGGCTCAGCCCGATCAGCCGGTCGAAGACGAGGAAGGCCACGGCCGCGAGCGTCCACCCGTACGCCACGACCCGCGCGGGATGCGGCGCGCCGAGCAGCAGGGCCGCGCCCGTGAAGAGGCCGGCGGAGCTCACCACGTACCCGAGAACGGGCAGGAGCAGAGCGAATGCGATGAGGATGAGCACCATCGCCCCGAGGCGCCAGAGGCGCCCGGCCCGCACGCCGGGCCGGCACAGCACGTGCCGGGCCTGGACGGCCAGGGCCACGCCGAGCAGCCCCAGCAGCACGCCGATGAGCAGCGGCGCGGCCGCCGGGCCGAGCGCGTCGTCGGAGCCGCGCAGCCCGGCGGCGTCGGCCAGCACGACCACCGCCGCGACGATCATGATCAGCCCGAGGGCGCCGGACGCGAACGAGGTGCGCCGCTCCTGCTCGGCCGGGGCGGTCATGCCAGGCCCATCTTCACGAGGACGTCGGTGACCGTGCGGCGTTCCTGCTGGATGAACGTGTCGAATTCCGGGCCCGCCAGCATGGCGTCGCCCCAGCCGCGCCGCTGCAGCGTCTCGCGCCACGCCTCGGTCTGCGTCATCCGGACGATCAGGTCCTCCAGAGCCCGCTCGTCGGCGTCGCTGATGCCGGCCGGGGCGACCACGCCGCGCCAGTTGGCGAGCTCCACGTCGACGCCCTGCTCCTTCAGCGTGGGGACGCTGGGGAGGGCGGGCAGGCGCTGGGCGCTGGAGACGGCGAGCGGGCGTACGGTCCCCGCCTTGATCTGCGCCTCCATTTCCGAGACGCCGGAGACGCCCGCGACGGCGCGGCCGGACAGCAGCGTGGACAGCGCCTCGCCGCCGCCGGAGTGGGCCACGTAGTTGACGTCGCGCGGGTTCACCCCGATGGCGCCGGCGACCAGGCCGGCGAGGATCTGCTCGACGCCGCCCGCCGAGCCGCCCGCGAAGGACACCGCCCGCAGGTTCTGGCGCATCCTGCCGACGAGGTCGCCCACGGTCCGGACGGGGGAGTCGGCCGGCACCACGATGATCTCGTAGTCGGTGGTGAGCCGGGCCAGGGGCGTGGTGCCGTCGAGCGTGACCGGCGAGTCGTTGCTCTCGATGGCGCCGACCATGATCAGGCCCATCACCATGAGCTGGGTGGGGTCGCCCTCGAAGCGGGCGAACTGGCTGAGCCCGATCGTGCCGCCGGCGCCGGCCACGTTGTAGACCTCGGTGCGGCCCACCACGTCCCGCAGCGCCGTCTGCATCTCGCGGGAGGTCTGGTCCCAGCCGCCGCCCGGGGCCGCCGGCGCCATCAGCCGCAGCTGCCGGCCCTCGAGGAACCCGGTCGCGCCCGCCTCGTCGTCGCCGCCCCACAGCGTGCCGACGACCAGGGCGAGGGTCGCCAGGACGGCCGCCGCGTACGGCCCCAGGGCCGGTATCCGCCGGCCGGGTGCATCGGGCATCGGTATCACCACGCTCTCGTGGACTCCCCGCCGCCATCTGTATACATTGGTATACCTCGATGTTCAAGGGAGGGTCCCGTGGCGGACGTCGTGGTGGTCGGAGGCGGCAACGCCGGGTTCAGCGCGGCTCTCGCAGCCGCCGAGCGCGGGCGGCGGGTCGTCCTGCTGGAGAAGGGCCGCCCCGACGAGGCGGGTGGCAACAGCTACTACACCGCCGGCGCCTTCCGGATCGCCCACGACGGGCTCGCCGACGTGGCGGACCTCGTCGACCCGGACGAGCGGCACGCGCGCACGGTGCTGCCGCCGTACCCGCCGGAGGTCTTCGTCGAGGACATGATGACCGTGACCGGCGGGCGGACCGATCCGCAGCTGTCGGCCGTCCTCGCCCGGGAGAGCGGCCCGGTGCTGCGCTGGCTGCACGGCCACGGCCTGCGGTTCCGGCTGATGTACGAGCGGCAGTCCTATGCGGACGACCAAGGCCGGCACGTGTTCTGGGGCGGGCTCGCGGTCGGCAGCACCGGCGGCGGCAAGGGCCTCGTCGAGCAGCACACCGCGGCGGCCCGGGCCGCCGGCATCGAGGTCCGTTACGGGCATCGCTGCGGCGACCTGGTCACCGACGGCGGGCGCGTCGCGGGCGTGCGGTGGCAGAACAGCGACGGCGTCATCGGTACGCAGGAAGCCGGCTCGGTGGTGCTCGCGGCCGGCGGCTTCGAGGCGGACCCCGGGTGGCGGCGGGAACACCTCGGCCCGGGCTGGGAACGCGCGCTGGTCCGCGGCACGCCGCTGAACACGGGCGACATGCTGCGGGCGGCGCTGGCGGCCGGCGCGGCCCGGGGCGGCGACTGGTCCTCGTGCCACAGCGTGGCGTGGGACGCGCGGGCCGCCGCCACCGGCGACCGTGAGCTCACCAACCGCCTGACCCGGCAGAGCTACCCGCTCGGCATCGTGGTCAACGTGGAGGGACGGCGGTTCCTCGACGAGGGCGCGGACTTCCGCAACTACACGTACGCCAAGTACGGCGGCGAGATCCTCAAGCAGCCACGCGGCCTCGCCTTCCAGCTCTACGACGCCGACATCCGCCCGATGCTGCGCACGGAGGAGTACGACGCCCCGGGCACGACCGTGGTGACCGGCGAGACCCTGGCGGAGCTGGCCGAGGGGATGGGCGTGGACCCGGCGGCGCTGACCCGTACGGTCGGGGAGTTCAACGCCGCCATCGACGAGAGCGTGCCGTTCGACCCGGCGGTGAAGGACGGGCGGGCCTCGCGCACCGATCCGCCGAAGAGCAACTGGGCGCTGCCGATCCGCAAGCCGCCCTTCTACGCGTACCCGGTGACGTGCGGGATCACGTTCACGTTCGGCGGGCTGCACGCCGACGAGCACGGCCGGGTCCTCACCCCGTCCGGCGCGCCGCTGCCCGGCCTCTACGTCTGCGGCGAGATGCTCGGCGGCCTGTTCAGCGGCAACTACCCGGGCGGCACGGGGCTCACCGCCGGCTCGGTCTTCGGCCGGCGGGCGGGGACCCTGGCCTGAGGAGCGCCGGTGGCCAGGCCGGACGCCCAGCACATCTACGCCGAGCTGCGCGCCGACATCGCCGGCGGCGCCCTGCCCGCGGGCAGCCCGCTGCGGGAGGTGGCGGTGGCGAGCCGGTTCGGCGTCTCCCGTACGCCGGTCCGCGAGGCGCTGCGCCGCCTGCAGCACGACGGCCTGCTCGTCCCCGGCCACCGCGGCCTCCAGGTCCGCCGGGTCGACGCGCGCGCCGTCGTGCAGGCATACGACCTGCGCATCCTGCTCGAGGCGGAGGCCGCCGCCCAGGCCGCCCGCGCCCACGGGCCGGCCGACCTCGTCCGCCTGGAGGGGCTGCTGGCCCGCGACCGCGCGCTGAGCGCCCCGCGGCCCGCCGCCACCCTGGAATTCCACGCCGCGATCTGGAGCGCGGCGCACAACGCCGTGCTCGAGGACCTGCTGCACCGCCTGACGCTGCACGCGAGCCAGGCGCCGCCCTCGACGCTGTCGGTCGCCGGACGGTGGGAGGAGGCGCTCGAGGAGCACGCCGCGCTGACCGAGGCGATCCGGGCCGGGGACGCCCCGGCGGCCGGGCGGCTGGCGGGCGAGCACCTGCGCACCGCCCGGGAGCTGCGCCTGCGCCTGCTCCGGGATGCCCCGGGGTCGTACGAGCCTCGGCCATGACGCTTACCGGTGGCGCGCTGCCCTTGTAGGCCAAGCCCGCTGCACCGACGCGTACGGTCCGTCCCCGGCGCTGGGCCGCACGGGCCCGCGGCGC
>Ga0190269_10000959_pt1 | contig 14128 bp, 12 predicted proteins | sample Popmic249IS_FD_133749 | JGI IMG/M metagenome (GOLD analysis project Ga0190269, IMG submission 133749) | Populus adjacent soil microbial communities from riparian zone of Blue River, Arizona, USA - 249 IS | ecosystem: Environmental > Terrestrial > Soil > Riparian zone | place: USA: Arizona...
ACGCCCGTGTAGAAGAAGGCGCGCAGAAGCCTCCCGTCGCCCAGGAGGACGCGCAGGAGCTTGTTGTAGTCGATGTCGATGTTGTGGAAGCGAGCCGCGTGGAAAAGGTTGTTGCCGTCGATGAAAACCGCCACCCTGCCTCTGTAGCCTAGTTGCCAGGAGATGTTGTTAGTCGGATCATAATGCATGCGGAAAACACTCCGTTAGGGTTTCACATTCACGAGATTTCAAACATCAGCGAACTGCTCTGAAGGGGCCGACCGCCGCCGCGCACGTCTTCTGACTTAAAACGCTTTTTGCTGGACTCGGAATAAAAGGCTCGCGCGGCTCGGACCCCGGCTGACAAGCCATTCAACCACAAACCTTTGCCGGAGGACAACAGGAGAGTGCCCCGGCGCCTGCGCGACTAACCGGCGGGCGTGCCTTCGGCGGCGCCCAACTGCTCGCCCGTGACGGCGTCCACGTAGACGAGCAGCGGCGCGGCCTCCGCGCCCGCGGACAGCTCCCACGCGAGGTGCAGTTCGAGCCGCGCGGGGTCCGCGGGCGAAGGGACGGGGAAGATGACGAGCTGCCGGGCGGCGACCTGTTCAGTGGCCGCGACCGTGTGGGTCTGCTGCGCGCCGGCCCGGTCCTTGTAGACGACGGCGCGGTTGGCGAGCGAGGCGGCGGCCGTCTGTGCCGTCAACTGCTGCGTGACGGCGGCGAGCGAGCGGCGCAGGCGTTCGGAGTCGGGGATGGCCGTGCTCGAAAGGCCGGTCACGACGAGGTCGGGCACGGTGAAGGTGACTTCCACGTCGCCGTAGCCGTTGCGCAACGGGTGCGCGAAGCGCGTCTGCCTGTAGCGGGCGCGCATGCGGCCCGACGCCCCCGCCACCTCTTCGACGCCGACGAGCGAGAGGTCGCCTGCGGAGACGCCGAGCAGCGGCCCCGCCGTCGAGATGAAGCGGCGCAGGGACTCGCGTATCTCCTCCTCGGAAAGCTTCTCTTCTTCGCCGATGACGACGTTCGGCATGCGGACGCGCGTCGCGAGGTTCTCGGGCAGCGCGGCGAGCGTCGCCGTCACGGGGCGCAACTCGGGCGGAGGGGCCGGCGCCCCTTGCGTGCCCGCGATGGCCGACCATGCGGCGAGCGCGCCCTGCCGTCGCTCGTCGCTCGCGGCGAGCACGATGGGGTAGGGCGGGCCGCCCGCTCGCGGCCTTCCCGTCTCGGCCGGCCTCGTGGCCGCGCCGCATGACGCGAGCACGAACGCGAGCAGGGGTGCGAGCGCGACGGCCGCGCGGCGGGTGGTTCGTAGAAGGTGTGTGCGCGCCATGAGCCGGGTTCTGTTAATTTAGGTCTAAAGGGAAAGGGGCCGGAGGGATTATACTCAAAGTAAGCGCGGCGCGTGAACGTTATTGACGGCCGTGCCGGAAGGAGTCGGCGGGCGTTGTCGCTTGAAGACGAGAGGGCGGAGGGCGTGCGGGGCTTCGCGCCCGAGCAGTTGGTGGCGTGCGAGAGTTGCTCGCGCACGAACGCGCCGACGCGCATGAACTGCCTCTACTGCGGCTCGCCGCTGCCCCGCAACGAAGAGCGCGCCGCCCTCCTGCGCCCCACTTTGAGGAAGCTCGAAGAATGGGAGCAAGGCTTCAACGTCGTCCTGCTGCCGGTCGCGTCGCAAGGCGCCGCGTCTGATAAGCTTGGCGACGCCGCGTCGCTCTTAAAGCTCGAAGTGGCGCAGCTTGAAGCCTGTCTGGCGGCGGGGCGTGCGCTGCCGGTCGCGCGCACGGCGTCGGGCGAAGAGGCGGAGTTGATACTCGAAAGGCTCGGCGCGCTCGGGCTCGCGGCGGAAGTTTTTGGAGACGAAGCACTCGGCTTCGAGGTGCCGCAGAGGCGCGTCCGCGCGCTCGATTTCGAGGCCGACGCGCTCGTGCTTTGGGCGAGCCGGGAGGAGGCGCCTGACCGCGTGCCGTGGGCGCGCGTCGCGCTACTCGTGAAGGGGCGCGTGACGCAAAGGCGGCTCGAAGTCGAGGAGCGGCAGGGGGGCTTCAGGCGGCGCGGCGAGATAGTCGATTCGCGCGAGCTTTCGACGGACGAGGCCGTGCTCGGCCTCTACGCGTTCGAAGAGGGCGACGGCGCCGGCTGGCGCCTCTGGGCCGACCGGCTCGACTACTCCTGCCTCGGCGCGCGCAAAGGTCTGACGGCCGGCGAGAATTTCAAGACGCTCGACGGACTGCTGCGCGAGCGCGCGGCAGTCGCCGTCTACGACGAAGAATACGCGCGGCTGCGGCCTCTGCTCGCGCCCGTCTGGCCGCCGGCCGAGCAGAACGAGTCGCAGGGCGTCAGGCGCGAGTCGGTGGGGCGCTACAACAGGGGGGCCGTGACCCTCATCAGCAACGAGGCGCAGTTCACGCGCTACACGCGACTGCTCAGCCGCCTCGTCCGCGCGGGCCGCGCTTTCGTGAAGGAATGAAACGACACAGGGGCAACAGGCCGGACGCGGGCTGGCCGGGCGGTCGGACCCGCGAGGAAGAGAAGCGCGAGCGCGCGGGCGGCGCCGGCGACGCCGATGCGCGCAGGCCGCCGCGCGAGAGGCCCGTGGGCGAGAGGCCCGTGCGCGAGTCGTCTCCGGGCGAGAGGGTGGCGCGCGCCTTCGAGGGCGACCGTCGCGGCGCGGCACCGCGCGAGGGGGGCACGCCGTCGCGCCCGCGCTTTGACGACGCGCGCCCACGCTTTGACGACGACCGCCCGCGTTTTGACGACACGCGCCCGCCTTCGTCGGTGCGCGAGCGCGCCGACGAGTCGCAGTTGTTCGGCGTCCAGCCCGTGCTCGAAGCCCTGCGCGCGGGCCGCCGCCCCATCGAACGCTTGACCATCGCCGAGGGCGTTCACGAAAGAAGGCTCGACGAGATTTTCGAGCTGGCGAGGCGCGACGAAATCCCCATCCGCCGCGCGCCGCGCGCCGAGCTGCAAAGGCTCGCCGGCGGCGCCTTCCACCAGGGCGTGGTGGCGACGGTCGCGGCGGCCCGTTATCACTCGGCCGACAAACTGCTCGACGAGTTGGCCGCGCGCGTCGGCACGGACGACCCGCCGCTGGCCGTCGTGCTCGACGGCGTCGAAGACCCGCGCAACCTCGGCGCCGTCATCCGCACGGTCGAATGCGTCGGCGGCCACGGCGTCTTCGTGCCCGAGCGCAGGGCCGCCGGGCTGACCGAGACGGCGGCGAAGGCCGCGGCCGGCGCGCTCGAATACGTGCCGGTGGCGAGGGCCGCCAACGTCGCGCGGCTCGTGGACGAGTTGAAGGAGCGCGGCGTGTGGACCGTCGGGACGGCCGTCGAAGCGACGACCAGCTATACGGAATGGGACTGGACGCAGCCCTGCGCGCTGCTGCTCGGCAGCGAGGGCGATGGCCTGCGCCGCCTCGTGCGCGAACACTGCGACGCGCTCGTCCGTATCCCTATGCGCGGGCGCGTCGAATCTCTCAACGTCTCGGTCGCCGCGGGCGTCGTGCTCTTCGAGGCGCTGCGACAAAGAAGTAGACAGTAGACGGTAGTCATTAGCCAGTAGGCTCCGCGCGGCGGGCACTGACGCTGACACTGTAAACGTTTGGGAGCGAAGTTCCTTCTACTGTCTACCGTCTACTGACTACTGTCTACTTTTCCGGAGGTTGCTATGTTTTGTCCGAAATGCGCGGCGCAGAACGTCGAGGACGCGAAATTCTGCCGCTCGTGCGGGGCCGACATCAGTCTCGTGCCGCAGGCTTTGGCGGGGCCGTTCGAGGGCGAGAGCTGCGGGCCGCTCAAGGGCAGCAAGCGGCGCGCGAGCATGGAGGGCGTCATGCAGGCCCTCTTCATGGGGCTCGGCTTCCTCTTCGTCGCGTTCGCGATTAAGACTTGGGGCGGGTCGATAGGCGGGCACACCTGGTGGTTCTGGATGCTCATCCCCGCCTTCTCGGGGCTCGGCCGCGCCGCCGCGCAATACTCCCGCTTGAAGGAGGAGGAGCGTCGTTTGGCGCCGCCCGCCTTCGCGCCGGCAGAGCAGGCGGCCGTGCCCCCGCCGACGGCCTACGCGGGCTCGCTGCCGTCGCGCAACACGGGCGAGATGGTGAGGCCGCCCACGAGCGTCACCGAAGGCACGACGCGCCACCTCGGCGTGCCCGTCGAGCGCGGCCGGAAGAACCTTTAAAGCGCGATGGCCGAGACGACAGGGGGGCGAATCTGCGTGCCGGTCTGCGTCGGCACGGGCGGCGAGTTGAACGGCGCGGTCGCGCGCGCGGCCGAAGTCGCAGACATCGTCGAGCTGCGTCTCGACTGTCTCGAAGGCGGCGAGCTCGAAGCGGCGCGCGGCCGGCTCGCGGAGCTACAGCGTTCGGCCCGCCTGCCTTTCATCTACACGCTCCGGCCCGCGGAAGAGGGGGGGCGCCGCGACCTGCCCGCCGAGGAGCGCGTCCGCTTCTGGGAGTCGGCGGGGCCGCTTCTTGCCGACGGAAACGGAGGCGCCTCGCGGCTCGTCGATGTCGAGCTCGGGCTGCTCGAATCGACGCACGGGCCGCGCGTCCTGCAAGCCCTCGAAGGTCTGACGATCATCTGCTCGCATCACGACTTTGAAGAGACGCCGGAAGACCTCGGGAGCCTCTACGAGAGGATGAAGCGGACGGGGGCGGGCGTGTTGAAAATCGCCGTCCGCGCGCGCTCGATAACAGACTGCGTGCCGCTGCTCTCGCTGCTCGCGCGCGCTCGGCGCGAAGGGCGTGAGATGATCGCCGTGGCGATGGGCGAGGCGGGGCTCCTGTCGCGCGTGCTCGCGCCCGCGCGCGGCGCGTACCTGACTTTCGGCTCGCTCGACTCCGGGCAGGCGACGGCGCCGGGGCAGGTCGGGGCGCGTGAACTGCGCGAGCTTTACCGCGTGCGGAACCTCGGCGCGGGCGTCGGCGTGACGGGGCTGGTTGGCTCGCCCGTCGGGCACTCGCTCTCGCCTCACATTCACAACGCCGCCTTCGACGCGCGCGGCATCGAAGCCGTTTACGTCCCCTTCGAGGTCGCCGACGTGTCGGCCTTCGTGCGCCGCATGGCGAGCCCCCGCACGCGCGAGCTTGAATGGAACCTGCTCGGCTTCAGCGTGACGGCGCCGCACAAGGTGGCCGTGATGGAACACCTGGACTCGGTCGAGCGGACGGCGGCCGAGGTCGGCGCGGTCAACACGGTCGTCGTCGAGGGCGGCGGGTTGCGCGGCTTCAACACGGACGCGGCGGCGGCGCTCAAGCCTCTTCGGGAAAGGACGGAGCTGCGCGGCGCGCGCGTCGCCGTGATCGGCGCGGGGGGCGCGGCGCGCGCGATGCTCTGGGGTCTGAAAGAGAGCGGGGCGCGCGCGTGCGTGTTTGCGCGCGACGCGGCGCGGGGCTCGGAGGTCGCCGCGCAGTTCGACGCCGAAACGGCAACGCTGTCGGACGCTAACTTTGGAAGCTTCGACGTGGTCGTCAACGCCACGCCACTCGGCACGCGCGGCGAGAGGGAAGGCGACACGGCGGCCGTCGCCGCGCAACTGCGGGGCGCGCGGCTCGCCTACGACCTCGTCTACAACCCGCGCGAGACGCGCTTCCTCAAGGAAGCACGCGAGGCGGGCTGCGAAACGGTCGGCGGCCTCTCGATGCTCGTCGCGCAGGCGTCCGAACAGTTCAAGCTCTGGACCGGCGCCGAGCCGCCCGTCGATGTCATGCGCGCGGCGGCCGAGAAGAGGCTGCGTAGCGTCGCCTGACAAACGCTTTTCATGGAACGTTACAGCCGGCAAATTCTGTTCGAGGGGATAGGCGAGGCGGGGCAGCGGCGCCTGCGCGGGGCGCGTGCGCTCGTCGTCGGCTGCGGGGCGCTCGGGTCGGCGCAGGTCGAGATGCTGGCGCGCGCAGGGGTCGGCAAGCTGAGGGTGGCCGACCGCGACTTCGTCGAGGAGTCGAACCTACAGCGCCAATCCTTGTTCACGGAGCAGGACGCGCGTGAGCGCGTGCCGAAGGCGGCGGCGGCCGCGCGAAGGGTCGGCGAGATAAACTCGGACGTTGAGTGCGAGGGCGTAGTCGCGGACGTGAACGGCTCGAACGTCGAGCGGCTGTTGGAAGGCTGCGAAGTGGTCCTCGACGGCACGGACAACTTCGTGACGCGCTATCTCATAAACGACGCCTGCGTGAAGCGCGGCGTGCCCTGGGTCTACGGCGCGGCGGTCGGCTCCTACGGCGTGTCGATGACGGTCAGGCCGCGCGAGACGGCGTGCCTGCGCTGCGTCTTCCCGGAAGTCCCCGCGGCCGGCTCGGCCGAGACGTGCGACACGGCGGGCGTCATCATGCCCGTCATCGCCGTCGTCGCCGCCGCGCAGGTGGCGGAGGCTTTCAAGCTCCTCGTCGGGCGCGTCGAAGACCTCAACGGCGGGCTGATGCAGTTCGACGTGTGGCGCAACGAGTGGCGGCGCGTCTCTCTCGCAGGCCCCGACCCTTCGTGCCCCGCGTGCGCGCACGGCCGCTTCGACTCTCTGGACGCCGAGAGGGCGGAGATGGCGACCGTTCTCTGCGGGCGCGACGCCGTGCAGGTCTCGCCCGCGCGCGCGTCCGAACTCGACCTCGAAACGCTGGCCGCGCGGCTCCGCGGCGTCGGCGAAGTGAAGTCGAACCCTTACCTCGGCCGGCTGCGCGCGGGTGCCTACGAACTGACCGTCTTCCGCGACGCGCGCGCCATCGTCCGCGGCACGGACGACCCCGCCACGGCCCGCTCGCTCTACGCACGCTACGTCGGAACGTGAAAGGGTGCCGGGTGCCGGGTGTCGGGTGTCAGGGAAAAGCAGTTTGTCTTTCCCCGACACCCGACACCCGGCACCCAGCACCCTTTATCCCGCACCTGACACCCGACACCCTTTCAGTTATGATTCTTGACGGCAGTTATTTTGAAAGCGACATCCCGGCCCTTAATGACGAATAGAACAACTCTCTTGCGCTTCCTCTCAAGACTGACTCTGACAACTTCGCTGCTTCTCGGCGCGCTCCTTCCGACGCAGGCGGGCGGCCCCGTCATCTGGGGGACCGGCTCGCGCGCGGAGCTTTTGAACGGCGAGGCGCGCGGCGTCTCCGTCACGGACACGGGCGCGCTGATGCTCGCGCCGCGCTTCACGCAGGTCTTCGATACCGAGCAGGCTTACGTCTGGTCAACGGCCGCCGACCCGGCCGGCAACGTCTACCTCGGCACCGGCCACGACGGGAAGATTTTCCGCGTCGGCGCGGACGGGCGCGGCGCGCTGCTCTACGACGCGGCCGAGTTGGACGTGACGGCGCTCGCGGTCGGCGCCGACGGCGCGCTCTACGCGGGCACGTCGCCCGACGGCAAAATCTACCGCGTCACTTCGGACGGCAAGGCGGAAGTCTTCTTCGACCCGCCGGACAAGTACGTCTGGTCGCTCGCCTTCATGCAGGACGGCTCGCTCGCCATCGGGACCGGCGACACAGGCCGCCTCTACCGCGTGCGCGCGGCCGGCGCCAAGCCGGAAACGTCACTTCTCATCGACCTCAACGAGACGCACATCATCTCGCTCGCGTCGGACGGCAAGGGGAACCTCTTCGCCGGCACGGACCCGGGCGGGCTCGTCTTGCGCGTCTCTCCGGAAGGCAAGGCGTTCGCGCTCTACGACTCGCCGCTGCGCGAAATCCACTCGCTGGCGGCCGCCCCAGACGGCTCGCTCTACGCGCTCGCCCTGAGCGACGCGGCCGCCTCGCGCAGCGCCGCCGCGGTGGCCCAGGCCGCCACGCCGACCGTGCAGGTGAGCGCGGCCGGCGGCTCGGTGACGGGCACGGTCACGTCCGTTGACGAGAGCGGCGCGCAGGCCGCGCTCGGCGCCGTGCAACAGCCCCCGGCGCGCAGCCGCAACGAGTTGGCGAACGCGCGCAGCGCCGTCTTCCGCATCCAGCCCGACGGCGGCTCGGACGTGCTCTGGAGTTCGCAGACCGTGACCGGCTTCGCCGTCGCGGCCGCGCCGGGCGGGGGCGTCCTCGTCGGCACGAGCGACAAGGGGCGCATCTACGCCGTGCGCGACGACGGCCGCGACACGCTGCTCGTGCAGTCGAGCGAGGACCAGATATCTTCGCTCGTCACGCGCGGCCGAGACGTGTACGCCGCCTCCTCGAATCAAGGGAAACTCTTCCGGCTCGGCACAGAGCCGGTCGCCGAGGGCTCTTACGAGTCGCCGGTGCGCGACGCGAAGTTCGTCGCCTCGTGGGGCCGGCTCTGGTGGCGCTCGACGGGGCAGGTCGAGTTGCAGACGCGCTCGGGCAACACCGAGCGCCCGGACGCGACCTGGAGCGAGTGGAGCGCGCCTTACCGCGACGCGGCCGGTGCGCCCGTCGCCAGCCCGCGCGCCCGCTTCATACAGTGGCGGGCGGTCTTGCGCGCGCCCGCGGGGGGCGGCGACTCGCGCGTCGAGGACGTTCACCTCGCGTACCTGCCGCGGAACGTCGCGCCCGAAATCCTGAACATACAGACGTTCCCAGTCGGCATCGCGCTGCTGCCTGCGATGCAGCTTCAGGTGGACCCGAACGTCGAGGCCGCGGGGCTTGACCCCGCGCTGTTGGGGACGCCCGTGCAGATACCTCCGCGGCGGGCCTTCCAGCGCGGCGCCATCTCGCTCCAATGGCAGGCGGAGGACCGCAACGGCGACACGCTCGAATACTCCGTCTACTACCGTGCCGTCGGCGAAGGTAGCTTCCACCTGCTGCGCGAGCGCCTGCGCGAAAACTTCTACGCCGTTGACGGCGCGGCGCTCGGCGACGGCCGCTACGTCTTCCGCGTCGTCGCCTCGGACGCGCCCGAGAACTCGCTCGGGCAGGCTTTGACGGGCGAGCGCGTCAGCGAGCCGGTGGACGTTGACGGCACGCCCCCGGCCGTCAGGGTCGTCGGCGCCCCGCAGGTGTTGCCGGACGGGCGCGTCCGCGTCCGCTTCGGCGTCGATGACGCGCGCGGGATGGTGCGGCGCGCGGACGTGAACGTCGATAGCGGCGAGTGGCGCGCGGTCTTCCCCGAAGACGGGATTGCCGACAGCCCCTCGGAGACTTACCAGCTCGACCTGCCGGCGGTCGAGCCGGGCGAGCACACGGTTTCCTTCCGCGCTTTCGACGGCGGGGGCAACGTCAGCAGCACGCGAATCGTCGTAAGACGTTGACAGGCGGGCGCCTGTGCCTACACGATACGGTGCGCATCCTGTCTGAAACGGTGCGAGGCCGGGCGCCGTTCGCGTAAACTCTGGCCGCAAAAGGCTTGGGGCCGGCCCGCCTTCGTTGTGGCACCCTTCTTGCAACCTTTCCGTAGTGAGACTCGCGCGTCTCTCCTCTCCTCCCGGGCGCGAAGCGTTAGAAGCAGGAGGAGGCTTGGTTTAAGGCAATGAAAGTTCTGAAACAGACCATCGCGACGGTCATCATCCTCTGCGTGCTCGCGCTCAGCGCGATGGCCGAGGACATGCAGAGGAAAGACCCGAAGCCGCCGCCGCCGAAGCAGGGGCAGGAGGTGGAGAGCCGGCAGAAGCCTCCGCCGCCGCCGCGCGAAGGCAACAAGGGCGGCAACGACAACAAGCGGGGAAAACCGTAGGGCTGCTCGTGCGGGCGGCGGCCGAGGCCGGAGCGGCCGAGGCCGGACTCCCCCGCGCCATGAGCGGCCGGCGGCCGAAGTTCCCCTTCAGTCGGCCGAGGACTTCAAACAGGCAGGCGCGCCAGCGGAGGCGTTAACTTCCCCCGGCGCGCCTGTCCCTTTTTTCAGGGGGGATTTTCTTTCATGTACCGACCGAGCGTTAAAAGAATCGTCAGGCTCTCGCTGGCGGCGCTTGTCCTTGGCGCCGCGCTCTTCTCGGGCGGCGAGGCGGGCGCGCAGGGGCGCCGCAACGGCTCGCGGCTCATGTCGCAGGCCGAGTATTACACCGGCGACCAGTTCCGGTTCGAGACGACGACGCCGCGCGGCGCGCGAGTCGTCGCCGTCCGCCGTCCGAACGTCGAGACGCTGCGCGCCATCGACCGCGGACTGGCCGACCTGTTCGCGGTCGCGCGCCGTCGCGGCTACCGCGCGGCCTTGAACTTCGCGGACTACACCATCTTCGTCGCGCGCGCCGACCGCCAGCGCGACTCGGCCGGGGCCTACTCGCCGGACATCGCCGTCGGCGCCGCGCAGTACCGCGGCAGCGTCTACGACAAGGGCGGCTACGTCTTCGCCGCCGGCATGGTGCTCTCGATGGACCAGCCGGCCTTCGTCATCGCCGAGCACGAGCGCGACTTCCAGCGCGTCTCGAACGTCGCGCGCTACGAGGGCGAACACATCGTCCTCTACCACAACGACCGACGGCTCTACTCGCAGACCGCCGACCACAGCCGCGGCGGCGGCCACCCGATTTTGCAGTAGCCAAAGGCAGTAGACGGTAGTCAGTAGACAGTAGACAGTAGGAAAACGAATCGGGGGCCGACGTTTCAAGCGTCGGCCCCCGTTTTCTTCTACTGTCTACTAGCTACTGACTACTTGACCGTCGAGGCCGAGAGGATGACGACGACGCTCTTGTCGGCGATGCCGGCCGTGCCGACGACGACGCGTTCGCCCTCGCGGATGAGGACGGGGCTCTGGAAGCCGATCTCCTGGAGCGAAAACTTGTCCGGCCCCAGCGGGACGGGGACGCGCATCTGGAAGTTGAACTCGTCGGCGAGCACGCGGGCCGAGGCGGCCGAGCGCGCTTCGATCCTCACCTCGCGGATGTGGTAAGAGTAGGTCGCGGGCTGCCTGCCGGCCTCCGTGTTCGTGCCGAGCCTCAAGTCGGCGACGCCCTTGTTGTGCGTCAGCCCCGGCCCCTCCTTGCTCCTCAAGACCTGCGAGCCCATGAGGCTGAAATTCTTGTAGCCGAGCGAGGACTGTAGCTGCCGCGCCACCTCGTTCAACTCCGCGGGCAGTTGGCCGTCCGAGCCGTCGTTCGAGGCCAGAAGGAAGTGGACGCGGAACTCGATGCCGGGCCGCGCCGGCTCGGGCTGGTCGAAGCGGCGGATGGCCTCTTCGATGACCGCGATGTTCTCGGGGAAGTCGCGGACCGTAATGGTGCGGAACTCGCGGTTGGGAAAGATGACCGCGCCCTTGAAGCCGCTGCCGAGCGTCGAGAGCACGTTGGCGAGGCTGTGCGGGTCGCGGTTTTTGACCTCGAAGACGCGGTGCTGGAACTGCTTCGCGGTGATGTAGTTGTCCTCGGGCCTCGGCGTCTGCGGCTGCTGCTGGCCCTGCGCGCGGGCGACCGGCGCGGCCAACGCCGACAGCGCCGCCGCCAACAGAAAGACTCTCCACTTCGCTCTCAACATTTTCTCTCCTCTCGTCCCACTCGTCGGAAGTTCGGGCGCGGCGCCCGTCGAAGCCTTACACGTCCGCGGCCCCCAAGGGTTTCAGTAAGGGCGCGGGAAAAATTCCGTAGACGCGCGAGCGGGGCGGCCCGTACAATGCCCGCGCCGAACGCGCCCTCGGCCGCGAGGGGCGCACACTCTCCACGGAAGGGAAAGCGGAACCGCGATGCGTCAGGAACTCTTGAAGCGCGTGCTGGCGTGCGTCTGCCTGTGCCTGGTCTTTGCCGCGGTGGCCGGCGGGCGCCTCTCGCGCGACGCGGCCGCGCAGGGGCAGGACGCCGACAAGCCGGTCGAGCTGGTGCGCAAGAACATCAAGGTGCTCAAGGGTCTTCCGAACTCTCAACTCCTGCCGCTGATGAACTTCGTCTCGGCCTCGCTCGGCGTGCGCTGCGACCACTGCCACGTCGTCACGAAGGACGCGCAGACGGGCCGCACGAACTGGCTCATGGAGTTGGACGACAAGCCCGAGAAGCAGACCGCGCGCGAGATGATGCGGATGGTGCTGGCCGTCAATGGCGGCGACTTCGGCCTCTCGCGCGGGCAGGTCACCTGCTTCACCTGCCACCGCGGCCAGACGCGCCCCGTCAACATGCCGACGCTGCCGCTGGCCGTCTCGGGCCACGAGGCGGCGCCCGCGCCTTCGCCCCCCGCGGCCGCGCCGCCCTCGCCCCGGCCGGAGCTTCCGACCGTGCAACAGGTCTTCGACAGGTACGTCTCGGCGGTCGGCGGGCGCGAGGCGCTCGCGAAGTTCCAGACCGTCGTCGTGAAGGGCACGGGCGAGGCTTCGCAGGGGCGCGTCTGGCCGTTCGAGGCGACCTTGAAGGGCGCGGACAAGTTCAGGATGTCGGTCGAGATTCCGCAGCAGGGCCGCTCAGAGCAGGCCGTCACGAGCGCGGGCGGGTGGGTCGTGACCCCGCGCACGCGGCGTCAACTCGGCCCGGCGGAGTTGGCCGCGGTCAGGCGCACGGCCGAGCAGTTCGGCCCGCTGAAGTTCAGCCCGACGTCGACGATGAGGGTCGCGGGGGTGCGCAAGCTCGGGGAGCGCGACGCCGTAATCGTCGTTGACCGCCCGGCCGAGGGCGTCTCGCGCCGTTACTTCTTCGACGCGCAGACCGGACTGCTGCTGCGCATCGTCCAGTTGACGGAGACGGTGCTGAACCCTCTGCCCGAGCAGACCGACTTCGAGGACTACCGCGACGTGGAAGGCGTCAAGCTGCCGTTCGTCGTCCGCGTCTCGGCCATCGACACCTTCGACAGCTTCACGCGCCGCATCACGGAGGTCCGCCCCGGCGCGGCCGTTGACGACAAGGCGTTCGAGATGCCGGCCGCTCCGACGCCGGCCGCGCCTGCGCCCGTCCCGCCCGCCCGCTGAACGTGAACCCGACACATGCGACGACTCGATCTGACGAAAACGCAGGCGGCGCGCTCTTCGACCATCCGCGACATCAACCGCCGCATCGTCCTCAACTACATACGCGACCGCGAGCCCATCTCGCGCGCCGACATCGCGCGCGTCACGGAGCTTCAGCGTTCGACCGTCTCGACCATCGTCGAGGAGTTGAAGACCGAGGGGCTCATCGAGGAGATAGGCGCGGGCGCTTCGACCGGCGGGCGCCGGCCCACGATGCTGCGTCTGCGCGCGGCGAGCGTGACGGCCGTCGGTGTTGACATCACGCCTTCGCTGACGACCATCGTCACGAGCGACCTCGTGGGCCGCGTGCTTGAGCGCGAGGAGTTCGAGAACAGCCCACGGCCCGACGAGATGACCGCGCGCGTCGTCGAGCGCGTGCGCGCCGTCGCCATGGGCGAGCGCGAGGGCACGATTGAGGGCGTCGGCGTGAGCCTGCCCGGCCTCGTCGATGCGGGCACCGGCCGCGGCATCTACATCCCCTTCTTCCGCTGGCGCGACTGGGCCATCGCCGAGGAGATAGAGGCGGCGACCGGATTGAAAGCGCGCGTCGATAACGACGCCAACGCCGCCGCGCTCGCGGAACTCTGGTTCGGCCGGCCCGAGGTCAGCGGCGCCCGCGACTTCATCATGGTGCTCGTCGCCGAGGGCATCGGCACAGGGATCGTCTTCGACGGGCAAATCTACCGCGGCGAGCGCGGCGCGGCCGGCGAGTTCGGCCACATGGTCGTCGGGCAGAACGCGCCCGTCGCCTGCTCCTGCGGCAACCTCGACTGCTGGGAGGCGTTCGCCTCGGAGCGCGCGGCCGTCGCGCGCTACCAGCGCAACAAGGGCGAGCAGGTCAACGTCTCTTCGACGCGCGTCGTCTTCAACACGCTCATCGACCGCGCCTTCGGCGGCGAGCAGGCGGCCATCGACGCGCTCACCGAGACGGCCCACTACCTCGGCGTCGGCATCTCGAACCTCATCGTCGGCCTCTCGCCCGAGACGGTCGTCGTCACCGGCACCATCACCCGCGCGTGGCCCATCATCGAGCCCTCGCTCCAGGAGACCATCCAACGCAGCATCCGGCGGGGGCTGCCCTCGGCCCGCATCGTCGCCTCGACGCTCAAGGAGCCGACGCTCATGGGCGCCCTCGGCCTCGTCCTCGCGCGCAAGTTCGGCCTCACCGAAACGTGAAACCGGGTGTCGGGTTTCAGGTGCCGGGTGTCGGGGAACACCCACTTTACCGGCACCTGACACCCGACACCCAGCACCCTTCTTATGATTGCCGAAGTGGTCATCGTGGGCGGCGGGGTCGTCGGCGCGAGCGTGGCGTATCACCTCGCGGCGAGGGGGTGCCGCGACGTGTTGGTGATTGAGCG
>Ga0190269_10000960_pt1 | contig 14126 bp, 14 predicted proteins | sample Popmic249IS_FD_133749 | JGI IMG/M metagenome (GOLD analysis project Ga0190269, IMG submission 133749) | Populus adjacent soil microbial communities from riparian zone of Blue River, Arizona, USA - 249 IS | ecosystem: Environmental > Terrestrial > Soil > Riparian zone | place: USA: Arizona...
CCGCCCAGCCCGGCGCCCACCACGACCGTCGCCCCGTCGCCACCCGCGCCGGCCCCGACCAAGCCCGGCAACGGCGGCAACCCGCACCAGACACCGTCCCCGGTGCCGGCCGACCCCACTCCCTCGCCCACCAAGAAGGGCGGCAGGCCCTAGCGGCCCGCTGCAGGCCGCGTCGTCAGGCCCCCAGCGCGGCCCGGACGGCGGCCGCGACACGGCCGCCCTCGGCCCGCCCGGCCACCTTCGGCCCGACGGCCTTCATGACCTGGCCCATCGCCTGGGGCCCAGTGGCGCCGGCCTCCGCGACGGCCTCCGCCACGAGGGCCGCGAGCTCGTCATCGGTGAGCGGCAGCGGAAGGTAGCGAGCGATGACCGCCTCTTCGGCGAGCTCCCGCTCCGCGCGCACCTGGGCGCCGCCGGCGTGGTAGGCCTCGGCGGCCTCCCGGCGCTTCTTGCCCTCACGGGCGAGGACCTTCAGCTCCTCGTCGTCACTGAGGGCACGGGCTGCCTTGCCGGCCACCTCCTCGTTGCCGATGGCCGTGAGCACCATGCGGAGGGTCGCCTTCGTCACCTCGTCGCCGGCCTTCATCGCTGCCGTGAGGTCCGCCTGCAGCTGCTGCTTGAGTGCTCCCATGCGCCCGAGGTTAGCCCCGAGGTCCGCAGGGTGAGCGGAAGCCGACCTCCTGCTTCGGGTAGGCTTCCTGCCGTTCCTCGGGGTGTGGCGCAGCTTGGTAGCGCGCTACGTTCGGGACGTAGAGGCCGCAGGTTCAAATCCTGTCACCCCGACCACGCGAAAGGCCCCCGCCGGTGGCGGGGGCCTTCGTGGTGCCAGGGGGCGGGACGGCTCAGTCCACCATCCGGAAGACGGGCGGCGGCGCCGCCAGCTCGGCCCGTGGGCAGTCCGCAAGGTTGTAGCCGCCGTAGCCCAGGGCCTCGTCGCAGAGCGCCTCGACGGTCCAGCCGTAGCCCGCCCCGACCGTGGTGATCGTCGCTCGGTAGAGCGTGATCGCGTACTTGGTCGGCGTTCCGTAGATCACGTGCAGGCTGCCGATCAGCTGGGCGCTGCCCGGGGTCTCCGGGTCGTCCCAGGGACGGTCGTAGCGCTGCCAGAGGGTCGGGCTGCTCGTCCAGGTGCCGCCCGCACGGGCATCACGCATGGCGAGCTCCACGAGCACGGTCCGCGCGGCGGCCTCGGGCAGGATCGCCGAGGGCCGGATCACCTCGGTGACCGCGACGTCTTCGTCGTACACGGCGGCGGCGAGCTCTTCGAACGGGTTCACCTTGCTTGCTTCGGCAGCCCTGAGGCCGAACTGCAGCACCGTTCTCACTAGAGTCTCGGCGATGACGCCAGCCGAGCCCGCGTGGGTCGCCCGGTTCCGCGCAGCGCGGGTGTCGCTGCCGGACTGGGCCGACGACGCGCCCGAGCGCTGTTTGTTCGCCAGCAACGCCACCGGCACGTTCGAGCTCTACACCTGGGACCGGACGACGGGGCAGACCCGGCAGGCCACCTCGCGGGCGGAGGGCACGACCGACGGGACGCTCTCGCCCGACGGCGCCTGGCTGTGGTGGTTCGACGACAACGCCGGGGACGAGCTCGGGGTCTGGCGCAAGCAGCCGTTCGAGGGCGGCGAGCCGGTCGAGGCCGCTCCCGGCGTACCGGTCGGGTACGACGCCGGCTGCGCGGTCGGACGGACCCTCGCCGTCGTGGCCGTCAGCGACGACGACGGCACCAGCGTCCACGTGGTCCGGCCCGACGGGACGAACCTCCTCTACGCGAGCGAGCACGACGCCGACGTGACGGCGCTGTCCAAGGACGACCGGCTGGTGCTGCTGGAGCACTCGGAGCACGGCGACTCACGGCACCGCGCACTCCGCGTGCTGACGGTGGACGGCGAGGTCGTGGCGGACCTCTGGGACGGCCCCGGCCTGGGGCTGCACGGGGTGGACTTCTCCCCCGACGGCAGCACGGTGCTGGCGCTGCACGAGAAGGGCGGCCGGACCGAGCCGCTGCTGTGGCGCCTCGCCGACGGCGCCGTGGAGCGACCGGGCGTGCCCCTCGAGGGCGACCTGGGCGCCGACTTCACGGTCGACGGCCGCGAGCTCGTGGTGGTCGCCGAGGCCCGGGGGCGGGCCTCGCTGCACCGGGTGGCGCTGGACGGCGCGGTTCTGGAAGACCTCGTCGGCGGCGAGGGGACCGTCACGGCGGCGACCCCGCGCCCCGACGGCACGGTGGAGTACTCGTGGTCCTCCGCAGCCGTCCCGGCGGTGATCCGCTCGACCTCCGGGGCCGTGGTGCTCACGCCCCCCGGGCCCGCCGCCCCGCCGTCCGTGCCGGTCGAGGACGTCGTCGTGGACGGCCCAGGCGGGCCGGTCCACGCACTGGTTGCCCGGCCTGAGGGCGCGGGCCCGTTCCCGACGGTCTTCCTGGTCCACGGCGGTCCCACCTGGCACGACAGCGACGCGTTCCAGGCCGACCGGGCCGCGTGGGTCGACCTCGGGTGCGCCGTCGTCCAGGTCAACTACCGCGGCTCGACCGGCTACGGCGCTGCCTGGCGCGACGCCATCGAGGGCCGCCCGGGCCTGACGGAGCTCGAGGACCTCGCGGCCGTGCGCGAGTGGGCCGTGAGCTCCGGCCTCGCGTCGACGTGCGTCCTCACCGGCGGGTCCTGGGGCGGCTACCTGACGCTGCTCGGCCTCGGCACGCAGCCGGGGCTGTGGGCCGCTGGTGTGGCCGCGGTGCCCGTCGCGGACTACGTCGCCGCGTACGAGGACGAGATGGAGCCGCTGCGCGCCTTCGACCGCTCGCTGTTCGGGGGTTCCCCCACCGAGCTGCCGGAGCTCTACGCCCGCTGCTCGCCCCTGACCTACGTCGACCAGGTGCGAGCACCCGTCCTGGTCCTCGCCGGCGCGAACGACCCGCGCTGCCCGATCCGGCAGATCGAGAACTGGCTGGCCGCTGCGGCGTCGCACGGCACCCAGGTCGAGGTCTACCGGTACGACGCGGGCCACGGCTCGCTCGTGGTCGAGGAGCGCATCCGCCAGATGCGCGCCGAGCTGTCCTTCGTCGCCCGTCATCTCGGTCTGGAGCCCCCTGCGTGAAGCCCTTCCTGGCACGACTCGGCGTCGTGCTGCTCGTCCTGGCCGCTCCAGTGGGGGTCTACCTGCTGCCCGAGGAGTCGCCGTACCCGGAGATGTGGGACAGCCGCGTCCTCGACGAGGTGCGGTTCGTCGAGCAGGCCCGCGGCCTGACCTTCGAGCACCCCGTCGAGGTGTCGTTCCTCGCCGAGGAGGAGTTCAACGAGCACGTCGACGTGGAGGCAGCCGCCACGCAGGAGGAGGAGGCCGACGACGAGCGCGCCGTCGGCATGCTTCGCGCGCTCGGTCTCGTGGACCGCGACTTCGACCTCCGCGAGGCGACCGACGAGCTGCTCGAGACCTCGCTGCTGGGGCTCTACGTGCCGGAGGAGCAGACGCTCTACGTGCGCGGCGAGGAGCTCACCCCGGCGGTCCGCTCTACGCTGGTGCACGAGCTGACCCACGCGCTGCAGGACCAGCACTTCGACCTGGAGCACCTGTTCGAGGAAGCGCCGGACGGCGCGGAGCTCGGCGTGCGAGGGCTGGTCGAGGGCGACGCGCAGCGGGTCGAGAACCGCTTCCGCGGCCAGCTCACGCCGGCGGAGCAGCAGGAGCTCGCGCGGGAGCAGCAGGAGGCGCAGGAGCGGGCCGAGGACGCCGAGGTGCCCGCCGTGCTCGAGCACATCAGCCAGGCGCCGTACGTGTTCGGCCCCTGGCTGCTGACGGTCCTCGCCGAGGACGGCAACGAGGCCGTGGACCGGGCTTTCGAGAAGCCCCCGGTGAGCGAGCTGCAGCTCGTCGACCCGGTCCGCCACGGCAGCGACTTCGAGCCGGCGGACGTCGAGGCGCCGTCCGCCCCGGACGGGGCCGAGGACGTCGACGACCCGGCCGCGTTCGGCCAGCTCTCGCTGTTCGAGGTGCTGGGCGCACGGCTGGGCCACGCCCGGGCCTGGGCCGCGGTCCAGGGATGGACCGGGGACAGCTACATCACCTACACCCAAGACGACAAGACCTGCGTCGCCTCGGCGTTCCGGATGGCGGACCCCGCTGCCGCGAGCCGGCTCAGCGGGGCCCTCGAGACCTGGGACGAGGCCGATCGCGCGGAGATCGCCGAGGAGGACGCCACGGTGACGCTGCGCGCCTGCGACCCGGGTCAGGAAGCCACCGTCGAGCCGGTCGAGCCCGATGCGTTCGAGGTGCTCGGCAGCAGGGTGCAGCTGGCGCAGTTCCTGGCCCAGCAGCAGCAGGCTCCGGTCGAGGTCGCGGACTGCGTCGCCAAGGACGTGGTGCGCCGGCTCGGCGACGCGCCCTTCGCCGAGGCCACCGCCGGCAACCCGGAGGACCAGGCGCTGGTGAACCGGGCCTTCCAGGCCTCGGTCCTCGCCTGCCGGACCTGACGGCTGCGGGGTCGGCTAGGGGCGCAGCGCTCGGCGTACCGCGTCGAGGGTCGCAGCGACGTCGTCTGCGTCGGTGGTCGCGTTGCTCACGGAGATCCGCAGCACCGGCCGGCCTTGCCAGCGCGACCCGGTGATCCAGGCGGTCCCGTCCTGGTGCAGCCGCCGGCCCACCTCGGCGGTGCGCTGGTCGTCGCCCACCGCGAAGGTCACCTGCGTGAAGACCACGTCGTTGAGGACCTCGACGCCCGGGAGCTCGGCCAGCCCCGCGGCGAGTGCGACGGCGTTGTCGTGCAGCCGGTCGACCATCTCCTCGACGCCTTGCCGCCCCAGGCAGCGCAGGGCCGCCCAGGTCGGTACGCCGCGCGCCCGGCGGGACAGCTCCGGCACCGCGTCGGCCTGGTCCCCGACGGCCTGGATGAGGTAGTCGCCGTGGACGCTCAGCGCGCCCCGGGCCGCGTCCGCGTCGCGCACGATCGCCACCCCGCAGTCGTAGGGGACGTTCAGCGTCTTGTGCGCGTCGGTGCCCCACGAGTCGGCCAGCTCCACCCCGGCGGTGAGGTGCCGCAGCCGGGCCGAGGCGGCCGCCCACAGCCCGAAGGCGCCGTCGACGTGCACCCAGGCGCCGCGCTCCTTGGCCATCGGCACGAGGTCGGAGAACGGGTCGCTGTCGCCGGAGTGCACGTTGCCTGCCTGCAGCACCACCACGGTCGGCCCGCCGCCGGCGGCCAGGGCGTCGGCGAGCGCCTCGGGGCGCATGCGTCCCTGCGCGTCGGCGGCCACGACCTCCGGCCGGCCGAGGCCCAGGTAGCGCAGCTCGAGGTCGACCGTGTCGTGCCGCTCGGCGCCCACGAGGACCCGCACGCGTGGCGCCCCTGACAGCCCCTCGGCCTCGACGTCCCAGCCGTGCGCCAGGAGCACCTGATGCCGGGCGGCGGCCAGCCCGGCGAAGTTGGCCATCGTGGCACCCGTCGCGAAGCCGACCGACGAGCCGGTCGGGAGGCCGAGCAGCTCGAGCAGCCACTGCCCGGCGACCTCCTCCAACGCGCTGGTCGCGGGCGCGACGGCCCGCAGGCCGCTGTTCTGGTCCCAGGCGCTCACCAGCCAGTCCGCGGCGAGCGCCGCCGGCAGCGCACCGCCGATCACGAAGCCGAAGAACCGGCCGGAACCCGTCGCCACCAGGCCCGGCTCAGCCTGCGCCGCCAGCAGGTCCACCACGTGGGAGGCGTCCGTGGGCTCCTCGGGGAGCGGACCGCCGAACGCGAGCGCCAGCTCCTCCGCCCCCGCGCTCGCAGGGACGGGCCGGGTGGGCACGGAGTGCAGCCAGGACAGGGCGTGCGCGGCTGCCCTGGTCAGCGGGGCGTCGTACCGGCTCGTCATGACTGGGTCAGGAGGACGTCGGTGTCGGGGTCGGCTGGTTCCCGCCGCCAGTGCCGAAGGTGGGCACCACGACAGGCGAGGACTGCTCGGGTGTCGGCGACGGCGTGGGGCTCGGGGTGGGCGACGGCGTGGGGCTCGGGGTGGGCGACGGCGTGGGGCTCGACGTGGGGGACGGGGTCGGGCTGGGCTCCTCGCTCGGCGTCGCCGACGGGGTGGGCTCCGCGTTCACCAGCGGGGCGTTGCGCTCGATGTCCGCCAGGAGCTTCAGCAGCAGAGTGGCGCGCTGGCGGGTGATCTCGCTGCGCCGGAGCTGGGCGTCGATCTCCTCGCGCATGGCCGACGTCGCCTGCCGCAGCCCGGCGAGGTCACGGGCGTTGGCCTGGTCGACGATCGTGGCGGTCTTGTCCTGCAGCCGCTCCCCAGGGGTCAGGTCCCCGCCCGCGCAGCCCGCGAGGAGGAGCAGGGCCGCCGCCACCGCGGCGAGGCGCCTCACGGGTTCCTCACCTGGTCGACGAGCTCCTCCAGGTCGTCCCGCAGCTCCTGCGGCAGGTCGCGGCTGACCGGGTGGATCTGCCCGGGCTCGCCGGCGTCGGACTGCTGGGTCACGGCGTACCCGACACCGCCCGCGAGCACGAGCCCGGTCAGTGCGAGCGCGACCCACAGGCCGGTACGACGCTGCGGCGCCGGTGGCGGCGGCGCCTCTGCGGTCGCGGGCCGCGAGAGCACCTGAGTGCGCGGCGCCGCGGCCCGGGGGACGACGGTCGTGGTGACCTCACCGGCAGCGAGGTCGCGCAGCGCGTCGGCGCAGGCGCTCGCGGACGGGCGGTCTTCCGCGTGGCGTGCCGTCATGGCCTCGAGCAGCGGCGCCCAGCCGGCCGGCAGCGTGGCCGGCAGCTTCGGCGGGCGGTGCAGCCGCGCCATCGCCGCCTCGACCGGCGGGCCGTCGTACTCGCGGGTGCCGGTGAGGGCTTCGAGCAGCATCAGCCCGAGGGCGTAGACGTCGGCCGGCGGCCCCACGTCCTCGCCGGCGACCTGCTCCGGGGCGAGGTACGACGCCGTGCCGACCATGAGGCCGGTCGAGGTGACCCGGGCCGAGTCGATCAGCCGCGCGATGCCGAAGTCGGTGAGCTTGACCGCGCCGTCCGAGCCGAGCAGCACGTTGCCGGGCTTCACGTCACGGTGGACCAGCCCGCGGGCGTGCACGTGGGCCAGGCCGTCGGCGACGGCGGCGCCGATGGCCGCGACCCGCTGCACCGGCAGCGGCTTCTGCCGGATCGCGTCGCTGAGCGTCGCCCCCTCGACGAACTCCATGACCACCCAGGGGCGCCCGGCGTTGTCGGTGCCGGCGTCGTAGACCTGCACCAGCGACGGGTGCGACAGCTGGGCGAGCGTGCGCGCCTCGTCGGCCGCGCGTGCCGCCGACTCGTCGTGCGAGGCCGTGACGAGCTTCAGGGCGACGCAGCGGTCGAGCTGCAGGTCGGTGGCCTGCCAGACCTCCGCCGTACCGCCTCGGCCCACGAGCGCGTCGAGGCGGTAGCGGCCTCCGATCACCGCGGCCTGCGGCACCGCCTGCGTCGGCTCGTCGGGGGTGGTCACCGGGCCAGGACCAGCTCGGCGATCTGGACCGCGTTGAGGGCCGCGCCCTTGCGGAGGTTGTCGTTGGAGACGAACAGCGCCAGCCCGTTCGGCCCGTCCTGCCGCAGCCGCCCGACGAAGGAGGGGTCCCTGCCGGCCGCCAGCAGCGGGTTGGGCACGTCGGTCACCTCGACCCCCGGAGCGGCGCGGAGCAGCTCGAGCGCCCGGTCCACCGGCAGGTCGCGGGCGAACTCGACGTTGAGGCTCAGTGAGTGGCCGGTGAAGACCGGGACGCGCACGCAGGTGCCGGAGACGCGCAGCCCGGGGATGCCGAGGATCTTCCGGCTCTCGTTGCGGAGCTTCTTCTCCTCGTCGGTCTCGTGCTCGCCGTCGTCGACGACCGAGCCCGCGAGCGGCACGACGTTGAAGGCGATCGGCGCGACGTACTTGACCGGCTCGGGAAACTCCACGGCGCTGCCGTCGTGGACCAGCGCCGTCGCGTGCTCGGCGACCTTGCGCACCTGGCGGTCGAGCTCCTCGACGCCGGCCAGCCCCGAGCCGCTCACGGCCTGGTAGGTGCTCGCGACCATCCGGACCAGGCCGGCCTCGTCGTGCAGCGGCTTGAGCACCGGCATCGCGGCCATCGTGGTGCAGTTGGGGTTGGCCACGATCCCCTTGCGGGCCTCGGCCAGCGCCTCGGGGTTGACCTCGCTCACGACCAGCGGCACATCGGGGTCCATGCGCCAGGCGCTGGAGTTGTCGATGACGACCGCCCCGGCATCGGCGTACCGGGGGGCGAGGGCCTTGGAGGTCGAGCCGCCCGCGGAGAAGAGGGCGATGTCGAGACCGCTCGGGTCGGCCGTCGCGGCGTCCTCGACGGTCACGTCGCGGTCGCCGACGCGGATCGTGCTGCCGGCGCTGCGGGCGCTGGCGAACAGCCGCAGGCCCTCCAGCGGCAGCCCGCGCTCCTGCAGCAGCCGCAGCATGACGCCGCCGACCTGCCCGGTCGCGCCGACGACGCCGATGCGCGTCATCGACCCGTCCCGGCGTAGACGGTGGCCTCGCCCTCGGCGTCGAGGTCGAACGCCTCGTGCACCGCCTTCACCGCAGCGGGTACGTCGGTGTCCCGGCACACCACGGAGATCCGGATCTCCGAGGTGCTGATGGCCTCGGCGTTCACGCCGGCCGCCGCCAGGGCCTCGAAGAAGGTGGCGCTGACCCCCGGGTGGCTGCGCATCCCCGCCCCGACCAGCGACACCTTGCCGATGTGCTCGTCGGACAGCAGCGACTCGTAGCCGACCTTCTCCTGCAGCTTCGCGAGCGCGCTCATGGCCGTCGTGAGGTCGGACGTCGGCAGCGTGAAGGAGACGTCGGTGCGCCCGGTGGCGCCCGAGACGTTCTGCACGATCATGTCGATGTTGACCTCGGCGTCGGCCAGGCCGCGGAAGATCGCGGCGGCCTCGCCCGGCTTGTCGGGGACGCCCACCACCGTGACCCGCGCCTCGGACAGGTCGTGCGCGACCCCGCTGATGATCGCTGCTTCCATGGGCTTGTCTCCGATGGTGGTGCCGGGCCTGGTCGAGAAGGAGGAGCGCACCACGAGCGGTACGCCGTAGCGCCGGGCGTACTCGACGCAGCGCAGGTGCAGGATCTTCGCCCCGCAGGCCGCGAGCTCGAGCATCTCCTCGTAGGAGACGGTCGGCAGCTGGCGGGCCGTCGGGACGATGCGCGGGTCGGCGGAGTAGACCCCGTCGACGTCGCTGTAGATCTCGCAGACGTCCGCCTTGAGCGCGGCGGCGAGGGCGACGGCCGTGGTGTCCGAGCCGCCGCGGCCGAGCGTGGTGATGTCCTTGGTGTCCTGGCTGACGCCCTGGAAGCCGGCCACGATGGCGATGTGCCCGTCGGACAAGGCCTCCTGGATGCGGCCCGGTGTGACGTCGATGATGCGGGCCTTGCCGTGGACCGAGTCGGTGATGACACCGGCCTGGCTGCCGGTGAAGCTGCGGGCGCTCAAGCCGAGCGACTGGATCGCCATGGCCAGGAGCGCCATCGAGATCCGCTCGCCCGCCGTGAGCAGCATGTCGAGCTCGCGGCCCGGCGGGAGCGGCGACACCTGCTGCGCCAGGTCGAGCAGCTCGTCGGTCGTGTCGCCCATCGCCGAGACCACGACGCAGACGTCATGGCCGGCCTTGCGGGTCGCCACGATGCGCTCGGCCACCCGCTTGATGCGCTCGGCGTCCGACACCGACGACCCGCCGTACTTCTGCACGACGAGTCCCATGCAGCAAAGGGTACCGAGGGGCTCCAGCCGTTACGGTTCGCCCATGTCCGGTGACGGGGTGTGCGCGACAGGGGTCAGGCGTTCCTTCGGCGAGGTCGAGGCGGTGCGCGGCATCGACCTCACGGCCCGGCCCGGGGAGGTCACGGCCCTGGTCGGCCCCAACGGCGCCGGGAAGACGACGCTGCTGCTGGTGCTGGCGACCCTGCTGGTGCCGGACGCCGGCGAGGTGCGGGTCGCCGGGTTCGACCCGGTGCGGGAGCCGCGGGAGGTCCGCGCGCGCATGGGGTGGAGCCCCGACGTCTTCGGGCTGTACGACAACCTCACCTGCCGGGAGTACCTGCTCTTCGTGGCGGCCGCGATGCGGCTGCCGTCCGCGGCCGGGGCCCGTCGGGCGGACGAGCTGCTCGAGCTGGCACACCTGACCGACAAGGGGCACCAGCCGGTGCACACGCTGTCCCGCGGCCAGAAGCAGCGCCTCGGCCTGATGCGCGCGCTGGTGCACGACCCTGAGGTGCTGCTGCTCGACGAGCCGGCGTCGGGGCTCGACCCTCGCAGCCGGGTCGAGCTCCGGACCCTGCTCCGAGCCCTGGCCGGGCAGGGCAAGGCGCTGCTCGTCAGCAGCCACCTGCTCGGCGACCTCGAGGAGCTGGCGGACCGCGTCGTCTTCGTCGACCGTGGTGCGACGGTGGGCGAGCACGCGATCGACGCGCTGCCGGCCAACACCGCGGCCCACCCCTGGCGGCTGCGCGCCCTCGACACCGACCTGCTCCTGGCCGCACTGGCCAGAGGCGGGTTGGCTCACGGGGACCCGACACCAGCCGGCGTCGACGTGCAGCTGACCTCCGACCAGGCCGCGGCCGAGCTGCTCGCGTCGCTGGTCCGCGACGGCGTACCGGTGGTGTCGTGCCAGCCGGTCGGCGGGCACCTCGAGGCGGCATACCTGGAGCTGACCCGATGAGCCTGGCGAAGGTGACGTGGCAGGGCGTCTGGACCATGGCGCAGCACGAGGCGCGGCTGCGGCTGCGCTCCGGCCGCTGGCGGCTGCTGCTGGGGCTGTGGTTCGTCGTGGTCACCGGCTTCACGCTGCTCGTGCAGCAGGCGGTCCGGCGCACCTACTCGACCTCGGACGACCGCGGGATCGTCGTCTACGGCGTGCTCGTGCTGTTCGTCCTCGGGCTGGCCCTGCTCGTCGTACCGAGCCTGACCGGGCAGTCGGTGAACGGCGACCGCGAGCGGGGGACCCTGGCGACGCTGCAGGTGACGCTGCTCAGCGCGCCCGAGATCGCGCTGGGCAAGCTGCTGGCCGCGTGGGGGACGTCGCTGGTCTTCGTGCTCCTGACGGTCCCGGCGATGCTCCTGACGATGACGCAGGGCGGCGTGCCGCTCGGCCGGCTGGCGGTCGTCGGCCTCGTGCTGGTGCTGCTGCTCGGCGTCGTGGCGGCGCTCGCCCTGTGCCTGTCGGCGCTGCTCAGCCGCACCACCACGTCGGGCGTGCTGTCCTACCTCGTCGTCTTCGCGCTGTGCCTCGGCACGCTGATCAGCTTCGGACTGGCGCTGCAGCTGACCAACGAGCGCTACCAGGAGACGTTCACCAACGAGTGCCCGCCGAGGGAGCTGCTGGTCCGCGACGGCGTGCCGCCGGAGGAGATCGAGCGGATCCTCGCGACCTGCGGGTCGACCGAGACCTACGACAGCACGCGGTCGCGCGAGGACAAGGTGTGGTGGCTGCTGGCCCCCAACCCGTTCGTCATCCTGGCCGATGCCGCGCCGCAGCTGCCCCCGCTGAGCGCAGCGGAGCAGCGGCGGCGCGAGCAGCTGCAGCAGCAGGGCGTGTACGTGCAGGACCTCCGGGACGCCGACCCGCTCGGCGGCATCGGGCGCGAGGTGCGCGGCCTGCGCTCCGGTCCGGGTGACGAGCGGCCGGGGGGACCCGTCTGGCCCTACGGGCTGGCCTTCGACGTGCTCCTGGCGGTCGGCGCGGTCTGGCTCACCGCTCGCCGGCTGCGGGCGCCTTCCCGGGTGCTGCCTCGGGGCCAGCGGGTCGCGTAGGGCGGCTCAGCCGAAGGCGCCACAGGGCAGGTACGGCGACATGGCCGGCTGCCCCCGCAGGCACAACGAGGCGGCGCTGGTCAGGGTGAGGCGGGCGTCGAGGCAGACGTCGATCGCCCACTGCTGGTCCGCCCCCAGCCAGTCGACCTCGACCTCGCCGGGCGCCTCGGCCAGCGTGGTGACCAGCAGGTCCCGCGCCGTCTCCTCGTCGGTCGCGGCCAACCAGGCGGTGCCCTGCGGCCGCAGCACCGAGAAGCCCTTGCCGGGGCTGACGACGATGCGCACGCCGCGGTCCTGCCAGTAGTCGACCTCCGGCCCCATCGCGGCGCCGCGGACCTTGCGGAGCACCTGGTCGAGCGTCTCCCGGTCGTCCGGCTCGAACTCGCGCAGGCCCCGGACGGCCGGCAGGGCGGGCCGGTGGGCCGTGCCCTTGGCGGTGTAGGTGGGGTGGAGCGCGAAGCCTGCCCGGCGGTACCGGCGTACCGCGGCGGGGTCCTCGGTCGACATGATCCAGGAGCGGTCGGTGGCGGTGGTGAGCGCCGCGTCCAGCAGCGCCCGGCCGACCCCCTTGGCCATGTGGTCGGGATGGACGAAGAGCAGCGAGAGGAACCACATCCCCTCCCGCACCAGGGCCAGGGAGGCCCCGGCGAGGGCGCCGTCGACCTCGGCCACCCAGGCGCTGTCGGGGTCGGTCCGCTGCAGGTGCCCGATCCGGGCCTGCCCGCGCTCGCGGAACTCGTCCGTCAGCTCGTAGGCCGGCTCCGACAGCCGTCGGGCCAGGTCGGCAAAGGCCTTCTGCTGCACCTCGACCAGCGGGGCAACGTCCTCCGGCTGCAGCGGGCGGATCTGGGGCTCGGTCACCGCCTCACCTCAGCACAGCGGCGGGCCGGCGCACCACCGCGTTTCAGACGTCGAGGGTGCGCCGGCCCTCGAAGGCGCGACCGAGGGTGACCTCGTCGGCGTACTCCAGGTCGCCGCCCACCGGCAGCCCGCTGGCGAGGCGCGTCACCTTCAGCCCCATCGGCTTCACGAGCCGCGCGAGGTACGCCGCTGTGGCCTCGCCCTCGAGGTTGGGGTCGGTGGCGAGGATGAGCTCCTCCACCGTCCCGTCGGCCAGCCGGGTCATGAGCTCGCGCACCCGCAGGTCGTCCGGGCCGATGCCCTCGATCGGGGAGATCGCGCCGCCGAGCACGTGATAGCGGCCCCGGAACTCACGGGTCTTCTCGATCGCGACGACGTCCTTGCTCTCCTCGACGACGCAGATCACCGACAGGTCGCGGCGGGGGTCGCGGCACACCCGGCACTCGTCCTGCTCGCTGACGTTGCCGCAGACCCGGCAGAAGCGGACCTTGTCCTTGACCTCGGTCAGCGCGTGGACCAGCCGCTTCACGTCGGCCGGGTCAGCCGCCAGCAGGTGGAAGGCGATCCGCTGGGCGCTCTTCGGTCCCACGCCCGGCAGCCGGCCGAGCTCGTCGATGAGGTCCTGGACGGCGCCCTCGTACACGGCTGCCTACAGCCCCGGGATGCCCAGGCCGCCGGACACCGGGCCCATCGCCTCGGCGCCCAGCTCGTGCGCCTGCTCCTGCCCGTGCCGGATCGCTGCGAGCACGAGGTCCTCGAGGCTCTCGACGTCGTCGGGGTCGACCGCCTTGGGGTCGATCTTGACGCGCAGCACCTCGCCGGCGCCGCTCACGACCGCCTCGACGAGGCCGCCGCCGGCCGTACCGGTCAGCTCGGTCGCAGCGAGCTTCTCCTGCGCCTCCTGCACCTGCTGCTGCATCTTCTGCGCCTGCTTGAGCAGCTGCTGCATGTTCGGCTGGCCGCCCATGGGCATGCCGCCGCGTCCGCCCTTCGCCACTGCGTCCTCCTCTGACCTCGCGCCTAGGGTTCCGTGGTCCTGACGACCGTGGCGCCGAGCTGGTCCTGCACCAGCGCCAGGGCCGCGTCCTCGCCGACCGGGCCGCGCTCCGGCTCCGGCTCGTCCGGGTCGACCGGCTCGATCTCGTCGCCCGGGGCCAGCCCCTCGTACGCCGGGGGCGGCGGTGGGGCGGCGTGCTGGGCCTGCGCGGGCGGCGGGGGGGCGCTCGCGCCGGCGGTGAGCTCCAGGTCGGCCTCGAGGCCGAGCACCTCGCGCAGCGCCTCCTTGAGCACCTCCTCGTTGGTGCCCATCTGGAAGTTGCGCACCAGCGCCGGCGTCGTGAAGCCCAGCGTCAGTGTCCGGCCGGAGAGGCCGAGCACCTGCGCGTTGAGCAGGAGCGCCTTGGTGGTCCGGCGGCGGCTGTTGGCCGCCTCGAGGATCGCGTCCCACGACCGGCGCACCGCGGTGGCGTCCAGCCCCCCGGGCGCGGGTGCGGGCGGCTGCGGCTGCGGCTGCG
>Ga0190269_10000961_pt1 | contig 14125 bp, 10 predicted proteins | sample Popmic249IS_FD_133749 | JGI IMG/M metagenome (GOLD analysis project Ga0190269, IMG submission 133749) | Populus adjacent soil microbial communities from riparian zone of Blue River, Arizona, USA - 249 IS | ecosystem: Environmental > Terrestrial > Soil > Riparian zone | place: USA: Arizona...
CACCCACGTGCCGATGAATGGAGACAGGAGCACCTGTGGCAGCAGTCCCATCATGGATGCGATCGCCAGGGTTGTAGCTGAATTTGTTTTCTGTGTGAGATACCAGATGATGGCGAATTGCACCAACTGGCTTCCAAGCAGGGATAAGGCTTGCCCGGTCCATAAGGTGAAGAAACGCACTGCCCAGTTGTTGTTTGTATTTTCCATGTGTAGTTTGTAAATAGACTATGTATGTCTTACTGGCAGTTGCTTAAGCAGAACCATTGCCTGCGGTCCCATTCCCATGTGTCGCTCATCGCAGGTTGTGCAGGTCGCTCGATACCGCCAAAGAAGACGAAGCGGTCACGCCCTGGATCATACGCAACGCTGTGTCCACTCCTCGCGGGTACTCCAGACGCCGCGACCTCTGCCCATTGTCCTCCATCCCACGCCCAGATGTCACTTTTGAAGACATCCATCCCGCCGCCAAACAACAGAATTCGGTTCGTTTGTGGATCAAAAACCATGGCATCGTGTGTGCGGTGACCGGGTGCAGCTCCTTCTGCTTTGATCTCGCGCCATTGATTTCCATCCCATGCCCAAAGATCGTCGTAATCGATGAATTCACCTGTTGTGGATGCGAAGTGACCGCTGTACATCAAAACCTGTTCGCTTTTGGGATCGTACACCATTCCACCCGGGAAGCGTGGAGCAGGTCCTGTTTCACTGGCCAGGGTCCATGCCCCATCTTCCCATTGCCAGGTTTCGCCTTTGATGTCCATGTCCTCTGCGCCGCCAAACAGGACCATATTGTCGCGCGCCAGATCATAGGCCATCAACGCGCCCTCACGCAGTCCCGGGCCTTCGCCTGTGAACTCTGTCCACATGGTTCCATCCCACTCCCAGGTTTCATCAAAGCGTTGTGTTCGACTTTGCAGTCCGCCATGAATGACAAGTACATCACGATCCTTGTCATACGCGATGGCTGACCAGTTGCGCCAGGTGGGTCCATTCGCATCAATTGGGATTAGCGACCACTCATGCCCATCCCAGCCCCACAACTCCAATGGGTCGTTCTCAGGCTTGCCTTGTTCGGGTCCGCCGTTGACCAATACGACCTGCCCGCGTCCCTCATGATAGAACGCGAAAGTAGACTGACCCGCTTCCAGGGTGGGAGCCTCCACTGTTGGCGTATCTGTTGCCATCTGGGTCGGACGCGGGGTTGACGTCGGTGGAACGGTTGTAGATAAAGGTGTGGGTAAGGTTGTTGCAGGACTTGCACATGAGGCAAGCGCGATGATCCAGCCGATCAAGAGAAAACGGTAAAGGTATCGCATAAATAGGGCCATCCAGTATCTTTAAGAAAATGGTTTGGTTCCTGCTGCCAGCTGCCAATAAACCAGTCTACTCGTTCAATCTCCATCAGACGCAAAAACATTTGCAGCATTCCATCCATTCGCTTAATGTATCGTAGGCAGAAGGCGGACGGATGCGTCGAAAGGTGTATTTTTGTATGTATTTTGTTTCAGGATTTGTTTGCTACCGGGTCCACAGTGGCTACGTGTTCATTGTCCGTTGAAGTGTCGGATCGCCTGTGTACGATTGTGGACGCCCAATTTCTGATAAAGATTGGCGATATGACGTTTCAAAGTCCCCTCTGCGATCACCAGACGTTCCGCCATCTCTTGATTGGATAAACCGACCGCGAGCAATTGCAGGATCTCCCGTTCGCGGCGCGTCAAGGCGGGACCCTCGGCCGGCTTCCCGTTTTCTCCAAGTGTTTCCAAGACCCAGTCCACTCCATCGCGCCCCGCCTTTTCAATCAGCTTCAAGAGGCTTTCTTTCGCCTCGATAAAAGGACGGATAATGTTCTCCGTTTGCGATGCTTTGATCGCTTGCTTCAAAACGTTCACTCCATCAGTAGTCCTGCCAAGAGCACCGAGACAGGCCGCCTGCCACACCATGACCTCAATGCGAACCAGTACGAAGTCGGCATCCTGCAAACTATTCAGCGCAGACTCAAATTCTGATCCTGCTTCTTTGAACTTTCCTTCCGCGAACCGAACGCGTCCTGTCGCATACGACAAATAAAACGGAAAAGGCTGTTCACCATATTCCATGAGTGTACCCAGCCACCTTCGTGCGTTTTCGAGTTCTCCAGCCTGTGCGGCAAACAATACCCGTTGACGGATCACCGAGCGCAGGATGACTTGGTCCTGAAGACCACGAGCCAGAGGGTCTGCCGCATCCAGGTCTGCTTGTGCGAGCCTCTTTTCGTTCATCGCATAATGGATCAAAGCCCGTTGTAATAACGCCCGCGAATGGACAACGATTTCCTGAGACTCCGCACTTCGCTCGACGGCATGTTCGATGTGTTGGAGCGCTTGATCCATATCGTTATGTTGGAAGGAGACGCGTGCCAGGGTCCAGTGCCAATCGCGCGAATCGGGAAGATCGCCAAAGCGCTTGAGCGCCTGTTTGCAGATGTTCTCCGCGTCGTGAAGTCTTGCTTGCAGATAAAGCACATCGGCGAGATTAACCAGTGACGCGATCGCCATATAGGCATTTTCATCTGCATCTGCATGGGAGAGCGAGTCGCGGAAACTTTGTTCCGCCTGGAAGAAATTCAGCCCCATTTTTTGTGCGGCGCCCATGCCAAACGAGACATACGTTTGAATGAATGGGTCTTTTGATTGCGGAGACTCTTGTGCACGTTTGGCAAACTTCAAAGCTAATTCCGGCTGGTGTGTCATGGCGGCATGTAGCGCGCGTACAGCGAGAAACTCGCCTTGCAGATTCTGCTCGAGGAATGCGCCGAGTCTGTCGAAGTAACTTTGAGCGTCGATCTGTAGATTGGAATCCAGCAGCAGCCAGATCTGAGTCAGGCACAGGCGGGGATGGTTCCAGATAACGGAATCAGGCAATCGGTCCAGCCAGCGGCGCAGAGTGACGAGTTCGCCTCGTTTCAGATACTCCGGTGCGAGTAACTCTACGAGACGTGCATATGTCTCCAGATCCGCAATGGCGTGGGCATGCTGTAATGCCTCCTCTGGAAATCCATTTTGTTCAAGCCATAAGATTGTCTTACGATGCAGTCCCTCCATACGTTCGGGATGCTCATTTTGCAATCGAGTCTGCAAAAACTCGCGAAAGAGCGGATGATATTGGTGCCAGGAACCAATTGTGGTGATGAACAGATTCGCTCTTTGCACTCGCGCCAGCAACCTGCCTGTATGTTTCGAAACGACTTCCTTGCAGAGAGCTAACGAGAAGCGCTCAAAGATGGATGTGTTTAATAGAAAGTCTTGCACATCCTTTGGTTGTTGGGTCAGGATTTCGCTCAGCAGATATTCCGTAATGAATTTGCGCTCGCTGGTAGTGGTGACGTTCTGGCTTTTGTTGGACTGTAATGAAATTCCTGCCATCTGCAAGCCTGCGATCCAGCCTTGTGTGTACCGCTCAAGCGAATGGATTTGTTCCGTCGACAGGTCCAACCCCATGACTTCATTGAGAAACGAGTTTGTTTCTTCCGTGGTGAAACGCAAGTCCGATAGATCGATCTCGTGCAGCAATCTGCGCGCTCGCAGTCGCGCCAAAGGAAGGGATGGCGACTCGCGTGTGACAAGCAGCATATGAAACGATTGCGGAAGGTGATCGAGAAAATAAGCCAGTGCCGAATGAATAGACTCGTTGTTGATGACGTGGTAATCATCCAATACCAGCGTGATGGACTCAGAATCCTCGAGCTGATTGATCAAGTCTGTAAAGATCGACTGGAGATCGCGTTGATTGGATCGAATACGTAGTTTGGTGCCTGCGACCTGCAGGGCTTCAGTAAATCCATGAACGAAGCGGATCGGGTCGTTGTCGTCTGTATCAAGCGAATACCACGCCACCCTGTCGTTATTTGCAGTGACCCATTCCAACGCCAGGGTCGTTTTCCCCGAACCGGCGGGGGCGGAGATAATAGTCAGCATATGCCCGGCATGAAAGGACTCCGTCAGGCGAGGACGCGGGACGATCGGCTGGCGCAGCGCCGGCGGATGGAGTTTCGTCCGTGGAATTGAAACAGACCGCATTCCAAAAGTCTAACATGGAACTTGTGCGGTTTGCACGACTTTTGTGGACTGTTCTTGTGGTGACTTCACTCGCTTATTGAACGGCTGAAGCCGTTACTACTAGATTATTGAGTGGATTGCCAAATTTGAACCCCTACAGGTAGCACGGGGAAAGGCAGGTACCCATCTTGAACTGCCAGGGTCTGCCCGCTAAAGAATTCCCTGAATTGTGTTCCATCGGGAATGCCACCGGCGCCGACATATAACGCATTCGCGGCTCGGTCATCGGGTCCGCGATTGCCGATCACGATGATCTGTTCCGCGTCTGTATCGCGCAGATAGGCGAGCGTATTCTCCTCCGATAAGAGCACCTGAAAACCACCATGAATCAGCGCAGGAGACGTTCGACGTAATTGGATGAGTCTCTGATGGAACGAGCGCAGTTCCGCATCCCAACGAGTCGAATCCCAGATCATGGGATCACGCGCACCCAGCGAATCCGGTGCGTTCATACCGATCTCATCGCCATAGTAGATGCAGGGCACACCCATGTAGGTTAACAGAAAAGCTACAGCGAGACGGTTGCGAGCCGAGTCTCCACCGACCGTATGGAGTATGCGTGACGTATCGTGTGAACCAAGCAAATTGAACTGCTGTTGCGCAATCACCCAGGGAATGGCGGCGCGATAGCCCTGCCAGCTTGCGATCAATGCATCGGTAGACCACGGGATTCGTGACTCAACGTGTTTCGGCTCTGCATGCTGGCCCACCTGGAAATGGTCAAGCCAGTATAAGAGCGGATTCGTAAACCCGGCATAGTTCATCGTCGCATCGAGGCGATCGCCTTGAAGTTGTGAACTGCCATCGAAGAAGTTCTCTCCGAGAAGATACGCCTGCGGATTTTCCGCTTTCACAGCCCGACGGATGCCGATCCATACTTCGGATTCCAGTTGGTCTCTGCCATGACGGGCAAGCATGTTGGCGACATCCACACGCCAGCCATCAATGGCATATGGCTTTCGGAGCCAGCGGCGGAAGATCGAATCAGGTCCCGCGTAGATCGTGTCACGAAGTGACTGACTTCGATAGTTCAGCTTCGGAAGACTGCGCACGCCAAGCCACGATTCATATTCATCGGGATGTTTGTGGAACGTGAAATACTCAGCAGTTGGCGCGTTGGAATCTCTCAACGCTGCCTGAAACCAGGGATGCATCACGCCGCAATGATTGGGCACAATATCCAGGATGAAGCGCATATCGCGTTCGGTCAATGCGCGGCGCAGGGATGATAAGGCTTCATTTCCACCAAGGTGCTTATCCACATTCTCGTAGTCGGATACATCATAGCGGTGGTTGCTATATGCAGTGAATACAGGGTTGAAGTAAATGGCATTCACACCCAGGTCAGATAGATAATCGAGATGCTGCTCCACGCCGGGCAGGTCACCGCCGTAGAACTCGACCATTGCTTCGGTCCATTTGCCTTGTGGCTCGTCCCATCGTCTGGAGATGGATTTTAATTTACCGTAATCAAACTCACCCTCTTTGACATTACTTTCAGGATCACCATCCGCAAAACGGTCTGGGAAGATCTGATAGAAGACGCTGTCACGAACCCAAAGCGGAGCCTCATAATCTGCGAGTAGGCGAAAATCATTTGCGTCGGTTGGAATATGCTGATGCAAGCCAGAACCGTTGTACCACCAGACTCCCTCGCGAGTGAATAACAGGAAGCGATACGAAGTCACGGGCATGCTGATGCGGAGAGTCGCCTGCCACCAACGGCAGGCTGGATTCGGCTGGGCAGATTCGGGCCGCAACTCTGCAAAGAACTGTTCCCCATCAGGGCATGTCCGCAGCAATATCCGTTCGATCGGCGCATCGACGGATGTACGCAATCGGAGGGTAACCTCATCGCCAATGCTTAACTCGGTCTTGCGGTGAGTCCAAACATAACGCATTGAGCCATCATGGTGAACGGATGAAAGATAAGCAGGATTCATATAGAAAGATCAATCGTTCTATAGTTCAAATTATTTGGCACGGCGCATGTGTTGATACAAGGGTCGTAGGCGTTCATACATTTTCTTATATACACCGTGATACAGATCATTATATTGCGCGTGTGTTTTCCGGTCTGGTTCAAATGTGTCGCGGACGCGTGTCATCTCGTGGATGGCGGTGGGGAAATCCTTATGGATGCCTGCGCCAACAGCTGCGTCCATCGCTGCGCCAAGCCCGGATGCTTCATAGATGTGGGGGCGTGATGCCGGAAGCCCGAAAACATCGGCGGTCAATTGCAATGCGGCGTTGGATTGACTGCCTCCGCCTGCAACGCGCAGTTCGGTGATGGGAATACCGCTTCGTTTCGTTGTCCGTTCGGCGCCTTCGCGCAGGGCATAGGCGAGTCCTTCCAGAATGGCGCGGTAGAGATGTGCGCGTGTATGAACGTCACTGAAACCGATCACCGCGCCGCGCGCTTCGGGACCGGGAAAGCGCAACCCCGGCGACCAGTACGGTTGTAGGACCAGCCCATCCGAACCGGCAGGCACAGAGCCGATCAATTCGTCGAACAACGCTTCAGGTTCCACACCTTGTTCATCGGCCAGTTTTTGTTCGCGCATCCCGAACTGATGTTTGAACCATGAGACCATCCAGTAGCCGCGGTAGATCTGGATCTCAAAATTATATTGTCCCGGCACGGCGGCCGGATACGGTGGCAGAAGGGGGATGACTTCAATGTATTTCTTGTGCGTCGTGTTGATCGTGGCGGTCGTTCCATAACTCAGGCAGCCAATGTGCGGTTCGAGACATCCTGCACCAAGTACTTCTGTTGCTTTGTCGGCGGCTGCAGCGATGAGAGGAAGTCCCTGCGGGATGCCGGTGGCAGATGACGCTTCAGTGGTGATCTCGCCCAGCGGTGAAGCAACCGGTATAAGGTTCGGCAGGACGCGTTTGTCCATCGGTACGGCTTGCCATTTCCAGTCCCACCATTTGCTCCATGCTTGAGCCTTGTAATCGAAAGGAACATATCCGACTTGCGACGAAATGGAATCGACGAATTGACCGACAAGTCGATAGGTAAGATATCCGGACAGGAAGAGATATTTGTGCGTGGCGTTCCAGATAGCCGGTTGGTGGGTGCGGATCCAGTTGCACTCTGCCTCTGCCTGAAGATACGCGACCGTTTGCGATGCGCCGGCGACCGCAAATGCTGCGCCCCATAATCCACTGACCGGTTTGAGCCCTTCTGTGCGGCGTTGATCGAGCCATACAATGGCGGGACGAAGCGGCTTGCCATCCTTATCTACATTGATAACGGTGCCGCGCTGTGTGGTGAGCGAGACCGCTGCAACGGACGATTTGTCCACACCCTGTGCCCACAATCCCTGACATGCTTCACACACAGCTCGCCAGAATACTTCCGGGTCCTGTTCTGCGAGACCCGGCGTTGTGGAGTAATACGATTCTATGGGCACGCGCTGTTTTGCGAGGAGATTCCCATGTGGGTCAAATAACAGCGCACGCACAGATTGAGTTCCATTGTCGATGGCGAGGATGTTTTCGGGCATTGCTAACTCCTGTGACCCTTTGAGGTTCAGAGAATTTTCAATTTAACGAGTAAGCACGTTTCCAAAGCGATACATACTGGCTGGCTTCCGTTTCCCAGCGTGCATTACTCCATCCAAGTTCAGGTTGAATGATGGGGCGGATCTTTGGAAGCAGGTCGGTGCCACCGTTGTGGGCAAGCAGTCCCAGTCGTACACGTCGAAGCAGTAGATCGTCGAGATGGACAACGCCTTCGGCGCGCGCGGCCTGGCGCAGTTCTGCCCACAGGTATGGAGTGGATGGAATTGACTCATGCGATGAGTCGGATGCGAACAGCGGGATGGATTCTATCCCATAGCGGGCAAGGAGTCGAAGCTGTTGGGCAGGATGCAAGCTCGAATCTGCAAGAAGATGCTCGGCATCGAATGGGATGGGATCGAGCACGGGTACGTTGACATCAAAGGAAACATGCCCCAGGTATTTCCGGGCTGCCTTGAGCGCGTCGCGCGCCATGATGCGGAAGGTGGTCAGCTTGCCACCGCTCACTGTTAGCAGGCCATTCTCATCCCAGATGGCATGTTCGCGTGATTCCTTCGATGGATCGGCTTTGCCTGTGTTGACCACAGGACGCAGCCCGGAGAACGTGGACATCACATCATTGAACGTAATTTCCTGTGCCGGGAAAACAGACTGCAACGCTTCCATCAAGTATTCAGATTCTGCTGAACTGATGCATGGATCTGTCTGTATGTTTGTTTTGTGGTCCACGTCTGTCGTTCCGAAGAGGATTGCCCCCTCCCACGGGATCGCCATCACGGGACGTCCATCACGCGGATGCAGGAACGAGACTGCACGTGTGATGGGCAAACGATTGAACGGCAACACCAAATGACTCCCGCGCAGTGGACGCATGCGCGGCTTCTGTTGAATCTTTCCGCGGAGTTCATCGGCCCATGCACCGGTTGCATTGATTACGACTTTGGCATGGATTTCCGCCTGTCTTTCGTTCTCGCCAGATATGTCTCGCAGTCCCACACCGCAGACTTTCCCATGTTGATCCTTCAATAGAGAATCGACACGTGCATAATTCAACGCAACGCTGCCGCCTGCAACGGATTCGCGGATCAAACGCAGTACCAGCCGCGCATCATCTGTGTTCGCATCGAAATAACGATAGCCGCTGCGTAATGCGGGTGTGGTCAATGGTGGACAAAGTTCGCGCATATCATCGAGATCGTACGAGCGATGGGTCCATTGTCCGGCCATGATGTCGTAGAGCGTCAAGCCGGCACCAAAAATCCAGCCGGGCATTTTGTCGCCTTTCAAACAGGGATATAAAAAGCCAAGACGATTGACAAGTCCGCGTCCTTGCTTGAGCAGGTATTCTCGTTCACGCACTGATTCCAGCGTCACCTTGATCTGCGCGTTCTTTAGATACCGCAAGCCGCCATGCACCATCTTCGATGAACGGCTCGATGTCCCAGATGCAAAGTCATCCGCGTCGACGAGCAATGCGCGAAGCTTTGCACGTGTTGCCTGGCGTAGGATCCCCGCCCCCGTGATCCCACCGCCTATAATGATCAAGTCCCAGGACTGATCGAGTTCAGCCCAAACGTTATCGCGCCAGCCTTTTGTCCATTGCATGGTTCAGTCCTCAACGCTTTGACCGCGGACGGTGGATTGTCTATGGTCCACGGTCTACGTTCCACTGTCTATTTCAACAATTTCCCAGGGTTCATCATTTCGTCGGGGTCGAATGATCTGACCACTGCGCGCATCGCGTCCATACCCAGTGCGCCTTTTTCTGCCGGGAGATATTGTGCGTGATCCATGCCGACGCCATGTTGATGGGAGATCGTGCCGCCATATTTTTGCAGTGTCAAACTGGCGTTGTGCTTCATATCGTGCCAGCGTGACAACAGTTCATCGGGATCTGGAGTGCGTCTAAAAAGATATGTGGTGTAAATGCTTGCACCATCGCGATAGACGTGCGAAAGATGTGAGAAAGCCAGCACGCGTTCATTATGCTTCGCCATTGCCTCAACAATAGATCGAGGGATGGATCGCGATGCTTCGTGAACTTGAGTCCATGGCAGCGCAGTTTCAAGCGTGTCGATCGCGATACCTTTTTCCCATAATGTATTTCGCAGGTATGGCGAAAGGAAACGGCTCTTCTCCCATGTATGACCGACAATGGTTCCCACAACAAGTCCGCCATATCGACGACATACCGACGCGACATCCCGTCGAGTTCGATTGAACAATTTTCGAGAGCCGGTCACCCCAAAGATCAATAGGCAGCGTGTATCACCGTAACCAATCATCCGCAAGCTGCGATCTGCCATGCCCACCCAGCTCTTGCCTGACAGGATGAGCGTGGTTTCGGTTTCCAGCGGATTGCTCAGGCGAAGCATCGATACGGGCAATTCATTTTGGACGATTTCCCGCACCGCATCGGACCCCTGATCCCAGGATGGGAAGAACGTCCCGAAAAATGCCTCCGCCTCGGGCAACCGCCTCACACGGACTTTGGCCTGTGTCACCACCCCCAGCCGCCCCTCCGACCCGAGCACCATCTCACGTATATCCATGCCGGCTGCCGAAGCAGGGACAGGTTTGATCTCCAACTGCCCACGCGGCGTTTCGATGAGACCACCTGCAAAGAGACTTTCGATCTTGCCATAGCGATAAGATTGTTGTCCGCTGGAGCGCGTGACGATCCAGCCGCCGAGCGTGGAATATTCGAACGATTGCGGGAAATGGCCGAGAGTGTAACCGCGTGATTTCAACTGTTCTTCCAGTTGGGGTCCTGCCGCGCCTGCTTGAAAATCTGCAACCCGACTCGTTTCATCGAGATCGAGCATTCGAGTCATTTTCTCAAGAGAAAGCGACAGCACCGGTTTGTCTGTTGGACAGGGCGTAATATGACCCACAACACTTGTCCCGCCCCCGTAGGGAATGACCTGTGCGCCAGCATCTTTTGCGTATTTCAACAGAATACGCACATCTTCACCCGCTCGTGGGAATGCAACTCCATCAGGGAAGGTGCTCACGCGTCCGTAGCGCATGTCGACCCAATCATGCATGGATTGTCCGCGGGCATGCATGAGTCTTTCCTGTGCCGAGATATCCACGAGCGGATGCGCAGGTAGTCGAGATTCGGGTACAGCCGAGAGAACAGTCTCTTTGGCAGCATCGGGAATCGGGTCCAGTTTGCCGAGGCGTTTTGTCAGATAATCGAGAGCAGAGAGCGACACGGGATATTCCGTGTCCAGATTTCCCCACCCGTTCCAGCGTTTCATATTGACTCCTTTAGAGCGAGATACTATCTCGCGTTACGATGACTTTTTCCACAGCGCAAGGCTTTCGTTCATCACATCGCGCGTCAGGGATTCAGCTTTGAGATAGGCATTTCGCTTCGCACAGTTTAAAAGTTCAGTATAGTAGGCCCGTGATCGTTCACGATTTTCCATCGAGACAAAATAGTGCGCGCCCATCACCTGATAGAGACTTTGAAAACTGTTCAGCAGTAATCGGAAGATCGGATTAGCGGCCCGCAATGTCAGCAGATGATGCAATTCCCAATCAGTGGATGCGAAGGCCATCGATGTGTCTTCGATATCGGAAAATTTGCCGAGTAATTCGGCAATTTCGGAGGATGCGGCTTCCATTGCCTGGCGCGTGTATGCCGGGGCCAGCAGCACACGGATCTCCAATAGATGAGTTACAAAATCAGATGTTTGCTGCGACGGCATTTGCGCCAGGATCGATAGAACACCCATATTGCCCTCGAGCCAGTAATCGCGCACCCGGGTTGGCTTGCCATGCTGGATCTCGAGCCAGCCATCGCGGGCCAGTCGCTGTAATGCTTCGCGCAGAGTGGGGCGGGTGACACCGATCTGTTCGGCGAGCTCACGCTCACCTGGTAAGGTGCTATTGACAGCAAAATGCCCGCTTAAGATCGCGTCGAGCAGTCTTTGCTCGGCAACCTCAGCGGGCTTCGGTACGGGCTTCCATGGTTTCATCGAAACTCCTGACTGGTAAGTGGTCTGACCAGTCAGGAGTATAAGGCGATTCACGGGAATGGTCAATGATGCTGGCTGTACTCCTGACCGAAGGTTTGACAGATTCAGGAACAAAGATTAATATAGTTTCAATACTTAACTATTAATTACATTAATCAAATGGAGGTCAGGCTATGGCTTCAACGGAACAGGTGCGCGATCAGGCCATTGACCGTTTCTGGGAGACGATCCCGCCGTTGTGGAATACGGTTCGTTCTCATATTCGTGCAACGGCTACTGCGAATTTTGATATCACAGTGGAACAGTTCCATGTGCTGCGCTACGTTCGGCGGGGCAAAGACTCGATGGGTGAACTGGCGACTGCGAAGAATATTAGTCGCCCTGCCATCAGCCAGGCAGTGGATGTGTTGGTACACAAGGGATTGTTGACGCGCATCCAAAGCACGAAAGATCGTCGCTATGTGGATGTGGCGCTCACCGATGCGGGCAATCATCTGCTGGATACTGTCTTCAAAGAAACGCGTATCTGGATGAAGGGACGCATGAGCAAGCTGACTGCGAGCGAATTGGAAACCATTTCGAAAGCAATGGAAGTAATGAAGAAGATGCTGGAATAAGAAAAGGTGATAATCACTTTCAAAGTGATGTCAGCTAGGGCTACAACGCTATGATCCATATCAAAAAACTACTACGGTTTGTAAAACCTTATTGGCGGCGAAGTCTGGTCTCGCTGTTGTTTCTTGTCCTGGTGATCGTCATTGACCTCACCATTCCGCGCTTGATCCAGCGTATCATCGATCAGGGTATCAATGGCGGGAATATGCAGGTGGTGATCAATAGTTCCATCATCATGGTGGTGATCTCATTGTTGCAGGTGTTATTTGCGCTTGCCAACAATCTCTTTTCGATTCAGGTGGGGGAGAGTGTAGCCCGGGACTTGCGTGAAGCGCTGTTCATGAAGATACAGTCCTTCTCATTTGGGAACCTCGATCATCTCAACACCGGACAATTGATGGTTCGACTTTCAAGTGACACAACAGCTTTTCAGCGCATGGTCCAAGTCTCTCTGCGCATAGGCACTAGAGCACCCTTGCTCATGATCGGAAGTCTGGTATTGATGTTTGTGACCGACAGCCGCCTGGCACTAATGATCGTGCCTGTGTTACTCGCCACAGTCATTGTGATCGTGTTCTTTGTCTCGCGCATGGGACCATTATTCATGACCGTTCAAAAGAAACTGGACCGGCTCAACATGGTCTTGCAGGAGAACATCGCGGGCGTGCGATTGGTCAAGGCGTTCGTGCGCGCCGACCGTGAAGCGGAACGATTTGCTGAGTCGAACGAAGATTATACGGGTCACAATGTTCGAGTGATGAGATTTATGTCCACGCTTTCACCAGCAATGACTGTTTTCGTTAACATTGGGATGGTGATCGTGATCTGGGTGGGTGGCATACAATCGGCGGGAGGGCATGTGTCGGTGGGGCAGATCGTGGCGTTCCTGAATTATCTTCATACCACGATGGGTCCGCTGGGGGTCATGGTCATGCTGGCAAATGTCGTTGCTGCGGCAACAGCTTCGGCAGAACGCGTCAACGAAGTGCTGGACACAGTCCCGGAAGTGCAGGAGACATCGCAGCCATCAACTCTTCCCGATGGACAAGGGATACGGGTCGCCTTCGAGGCAGTGGACTTCCACTATAACGGGACCCACGACGGGCTTGTCTTGAACGATATGGATCTCGTCGCAGAGCCCGGCCAAACGGTCGCGATCCTGGGCGCGACGGGTGCGGGCAAATCATCCATCGTCAATCTGGTGCCGCGTTTTTATGATGTGGACTCCGGAAGGATCACCTGGAATGGAGTCGATGTTCGAAATCTTAAAGAGAGCGACCGGCTGGCTCAGATCGGTATCGTGCCTCAGGAGACCGTATTGTTTTCAGGGACCGTACGCGACAATATCCGTTATGGAAAACCAGGAGCAAGTGAAGAGGATGTGATCGCCGCGGCGAAGGCTGCCCAGGCACATGACTTCATCATGAATTTGCCGAATGATTATGACACACGCGTCGAAGAACGCGGCGTGAACCTTTCGGGTGGACAAAAGCAGCGCATTGCCATCGCACGAGCACTGTTACTTAAGCCTTCGATTCTGATACTTGATGATAGTACGAGTTCGGTGGACGTGGAGACCGAAACAAAAATTCAGGACGCGATGAAAACCTGGTTGAAAGACAGCACAAGCTTTGTCGTGGCGCAGCGCATTAGTACGGTTTTGCATGCTGACAAAATACTGGTGGTGGACGAAGGAAAGATCGTGGCGCAGGGGGCCCATGACGAATTGATGAGATCGAGTGCTGTCTATCGGGAGATTTATGATTCACAACTGGGTGACGGTCTGAAGGTGGAGGGGCCGGCATGAGCAATATGTCCTCCTCCAATCAACGAAATACATCCACCATCCGCGCCGCAATGGGACGTGGCCCCATGCAGCCGGGAAAGATCGAGAAAGCA
>Ga0190269_10000962_pt1 | contig 14108 bp, 9 predicted proteins | sample Popmic249IS_FD_133749 | JGI IMG/M metagenome (GOLD analysis project Ga0190269, IMG submission 133749) | Populus adjacent soil microbial communities from riparian zone of Blue River, Arizona, USA - 249 IS | ecosystem: Environmental > Terrestrial > Soil > Riparian zone | place: USA: Arizona...
CTGCCGCAGTCGCAGATCGACGAGCTGGCCAAGAAGGTCAAGGGCAAGGACTACATGCTGATGAGTCCCTACCCCGGCCTTGACAAGCCGATCTCGCTCCAGGCCTGGGGCTTCCAGCTCAAGGTCGACAACGCCGACGACAAGCGGGTCGACGAGTTCATCAACCAGTTCCGGGTCAACGCGAGCGTCGAGTCCGGCGCCTCCTGCTCCAACGGCGTCACCGTGACCGGCGACACCCCGCAGGAGAACGGCAACGCCGACATGAACACCGGCAGCTGAGTGCGGAGCCCGGCGGAGCTCGCCGGACCGCGCGCCGCGTCGGCTCGGCGAGCGGCCCAGGGTCGGCTTCGCCCCGCGGACGCTACCAACGCGGGAAGTGACGGGACGTCGCCGGTTCTGGCGACACCGGAACCGGCCGCTCCCCGGCGAGCGACGTTCCGGCTCCGCCGGGCGGTCCGCCGGTGGGGCACGATCTAGCACCGATCGGAGCAACAGTGGCGCACGGACGGGGGTTCGCGGGCGCGCGGCGTCGGCTCGACGAACTGGACGCGGAGGGCGGCGACGCCGAACGCGGCCGCGGCGGCGGGCGCGACGACCTGGCGGTGGAGGCGCTGGACGACGGATCCCTCGACGCGGACCCGACCGGTGACGGGACCGGCGACGGGACCGGGGCGGCACGGCCTCGGGCCGGGCGTCGGACGCGGATCTTCCGGGCCGTGATGGCCGCCGTCCTGGCACTGGCCGTCGGCTTCGGCATCGGTGTCTGGGTGGGCGCACCGCACCGCCCCGCCGACGACTCCGCCGACGCCGGTTTCACCCGCGACATGATGACCCACCACGCGCAGGCCGTGACGATGGCGTCGCTGGAGTACCGGGTCACCGACGACGCCACGCTGCGGCAGATCGCGATCGACATCACGCTCACCCAGCAGGCCCAGATCGGCCTGATGATCGGCTGGCTGCGCGACTGGGACCTGAACCCGACCAGCAACCAGCCCCAGATGGCGTGGATGCCGGACGGCGGTCGGGCGCTGATCGTCGACGGGCGGATGCCCGGCATGGCCAGCGACGCTCAGCTCGAGCAGCTCCGGACGTCCACCGGCACCGCCCGGGACCAGCTGTTCATCCAGCTGATGATCCAGCACCACCTGGGCGGCATCCACATGGCCGACGCCGCGTTGAAGCAGGCCAAGGATGACCAGGTGCTCTACTTGGCGAACCAGATCAAGGCGTCGCAGCAGTCGGAGATCGACGCGCTGCAGCAGTCGCAGAAGCGGTTGAGCGGAGAGAAATGAGCTGGACGCCGCCCGGCGAGTCCGCCCGTCCCGACCAGTCGCCGGAGCCCGGCGGGGCGCCACCGCCCGGCGGGGCGCCACAGCCCGACGGCGCGTCCGAGCCCGGCGGGGCACCACAGCCCGGCGGGGCGCCGCAGACCGACGGGGCGCCACAGACCGACGGGGCGCCACAGCCCGGCGGGGCGCCTCGATCGGAGCCCCTGCCGCCTCCGCCGAACTACGCGTCGGACGCGCCCGCCCCGGCCGCAGACGTGCCCGCCGCCTCGGCCGACGAGCCGGGGGCGACCTCCGGCGCGGGCCCAGGGCAGACCTCCGGCGCGACGTCGGGCACGGGCGCGGGCGCGGGCGCGGAGCCCATCCCTGCCGCGCCGACCTCCGCCGAGCCGACCTCCGGCGCGGGCTCCGGGCCGGACGCGGGACCCACCTGGGGCGCGTCACCGACCTCGGGCGCGGGGCCGACCTCGGGCGCGAGCCCCACCCCCGGCGCGGGGCCGACCTCCGGCGCGAGTCCCACCCCCGCCGCGGAGCCGACCTCCGGGGCGAGCCCCACCCCCAGCGCGGAGCCGACCTCGGGCCCGGGCCCGGGTCCTGCCTTCGCGCCCGGCACCACGCCGTCGGGCTTCCCGGCGCCGTCGGGCTTCCCGGCGCCGCCGGGCTTCCCGCCGACGACGGGCTTCCCGTCCGCACCCGGCCAGCCGACGGGCCCGGGTTACGCTGCCGGGCCCGGTTACCCGCCAGCGCCCGGCTATCCGCCAGGGCCGGGCTACCCGCCGGGATCCGGCTACCCGCCCCCTGGCTACCCGTCCACCGGCTACCCGGCGGCGGGCTTTCCCGCCGGGAGGAAGCCCGGCGCGAACGGCAAGCTGATCGCGGGCATCGTCATCGGCGTCGTCGTGCTGATCGCGCTCTGCGGCGGCGCGGCCGTGACCGGCCTCTTCCTGCTCCGTAGCGACAGCACCGACGCCGGCGCCGCCGTCGCGCAGATCGACGGCGTCGTCGACTACCGGGCCACGCAGCCGGGGATGCTCACCCAGAACCACGTCACCACCGAGCCCGCCTATACCGTCCGGCCGCCCGTCGGCGGGGATCACGACGGCGTCTGGCAGAACTGCCAGGGCGACGTCTACACCGCGGCGATCGGCGACGCGAACGCCGTCCACAGCCTGGAACACGGCGCGGTCTGGATCACCTACGCCCCGACCCTGCCGCAGGCGCAGATCGACGAGCTGGCCTCGAAGGTCAAGGGCAAGGACTACACGTTGATGAGCCCCTACCCCGGCCTCGACGAGCCGATCTCGCTCCAGGCCTGGGGCTACCAGCTCAAGGTCGACGACGCGGACGACGAGAGGATCGACCGGTTCCTGGCGAAGTACCGCGTCACCGCGTCGATCGAGTCCGGGGCGACCTGCGGCAACGGCACGACCGCCACCCGCTGACGCGGCCCCGTGCACAACTCGCTCGGGACGGCTGCTAGGCTTTAGCCGTTCCTGAGCCCCCGTAGCTCAGGGGATAGAGCACCGCCCTCCGGAGGCGGGGGCGCAGGTTCGAATCCTGCCGGGGGCACACACGAGGTCTCCAACACCGTCCAGTAGCGGCCCAGCTACTAGACGTTTTTTGCCTCTACTATCTGCCGGATTAGATGTAGATCCCGAGATGGCAAACACGGCCCTCACGGTCCGATTTCACCCACGGAGATCATCGACCTAGTGCTCGCTCGAGCAGGTCGAGATCGCCGTCCGGGAACAAGTCGATCGGTCAAACCACCGGCGCGCTTTCGGCTCGGCGCCGCCCGCGCCTGGTGGCGACTCGGTGGGCGTACATGGCGTTCCAGCGCGCGTTGCCCGAGGCGATCGCCGACGCGGGCTTCGCCGACGCGGAGCAGCTGCATGACCCGGTTCGCAGGTGAGGCGGGTGGCCCTGGCAGCCGTCGCCGCACCGATAGAGAGCGCCAACGGGTGGGGCATCTTGCCCACCCGCGCCGGAGCCGAAATCAGAGATTGGACCAGCCCCGCCTGCCCTCATCGGTCGCCTGCTGCGCGAGGGCGGACAGAGGGACCTGTCCGCCCGCCGGTGCGAGGCGCTACGCGAAGCCCAGAGCGGCATGAGCGGAAGACACTCGAGTTGTCAGGGTTCCCCTGACGTCCTACGATCCCAGGGAGCCCTGACGGTGGGAGGAGATCTGATGACTGAGCTCCAACTCGCCTGTTCGTTCTGCAGCAAGCCGAGTACCTCCGTCGAAAAGATCGTGGCCGGTCCCGGCGTCTACATCTGCAATGAGTGCGTCGCGCTGGCCGCCAGCGTCATCGACAACAGCGACGCAGCGCCCTCCCTCCCGCGGGTCCCCATGTGGGAAAAGCTCACCGACGAGGAGATGCTCGGCCACATCCCCCGCGTCGCCGTACACATCGATCAGTCCGAGAGCGACTTGCGTTCGTGGGTGCTCGAATTGCGTCGACGGAGCGTCACCTGGACCAAGATCGGTGAAGCCCTCGGCATCACCCGGCAGTCCGCGTGGGAGCGATTCTCCGGCGAGGAGTGATCGACAGGCCGAGCAGTTCCAGTACCCCCGGCACACCGATGATCCGCGCTGACGACCGGCTCCTCAGCATGAGCCCTCAGCAGTTTCTCCGGCGCTTCGCCGCATGTGAGTGCCTCCTGCACACGAGCGGCCAGGAGCGGAGGCCTGCCAATAGTTGCTGTTTGGCGCCCCGGCAAACAGCAACTATTGGCCGGCGTCGCAACTTCGGCGCGTCCTGGCGGTAGACACACCACTCGCGCGGCAGAGGAGTGCGTCGGCGATGTATCCGTCACGTGCAACGAGGTGAGGATCAAGACGACAGCCAGGTGTGATGTCGGATGCGAAGGGCGTCACGCTCAGCCCCCCTAGCGCATCGCGCCGTACCCGGGCGCGGCGGAGGGCAGGTTCACTGCCGCGCCCGCAGCCGCGCGTCCACCACCTCCAGCAAGCCGACCGGCACGGCGGACAGCTCCGCGAGGAACGTGTCGAGATCGGCCGCGACTCGCACCAACAGCTCGGCGCAGTACGCCGCCGCGTCGTAACGGTCGTCGTCCCGGGGGTCGTCGGTGTCCGCGAACCAGACCGAACCGGCGTCCGAGCCGGTCAGCCGGAGCGCGAGGATTCCGCCCTGCACGTAGCCGATCGGCAGGTAGTCCGCGGTGAGCCGGTCGACGAACCAGTGCCGGGCGTAGAGCAGGTCCTGGTGCCGGTCCGCGGTCCCGACCCCGAAGAACGGCTGGTCGACGAGGAAGCCGTGGTCGGGGTGGACGCCGGGCGTGGTGGGTGCGGCACCGGCGCGGGCCGACAGCACGCGTCGCAGCGAGTCCGGCAAGGGATGCCCGAGCCGCGCGACCACGGCGTTCCACACCTCGTCAGCCAGCGGCGCCGGAACGTCGAACGGGACCGGTAGCGGATCGTCGACCCGGACGCCGCGCCGGGACCGGTCGACCGGCAACGTCGACACGCCGCCGACGTGGCGAAACGCACCGTGCGCGACGGCGGGAACCAGCACGACCCGCCTGGTACCGAAGAGATGCGCCCACACCCACCCGGGCGGCGTCAGTGGGGCGTACTGACCGGAAGGCCCTCCCGCTACCTCGTTCGCGGTGAGGACGTCGACGATCCGGACCTCGTCCACGGTCAACCCCGGCTCCGGTGCCGGTAAGTCGACGGTCGCGCTCGCCAGCAGGTCCCACTGTGGAATACCGGCTAGGTCGAACGCCACGCCGCCGCGGAACCGGATACGCAGAACCGGTGACTCGAACGAGCGAATCCGAGCCGCCCATCCGCTGTTCGGAAGTCGCCTCCGCGGAAACGAGTGAACTTCCGGGCTCGGATCGGACGACATAACCGGAGGGTAGGACATGACCAGTAAGTTGGTTCCCGACGCCGGTGCGCCTCGACCGCGCGCCTGACGACCGGGAGGATGACGGTGGAGCGGTTCCCGAGCGACGTCGCGGCTGTCCTGCGGGAGGCCGGCTGGAGCGAGGGGCGCCAGGTGCGCGACGTGGCCACCGAAACGATCCGGGAACTGTCCGAGCGGCACGCCCCGTTCCCCGCGGCGGATCAGGCGCTCACCGAGTTCGGAGCACTCTACGTCGACCAGGACGGGCCAGGGGTGACGCTGCGCCGCCGGCCGTTCGCGATCGACCCGACGATGACACCACCCTCCGCGGTGACGCTCGCCGCGTTCGGCCGCGCCCTGGGCGTGGCGCTGTTCCCGCTGGGCGTCGAGGGAGACGACGACGCGATCCTGGCGATCGACGAGCACGGACGAGTGTTCTCGCTCGACGAAGGTGGCGAATGGTTCCTCGGTGAGGACGTGCCCGCCGCGTTGACCACGCTGGTCAACGGCGAGCTGCCGCCACGCGTCAACGACGACGGCACTTGGTAGAACGCATCCCACCGCACAACGAAGGGAAGCCGACCATCGTGTCCACGATCGAGACACCGCGCGTCCGAGCGGTCGCTCGTGTGGGCGCTCAGCAGCCGACGGAGCAGCAGCCGGCCTCGTTACGCCGCCGGCGCCGGCCCGGACAGCTCGGCCCGGTCAACGTTCTGCAGATCATCGCGCTGGAGCTCGCGCTCGTGCTCGCCGTCCTCGGCTGGCGCGCCTCCGGCTGGCCCCGGCCGGTCTTGTACGGGTTGTCGGTCCTGCTGCCGTTGGTGGTCTTCGCCCGCTTCCGCGGGCGCTGGCTGGTCGAGCGCCTCGTTCTGCGATCCCGGTTTCGCCGACGTCGTGCATCGGCGCGGTTGTTGGCCGACGACCGGCGGCTGACCGCGCTGCGCGACCTCGCACCCGAGCTCACCGTCGAGACGGTGGACGGCCTGGGAGGCACCCGCCTGGGCGTCGGCCGAGACAGTGCCGGCTGGTTCGCGGTCGTCGCGCTCACGCCGCCGCGGGGGCTGCGTGGGCCGGCGCAGGAGCTGCCGCCGCTCGATCTGCTCGCCAAGTCGCTGGTCGACGCCGAGCAGCCCGGGACCGTGTTGCAACTGGTGCTGCACACCGCGCCCGGCAACTCGGCCGGGGCCGTGCCGCCCGCCCTCGAGTCCTACTGGGAGCTGCTCCGCCCGTTCGGCGGCTCGGCCGACGCGGTGCGTCCCGTCAGCGTCGGCGACCAGTCGTGCTGGATCACGGTCCGGATCGAAGCGCGCGCCGTCGCCGAACTGGCCATCGAGACACCCGAAGCGATCGCCGAAGTGCCCACCGTCCTCGGCGCGCTGATCCGACGGGTCGGCAACGTCCTCAAGCGCAACGGCTACAGCTATCGCGTTCTCGACGGTGACGCGCTACTCGACGCGCTGGTCCATTCGCTCGCCGTCGTGGTGACCCCGGCCGGAACCGACCGGCAGAGCGCCGTCGAGACGTGGCGCAGCTGGGGGGTGGCGGGGCTGGAGCACCGGTGCTTCTGGATCCGGTCCTGGCCGTCGCTGGAGAAGGCGGCCGGATTCCTCGCCGAGCTCTATCAGTCACCCGCGGCGCTCACCAGCCTGAGCTTCCTTCTGGTGCCGACGACGCACGGCGCCGAGCTCCGTTGTCTGGCGCGGATCGCCGATCGCCCGGAGAAGATCGACGCGGCAGTCGCGGGCATGCGTACCACCGCCCGCACGGCCCGTACCGACATGTTCGCGCTCGACGGTGAGCAGGCCCCGGCGGCCTACGCGACCGCCCCGACCGGAGCGGGTGCGCGATGACCTCACGCGAACCGGACGACTACCGCGATCGCCTGCCGGAAGCGCCGGTCACACCGGCACACGGCACGCCACCACCGCACCCGCGGCCGCCGGTCGGTCCCGGTCCCCACCCCGGGCAGCTCGGGACGGGCGCACCGTACGCCGCCTCGCGGCCGATGACGCCCGGATACCCGGCCCAGCCCGGCTATCCGGCCCCGCCCGGCTATCCCGCCCAGCCCGGCGTCACGCAGCCCGGCATCGCGCAGCCCGGCGCTGTGCAGCCCGCCGTCGCGCAGCCCGGCATCACGCCCGCCGGCTACGCCTACCCGGCGGGCACCCAGGCGGCGGGCGCTCCTCCGGCTCAGACGGCGCCCGCGCCACCGGGCGCCCGCGCCCATCCCGGCGCGCCCACCCGACCCAGCGGCCCCGCGCAACCCGTGCCCGCGCAACCCGCTCCCACCCAACCCGGTGCCACCCAACCCGCTCCGGCACAGCCCGGTGCCGCCGCGCGTCCGGGGTTCCCGACGCCGGGCATGCCGGTTCCGGTCGTGCCTACGCAGCCACCTCCGGGCGGCGTGCCGCAGCCGACCCCGGGTGCGCTGGCGCAGCCGTCTCCCGTCCGGACGACACCGCCCCTGCCGGGCACCGTGGCGCGGCCCGCGGCGGTTGCGGGTGGCGTCTCGACTCAGCCTGTCGCCGGCGTGATCGGGCAACCCGGCCTGGTGGCCCAGCCCGGCGTTGCGGGGCAGGCCGGCGTTGCGGGGCAGGCCGGAGCCGACGCCCAGGCAGCCGCCGCCGCTCAGGCAGCCGCGCAAGCTGCCGCCAGGGCGGCCGCCGTGCCGAGCGCTCCCCCGGACCCACCGGGCACTCCCACCGGCACCGTCTACAGCGCGACGGTCGATCCGAACGGCCGGCGTCGCCGCGGACGCTGGCTGAGCCTGCTCCCCCGGCTGGCGATCGGTGGCCACGTGGCGAACGCAACCGCACTGCGTCGTATCGCTCCGTCGACGACCGCCGCCGGGCTGGTCCTCGGGTACGACGCGGAGAACACCGTCGTCACCGCGCGCCTGTTCCAGCCGGAACCGACTCGGGTCGCGCTCATCGGCGGCCTGTGGGCAGCACGCATCCTCGTTTTCCGGGCGCTCGCCCTCGGCGCGGACATCACGGTTCTCACCGCCAGGCCGGAAGCCTGGCTCGGCCTCGGCCGCTGGGCCGTGGGGTCCGACGACCGGGTGCGAGTGGGGCCGCTGGACGCCGCGTTCGACCACCGGTCGTCCGCCCTGACTCCCGCGCTCGTCGTTCAGGACGGCAACGCGCTGGGTGACACCGTGCGCGGCAGGCTCGGTCCGTGGCAGTCACAGCTCTCGGTGGTGCCCCAGCTGACCGCGTACGCGTTCCCGGCGATCCGGGAGTCCGGCCTGGTCATCGCCCAGCGGCTGGCTCCGGACGAGGCGGCTGCGGCCACCCCGCTGCTCCGGCTGAGCCGGGAAGCGAACGCACTGGCACAGGCGCTTCGCGACGACATGTTCGCGCTGTTCGACGACGACGAGCCGCGCTACGTGTGGGCGTCGCCCACGCGGATCGAGCGCGAACAGTTCGGTCCGCCGCGCCGCGCCGAAGCCCCCGCCAGCGCGCTGAGAAGCGGAGCGCGCTGAGAAGCGGAGCGCGCTGAGAAGCGGAGCGCACTGGGCAACAGACGTCGGGCCCGGCAGCCGTGGCTGCCGGGCCCGATCGCTCTCACCCCGCTCCGGGCAGCGTGGCTCGCTCCTCGGCTCGGTAGGACCTGTCGTTCGTTCCCTTCACCAGCACACCGCCACCCGGCGTCTCCGGCGCGAAGACGTCCTCGTCGCGGATCGGCCGGTGCTCGACCGCGGCGTCGGCGATCGGCTGATCGACGACGTCCGGGTTGACCGCGATCGCGTCCACCCCGTGCCGGCGGGCCACCAGGTCCACCTGCACCGGTGGGCGCTCTCCGGTACCCGGCTGGTGCGCCGGGCCCTGCACGCCACGCAGCGCCTTGTGCGCACCGACCGAGCTCGACGGCCCGGCCTTGGCGGCCAATGGCTGGTTGAGAATCGGCTTGGCGGGTTTCGTCAGCCGCGTCAGACCGAGGGGATCACCGATTCCGCCCGGCAGACGCTTCGCGGGGTTCGGCGTCCGGGGACGCTGCTGGCCGGGCATCGACGGCTGACCGGGCTGCGGTCGATCGAGGATCGGCCGGGTCGCACCGGGCGGCAGTTGCCCCGGAGTGCCCGCGCGCCCACCGGGCGTGCCCGGCGGGGTGACGCGTCCGTCGAGGACGCCGGGAGTCTGCGGACGACGACCGGCGAACGGCGACGGCGGGAGGCCCGGCGTCCCGGGCCGGGCCGCGCCGGGCGCCCCACGAGCGGGCAACCCGCCCGGGCCGCCCGGCACGTTGGGGCGACGCTGCCCGGGCATGCCCGGCAGGTTCGGCTGGTTGGGGCGGCGCCCGCCGCCCGGCATCGCCGGCGGGTTCGGCTGACCGGGCTTGGCGCCGCCGAGTAGTCCGTTCGGTTTGCGCGGTGCTACCCGGCCCGGCATCGCCGGGGGGTTCGGCTGGTTCGCACCGCCGGGCTTGAGCACCCCGCCCTTGCCGAGCGCCTTCGGAGGCGCGGGAGCGGACGGTGGCGTCGGCGCGACCGGCTTGGCCGGGTTGACGAGTGCCGCCTTCACCAGGCCCGGCGCCACCGGGATGGCCGGTGGCATCACCGCCGGGGCGACCGGCGCCGTGACGCTGGGCGTCGGCTTGCCCGGGGTGATCGTGCCCGGGTTGGTCGGGACGGGCGGTACGACCGGGGCTACCGGAGTGACCGGCCCGGCACCGGGCGTCGGCGTAGTGGGAGGGTTCGGCGCGACCGGGTCGAGCGGAGCGACCGGCGCACCGGGTTTGGCACCGGGATTCACCGGCTTCGGAGGCGGTGCGGGCGCTGGCGGTTTCGCCGCCACCTTCGGACCGCCCGCGAGGCCGGGCGGGACCGCACCGGGCGCTCCCGGCGCCCCGGGGACGTTGGGGTTGGTGACGTCGAGCGCCATCGGTGCCACGACCGCGTTCGTCGGGCCTTCGAAGATGCCCGGGGTGGCGCGGGTGGTGAAGCTGTAAGCGTCCCAGTAGGCACTCGCCAGAGCGCTCTCGATCTGCTGCGCCCGGTAGGTGTACTCCGACTGCAGACCCGCCATGGCCTTGATGTATCCCTGGCGGTGCTCGGCGGACATCGTGTCGACGGTGACCGACGGCTTCCCCTCGGCGCTGGCGACTTCTTTCTGGAGCATCGCGGCCGTCGAGTCGAAGTCGGCGAAATACTCTTCGAGCAGCGCGGTGATCTCGGTCTGCCGCTGGTTGAGCTCGCCGTAGAGCGTCTGCAGGGCTTGCGCCGTCTCGTAGGCCCCGAGGCGCCAGTCCTCCAGCGACTTCAGCGTCGGCCCCGGGCCGAGCGTCTTGAACATGGTGGCGCCGGGTGAGACCCAGTGCGGCCCCAAGGCGTCGGTCTTCGCCTTGAGGTCCTGGGCGATGCCCTGCAGCATGCTGGCGATCGACGTCCAGTAACCGATGAGCTGACGAACGCTCTCCGCGTTCTGGCCCCAGATCCGCTGGTGGATGGCCTCCACACCGGAGCCCTCGCGACTCAGGCCGTCGTTCTTGCCCGGGTCACCGGCCGGCTTGTACGTCCGCTCGTAGCCCTGGAGGTTGTCCGAGCCGACGTTGTCGGTCGAGTACTCGGTGAGGTTCTCCCCCATGTGCCGTTCGTAGAACCGAAGTTGCTTGAGGCGCTCGTTGGAGGCCGAGTTGTAGCCGTAGTAGTCGTCCGGCATCGACAGATCTCCTTCCGGCTGCTACGAACCGGCCGGCAGGTAGCCGTCTTGCCACCGGATGCCGCCGCTGTCGAGGCGGTGGTCCTCCGTCAACTCCTTCAGCCGGTAGTCGACGCCTTCGTCCTCGTCCTTCGCTGCCTCTCCGGGCTCCACGGTGACCTGGGACTTCTTCTCCTCGCCCCCGGTCTCGATCGTCGTCTCGACGCTGCGGCGGCCGTCCTCCTGGACGGTCGTCACGGTGGTCTGCTTGGTGTCGCCCTCGACCTTCTTGCCCTTGACCGTGTAGTCCTGGCCGGGCGTGACGACCACCCGGGTCTCCACCGACCGGCTCTCGACGATCTTGTTCGTCGTCGTGGTCGTGGACAGGAGGACGCCGGCCGGGCTGCTGACCGTCGTGATCGACTGCACCGCGCCGTCGGCCGCCACCGAGTTGCGCACGAGCCGGGTGGACCCGTCGCCGTAGGTGGTGAGGTAGACGCCCGCACCGACCGGGATGGTCGTGCCGCCGTCGGGGTTCATCAGGGCTTCCGCCGGAGGTTCCACGGGCGCGGCACCCGCCCGCAGATCCGAGATCGTCTCACCGAACGCGTCCGGCAGACCTTCGGGCCGCTTCGCATCGGGGTCGGAGTCGAAGGCGAAGTCGAGGAGGTTCATCTCGTTCGCCGAACCGATGTCGGTGTTCATGTAGGTCATCGCGCACACGTTGGCCACGCTGCCGATCGCCTGGTAACCGAGTGCCAGGTCTTGGAGGAACGAGGTGAACGCGAAGCTCTGCTTCTCCATCGCGGCCATCATGACCGCCCCTTCGGCGAAGACTCCACCCTCGCCGATGGTGCCTCGGAACGCGTCGATGCTGGTGGTGCCCACCTCGCGCAGCAGGCCCTTGGCCGGCTCGCCGATCGTGAACCCCGCCGTGAAGAGGTCACTGCCGTAGTCGCCTAACACGTCCGTATGCACGGAAAGGTCGTCGGCCACCGGTCCTCCCTCAGTCCCCCGTGGAGCCACCGCAGTTGCGCACGGCGATGTGACGCTGAGATGGCAGGATCAGATCTGCTCAGAAGCCTAGTTGGTCACGGCATCCTCGTGAGCCACTCCGCTCACTCCGCCGGAAGATGCGCGAGCTGAACCAGTTGGTTCCCGCCGCGTCGGGTCACCAGCCACGCCCGTCCCGGCGGCAGCAGCTGCGGCTTGAGGTTACCGAACAACGGCCCCTCCTCCCGCGGGCCGGACATCATCAGGCCGGGCGACGCCAGCTCCCGGATCCGGCCGAGGAACGGGTCGTACAGTGCCCGGCCCGCCCCACCGATCCGGCGCGTCACCACGACGTGCAAACCGATGTCCCGGCCCTGCGCCAAGTACTCGAGCAGCGGCAGGAGTGGGCTGCTCGGACCGGTGGCGACCAGGTCGTAGTCGTCGATCAGCAGATACAGGTCGGGCCCGCTCCACCAGCTGCGGTTGCGCAGTTGCTCGGGGGTGACGTCCGGGCCGGGCAGCCGGCTCTTCATCACGGTGACGACCTGGTTCACCAGGTCCGTGGTGACCGACGCCGACGTCCCGTACCCGATCAGATGGCTCTCGCTGATCGCGCCGAGCAGGCTGCGGCGGTAGTCGAGCACGATGACCCGGGCCTGGTCCGGTGAGTACTTCTCGGTCACCGACCGGCCGAGGCAGCGGAGGAACGTGCTCTTGCCGGTCTCGACGTCGCCGAAGAGCAGCAGGTGCGGCTCGTTGTCGAAGTCCAGGCGCACCGGCTGGAGATCCGCCTCGGCGATGCCGATCGCCAGTCCCCGCTCGGTGTCCGACCCCGCGGGCGGCAGCGCGAGGTAGGGCAGCATCGGCGGCAGCAGCCGGACGGCGGGCGCCGGGGCTCCCTGCCACTCGTTCCGGATGCGTTGCACCAGCTTGGCGACTCCGTCGCTGAGGTTGGACGGGTCGGCGTGGCCGTCGATCCGCGGCAGGCCGGTGAGGAAGTGCATCGCGTCGGGGGTGAGGCCGCGTCCGGTGGCGTTCTTCGGGACGTTGAGCGCGGCGCGGCGGTTGATCGTGGAGTCCGACGGATCACCGAGCCGCAGCTCGAGCCGGGTGCCGAACATGTCGCGGACCGCTGGGCGCAGCTCCATCCACCTGCTGACCGCCGCGATCAGATGGATGCCGTAGCCCAGTCCGCGCTGGGCCAGGTCGGTCAGGACCGGCTCCAGGTCCTCGAACTCGGTTCGCAGCGTCCCCCAGCCGTCCACGACCAGGAACACGTCACCGAACGGGTCGTCGGCGAACCGGCCGTCGCGCTGCAACCGGCGGTAGGTCGCCATGCCGTCGATCCCGTGGACGGCGAACGTCTGCTCCCGGGTGTTCAGCAACGTGTGCATCTCGGCGATGGTGCGCCTGACCTGGCCGGTGTCCCGGCGTGTGGCCACGCCGCCGACGTGCGGCAGGTCACGCAGCGCGGCCAGGCCACCGCCGCCGAAGTCCAGCCCGTAGAACTGCACCTCGCGCGGCGTGTGGGTCAGCGCGAGCCCGGCGACGAGCGTGCGCAGGACCGTGCTCTTGCCGGACTGGGGCGCGCCGGCGACCACCAGGCTTCCGGCCGCGGCTGACAGATCGGCCTCCAGCACGTCCCGGCGCTGTTCGAACGGCCGGTCGATCAGGCCGACGACACCCCGCAGCGTCCCTCGCCACTCGGCGGCGGCGACGGTGAGGCCGCGGATCGGGTCGCTGATCAGCGGCGGCAGCAACTGGTCGAGCGTCGGTGGCTCGTCCAGCGGCGGCAGCCAGACCTGGTGCGCGGCCACCCCGCGACCGGCCAGCCGGTCGACGAGTACGCGCAGCAACGTCTCGCCCTGCGGCGCCCCGTCCTCGGCCTCGGGCCGGACCTCGAGGTCGGAGTCGGCCGTCGTCGGCCCGGCCTGGTAGCGGCTGGTGTAGGCCTGGACCGGGTCGACGCCCCGCGAGACGGCGGTCGTGCCGCGGTTCGTCCCGCGCCGGTACCGACCGGAGACGTAGGCCGCCTTGAAGCGGATCAGCCCCTCGGTACCCGCCTTGAGATATCCGTTGCCGGGCGAGCGGGGCAGCTCGTAGGCGTCCGGAGCGCCGAGCACCGCACGGCTCTCCATCGAGGAGAACGTCCGCAGACCGATCCGGAACGACAGGTGCGAGTCGAGGCCACGCAGGCGCCCTTCCTCCAGACGCTGCGACGCCAGCAGCAGATGAACCCCGAGCGAACGTCCGACGCGGCCGATCTGGACGAACATGTCGATGAAGTCGGGCTTGGCGGTGAGCAGCTCGCTGAACTC
>Ga0190269_10000963_pt1 | contig 14105 bp, 13 predicted proteins | sample Popmic249IS_FD_133749 | JGI IMG/M metagenome (GOLD analysis project Ga0190269, IMG submission 133749) | Populus adjacent soil microbial communities from riparian zone of Blue River, Arizona, USA - 249 IS | ecosystem: Environmental > Terrestrial > Soil > Riparian zone | place: USA: Arizona...
CAGGCCTTCGGCCCGAGCCGCAGCGTTGATACGAGTGATCCAGAGCTGGCGGAAGTCGCCCTTGCGCGCCTTGCGGTCGCGGTAGGAGTAGGTCGCGGAGTGGAGGAGCTGCTCCTTGGCCTTCCGGTAGAGCCGCGAACGCTGGCCGCGGTAACCCTTCGCGGCCTCCAGGGTGGTCCGGCGCTTCTTCTGGGCATTAACCGCCCGCTTCACGCGTGCCACGGGTACACCTGTCCTTCTTGCGGTCGTCGTCCGGACCCCGATATCGGGCGGCGACGATCAATGGTCATCGGGAAGTTACTGCGGGACCTTCGACGTCAGAGACCGAGCAGGCGCTTGATGCGCTTGGTCTCGGTCGGCGCGAAGTCGGTCGTGCCGTCCAACCGCCGGGTACGGGTGCTGGACTTGTGCTCCAGCAGGTGGCGGCGGTTCGCCTTCTGGCGACGCAGCTTGCCGGTACCGGTCAGCTTCACGCGCTTGGCGGTGCCCTTGTGGGTCTTGTTCTTCGGCATCAGTTTTCCTAGTCGTTTCAGTACTCAGGCGTACCGGGGCGCGGCGCCCGTTCTCCGGGTGCCGCGCCTCCCGTCACACGTCAGACGTCAGCAGCGGCGTCTGATTCGGTTTCTGTCTCTTCTCCGGAGCCACGCTGGCCGACGGTCTTCAATGCGCGGTGCGGGGCCATCACCATGATCATGTTGCGGCCGTCCTGGCGGGGCGACGACTCGACGAAGCCGAGCTCGGTCACCTCGTCGGCGAGCCGCTTGAGGAGCCGGAAACCCAGCTCGGGGCGGCTCTGCTCGCGGCCACGGAACATGATCGTGATCTTGACCTTGTCGCCGGCCTTGAGGAAGCGCACGACGTGACCCTTCTTGGTCTCGTAGTCGTGCGGGTCGATCTTCGGCCGAAGCTTCATTTCCTTGATCACGGTGAGGCTCTGATTACGGCGAGCCTCCCGTGCTTTCTGCGCGCTCTCGTACTTGAACTTTCCGTAGTCCATGAGCTTGCAGACGGGCGGGCGCGCGGTCGGCGCGACCTCGACCAGATCCAGGTCGGTGTCCTGGGCGAGGCGCAGGGCCTCGGCAACCGGAACGATGCCGACCTGCTCCCCTTCCGGACCGACGAGACGAACCTCGCGAGCACGGATCTGGTCGTTCACACGCAGCTCTACGCTGATGGGACCTCCTCGGACGTACTTCTAGTCACTGACCTGCCTGCCCGAGCCCCACAACACGAAGGCCCCAGCGCACGCTGGGGCCCACTCGACCGGTCATCGGCGTGTAGAAACACGCCGATCCGGCAGCTTTCGCCGCCGGTGACCGGACCCTGCTGCCGCGAGGCTGCGAGGGTGGGAGCGGGGCTCCTCTTGGCTGCCACCCGCTGCGCGGATGGCTGGTCGTTCTGCCAGGGTACCAGGCATGAGTTCTCAACACCCAGTCGACGATTCCGATTCCCTCGACCCGGACGTCCGCGACCTCGCGGAGATCCCGTCCGTGGAGGTGATCAGCCGCGCCGCCGTCATGTTGATGAGCGCCGCCGCCGAGCGGCTGGGCCTGGCCTCCGACGACCCGGACACCTCGCCGCACCGCGATCTCGACGAGGCCCGTCGGTTGATCACCGCGCTCGCCGGGCTGGTCACCTCGTCCGTGGAGTACCTCGGCGCACACGCCGCGCCGCTCCGCGACGGGCTCTCCAGCCTGCAGCGCGCCTTCCGCGAGTCGTCGGTGATCCCCGACCCTCCCGGGCAGGGCCCCGGCGAGAAGCTCACCGGCCCGGTTTACTGAGAAACACTCGTGGACGCTCCGCGACGAGCACCGTCATGTGGCTTCTCGTCGGGAACGTCATCGTGAGCGGCGCTGACCTGCCCTGGCGCGGGTTTCTCAGCTGCGTGTCGCTGCCGGTGTCTCATTTGTTAGTCGCTTTCTGCGCGGTGGGTTGCCGCTGGTCGTCGCTCGAGCAGACCGCTGTGGGGTTGCCGAAGCGGTTGGCGGCAACGTCGGCGAACTGGACCGCCAATGGCGCGTGTAGTGGGCGCCCGGCGAGGTGTTAGCGGGCCGGTGCGTGGAGATCGAGCAGCTGGCGGACTCGGGGTTCGTCGAGCTGGGCGAGTAGCCGCCGTCCGCGGCTGGTGAGGCGCATCGGCTGGTAGCGGTGTGGGCCGCGGTCGATGACGGCGTGACCGAGGTCGGTCTCGAGCCGTTGGAGTTGCAGGGAGAGGTTGCTGAAGTGGTAGCCGAGTGCGCCGGCGGCGGAGTTGATGCTCGGATAGGCGGCCAGTTGCTGGAATCGGCGGAGGCGCTGCCACCCGTGGCGTCGCCCTTCGACGGCGCGCCGGACGGTGCGGGGCAGCTGCGGGTAGCGCTGGGTCAGGTCGGTGTGTCCGGCGCCTCCGCTGGGCCGGGCGGGGATGCCGTGGCGGCGCAGGGCGCGGCGGACGGTGTCGGCGGTGAGGCCGCAGTCGGCGGCGATCTGGCCTGCGGTCCGGTGGTGGGTGTGGGTTTGTTCGCGTAGCCAGCCGGGGTCGAGCTGGGGTGCGCGGCGTGGGGTGGGGACGCCGTGGAGCCGGGCGAAGTGGAGAACGACGTCGCGGGTCAGTCCGGTGTCAGTGGCGATCTGCTGCAGGCTTTTGCCGCCGTGGTGATGCTCGCGGTCGAAGTAGTCGGCGGTGAGCAGCGTCTGGGCGCGTTCGAGGCGACGGAGAAACGCGGCGCGGACGCGGGGCGGCTGCCCAGCAGCGGGTGGGCGGTGCAGGCGGGTGAGGGCATGGCGAATGTGTTCGAGGCTGACCTGGAGGTGCCGGGCGGCGGTGGTGGGTGCGACGCCGCGGGTGATGTGCAGGTCGTGGAGGGCATCAAGGTCGATGGCGTCGGGGTCGGCGCCGGGCAGCCTCAGGCCGGTCGCGCAGCTGGGCGGCGGGCTCCAGGTCAGGGGTTCCTCGATGTCCGCGGCGGTCAGCAGGTCGGTGGCGTGGGCGTCTAAGAGGCGCCGCAACGCGGTGGGCAGCTGTTCGCAGAAGCGGTGGTAGCCGCCGCGGTCGCTGGTGCTGTGGAAGGCCAGCGGGTGCGTAGAGTCGGTGAGGTCGCCGCCGGTGAGTTGGGTGAACAAGTATTGGCGGGCGTGGCGGTGGCGGGCGGCGCGTCCGGTGGTGCAGCCGGCGGCGTCGCAGAGCGCGGTCCACTGCGCCGGGGTGAGCGCCGGGTCGGCGAAGGTGGCGCGGCGGCGTTGGTAGTCGATCGGCGCGCCGTGGGTGTCGAGGTGATCAGCGAGCGCGCAGAGCGCGGTGAGGACGTCGGGGTGGCTTTCGGCCAGATGCCGCAGGGTCTGGGTGGTGGTTGGTGTCCACTGGCCGAGTCCGGCGGCGGCGTGCTGGTTGCGTAGGGGGTTGTCGGGCAGCAGGAGCGCGCGGGGCAGGTCGCTGGCCAGGGTGTCCGCGCGGCCGCCGGCTGCTTGGAAGCGGACGATCCAGTCGGGCCAGAGCCGCTGCGGGAGGTGCCGTGCGCGGGAGGCGGCGGCGCTCGAGCCGGGGGTGACGAGCCGTGGCGCTGCGGTGGTGGTCCGGTAGCGGAGCCGTTCGGTGATCGGTAGGTGCGGGTCGCAGGCGCTGAGTAGTGCCTGGCGGAGCGGCTCGGAGAGGGCGGCCAACCGTCGGTGCGGCAGGATCATCGGCGCGCGGCGCGGGCGGCGAGATGTGTCCGCTGCGGGGGCCATCGAGGTGGCCAGGTCGCGGAAGAGCGGACTCATCGCCTGGTAGCGGTCGGCGGGCCGGGCGGCTAGCAGCTCGACGGCATGCGCGGTGAGCGCGGCGGCGACGAGCAGGGTCGCCGGCTGGGTGACGCGCAGCGCCAGCCAGCTGGCCGGGTCACGCAGCGCGGCGACCGCGGCGATCGTGGCGGGCTCGAGGTGAGCAACATCGCCGGGGATGAAGCGCTGACGCAGCCAGATGGTCAGCGTCTGCAGGTCGTGTAGCTCGCGCAGGTAACGGCGGATGCGCCGGTTGCCGGAATGGGGATCGGCCAATGCGCGCTCGACGACGGTCAGCCGCTGCTCGATCCAGCCCTGGGCGACGAGCCGGGGATCGTCGGCGGCGAGCCGGTCGACCGGGTGCGTGCGCAGGTCCGCGCCGCAGGTGGGCTCCTCGCGGTCGCGGCGGCGCAGAACGCACTGGTAGGTGGGCAGTAGCCCGGCGTTCGGTGACAGGCCGCTGTGGGGGCGTCCGCCGCAGTCCGGACAGACCGCGGCGAGCAGGCAGCGGTGGCGGCGGCAGGCGATCACGTGCGGCAGTTGCCAGCGCAACGGCCAGACGCCGCCGCTTGCGGTCAGGCAGTCCGGGCAGTAGCGCGAGCCGACCGTGGGGCGCCAGCCCAGCAGCGCATAGCAGTCCAGGACGGCCCGGTCGAGGGTGTGCGGCGCGAGTCCGGTGCGGGTTTCGAGATGGCGCAGGAAGCCGGCGGGGAGGTCGCGGACGAGGGTGTGGTTGCGCCAGACCCTCGTGCGGGGGCCGAGCCCGAGCGCGGCCAGCAGCCAGCTGGCCGGGATCTGGTTGCGGTGGGCCAGGCGCAGCAGCCAGGAGTCCAGGGCTTCGGCCGGGTGCGGCGGGACCCGCAGCGGCAGTGTCCTTCCCCGCCCGTCGACCGGCGGTTGCGTGCTGCGGGGTTTCACCGGCGCGCGGTGCTGAGCGTTCCGGCGGTGAACGCGGCGTGCAGTTCGGCGCGGGCGGCTTCGGAGGCCTCGTCGATGCGGACGGTGTCGAGCAGTTCGGTGGTGAGGGCTTCGGTGCCGTGCCGGATGGCTTTCCAGCAGCCGCGGACGATGAGGGTGATGAACGATCCGATGTGCCCGCTGGTGCGCGCGAAGAGGTAGTCGGCGTGGGCGGTGAGCATGCCGGGCCGGGCGGCGGCCAAGACGGGTTGCCGTTCGGTGGCCTTGAGCAGGCTGATCCAATGCCGCCGGCCGGCCTCGTCAGCGACGGTGAACGGCGGCAGTTGCAGGCGGGTCCAGCGGCGTGCGGTCTGGGCGAACGCCGCGCCCTCGCCGGTGAGTCCTTCGGCGAACAGCCGCCGTTGGGCCAGGCCGACGCCGGCGTAGATGAACGTGACGGGCAGTTCGTTGGCCAGCCATTTCAGGTGGTTGGACACCTCGATGCCGTCCCGGCGGGCGAGGTCGATGAAGTGCAGGTCGTCGATGATGCCGATGCGGGTGGCGCAGGAGAGCACGCAGTCGACTGCGAACGAGGCCAGTTGCGCGGCGTTGGCCCGGTCGGTGGCCGGGTGACCGTAGAACTCGCAGATCATCCGATTGAGCGTCCGCAGCGTCGTGCGGGAGGTCAGGCCGACCCGGAACACCGGCAGCCGCTCGTCACCGGCGTCTGTCGTCTCACCCAGGCGGCGGCGCTGCGCGCGGTCGTAGCCGCGGGCGAACGTGTTGGCGATCGTGGTCTTGCCCAGCCCGGGAAGCGCGTCGAGGACTGCGGCGCCGCGGATGCGGTCAGGGTCCTGGCGGTTGGCCGCGACGATCTGCTCGAGCTCGTCGTGGACTCCGGCCAGCTGCGGGGTCTTGAGGATCCCGAAGTTGGCATGCCAGTCGTGGCGGGCCTCGTCGTAGTCCTCCCGCGCCCCGGCGCCGAGCGCGGTGAGCTGCGCCCTCGTCAGTGCGTCCGGGCGTTGCCGGGCCGGGGCGTCGACCCATTGGCGCCAGCCTTCCTTGCGCGAGAGGCTGTAGAGACCGGTTCCGGAGAAGCCGGACCGGTGCGGGCCGGTGCGCGGAGCATCGGGTCCTGTCACTGCAGGACCTCGAACGCGTCGTCGTAATAGTCCGCGATCCCCGGGCTGCTCCGCTCGTCGTCCCCGTCCGCTTCATCCGCGCCAGGTGGTCGGCTGCGACCGAGGCGAGGCGCAGTGCCCGGCGCGGCCGCAGTGTCCAGGTCGTCCGGGCTTCTCAGGTCGTCCGGGCTTCTCAAGTCATCCGAGCTTCTCAGGTCGTCGGGACTGTTCGGGTCGGCCTCGTCGAGTAGGTCGTCATCACCGGCCACCGGGTCCTCCGCCGGATCCGCTTCGCCGAGTCGGGCTGTCGCGACGCTCGTCTGCGAGCCGCCATCAGAGCTGCCGGCCGGGCCGCTGTCGGGGCCGCGGTCGGGGACGTCGGAGAAGGTTGGTGGGATCGGGAGCGCGGCGTATTCGGCTGATAGGCGAGCGGCGATCCGCCGTTCCCGGCGGTCGGTGACCGTGCCGGTCTGCCAGCGGGCCAGCAGCGCGGCCAGCGCGCGGGCCGGATCAGCCGGTGTGCCGCCGGCCGCGGCGATCCGCCGTGCGTGGCTCGCGGCTTCGGCGGAGAACGGTGTGCCGAGGGTCGCGGCGTGTTCCCAGTCCAGGCGATGCCAGGCGCCGTCGGCCGGGTCGCAGAACCAGGCGTAGCGGACGTCGTCGGGGTTGATCCGGATCGGCCACTTCCCTGCCAGTGCGCCGCAGTGCGGGCTGGGCAGGTTGCGGTAGGGATCCAGCGCGGGCCCGTTGTAACGCAGCCCGCCGACTTCGATGCCGTAGTTCTGGATGGTGCGCCCGACCACCGGCAAGAAGTCCAGCGCCAACTCGGGCGAGGCGGGGATGCGCAGCGATCCGGTCTTAGCCAGGCCGATCGCGAACATCTCCGCCGGCGAGAGGGCCAGCCGGGGCCACTCGGCGACGGCCAGCCCGTCGTGTTTGGACTGGTGATAGATCGTGGTGATCCAGTCGCGGATCACCTCCTCCAGCTCGTGCAGGAACAGGAACGCCTCGTCTTCGACCCGATGCCCGCGGGCGTGCAGGTCCGGGCCCTTGTAGGCGGGCAGGTGTTGAATTAGGCCCTCGCGCAGGGTGCGGAAGAACCGCTCGACGGTCGGCTTGTCGGTCGGTTTGTGCGACTGTGCGGGCTGGATGGAGATACCCAGCCGGGTGCAGACCGCGATCACGTGCGCGGAGAGGAACGCCCGGCCGTGATCGACCACCAGCGTCTCCGGCGCGCAAACCAGCTCCGGCCCGCCGGCGAGCTCGACGTCGAAGTGGGCACTGGGCGCAGGATCAGCTTCGCTGAAGACCAGCCGCGCGGGAACACCGTGATAGGGCCAGCCCGTCTCGGCCGCGCCCGGCCCAGCGCCGGAGCCAGCCTCGGCGTCGGAGTGGGGGCCGCGGCTCTGACCGGTGACGGCTTCGTGCAGGACGCCGGCGACGTCGACGGCTTTCGTCGAGACCGGCGTGACCCGCAGTCCGAGGATGCAGCGGGTGAACAGGTCCTGGGCGACGGTCAGTTGCGCGCGGACCCAGCGGCAAGTCACCGGTTCCATCGCGAACACATCGAGGTCCTGGGTGTCCAGGACAACGTATTCGCCGGGGCGGGCGGCGCGCAGCCGGCCGAAGACCCCGGCCGGGCGGGCGGCGATCGACCGGCGGCCTGCTGCGCTGCCCGACACCGCGTTGGTGCCTCTGGTCAGCAGCGCGAGCCGCCGGTAGGCCGTCGCCCGCGCCGGGACCGTCACCACCCCGGGTCCGTGCAGAGCCTCCAGCCGGGCGGCGGCGCGGGCGAGCACCGCGCTGCGGGTCGGGGTCGAGGCGTTCACCGACTCGGCCAGCACCAGTCGCACCGCTTCTTCCCAGCGCGGGTCGATGCTTGCCGTGCGGCCTGAGCGGCGGACCAGGCCAGCGGCCAAACCGGCTTCGCCGGTCTGCCGATAGGCCGCCACCCACCGCGCGACGGTGCGCGCGGCGACCCCGAGCTGTGCGCCTTTGGCCGTGTAGCGGGCGGTCAAGGGCTGATCGGAGGCGAACCGCGGGTCCGGTTCACCCGCTGCGGCCCGCCCGGAGTTGCCGCTGCGGAATCCGGTCAGCACCTCCCGGACGTGCCCGGCCCGCTCAGCCACCCGCGCCCGCGCCGGACCGCTGAGCTCAGCCAGCACGATCCCCAGCGCTCCGGCGTCCAGCAGCCCCGGCTCACCGACCAAGCCCGGCCCATCGGGCTCCGCGTCCTCGCCCGCGCCGTAGGCCTGTCCGCTGGCGTCTGGACCGGCGCTCCGGGCCTCGGTGACCAGCCGGAGCAGCCCGACCCGCCGCAGCGCACCGGTGCGCACCACCCGCAGCAGGACGCTCGTGCCGTCCAGCTCGGCGACCTGGATCAGCTCCCCGTCGAAGAGGAGGTGCGTGCCCGGCCCCAATGCGATGACCGCGGCCCAGGCGGTGCGCCGGCTGATGCCCCGGCTGGTGGTCGGTGCTCCTGTCGTCACCCGGCGGCTCCGGCCGTAGCGACTGCGCGCAGCGCGGTGGTCCGGCCCAGCGGCCGGGACAGGTCGGCGTGTAACCGGCCGGACCAGATCAGGTGCAGCAGCACCGGCCGTGCCAGCAGCAGCGGCGCGTGCGCGGCCAGAAGATTCTCGGCATCATCCAGCAGCAGGGGCCCGCGTTCGTCCCCGGTCGCCTCGAGTAACGCGGGGGCGAGCAGGTCCGGGGCGCGGGCGAGCAGCGCCGGGTCGATCACGGCAGGCCGGCGGTAGCCAGCCAGGAACCGGACGTTGTCCAGGAGCGTGGCGTCCGCGCCCGACCAGGCCTCGAACGCCCAGCCGCGAGCACCGACCGTCTGGGCGGTCCAGTCGAACAACGCCGCGACCGCCGGGTCAGCCAGCCGGTGCGCGGGCTTGACGTCGACGATGCGTACCAACCCTGACGCTTCCCGCAGCAGCAGATCCCGGGACGTGCCGACACTCCCGCGCCGCGGCCCTCCCCGGCGACCTCCGCTCAGGATCTTTCGTGGTCGGGCCGGATCCGACGAGTTGGAAGGGCTGTGCGGCGATGCCGACCACCCTCGGATCGAAGTCGGCCAGCAGAATCCGCGCCAGCTCTAGCCGGGACTCGTAGGCCACCTGCGCGCCCATCGTCGACGACCAGTACCAGCCCGAATAATGCCGTCGCCCGCGATAGAACCGGAAATCCCGGACCGGCCGGCCCGCGACCAGATCGGTCGCCGCGACCCGGTCCAACGCCGCCTCCGCGAGGTGGCCGTCGGCGTCGCGGTAACGGACCACCGGCGACGTCGTCGCGTTCATCACCGGCGCGGCGGCGAGGGCCTCGGGCATCGCCCGATCGTGGCCAAGACCGGCGCGGGAACCTAAACCCCGGCGTCTAACTGCTGGGCAGAATCTCAGCGAGGAGTTTCTCGACGCGGGCCCGGATCTCGTCGCGGATCCGCCGGACGACCTCGGTCGGCTGGCCGGGCCCTGGTTGGTGAGGCGCATCGGTTGGTAGTGGTGCTGCCCGCGGTCGAGGACGGCGTGACCGATGTCGGTCTCTAGCCGTCATATTCGATGCGGTGTGGCTCCGTCCTGCCAGCGGTAGAGGTCGCGCAGCAGGGAAATCTCGGCGCCGTGATGGATCAGCTCCCTGTTGATGTGCAGGACCCTGTTCTCCATGGGAAACCGCTCGGGACCCACCGTGGGCGGATTGTCCAGGTCAGAGTCCGAGAGCTCGCGGACCCCCGCGTTCCATCTCCCATACATCTCATCCAACTGTTTCAGCGCCTCGTCAGCGGTCCCCGCGTAGGCGAATGTCTCAGCGTCGACTTCCTGGCCGCCGAAGTACCACCCGACCCGATAGCCCAGGCACGAGACGATGACGTGCGCCAGCCGCCAGGCAATCGTGGTCACCGGTGCCGGCACCGGGGCAGAAGACGCGAAGTCCACCGTCCATTCCCCTGAACCTACCGACATCGGAGCGGCCGACGTGCCATGTGGGCGGACGCTCCAGCAGCCGCGCACCGGCTCCCAGAAGTACTCCTCGTCAGTGAGACCGTCCAGCCGCGGCCGCAGGTTCCCGCGCCAGTACCAGTCCAACTGCTCCGCGAGCCGCTCGCTTCTTGTCATTGCCGCACACTACAAACCCGTCGAGCAGAGTGTGAACGACCGTCTCGGAAGAAATGTCGCATTGGACATCCCGCATGACAGATCAATGAGAATCTGACAAGCAGCGTGAGAACCTACACGTCACTGGCGGGTGCCGAGCGGAGCCCCGCGGGCGGCCATGAACGAGACCGGGTTGACCGCGTCGCCGTTGACCCGTGTCTCGAAGTGCAGGTGGGGGCCGGACGAGTTGCCCGAGGACCCCACCCGTCCCAGCGGCTGTCCCGCCGCCACCGACTGACCGACCGTCACCAGCGGACGCGTGACCATGTGGCAGTAGCGCGTGGTCAGCCCGGTCGTGTGCGCGATCTCGACGTACCAGCCGCAGCCCTTCACCGCCGGGCTGCCGTCGACGTCGCAGTTGCCGGTCGAGGCGTTGCACTTCGAGGTGACGACGATGCCTGCGCTCGCGGCGTGGATGACGGTGTACCGGGGGACGATCAGGTCCACGCCGGCGTGGCCGGGCCGCTCCGGCGTCCGGAAGCCGCTACCGACTTGGCCGAGGGCGGGGACGGTCCAGCCGGCGCCGGTGATCTGGCCCGGTGCCGGGCACCGGATCGGATCACCCTCGGTCGCGACCACCCCGTTCGCCGCGCCCTTGGTGATGCGGTTGACCAGCAGCGTCGCGAACGGCTCCCAGCGCGCGTAGCGCTCCGGGAAAGCCGAGATCTGGACCGCCTGCGCGACCTCGGCCAGCCGGCGTGAGGTCCAGTTCGGCATCCGGAGCAGCTTCTCGTAGAACTTGGCGGACGCGTACTTCGGGTCGGCCAGCCGCTGGGCGGGCGTCCTGGTGTCGGTGGCGCCTGCTGAGGCGTTGCCCCAGCCGCTGCTGGGACGCTGCTGGAACAGCCCGACCGAGTCGTGGTCGGTGGCGACCGTGTAGTTGTGCAGCAGGCTTTCCTGGAGTGCGGTGGCCAGCGCGATGACCCATCCGCGCGGCGGCACCTTCATCTGCTGCCCGACGCCGATGATCGTCGCCGCGTTCTGCAACTGGTCTGCGGCGAGACCGTCGATCTTGACGTCGTCGTCGACGCTGAAGCCCAGCGAGCCGCAGCCCTCCTGGGCGTTCTCGGCGGAGTCGCGCATGCTCTGGACGACCGAGTTGAACACCATCGGCGTGAAGCCGAGGCACAGCAGCGCGCTCACCGCCAGCAGTGCGATGCCGACCACGACGAGCTTCCGGAGCCGTCCCGGACGCGCTTCGCCGTCCGGGGGCGCGTCAGCCGCGTCCGGGCGCAGATCGAGAGACATGGGAGCGCCTCACTCCCCCAGGTCGATCGTCGCCACCCGCCAGCCGTCCGCGGTCAGCACGCACAGCGCTGTCGCGGGACCGGCGTCGGTCGGGACGACCACCTCGGCACTCGTCTCGCTCAGCACGGTGGCGGTCGGCTGCCCCGTCACCGCGGTGGCCGGGTTCGTGGTCGGATCGACGTCACGCAGCTGGGTCGCGAGGTCGGGCTGGGCGTAGCGGACCAGACCCGCGTGCCACTGTTCCTGGGAGCGACCGTCCGTCGGCTGGAGCCAGGCACGCACGAAGTTCTCACCGACCCCGAGCGCCGCGGATGACGCCGCTTCCGCCGACGGGGAGTCGCCGGCGTAGACGCTGTCGTCTCCCTCGGAGGACGACACCGTCCGCGAAGGAGCCGGCGCCGGCCCCGCACCGGCCGAGCCGTCCGGCGACGCCGACCCGAACAGCCGCGCCAGCAGCACCACCCCGGCGACGATCACGGCCAGCACCAGCGCGGACAGGATCCGATAACCGGGCCGGCGTACGTACACGCCCGCCGGCAGCCGCGCCATCTGCCAACTCCTCTCGCTGCCCGCGCCTACTCAGGGCGACTGCCCACGGTGGCGTCGGCGCTCTCGCGGGCCGATGGGCGCGACTCCGGTCTGATGTCCGGCTCGACCGTCCGGTAACCGCTGTCCGGGCGGTACACCACGAACCGCTCGTCGGACTCGACGGGCAACACCTCGCCGCGAGTGCTCACCGAGTAGGACGGGTCGCGGTAGTCCAGGCCCGCGCCGCTCTCCGGCCGTCCCTGCCCCGCGGCGACGCGCATCGGTGGCCGGGCGCCGGCCGGCGTGACGAGGTCGTCGTCGCTGTCCGACCGGCCACTGCCCGAGTACGAGCCGACACCGGAGTACGAGCCGCCCGCCGCCGAGCCGCTCTCCGGCCGCGCTCCGGCGTTCACCCCACTCCCGACGCCGCCGGCCAGCACCACCGGCGACTCGTCCGCGAGCCGGCCGTCGCGGGCCCGGGCCGTTGCGGTGCCCGCTGGCTCCGCGTCGGCCGGGCCGTCAGCGACACGGACGAACGAGCGGTCGCGGCTCCAGGTCTCCGGGCGGGCCTCGGCACGTTCGTGGGCCTCCTCGGCGGCACGGTTGCCGATGAGCGCGCCCGCCGCGACCAGCCCGGCCTGGCGGGCGTCGCCGAATGCACGGCGGCGGACGGCGCCGAGGCTGCCGACGAGGTCGTTGAAGGGATTACCGCCCGACAGGCTGGTGAGCCGACGGAAGGGGCGGAGCAGTAACCACATGACGAGACCGGTGAGGAAGATCAGGAGGATCTGCTGCCACCCGGCGAGGGAGGCGGTGCTGGTGATCAGCTCGAGGGCGAGCAGGTAGACACTGGCGCCGACGCCAAAGATGACGCAGTTGAGAATCGCGGCGATGACAGTGCGGAAGAGCCCGCGCAAGGGGCCGGAGGCAGGCCGCAGGATCCCCACCACCGCGATAGCGGGCAAGAAAATTACGGCTAGCCGGATAATTAGGAACGCAATGATAATTAGGATGGATGCCATAAGGTCAAATGGGGCAGCAACCAGAGCAGCCACGAGCGCGGTGAACGCGGAACCAATCCTGGCCGACCCTTGCTTGCCTGTAAGATACTCGTATGCATCAGGGTCCGCCTCCTTGATCTCGGCTGCGTATTTCTTCCAATCCTCCTGCTTCTTCTTAACGTAGGACTCACGCACCTTGGGATCCGCACGAACCGCGGCAGCCTCCTGCCAACTGAAGGTCGACGCATCATACAATTTTGGTCCGTACTCTTTAGCGGTCTTACTGTCCGCGGACCCCAACTCGCCACTGACCCACTGGCGATAAAGCACGACATCGGTAACCACGCCACTCGCTTGGGTCTGCGGATCAAGATTCTCGCAATTGAAGCTTCCGCATTGACTGGATCGCTGTGGGTGCATGGCATCGTTAATTACCCCGAGCGAACCTGTGAGTGTATTATCCGCAACGGTGGCCGACCGCGTTGGCCAAGCCGCAATTGCGGTAGTCACAATCAAGACCAGAATCGCCCAGCCCGCCGTCCGGGCAGCGTCCGACAGGTCCCCCTGCCTGGCGCTCCAGACTAGCCAAGCACCGACGATCACTACCGCAACAAAACCTAGCGTCGTAAAGATACGGTCGTAAAGTGCGTCGGATGCGGTTTCAACGAGTCCATCAGTCCAGCCCCACATTTGTTTGGGATCAAACGCGTGCTCGCGAACCGAATTAGTCAGGCCGGCGACAAACGTTGCCACACCGAGCATCATATTCGCAATACTGGTGTTGACGAGCGCGTCCGGAGCTACCGCGCCGTCGGGCCCACACCCGAGGTCGTATGTATGGTACTGGATTCCCGCGTAGCCATACTTATAGTAAGTCAGCGAACTTGAGGTGCCAACGGCGCTGCCGGGCTTCTTCTGCGGCTCATTCACGAAAAAACTTGTTGCGCCGGTGTCGGGCATGGCGGGGGTGGGCGGGTCCAGGCAATCGACCACGCTACTACTCGGCAAACACGCCGCTGGGTCGGAGGGGCCGCAAGCAGCCTGGGCCGGCCGGACGCTCGGCGACGCGAACAGCGTCGCCACCGCCACCACCATCACCGTCAATACCCACGCCGCCACACGTCCCGCCGGCGCGACGCGGTAAGCCGCGCCCCGCCGAGCAGGCACCAAAGGTAGGGTCACCGGGCTTCACCCTCCTGGCCGGCAATCCGGCCCACATCGCCGAGCGGGTCGGCGGTGGTGTCAAGGTGTTCGAGCAGCCCGGACACGTAGGCCAGGTCTGCCCGGAATTTCTGGACCCGGCCGTCAACGTCACGCATGACGAATTCCCGGTAGCCGAGTCGCTGATCGTTCTGACTGTCTGCCTCTGACAATTGTGCCAGCGTGTTCTCGTATCCGATTCCCCGCTGCACACC
>Ga0190269_10000964_pt1 | contig 14101 bp, 11 predicted proteins | sample Popmic249IS_FD_133749 | JGI IMG/M metagenome (GOLD analysis project Ga0190269, IMG submission 133749) | Populus adjacent soil microbial communities from riparian zone of Blue River, Arizona, USA - 249 IS | ecosystem: Environmental > Terrestrial > Soil > Riparian zone | place: USA: Arizona...
CATCACCTCGCCGGAGTGGTCAGGGTCGGAGCACGGCGGCCGCCGCTACTCGCCGTTCGTCATCAACGTGGAGCGCTCCAAGCCCTGGCACACCCTGACGGGACGGCAGCACTTCTTCGTGCAGCACGACTGGATGGCGGCCCTCGGTGAGCAGCTGCCCGTCTTCCGCCCGCCGCTCGACATGCAGCGGATGTTCGCCGAGCCGCCGCCCGGGCAGGTGGACGAGCTGGGGGTGGCCGTGCGCTACCTGACGCCCCACAACAAGTGGTCGATCCACTCCGAGTACCAGGACAACCTCTTCATGCTGAGCCTGTCGCGGGGCGGTCCGACCATCTGGCTGAGCGACCTGGACGCGGCGAAGGTGGGGATCGCCGACAACGACTGGGTCGAGGCGGTCAACCGCAACGGCGTCGTCGTGGCCCGGGCGATCGTGAGCCACCGGATGCCCGAGGGCGTGGTCTACATGCACCACGCGCAGGAGCGCTACATCGACGTACCGCTGTCGGAGACCAGCGGCAAGCGGGGTGGCATCCACAACTCGCTGACCCGGCTGCTCATGAAGCCGACGCACCTCGCCGGCGGCCACGCGCAGCTCAGCTACGCGTTCAACTACCTGGGTCCGACGGGCAACCAGCGCGACGAGATCACGCGGATCCGCCGGCGCTCGCAGGAGGTGACCTACTGATGCGGGTCATGGCGCAGCTCGCGATGGTGATGAACCTCGACAAGTGCATCGGCTGCCACACCTGCTCGGTCACGTGCAAGCAGGCCTGGACCAACCGCTCGGGAGTCGAGTACGTCTGGTTCAACAACGTCGAGACCCGGCCCGGCCTGGGCTACCCGCGCACCTACCAGGACCAGGAGCGCTGGCAGGGCGGGTGGAAGCGGACCCGGCGGGGCAAGCTCGTCCCTCGCTCGGGCGGCCGGCTCCGCCGGCTGGGGAGCATCTTCTCCAACCCGCTGATGCCCTCGATCGAGGACTACTACGAGCCCTGGACCTACGACTACGAGACGCTGACGAACGCCCCGGCCCAGCAGCACAGCCCGGTCGCCCGCCCGATCTCCTTGATCTCCGGCCGGACCATGAAGGTGCAGTGGTCGGCCAACTGGGACGACAACCTCGGCGGCGGCCCGGAGCTGATCAGCCAGGACCCGGTGCTGCAGCGGGTCAGCGACAAGGTCAAGCTCGACTTCGAGCAGACCTTCATGTTCTACCTGCCGCGCATCTGCGAGCACTGCCTCAACCCTGCCTGCGCCGCGGCCTGCCCCTCGGGCGCGATCTACAAGCGCAGCGAGGACGGGATCGTGCTGGTCGACCAGGACCGCTGCCGCGGCTGGCGGATGTGCGTCACCGGCTGCCCCTACAAGAAGGTCTACTTCAACCACCGCACCGGCAAGGCGGAGAAGTGCACCTTCTGCTTCCCCCGCGTGGAGGTGGGGCTGCCGACGGTCTGCGCCGAGACCTGCGTCGGCCGACTGCGCTACATCGGCGTCGTGCTCTACGACGCCGACCGGGTCCTCGAAGCGGCCAGCACCCCCGAGGACAAGGACCTGTACGCCGCGCAGCGGTCGGTGCTGCTCGACCCGCACGACCCTGCGGTGCAGCGGGCGGCTGCGGAGGCGGGCATCCCGGCGGACTGGCTGGACGCGGCCCGCCGCTCGCCGGTGTGGGCGCTCATCAACCGGTTCGAGGTCGCGCTGCCGCTGCACCCGGAGTACCGGACCATGCCGATGGTCTGGTACATCCCGCCGCTGTCGCCGGTGGTGGACCAGCTGAGCGCCTCCGGCCACGACGGCGAGAGCGCGCCCAACCTCTTCGGCGCCATCGACAGCCTCCGGATCCCGGTCGAGTACCTCGCCGAGCTCTTCACCGCGGGTGACACCGCGCCGGTGCGCGACGTGCTGGCGCGGCTCGCGGCGATGCGGTCCTTCATGCGGGACGTCAACCTTGGCCGGGAGCCGGACGTGACCATCCCCGACGCGGTCGGGATGACACCCGAGGACGTCGAGGACATGCACCGGCTGCTGGCCGTCGCGAAGTACGAGGAGCGCTACGTGATCCCGACGGCGCACGTCGAGGGCCGGGACCCGCAGGCGCTGGCGCACTCGCTGGAGGAGCTCGCTACCGACTGCTCGCTCGACTACGAGGGTGGGCCCGGGATGGGTGGCTCAGGCCCGTTCGGAGAGTCCTCCGGCGGCGCGGTGCCGATCGCGGTGGAGAACTACCACATGCTCCGGCAGCGGCAGCGGTCGGACACCTTCGTCGACCCGAGCGACGGCCGGGAGAAGGTCAACCTGCTCAACTGGGACGGCAAGGGCGGTGCCTACCTCCCGCCGCCGGAGCCGGGCGACGAGGGAGAGGTCCGGCCGTGATCAGGCGCGACCCGGTCAGGGACCGGCAGCGCACCGTGGCGCTGCAGGCGGCGTCGCTCGTGCTGGCCTACCCGGAGCCGCTGCTGTTGGAGCGGCTGCCGCTCCTGCGCGAGTGCGCCGCGGAGCTGCCGCGCGCGTCCGCCGAGGCGCTCCTCGCCGTCCTCGACCACCTGGAGCACACGGACCTGCTCGAGGCGCAGCGCGACTACGTGGACCTCTTCGACCTGCGGCGGCGCTGCTCGCTGCACCTGACCTACTACGCCTACGGCGACACCAGGAAGCGCGGCATGGCGCTGCTGCGCTTCCAGCACGCCTACCGGGCGGCGGGCATGGAACCGCTGGGCGACGAGCTGCCGGACCACCTGTCGGTGGTGTGCGAGTTCGCCGCCGTGGGCGACCTGGCCTCGGGTCTCCGCCTGCTGGCGGAGCAGCGGGCCGGCATCGAGCTGCTCCGGCTGGCGCTCGAGGACCTCGCGTCGCCGTACCTGCACGCGGTGGACCTCGTGCGGTCGGTGCTGCCCGAGCCGGCGCCCCGCGACCTCGAGCGCGCCCTGGAGCTGGCGCGCACCGGCCCCCCTGCCGAGGAGGTGGGGCTCGAGCCCTTCGCGCCCCCGGAGTACATGGGAGGCAGGCGGTGAGGACCTTCCTGTGGGTGATCGTGCCGTACGTCTGCCTGGCGGTCTTCGTCGGCGGGCACGTGTGGCGCTACCGCTACGACAAGTTCGGCTGGACCACGCGGTCGAGCCAGCTCTACGAGAAGCGGCTGCTGCGATGGGGCTCACCGCTGTTCCACCTGGGAATCCTGGGAGTTTTGGTCGGCCACGTCGTCGGTCTCGTCATCCCCGACACGTGGACCGAGGGGGCCGGGATCTCGGGCGACGCGTACCACGCGATGTCCTTCGGGCTGGGCACGGTCGCCGGCGTCGCCACGGTCGTCGGCCTGGCGATCCTGGTCTACCGGCGGCGCACGGTCGGGCCGGTCTTCAGCGCCACCACCCGCAACGACAAGGCGATGTACCTCGTCCTCGCGGCGACGATCGTGGCCGGCCTCGCGACCACGGTCTGGAACAACGTGGGGCCGGAGCACGCCCACGAGTACCGGGAGACGGTGTCTCCCTGGTTCCGCTCGATCTTCACCCTCGACCCGGACACCAGCCTGATCCTCGCGGCGCCATGGGGCTTCCGGGTCCACGCACTGCTGGCCTTCGTGCTCTTCGCGATGTGGCCCTTCACCAGGCTGGTCCACATGCTCTCGGCCCCGGTCGGCTACCTCACCCGCCCGTACGTCGTGTACCGCAGCCGCGAGGGCGGTCGCGAGCCACGCCGCGGCTGGGAGCCGGTCGGCCGCCCCTGACGCCGCCCGTCCGCGGGGCCCGTCCCGACAGACGGGCAGCCACCCCCTCCCGGTCCCGGCGGGAGTGGCGTGCGCCCGGCTGCTCAGGAGCCTCTGCTGTCACACGTGGCTGCCCATCTGTCGGATGCGGCCGACACCGGCGAACAGGGCGCACCGGCGCTACGGTGCGCAGCGTGCTGAACCTCAACCAGGTGGCCGGGGCCGCGGCCCACGTCGCCGGCCGGCCGGTCGCCCTGGTGCAAGGCGTGGAGTCGCTCCTCGACCGGCTGAACGAGGTGGCCGTCCGGGCGGTCCGCCTGCTCGACACCGTCGACGGCGTCCCCGAACGGGTGGTCGCCGTGGTGGGCACCGCGGAGGCGGTGGCCGGTCGCGCCGAGCGCACCGTCGGCGCCGCCGAGCAGCTGGCGGCACGGGTGGAGGAGGCCGTCACGAGGGTGGAGCGGCTGGCAGGCCAGGTCGACCGGCTCGCCGCCAAGGCGCAGAAGACGACGGCGAAGGCCGACGCGGCCACCGACGTCGCGAGCGGCATCGTCACCTCCGTGCAGCCCCTGGTCGAGGCCGTGGCCAGCCTCGACCCCGGCACGGTGCGCAAGGTGGAGCCGCTGCTCGAGGACGTGGTCCAGCTGCTGCCCCTGCTCGCGTCACTCCCTCCCGTGATCGAGAAGCTCGCCGTGCAGGTCGACCACCTCGACCAGACGGTCGCCGACGTCGGCGCGCTGCTCCAGGGGATCCCCGGTGCCGGACGGCTGCTCAAGCGCGGCAGCACCGGAGCGAGCACCGGGACCGGCTTCCCAGCGCGCTGACAGGCGGGTCACAGGTACGCGGACCACGCTGGTCCCATGACCACCAAGACGCACACCAAGACTCACGTCGCCGTCGCCGCCGGCACCGCCGGCCTCCTCGGCGGACTCGCACTCGGCATCACCGGCATCGCCACCGCCGCGGACGGCGCGGACCCCGCCCCGCGGAGCGCGGCCGCCCCGATGCACGACGGCATGGGCCCCATGGGCGGACGCCACATGGGACCCGGCGGACGGGGCGGCATGCACGGCCTGCACGGAAGCGGCGGGCTCGTGACCGCCGTCGACGCGGACAGCCTGACCTTCCGCACGGGCGACGGAACCAAGACGGTCACGCTGACCGGCAGCACCACCTTCTACGAGGGCCCGACCAAGGCGACCCGCGACGCGGTCGACGTCGGTGACGTCGTGGGCGTGCGCCTGGTCGACCCGGCTGCGTCCTCCCCCGTCGCCGCCGTGGTGCACGTCCGGCTGGCGCACGTCGCCGGCTGGATCACCGCCGTGGACGGCAGCACCGTGACGCTGAAGGACCTCGACGGCTTCACGCGCACCGTGCGCACCTCCAGCGCCACCGACTGGTACGACGACGGCGAGGAAGCCTCCTCGAGCATCGCCCGGGTCGGCACCCTCGTGCGCGCCCACGGCACCGTCGCCTCCGACGGGACCACGCTGGAGGCCACCCGTGTCGCGACCGGCACCCCGCCGCGCGGCATGGACCGCCCCGCGGACGCACCCGCGACGTAGCCCCCCTTGGGGATCCCCGTAGCACCCGTCAGCAGTGGCCCCGGGGCCGCAGCGAGCTGCCGACCTCGACGGTGCCGGCTGACCGGACCCGGAGGCGGACCTCGTCGCCGTACCGCTCCAGGCAGGCGTCGCCCGACGCGACGGTCAGCCAGCGCGACCAGCGCACGTGCAGCAGCACGTCGGCGGGCCGGCCGAGCCGGAGCACCACGGACCGGCGGCCGGAGGAGACGACGGTGGCAGGGGACGTGGCGAGCGGCGTCGGCGAGACGACCTCGTGCAGCACCCACTCCCGGGAGCGCCACACCTCGCGCAGCCCCGGCACCGGGCCGGCCAGCAGCTCTGCCTCGCGGGTGCTGCCGAAGTCGAGCTCGACGTCGCGCGGGACCGCGACGTGGTCGACGGCGTGCTCGTGGAGCCAGCCGAGGTACTCCTCCGCGGTGAGCGTCCCCTCGTAGAAGAGCCGGTTGCGGGCGAAGTCGGTCTGCCGCGACCAGCCCCGCGCCAGCGGCACGCGCCGTGCGACGTCCGACGCCTCCCGGTGGTCCAGCGGTGCCAGGACCTCCACCCGGTCCGCCCCGCGCGCGACCAGCTGGGCGACCAGCACCTCGGTCCGGGGCCCGCGCTCCCCGCCCAGGTCGCCGTACGGCGGCGCCAGCTGCCACACGAGCAGACCGGCCAGCGCGACGGGCAGGAGCCGCGAGCGGGCTGCAGTGGCCAGCAGCGCCACGCTCGCCAGGAGCAGTCCCAGCCGCAGGGCGTTGCTGCCGAAGGGGTCGTCGTGCTGGGCGAAGAACAGCACGCCGAGCCCCCACAGCAGCGCCCCGGTGCGCACCAGGGGCGACGTGGTGAGGGCGGCGAGGCCGAGCCCGGCGAGCACCGCCGGGATCGCCGCCGCGCCCCGGAGCGGCTGCACGCCACCCCCCTCGAACAGCAGCGCCAGCAGCACGACGGGCGCGCTGACCGAGAGACCCAGCGTCCAGCCACCCGGCCGTCGGTGCAGCACCAGCACGGCCGCGACCAGGCCGACGAAGGCTGCCGCCACCGGCGAGAGCAGCGCCGTCAGCACCCCCAGGACGGCGGTACGCCGAGAGCGCGGCAGCGCGAGCAAGGCAGCCAGCCCGGCCACCATGCCCAGGCCGAAGGTGGTGCGGCCGCTCACGGTGTTGGCGACCATGAACACCGCGCCGAGCAGCGACGCCGCGACGGGCCGCAGGGAGTCGGCCAGCAGCCGGGCGAGCAGGACCGAGCTCGCGACGGCGGCAAGCAGGCCGCACAGGCCCACGCCGAGCACCGCCATGAGCCCCGGCGCCAGCAGCGAGTAGGCGAAGGGGTGCGTGCCGCCGTACCAGGACAGGTCGATCGGCGTGAGCGGGGCCTCCTCCGCGAAGGAGGCGCGGGCCAGCTGGGCCGAGAGGTCGGTGCCGGAGTGCGGGGCCAGCCACAGGTGCAGCAGGCCGAGGACCAGCGCGAGCGAGCCTGCTGCGACCTCAGTCCGCCGCAAGGAAGTCCCGCACGACCCGGAGGAACACCTCCGGCGCCTCCTCGACGACGTAGTGCCCCGCGCCGGGGATCGTGACCATCGAGCAGCTCGGGCCCAGGTCGCGCACGATCGACTCCCCGACGCCGATGGGCAGGACCCAGTCCTCCGCGCCCCAGACGACCAGCGAGCGCTCGACCTCGATCCGGCGCCGGCCGTGCTGCGGCGTGCGCAGGCCGACCGCCGCGGCGAGGCGGGGCCGGGTCGCGGCACGGTAGTAGCCGAGCATGGCCCGGACCCGCTCGGGGTCGGTGTAGGCCGACACGTACTCCGCCCGCGTCTCGGGGTCGAGCCGCTCGCTGCTGCGCCAGGCGCCGTCCAGCATGGCCTCGACCACCCGACGGCCGCCGAGGCGGAAGAGGAGCTCCGGCGCACCCGGCAGCGAGAAGAACGGCATGTGCAGCGCGCGGAGCGGGTTCACCTTGTGCAGCACGGTGTTGGCGACGACCAGCCGCCGCACCCGCTCCGGCCGGGCGGCCGCGAGGGCGAGCGCGACCGAGCCGCCCCAGTCGTGCCCCACCACGTCCACCCGAGTCGCGGGCAGCTCGGAGTCCAGCAGCGCCAGCACCTGCGCGGTCACGTTCACCAGGTCGAACGGGCCGTTGTAGGCCGAGCCGCCCAGACCCGGCAGGTCGGGCGCGAGGACGCGACGGCCGTCGGCCGCCAGCGCCGGCGCGACGTCGCGCCAGACCGAGGAGGTCTCGGGGACGCCGTGGAGCAGGAGCACCGGCGTCCCGTCGCCGGAGCCCGTCTCCCGCACCAGGAACCGGGTGCCGGCCACCGAGACGTTGCGCACCTTCACGTCGGACCGCCCCTCACTGGTAGAAGACCCGCTCGACCACGGCGCGGGCCCGCCGGGTGACACGACGGAACTCGTCGAGGAACTCGCCATGCGCACCCGCAGGGTAGCCAAGCGCCCTCGCCACGCCGGCCAGGTCCCGCCCGCTCGAGGGCAGCGTCGCGGTCGCCCTGCCGCGGACGAGCATCAGCTCGTCGCGCACCCGGGTGGCCAGCCGCCAGGCCTCGCGCAGCACGTCGGCGTCCGCGGCCTGCAGCAGCCCCTCGTCCTGCGCGGCCTGGAGCGCCTGCAGCGTGGAGGGGGTGCGCAGCGCCGCGACGCGCCAGGCGTGCTGGAGCTGGAGCAGCTGGACGGTCCACTCGACGTCCGCGATGCCGCCGCGGCCCAGCTTGAGGGCCAGCGTCGGGTCGGCCCCCCTGGGGAGCCGCTCGGTCTCGACCCGCGCCTTGATGCGGCGCACCTCCACGAGCTGCTCCTGGCTGAGCCCGCCCTCGGGGTAGCGGACCGGCTCCACCGCCTCGAGGAAGCGCCGGGCCACGTCGGCGTCGCCGGCCAGCGGCGCTGCGCGCAGCAGCGCCTGCGCCTCCCACACGTGCGACCAGCGCGCGTAGTAGGCGGCGTAGGACTCGAGGCTGCGCACCAGCGGCCCCTGCCGGCCCTCCGGCCGCAGGTCGGCGTCGACCTCGAGCGGCGGGTCGGGCGCGGGCACGGAGAGCAGCCGGCGCAGCTCGTTGGCGACGTCGTGCGCGTCGGCGGCGGCCTCCGACTCCGGCACGCCGGGCAGCGGCTCGTGGACGAAGAGCACGTCGGCGTCGGAGCCGTAGCCCTGCTCCTTGCCCCCGAGTCGCCCCATCGCGACGACGGCGAGCGCGGCCTTGCCCTTGCCCGCGCTGCGCGACGCGACGTCCAGCGCTGCCGCGATCGTCGCGCCGGAGAGGTCGGAGAGGGCGCGACCGGGGTCGGGCTCGATCCCGAGCAGGTCGGCGACCGCGATCCGCAGCAGCTCGTGCCGCCGGAGGCTGCGGACCGCCACCACGGCCGTCAGCGGGTCCTCCCGGCGCTGCGCCACCGACAGGAAGGCCGTCTCGAGCTGCTCGCGGGTCCGGGGCCGCAGCTCCTCGTCGGAAGCGAGCAGCTTGATGGCGTCGGGCGCACGCACGAACAGGTCGGCCACGTAGCGCGAGCTGGCCAGCAGCCGGGCCAGCCGCTCGGCCGCCTCCCCCTCGTCGCGCAGCAGCCGCAGGTACCACGGCGTGGAGCCGAGGGCGTCCGAGACCTGCCGGAAGCACAGCAGGCCCGCGTCCGGGTCGGCCGCATCGGCGAACCAGCCGAGCATCGCCGGGAGCAGCGTCTGCTGGATCGCGGCCCGGCGGGACACCCCCTCGGTGAGCGCCTCCAGGTGGCGCAGCGCCTGCCCGGGGTCGGCGAAGCCCAGCGCCACCAGTCGCTCCCGGGCCGCCTCCGGCGTGAGGCGGGCCTCGGCCGCGGAGAGCCGGGCGACCGCGTTGAGCAGCGGCCGGTAGAAGAGCTTCTCGTGCAGTCGTCGTACCTCGCGGTGGTAGCCGTGCCGCTCGCGCAGGAACAGCGGTACGACGTCGCCGCGGTAGCCGCAGGCCCGGGCCAGCCGGCGTACGGCGGGCAGGTCGTCGTCGGGAGGGAGCAGGTGGGTGCGCCGCAGCCGGTGCAGCTGCAGCCGGTGCTCGACGGTGCGCAGCCAGCGGTAGGCCTCGGAGAGGTGGCGGGCGTCCTCGCGCCCGACGTACCCGCCGACGGCGAGCGCCTCGAGTGCCTCGAGCGTGTTCCCGCTGCGCAGCGTGTCGTCGGTGCGGCCGTGGACCAGCTGCAGCAGCTGGACGGAGAACTCGATGTCCCGCAGGCCACCCCGACCCAGCTTGACCTCGCGGTCGGCGCGGTCGCCCTTGAGGGTCGACTCCACCCGGCGGCGCATCGCCTGGACGTCCTCGACGAAGTTGGGCCGCTCCCCGACCGACCAGACCAGCGGGCCGACGAGGTCGCAGAACGCCTCGCCCAGCGCGACGTCGCCCGCGACCGGCCGCGCCTTGAGCAGGGCCTGGAACTCCCAGGTGTGCGCCCACCGGCGGTAGTAGGCCTCCATGCTCGCCAGGGTCCGCACCAGCGGCCCGGCCTTGCCCTCGGGGCGCAGCGCGGCGTCGACCGGCCAGGCCACCTCGCCGCAGACCTGCATCAGCCGGCCGGCCAGCCAGGTGGCGGCCTGCAGGGCCGGCTGCTCGGGCTCCCCGTCCAGCGGCTCGGCCACGAAGACGACGTCCACGTCGCTCACGTAGTTGAGCTCGCGCCCGCCGCACTTGCCCATGGCGAGCACGGCCAGCCGGCAGGGGGCGTGGTCGGCCGGCTGCGTCCGCTCCGCGTGGTGCAGCGCGGCGGCCAGCGTCGCGCCGGCGAGGTCGGCCAGCGCCGCCGCCACCTCCTGCACTGGCAGCGTGCCGGTGAGGTCGCGGGCCGCCAGGTCGAGCAGGCAGCGCCGGTAGGCGCGGCGCAGCGACGCCACCGGGTCGTCGGCGTGGACCGCCTCCCGCAGCACCTCGTGGTACGCCGGCGGCCCGGCCTCGTCGTCGACGAGCTGCACGAGGTCGTCGGGGTGGGCGACGAGGTGGTCGCCGAGGGCGCTGCTGGTGCCCAGGACCGCGAAGGCCCGCAGCTGCAGGCCTCCGGGCCGCATGAGGGCCGGCCGCCACTGCGGCGCAGCCTCCAGCACCCGGGCCAGTGCGTGGACCGCGAGGTCGGGGTCGGGGGTGTCAGCGAGCGCTGCCAGGACGTCGGGGTCGGCGAGGTCGGCCTCCTCCACCCGGGCGGCCGAGGCGCGCGGGTCCGCGAAACCGAGCCGGGCCAGGCGTCCCGTCTCCGTGGCGGCGCGCTCGGTCACGCCAGGGAGCCTAGGACCGGGTGCCGCGGGTCAGGTCGGGCGGCCGACCCCCCCTGGGTCCTTGGCGGCCTCCCTGTCGCTCGTCGCGCCCTGTGCCTCTGCCTCGAACTGGTCCTCCACCTCCAGGTCGCTGGAGGTCTGGCCCTCCACCTGCTCGACCATCTCGCGGTCGCTCAGGCCCTCGCCGGCCTCGTGCACCTGGCCTTGCGGCTGCTCTGTCACGGCGCTCTCCTCGTCGTCGGGGGGTGTGGTCACCCCCTTCCCCGGGCCGCGGGCGGCACACGTGTCGCGCGCCGGTGCCCGGGGCATGGAGCACCCCATGGCCCGCTACGACGCGACCGTCCCGTCCACGTGGACGCAGGAGCAGACGTTCGACTACCTGGCCGACTTCCGCCACGTCGCGGAGTGGGACCCGAGCATCCCCGAGGTGACCCTGATCGAGGGCACGCCCGGCGCGCTGGGTGCCGTCTACGAGGTGTGGCTGGAGGTGCTCGGGCGCAACACGCCGCTGCTCTACAGGTGCGTGGAGCACGAGCGGCCGGCCCGGCTGGTGTTCCGGGCCGAGACCGACCACGTGACGTCCACCGACACCATCACGATCGGCCGCGGGGCCGAGGGCACCACGGTCACCTACGACGCGCAGCTCGACCTCCGCGGCCTGCGCGAGGTGGCCGACCCGGTGGCGGACGTCGCGCTGACCCGGGCGAGCGAGCGGGCCAAGCGCGGGCTGGAGGTCACGCTGGCGGGCTAGCCCGTCAGGCCAGCCGCGGCAGCGACCGGGTGGACCACCGGGTCGAGCAGGTCGCGCAGCTCCCTCCCCTCCACCTGGTCGGCACGGAGCAGGCGGTCGGCCAGGCGCTCCACGACGTCGCGGTGCCGGACCACGACCGACTCCGCCGTGGTCTGGGCCTCGAGCAGCAGCCGGCGCACCTCCGCGTCGAGCGCCTCTCGCGTCGCCGGCGACAGGTCGGCAAGGACAGCGCGGTCACGGCCCGACCTGGCCAGCAGGCGCATGGGGCCCAGCACGTCGCTCATGCCCCAGCGGGCGACCATGTCGTGGGCCAGGGCGGTGGCGTCCTCCAGGTCCCCCTCGCTCCGGGTCGTGATCTCGCCCAGCAGCGCGCGCTCGGCGGCCGGACCGGCGAGCAGGGTGGCGAGCCGGTTGTGCAGCTCCCCCGCTGACGCCGGGCCGTTCCCGTCGAGCGGCGGCACCGCGGTGCGGTCGTCGGCCATCGAGACCAGCTGCACCCGGTCGGCGCCGCCCAGGCCGGCCGCGACCACGGCGTGGGCGGCCTCGTGCAGTGCCGTCCGCTGCCGACCCACCGGGTCCGGCGAGCGAAGGCGCCTCGGCTGGGCCGCGCGGAGGGGCTCGGAGGCCGAGCGGTCCTGGTGGCGGGCCAGCAGCAGGCCGAGCGCCACCAGGTCTGCCAGCAGCAGCACCGGGATGAAGGCGGTGAGGAGCAGCCTGGCGCGTTCCTTGCCGTCCTGGTCGTCGACCCGCACCTGCGCACCCGTCGCGGAGAGCGCCGCGGTCAGGGACACGGTCAGCGAGCCGTCGGACGGCAGCGACGCGCTGAAGTCGCCGCCCTCGGTGAAGGGGCCGCCCTTGGCAGCCGGCTCGGCCCGGCCCACGAGCATGGAGTCCTCGTCGAGAAGCGTGCCGTCGGTGATGCGGCCCTGCTTGGCGAGCGACAGGACGTCCGCGACACCCAGCTTCGTCCCCGTGGTGTCCGGGGCCAGGTAGCGGAGCAGCCCGAGCACGAGCACCAGCAGCAGGAGCAGCGCCGCCAGGAGCGCGGCCAGCAGCCGTTGGGCGCGGGCTTGGCTCAGGGCACGGTTCATCAGCTGTGCGAGCACAGCGACCCCCTACCCCGTCGCTGCCCGGCCTCACCTTGGCGGCGGTGAGCCCGGTCACGGTCGGCAGGAGGCCGGCCGCGCGGGTCGAAGGGAGGGCCGAGCCGACCCCCGCAACCCCGAAGGTGTCCCCCATGCGCCGTGCCGTCCCGGCTGTCCTGATCGCCTGCGCCCTCGGCGCGGGAGCCGCCGCGGTCCCCGCCGGCGCGACAGCCACACCGCCCGCCCCTACGGCAGCCGACGTGGCGCGCACCCTCGAGGTGCCGGCCGCACTGGCGCGGCTCCGCGTCACGCAGCCCGCCGCCGGCCTGCGCCCCGGCGACCCCGTGCCCGTCACGGGCAGGATCGAGCGGCGTGACCCGGCCACGGGCGTGGTCCGCGGCGCGCTGCCCAGTCGCTTCTCCCTGCGCGTGACGACCGAGGACCACACCGTCTTCCGCACCTTCGGCCCCTTCACCAGCCGGCCGGACGGCACGTTCGCCGTGACGCTGCCGGGCAGCGCCACGGAGGGCGTGTCCCCCACGGTCTGGACCGACGAGGCGGTCGACGTCGCGGTGAGCGTCGCCGAGGTGACGCCGCTGGCCGGCGGAGCGACCGTCGACGGCCCGGTCGGCGCCACCGCCGCGACCGTCGCGACGCCCACCGCCGGCCTGCGCCTGGTGAACGACTTCACGAGCCACGTGGGCTGGGTCAAGCCCGGTGACGTCTTCCCGCTTCGCGTGTCCGTCCGCAACCTCACCGGCACCGCCCGCACGGGCGCGGTGGTGACCCTGCAGGGCGTCGACGGCCTGACCCTGGTGTCGGCCACGGCCTCCGGCAAGCGAGTCCCCGTGGTGGGCAACCGCCTCACCTGGCGGGCCGGGACGATCGGCGCGGGCAGCGCCAGCCGTCCCACGGGCCGCTCGCTCGTGGTGATCGCCCGGGCCGACTCGCTGCGGCAGGACCCGAGGATCGTCTGGAAGAACCTGTCCACGACCGCGCGCCTCACCTGGAACGGCGGCAAGGCGGCGGCCACGAGCCACGGGCCGAAGGTCATCCCGCCGGACGGCAGCTACGACACCGCGCGGTACGGCGACCGCCCCTTCCCGGTCGTGCCGGTCGACTTCGCAGACCGGTTCCACCGCCCGGAGAACACCGGCACCAAGCTCACCCGGATCATCAACGACCCGAAGTACAAGGGCTCGACCTTCTCGCTGTTCCAGGAGATGTCGCTCGGCCAGCTCTTCCCCAAGGGCACGGTCGCCTCGGCCGGCATCGCGGCTCGCGCCGTGAACGCCGACGAGCAGCTGCGCTTCTCGGTCCCCGCGCCCGCGGGCACCTGCCGCGGCGTCAGCCAGGTCAACCCGACCGACGGCAGCCCGCTGCCCACCTACACGAACCGCATCCGGGACGGCTGGTACCAGCTCCCCGGCACGACCGACTACTACGGCGACGACAAGTACGGGTCGGGCGTCGTCGCCTCGGTAGCCGGCGCCGGGGCCCTCTTCGACATCGACGGCGGCTGCGGGCCGACGGCGAAGCTCGCCTACGACGCCGCAGTCGTGTCTGACCCCGAGGTCGACTTCAACGACTACGACACCGACAAGGACGGCGTCGTGGACTTCTTCGAGGTCATCTCCGTCGGCCTCGGCGGCAACGGCGTCTCGCAGCTCGGCTGCGCGCTGACCGACCCGGAGCAGGTGCTCAACCCGGATGTCTGCGGCCTCGGCGAGGTGCCGCCCTCGCCGTCGTACGA
>Ga0190269_10000965_pt1 | contig 14093 bp, 10 predicted proteins | sample Popmic249IS_FD_133749 | JGI IMG/M metagenome (GOLD analysis project Ga0190269, IMG submission 133749) | Populus adjacent soil microbial communities from riparian zone of Blue River, Arizona, USA - 249 IS | ecosystem: Environmental > Terrestrial > Soil > Riparian zone | place: USA: Arizona...
CGCGTTCAGCGCCAGCATGTTGGTCTGGAACGCGATCTGCTCGATGACCGAGATGATGTCGGCGACGCGCCGTGACGAGTCCGTGATCGCCGCCATGGCAGCGATCGCCTCGTGCACCACCTTGCCGCCCGACTCTGCGGAATGTTGCGCCGCCGCCGCGAGCTCCGCGGCTTGCGCCGCATTCTCAGCGTTCTGCTTGACCGTCACGGTCAGCTCTTCGAGGCTCGACGCGGTCTCCTCCAGCGAGGATGCCTGCTCCTGCGTGCGCTGGTTGAGGTTCTGGTTGCCCTCCGAGATATCGCGCGCGGCCGTGTTGATCGCGAACGCCACGTCGCTGATCTGCGTGACGAGCTTCGTGAGCGCGCCGAAGCTACCATTCAGCTGATCGCGCAGGCGCGCGAAGTCACCCGCGAAGTCAGCGCCCTGCACCGAGGTCGTCAGATCACCGCGCGAGAGCGCCTCGATCACACGCATCAGCTCGATGAACGCGCGCTTCTGCACGGTGATGTCCGAAGCGTACTTGACGACCTTGTACGGCTTGCCGTTCAGGTCGAAGATCGGGTTGTACGACGCCTGAATCCACAGCTCGCGCCCGCCCTTGCCCTGGCGCCGGTACTCGCCGGCGTCGAACTGCCCGGCATTGAGCCGCTGCCAGAAGGCCGCGTACTCGGGGCTCGCCGCATACGCCGGCTCCACGAACATGCGGTGGTGCTTGCCCACGATCTCCTCACGCCGGTAGCCCACCGCGTTCAGGAAGTTGTCGTTGGCGCTCAGCACGACGCCGTTCATGTCGAACTCGATCACGGCCTGCGACTTGCCGATCGCCGCGATCTGCCCTGCGAAGTTCGCGTTCTGCAGCTTCTGCTGCGTCACGTCGGTCGCGAACTTCACGACCTTCCACGGCTTGCCGCTCGCATCGAGGATCGGATTGTACGACGCCTGGATCCAGACCTCGCGCCCGCCCTTGCCCAAGCGCTTGTACTCGCCGGAGTCGTGGCGCCCCTCCGCCAACCGCCGCCAGAAGTCGCGATATTCCGCGCTCGCTGCGTAGCCCGGCTCCACGAACATGCTGTGGTGCTTGCCTATCACTTCATCGCGCTGGTAACCGAGCGACCGCAAGAACAGGTCGTTCACATCGCGCACGACGCCCTGCAGGTCGAACTCGATCACGGCCTGCACCTTGTGAATGGCCGCGAGCTGACCGGCGAAGTTCGCGCTCTCACGCTTCTGCCGCGTCACGTCACTCGCGAACTTCACGACCTTGACCAGCTTGCCGCGCGCGTCACAGATCGGGTTGTACGACGCCAGGATCCACACCTCGCGCCCACCCTTACCCAGCCGCTTCCACTCGCCCGTCACGAACTGGCCCGCGCTCAACTTGCGCCAGTGCTCACGGTACTCGGTGCTCTGCGCCTCGGTGGGATCCACGAACAGGCTGTGGTGCTTGCCCCGGATCTCCTCGAGCTCGTAGCCGAGCGCCGTCAGGAAGTTTTGGTTAGCCGTGAGGATCGTGCCGTCTAGCGCGAACTCGATGCTCGCCTGCACGCGATCGATCGCGTCGAGTTTCGCTGCCAGCTCGCTGCTGCTCTGGGTCTTCTTGGGGCGAGCCTTGGCTGGCGTGGCGCCGGACCTGCGCTTGGTCATGTCTTTCCTCAGGGTGTGGGCCCGCGCGCGGCGACACCAAGCGCTACGCGCGAAAGCGGCCCCTAACGCTCTCGCCATCGCACGCTAGGGCCCGGACCTTGAGGTGAGCGCGCGCTAAGGCGTGAAGTGGATGCGCACGGTGTACGTCTCGCCTTCCGTGCCGGTGAAGAGCGGCATCTTCACACCGAGCAGGCGCGTGGTCGCGCACATGACTACGCCGTTCACGGCCGGCGCGGCCGACGCCACTCGCCCGCTGGGTCGCGCGTTCTCGTGCATGGTGAGCGAGAGCGCGATGCTGCCGGCGGCGCTGGGGTTATCTGCCCGCAGCTTCGCGTAGCAGCTGTCGGCGACGGCCACGGCCTTGCCGAGCCACGGGCGCATTCGGTCGTCCGCGTCGAGCCAGGCCTGGAGCCCCGACGGCACGTCCACGCGCACGTGATCGGTGCTCGGCACCTGCACGCTCGCGTGCTTCGGCTGCGCCACGGGCTGGGGAGGCGGCGGCGCGTTGGCCGCTGGTGGCTGCGGCTCCGGCGCGCTGCTCACCCGCTGCGAGCGCGTCGCCGCCGGTGGCTGCGAGGTCTTCTTCGCAGCTGGTGCCGGCGCGGGCGCTGGCTTCGCGGCCGCTGGCGGCGGCTTCGCCGCGGCAGGCCGGGGCGGCTGCTCGGGTGACGGGTCGCGCGCGCTGCTCTGCTGCTGCGAGCGGCCGGGCTTCGCCGGGGCCGCGGACGGCGGCGTCGGTTCGTCCGCCCCGGGCTGCGCGTCGTCAGGCGCAGGCTCGGGCGGGCTGACACCGCGCGGGATCTCGGCCGGCTCGGACGGCAGCGCGGGCTCGGCGGGCTTTTCGGGCTGCGCGCTGGCCGGGCGCACCAGCGCATCGGTGGACGCGTGAGCAGCTTCCGCCTGACGCTCGCCGCGGCAGGCAGCCATGCAGCCAAGGGCGGCGATCACGCCCGCGACGACGCTGAGGGCGGCGAGAGGAGATGAGCTTTGCAGACTGGCCTTCACTCCGAGCTCCTCAGGCGAACAGCACCGAGCGCAGGCAGGCGAGCGCCTCCACGAGCTCGGGCTCCGGCACGGTCGTGAAGCACAGCCGCGCCCAGCTGCCGTAGTCCGTACCGCACGACGTGCCGGGCGTGAGCATCACACCCGCTGCGAGGCAGCGCTCCAGCAGATCCGTCAAGCTCTCGCCGCGCCGCAGAAACGGCCGCGTGTCGAAGAACAGGAACGTGCCACCGGGCGGCACCGGCTGCTCCAACGCTTCGGCCGCGAGCCGCGCAGCGCGCCCGTAGATCGCGCGCATCTCCCCGAGCCACTGGTCGCCCTCGTCGAGCGCGCGCGCCGCCGCGAACTGCATCGGGCGCGGTGCGCAGTAGCTGTAGAACGTCTGCACGCCGCGGATCGTCTCCATGGTCTCGGCGGGGCCGTGCGTGTAGCCCACGCGCGCGCCGGCGAGCGCGTACGCCTTCGACACGCTGTGCGTGGTCACGCAGCGCCCGGCCAGATCTTTGCGCGCAAACACCGAGGGCGGGGCCTCGCTGCCGAACCAGATGTCCTCGTAGGCCTCGTCCGCGATGATCCACAGCGAGTGGCGCTCGGCGAGCTGCGCGATGCCAGCGAGCGTGCGCTCTGGCAGCACGTGGCCCGTGGGATTGTTGGGCATGTTCAGGTAGATGGCCACGGTCCGCGGTGTGATCGCGGCCTCGATGGCCGCCACGGCGTCGAAACCCGGCTCCGCGAGGCGCGAGTACAGCGGCACCTCCACGGCGGTCGCTCCGCGCGCCCGCACCGCGCCGCGGATCAGCGGCCAGAACGGCGCTGGGATGATGACCTCGTCTGCCGCCTCCACCAGCGCGCTGCACACGACGCCCATCGCGGCCGTGGCACCGGGCATGACCTGCACGTGGGCGGGATCGAGGGTCACGCCGCTGCGCCGCGCCACCTTGCGCACGATGGCCGAGAGCAGCGCCGGCTCGCCCTGCGTGGCCGAGTAGTTGTGCAGGCGCGAGATCCCCGCGCTGAGCTGGGCCTCCGCGCGCGCCGCTGGCAGCGGCTCGAGATACGTATCGCCGACGTGCAGCGAAAAGATACGGCTCGGCTGCGCGGCGGCGCGGCTGACGACTCTGCCAAACACGCCGGCCGACATGCTCTGGGCGGAAGGGACGAGCTGGGGAAACCGTGGCATGGCGCCTGTGTACTACGTGAAGCGGCCGGCGTCAGCTGAAGCCGAGCGCGCGCCCCACCTGGTACACGCCGAAGCTGGTCAGCCAGGCGAGCACGGTCATATACGCGAACAAAAACAGCGGCCAGCGGTAACTGTGGGTCTCCCGCTTCACCACGGCCAAGGTGCTGATGCACTGGCAAGCGAGCGCAAAAAACAAGAGCAGTGACAGCCCGACGAGCGGCGTGTAACGCGGTCCGCCGTCCGCGCGCTTCTCTTGCCGTAGCTTGTCGCGCAGGCCCTCGCTCTGCTCGTCGGCGTCTTCCCCCACGGCGTACACGATCCCCAGCGTCGCAACGAACACTTCGCGCGCGGCGAACGCGCCGATGATGCCCACACCGATCTTCCAGTCGAAGCCGAGCGGGGCGATCAGCGGCTCGATCGCACGTCCGAGCCGGCCACCGTAGCTGTCCTGGATCGGCGCGGGCGCGCTCACGGCCGCTGTCTGCTGCGCGGCAGGCGTGCTCTGCGCCGAGGCGCGCGCGGTGAGCGTGTGGTCCTCACGCGGGAAATTCAGTAGAAACCAGAGCACCACGCTGCACGCCAGGATCACGGACCCGGCCTCCGTGAGGAACGCGCGAGCGCGCTGCCACATCATGCGCAGCACGTCGAGCAAGCGCGGCAGCCGGTACGGCGGCAGCTCCAGGATCAGCGCAGACGACCGCGCGCGCAGCATGGTGCGCGACAGCACCCAGGCCGCGATCAGAGAGACCACCACCGAGAACACGTACAGCGCGACCATCAGGCCGCTCTGCACAGGGATCCCGAGCCAGCTCTCTTCCGGCGAGAACAGCGCGCCGATGATCAGCGTGTACACGGGCAGACGCGCGGAGCAGGTCATGAGCGGCACGACCAACATCGTGAGCAGCCGATCGCGCTGCCGCTCCATCGTGCGCGTGGCCATGATCGCGGGCACCGCACACGCGAAGCCGGACAACATCGGCACGAACGCGCGGCCGTGCAGGCCCATGGCTTTCATGATGCGGTCCATGAGGTACGCGACGCGCGCCATGTAGCCCGAGTCTTCCATCAGGCCGACGAAGAAGAAGAGCAGCAGGATCTGCGGCAGGAACACGAGCACACTGCCCACGCCGCCGAGCACGCCCTCGACCAGCAGCTCGCTCACGATCCCGGACCCGAGCACGTCGCCGAGCTGGCGGCCCGTCCACGCAAACGCGGCCTCGATGCCTTCGATCGCCGGCGCAGACCAGCTGAAGAGCGCCTGGAACAAGAGCAGGTTCACCAGCAGGAACAGCGCAAAGCCCCACACCGGATGGATGAGCACCGCATCCACCTTGCTCGTGAGCACGCGCGCGCGGGTGTGCTGCACGGGGACCGTGACGTGCGCGTCGATGAACGCGTAGCGACCGCGCACGCACTCGTCGTCGAGCGCATTGCCCGTCTCGCTGTCCGGCACGGCCTCGCGCACGGCTTCGCGCACGGCGGCGGGCAGCGACAGCTCGTCTCCGTCGCCCGCGGACATGAGCGCCCAGATCGCGAGCCCGTCCGAGCTCGGCCACGACGCGGGAAACGACGCGCGCACACGTGCGATGCGCGCCTGCAGCTCGGGAGAAGGGGCAAAGCGCATGTGCTCTCGCGCGCTCTGTCGCAGCTGCGCGGCGATGGCTCCCTTCAGCTCCGGCACGCCGGAACCCGTGCGCGCGATGACGGGCACGACCGGACAGCCGAGCAGCGCGGACAGCGTTTCGGGACGCGGCGCGTCGTCTCCCGCTTCGTCCACCATCGTCAGCGCCACGAGCAGGTTCAACCCCAGCTCCTGCGCCTGCAGCACCAGATACAGGTTGCGCGACAGATTCGTGGCGTCGACGCAGAAGACCACGAGCGCAGGACGCGCCGCGCCTTCGAGCCCGAGCAGCGCGTCGATCGCGACCTGCTCCTCGCGGCTGCGGGCGACGAGCGAATAGCTGCCCGGAACATCGAGCAGCTCCACGGTGCCCACGTCCGCGCCCAGCTCGAGCGGCGCCTGGGACAGCTCCACCGTGACGCCCGGGTAGTTGCCGACTCGCCCCTGCGAGCCGGTCAGGCGGTTGAAGAGCGTGGTCTTTCCGGTGTTCGGATTGCCAGCCAGCGCCACGAGCAGAGGCGCGCTCACGTCTCCACCTCGATGCCGAGCGCCTCTTTCTTGCGGATCGACAGGCGCGAGCCGCGCACGTCGAGCTCCAGTGGATCGCCGAGCGGGGAGACGCCCACCACGCTCAGGCGCGTGCCGGGCACGAGGCCCAGCTCCAACAAACGCCTGCGCACCGGCCGGGGACCGGACACGCTACGAATCGTGCAAGGGACGTGGAGTGCGAGCTGAGCGAGACGGGGCACGTCGCGCGGTATAGCGCGGTCGCGAGCAACCTGCTCGCCTTCCCGCGCGCACGCGCCCCATTGCGTTTTTGTTGCAGTTGGCGCGGCTCAGCGCAGCACGTTGGCCGCATCCCGGGCCGTTTCGCGAGCGATGCCGCCTACCTCGCGCGCCGTGTCGCGCGCCTGGCCGATGTAGTTGCGTACGCGCTGGCGCCCCGGCTCGAGCAGGCGATCTTCGCGCTCGCTCGTGGGCAACAGCAACCCCACGCCGATACCCGCGATCAGGGTGCCGACGGCCAGCGCCAGTGGATTCGACTGAATCAGATCGCGCGATGCATCTCGCAGCTGCACGGCCCGCTCCTCGATCGCATGTTTGCCGCGCTGCGTCGCGTCGCGCAGGCTGCGGCCCGCATCTTCGAGCTTCTGCCCGGCGCGTTGCTTCAGTGCGGTGCGGCTCGCGCCCGGCTCGCGGTAATCCCGCGTGGCGAGGTCGCGCCCGGCAGCGTTGTCGCGCCCGGCAGCGTTGTCGCGGCCGGCGTTGTCACGCCCGTAGTCCCGCCCGCGGTAGTCCGAGTAGGCGGAGCTGGTGTAGTACTCGCTGTTGTCCGCAGGGTAGTCGCCGTAGCCAGCCGCCGTGCGCGGCAAGCGGTACCCGGGCTCGCGGTTCAGGTCGCCCTCCCAATCCCGATCGCGCACCTTGTCTTTGCGCGCGTTCGCGATCAACCAACCCGCGCCGATGCCGATCATGCCCAGCGGGATCGCGTTATCGGCCGTGTAGCGGAACGCGGCCCGACCGGCGCGACGCGTCTGGTAGCTGACCTCGTCGTAGGTATCTTGCACGGCGTGGGCGGCTTGCTGCGCCTTCTCGACCGCGACCTCTTTGACCTCTTGGGCCTTGTCGACCACGACGTCCTTGACCTCGGTGGCCTTCGTCACCGCGGCGTCCTTGACCTCGATGGCCTTGTCGACCACGACGTCCTTGACCTCGGTGGCCTTCGTCACCGCGGCGTCCTTGACCTCGGTGGCCTTGCTCACCGCGGTGTCCTTCGCCGTATTCAGCGCGTCCTTGGCCGCTTCCTTCGCCTCATGCTTGAGGTTCGAGGGGCTGACCTTGTCGCTGAGCGCGCGGATGTCCTCCGTGATCGCGTTGCGGGTCTCGCCGATCTCGGCTTCGATCTCGCGTGAGGACTTGGTGCGCTTGGTGTCGCTGTTTAGATTGGTTTTGGTCTCTTGGGTCATTTCATGGCCTCTTTGATGGTTCGTGCGTCGGTTCTCAAACTCTCCACGGTGCGCTCCGGCACGAGATCCCGGGGCTTGACCGGCATCTCCACGTGCACGGTCTTCTTCAACAACAGCGCGCCTGCGCCACTCAGCACCACGGCCACGATCAGCGCGGCGAGCCACGGCGGCATGACCTCGGCGAGCAGCAAGATCAGCGCAGCCACGAAGGCGAGACCTCCGAGGAGGGCCACGCCCAGGCCGACGGCCTTGCCGATCAGCTCGACCTTGAGCTCAGCGACCTCTTGCCGCAGCTCGGTCTTGAGCAGGTCCACCTTCTCTTCGGCCTCGGTGATGCCGAGTCGCATCTCCTGCCGCACCAACGCCTCGGTCTTCTGCCAGAGGTCCGTGATGATCTCGGCGAAGGGGCGCTCATCCATGGGCCGGTCGCCACGCACCTCGCGCGGGACGGGGGCGCTACGCAGCCCGACGGTCTCTTCCGCGGCGCTCATGGCAACGCTCCGCGTTCAACGCGCGGCAGCGCGGTCGACGTCGACTGCAGATCCGTTCCGCCGCTCTTCAGCAAACGTGCCGCAGCGAACCCCAGCAGAAACGTCCCACCGAGCACGACCGCAGGCCGCGTTCGCGCAATGCTTTCGGCGTCGTGCACCAGGGTCGACAGCTCGGCTTCCGAGATGTAGTTGGCCACGGCATCGAGGCGGTCGCTCGCTTCCGCAGCGCGGCCGGCGATGTACTCCTGCTCTTCGATGCGCATGTGCTCACCGATCTTCCGCACCGCGGAGCTCAGCTTGCGGACGCGCTCGGCTGCGCGCTCCTTGGCCGCGTGAGCGCGCTGTTGGGCTGCGTCGACTCGCTCCTCGGTCGCTGCCCTGACTTGCTTCGCCGCCTGCTCAATCCGCTCCGGCGCGCGGCCCGACGCAGGCTCGTCGGGGGCACGCTTCGTTCCCGCTCTGGTCTGGGTGTTCTGTGGCTCCATGGGTCGTCCTTTTTGTCAGGTGCGGGCGAGGTCTTCGCCGCAAGTGACTGTGGGAACGCAAGCGACATGCCCAAGCGCGCGAGGCCGCGAGCGGCTCTTGGCGGCGGCGCGCTGCGCACGGCCGACGCGTCTGGGGCAGAGTTGCAAGCGCGCCTGCCGCGCTTGCCCAGTGGGACACAACCTGCAGCTACTTACGCGCTTGACCTCGGCGGGGCGTGACCCTGCCGCTGACGGCTGCAGCATGCGCACTACACACACATGACGCGCCTAGCGTCATCAGCCCATCGCAGCTACGCTCTTTCATCTATGCGAGGCGCCGCGAGTGCCGATCAGGCGGACAGCCAGGTCGCACGGGATATCGTCACCATGGACGTGGAGCCGGGCGCCTGGTGGTTCGGCGCCTACCACAACTTCAATCTATTGGTGTGGCGGCGGGGCGCGGACATGGACGCCGTGGAGCGGCTGGAGCGCACCAACCCGGAGCGCGTCAAGGCGCACCCGGAGCGCATCTCGACCGTGCACATCGTCACGCCCGAGGCCCGGCCGCCCGCGCCCGAGACGCGCGACGCGCTCAATGCCATGCACGCGCGCTACGCCCACACCGTGGGCTGCGCGGCGGTCGTGCTCGAGCTCGGCGGCTTCATGGGGCTCGCGGTGCGCAGCGCGGTCACGGGGATGATCATGCTGGCGCCCAAGCACTACCGCATCAAAGTCTTCAACCAGGTGGACGAGGCCGCGCCGTGGCTGGTGGACAACCATGCGCGCAGCACGGGTGTGGAGGTCGCGCTGCCGGACTTGCTCGAGGTCCTGCACGTGGCCCGCAACTCGGGCCGCGAGGGCTGACGCGCTCGCGCATTTGACACGGCGCGCCGCGGTGGCAACGGGAACATCCTTGCGAGACGCGGACACCATGAGCTGGGGCACACTCGACGCGCAAAGGGCTGCGCTGCTGCACATCCGCGCTCGACGTGTGCCCATCTCGGGCCTACCCTCGACTGCCGATGCGTTCCCGCCTCACTACGCGCTGTTGGCTCTTTGCCGCGTGCACCGCGCTTGCGGCTGGCTGCGCCGCGGCTGACGCCAAACCGCAGCCCCCGGCGGAGAAGCCCGTGGAGGTGGCCGTGGTGGAAGTGCAGAGCGAGGCTGTGGCACTTTCGACGGAGCTCGCGGGTCGCACCAGCGCGTTCGTCACGGCCGAGGTCCGGCCACAGGTGACGGGCATCATCAAGTCGCGCGAGTTCAAGGAAGGCGCCACGGTCACCGCCGGCCAGCTGCTGTACGTGATCGAGCCCTCCGTCTACAAGGCCACCTTCGAGCGGGCGCGCGCCGAGCTGACCAGCGCCGAGGCGCTCGTGCTCACCACACGCGTACGCGCCGAGCGCTACGCGGAGCTCGTCAAGATCAACGCGGTCAGCAAGCAGGAGCACGACGACGCCCGCGCCACGCACCTGTCGTCGGTCGCGGCCGTGGAGCAGGCGCGTGCGTCGATGCAGAGCGCGCGCATCAACCTGGACTACACGCGAGTCGTCGCGCCGATAGGCGGGCGCATCGGACGCTCGAGCGTCACGCAGGGCGCGCTCGTCACCGCGGGGCAAGCCACCGCCCTCGCCACGATCGCCCAGCTCGATCCGATCTACGTGGACGTGACGCAATCGAGCGTGCAGCTCTTGCAGCTCAAGCGCCTGCTCTCGAGTGGGGGCATGCAACCGGCGAGCACGAAGGTGCGGCTGAAACTGGAGGATGGCTCGGACTACGTACAGGCGGGTGAGCTGCAGTTCACGGATGTTACGGTCGACGCCAGTACCGGCTCGGTCACGTTGCGCGCGCTCTTTCCCAATCCAGAAGGGCTGCTGCTGCCCGGCATGTACGTGCGCGCGCTGCTCGACGAGGCGCTCGATCCGCACGCGATCATGGCGCCGCAGCAGGCCGTGACGCGCGACGAGAAGGGCCAGGCCAGCGTGCTCGTGGTCGATCAGAGCAACAAGGTACACGTGCGCAGCCTCACCACCGGCCGCGCGATCGGAGATCGCTGGCAGGTGCTGAGTGGGCTCGCGCCCGGCGAGCGCGTGGTGGTGGAAGGCAACGACAAGATCAAGCCCGGCGCGCAGGTCACGCCCGTGCCGAAGGCTCCGCTCGCGCCCGTGGGAGGCTGACGCGTGCTCGGCCGCTACTTCATCGACCGGCCGGTGTTTGCGAGCGTGATCGCGATCGCGATCGTGCTCGTCGGCGCGCTGGCGATCCGCGAGCTGCCCGTGGGTCAATATCCGAACGTCGCGCCGCCGCGCGTCTACGTGAACGCGTTTTATCCGGGCGCGTCGGCGGAGACGCTGGAGACGAGCGTGACGCAGGTGCTCGAGCAACAGCTCAAGGGCATCGACGGCATGCTCTATTTCAGCGCGTCGAGCAGCGCAGCGGGTTACTGCGAGCTCGGGATCACGTTCCGGCAGGGCGTGAACCCGGACACCGCACAGGTGCAGGTACAAAACAAGCTGCAGCTGGCGCTCAGCCGCTTGCCGCTGCCGGTGCAGCAGCAAGGCCTGTACGTCACGAAGGCGCAGAACGACTTCCTGATGGTGATCGCGCTCTGGGATCAGAGCGATCGCCTAACGAGCGCGGACATCGCGGACTTCCTCGTCAGCACCCTGCAGGATCCGATCAGTCGCGTGGACGGCGTCGGCAACATGGAGGTGTTCGGCGCGCCGTACGCCATGCGCGTGTGGCTCGACCCGTACAAGCTCGCCTCGTACAAGCTGATGCCGTCCGACGTGGACGCCGCGATCAAGGCGCAGAACACGCAGGTCGCGGCCGGAGAGCTCGGGGCGCAGCCGTCGCTGCCAGAGCAGCAGCTGAACGCCACGGTCACGGCGCAGTCGCGGCTGCAGTCGCCGGAGCAGTTCCGGCAGATCCTGCTCAAGACGCAACCGGATGGCTCGCGCGTGCTGCTGCGCGACGTGGCGCGCGTGGAGCTCGGCAGCGAGTATTACGGCGAGGTCACCCGGCTGGACGGGCACCCTGCCTCCGGCATGGCCATCAACCTGGCGCCCGGCGCAAACGCGCTCGCCACGGCGCGGGCGGTCAAGGCGCGCGTGGACGAGCTTGCGAAGCGCTTCCCGCACGGGCTCACGGTGCGCTACCCGAACGACTCGACCGCGTTCGTGGAGCGCTCGATCGTGGAGGTGTGGAAGACGGTGCTCGAGGCCGTGCTGCTGGTCGTGCTCGTGATGTACGTGTTCCTGCAGAGCTGGCGCGCGACGTTGATCCCCACCGTCGCCGTGCCTGTGGTGCTGCTCGGCACGGTCGCATCGCTGTGGGCGTTTGGGTTTTCGATCAACACCTTGACCTTGTTCGCGGCCGTGCTCGCCATCGGCCTGCTGGTGGATGACGCCATCGTGGTGGTGGAGAACGTGGAGCGGCTGATGTCCGAGGGCCTGTCGCCGCGCGAAGCCACGATCCGCTCGATGTCGGAGATCAGCTCGGCGCTCGTGGGCATCGCGCTCGTATTGTCCGCGGTGTTCTTGCCGATGGCGTTCTTCGGTGGCTCCACCGGCGTGATCTACAAGCAGTTCTCCGTGACCATCGTGTCCGCGATGTTGCTCTCGGTCTTGGTGGCGCTCACGCTCTCGCCCGCGTTGTGTGCGACCCTGCTGCGTCCGGTGCAGCACCACGCGCAGCACGGCTTCTTCACCTGGTTCAATCGCAGCTTCGAGCGGCTGCGCTCCGCGTACATGCGCAGCGTGCGCGGCCTGTCAGCGCGCCGTATCGCCACGCTCGGGGTGTATGCGATGCTGGTGGGCGGGCTGTATCTCGCGTTCGTGCGCATGCCCACCGGCTTTCTGCCGGTCGAAGACCAAGGGCGCGCGATCGTGCAGTTCATCTTGCCGGCGGGTGCGGTGCAGGCGCGCTCGGTGAGCGTGGCCAAGGCCGTCGAGCGCTACTTCATGCAGGACGAGAAGCAGAACGTCGCGGGCATCTTCACCGTGGCGGGCTTCAGCTTCAGCGGCTCCGGTCAGAACGCGGGCATGGGCTTCATCCAGCTGAAGCCCTGGGAAGAACGCGTCGGAGCGCAGAACGAAGCCCCGGCGATCACGGAGCGCGCCACGCAGAAGCTGTCGGCCATCCGGGACGCGCAGGTGTTCGCGATCTCTCCGCCCTCGATCCAGGGCCTCGGCCAGACGAACGGCTTCACGTTGCAGCTCCAGGACCGCGGCGGCGCAGGGCGCCAGCAGCTGGCGGCGGCGCGCGCGCAGCTGCTCGAGCTCGCGGCGAAGGACAAGCGCCTCAGCAACGTGCGCTACAACGGCATGCCGCAGACGCCGCAGCTGCGCGTGGATGTCGACGCGCAGAAGCTCGGCGCGCTCGGGCTGTCGCAGGGCGACGTGAACAACACGCTTAGCGTCGCCTGGGGCGGCAGCTACGTGAACGACTTCATCGATCGCGGCCGCGTCAAGCGCGTGTACCAGCAAGGCGACGCCGCCTTCCGCGGCTCACCGGACGATTTGAGCAAGTGGTTCGTGCGCTCCGCGAGCGGTGTGATGACGCCGTTCTCCGCGTTCGCCACCACGCGCTGGGTGAAGGGCCCGCAGAGCCTCGAGCGCTTCAACGGCTCACCTGCGTACGAGATCCAGGGTGAGGCGGCGCCCGGGGTGAGCTCCGGCGCGGCGATGCAGGCCATGGAGGAGCTCGTGGACAAGCTGCCGGGCGCGCTGGGCAGCGCGTGGAGCAGCCTGAGCTATCAGGAGCGCCTGTCCACGGGTCAGGCGCCCGTGCTGTACGCGGTGTCGATCCTCGTGGTGTTCCTGTGCCTCGCCGCGCTGTACGAGAGCTGGATCATCCCGTTTTCGGTGCTGCTGGTGGTGCCGCTCGGCATGATCGGCGCGGTGCTCGCGGCGGGCTTACGCGGCCTGGCGAACGACGTGTTCCTGCAGGTGGGCCTCGTGACGACGATCGGGCTGTCGGCCAAGAACGCGATCTTGATCGTGGAATTCGCGGAGCGCGCTTGCCGGCGCGGCGAGCCCCCGCTGCAAGCTGCACTCTCCGCGGCGGCGCTGCGGCTACGACCGATCGTGATGACGTCGCTCGCGTTCATGGCCGGTGTTCTCCCGCTCGCGGCTGCGAGCGGCGCGGGCGCACGCGGGCGCGTGGCGATCGGCACGGGCGTGCTGGGTGGCATGCTGAGCGCGACGTTGCTCGCCAGCCTGTTCGTGCCGGTGCTGTTCATCATGCTGCGTGAGCGCATGGGCAAAAAGCGCAGCCCCGCTGCGCCCGACATCCGCGCCGAGGAGACGCGCGTGCGCGAGGAGGTCTGAGTGCGAGCCTGGATCTCCCTGGCGGCCCTGCTCTGGCGGACGGCCCGCGAGCCCAACGTCCAGCCCTCACGCGCCAGCGCGCGCGTCGCTGGGCGGCTGCAGGCCGCAGTGCTTCTGGCCTGTGCGAGCGCTGCGTGCCTCGCGTGCTCGTTCGAGCCGGAGTACCGGCGACCGCGTGCGCCCGTGCCGCAGCGCTGGCCGCAAGGCGAGGCGTACGCGGGGATCGCCGCTGACAGCGGCACGCGTCCGCTGCGCTGGCAGGACCTGTTCCTGCATCCGGGGCTCAAGCGCGTGACCGAACGGGCCCTCGCGCACAACCGCGACCTGCGCGTCGCGCTCGCGAACGTGCAGAGCGCCCGCGCTGCCTACGCGCTCGCTCGGGCGCGCACGTTCCCGA
>Ga0190269_10000966_pt1 | contig 14077 bp, 18 predicted proteins | sample Popmic249IS_FD_133749 | JGI IMG/M metagenome (GOLD analysis project Ga0190269, IMG submission 133749) | Populus adjacent soil microbial communities from riparian zone of Blue River, Arizona, USA - 249 IS | ecosystem: Environmental > Terrestrial > Soil > Riparian zone | place: USA: Arizona...
GATTTCTGTTCCTTCTAAATCTACTTGGAACTAGTGAAGTAATTCTTGATAACAAGGAAAGAAGTCCCGAGATAAGAATGATTTCTCATCCATGTCTAGTATTGGTTGGAGGATTATTTGGTAATTTTACGGGTGAACTATCTTTAAAGATAAGAGGGATAGTCAATAATGGCCCTCTAACACTATTATCTGGGTTGTACGGGATAATCGAAGTAAGATTAGTCAATTCAAATACAGGTTCTACAACTCACGACTTATCCCGATCGCCTCCAATCTCCTTCGCCACCCACGCTCATTTAACAAGCTTGTAGCTAAACTGAGGATATTTCCCTTTTCTGCCTGAAGCTACGAGTTTAGCTGTATCTTCTGTTACCAGTGATCACAGGGAGTTTTTGCTAGAATAGAAAAAAGGGAGGAAAAGTGAATACCAGATTTAATGGATTTCCCTTATTTTAAAAGGACAGAGAGCAGTTAATTTCTGAAAACTAGTTGAGAGTAGGTAGTTAATCCTTGGGATATTTATTAGAATCGAGTTAATTTCTCTTTGGTCATAGCTAGTAGTTAAATCCTCCTAACTGATTACCTTCCTGAGTTCTCAAGATTTTAGGTTTACCTTTGAAATTGAAATAGTTAGAATTGAGCCCCTTGTAGTAGAAGACCGAGTATCAAGGCGTCATAGCATAGTCAAAGGCATCCATCATATGGTCCTTACAAGAAGAGAGGAGTTTGAATTTACTTGCTTCAACATCCCAGATTGCCTCAAGTTACTCTTCTCATAAAAGATTACACAAGGAACTAATGTTGAGTTTTCCTATTGACATGAGAGCTTGTTTAAATGCAATCCTTCATTCCACCTCAACCTGGGGAGCAGGAGTAAATACCAGGCCTCTTATTCCCATTTCTCGAGCAGTAGTATTTAACATCTCAATCCAAGTTAGGTTACTCTTGTCACAATATACCACCACCGGTTCCAAGAACAGTTGAGTATATAAGTGTCCCTGAGCCCTAATTCACCTAACTACTTGATATGCTAGGTCTTGGTGGGAATACCGAGAATAATTAGTGATTTGAAGTTCCTCGAGCACATTAACATCTCGATAGGAATGTCCACCCTCCCAAAATGTCTTCTTTCACTTTGGGATTCAAATGTCTTTTGTATCAACAATCCTATCCTAGCTTAAAGCGTCTTTGTGCTATTCGTGGTATCAAGTATCAAACATCTATCTTCAGGTCTAATCCTTACTTACTAAGTAACTGGTTCGTGCAAGAGTGTTACCGGGATGTGATGGTAGACGAAGCAATGATGTTACAAGGTAGTGGTAACCAGTTGGAAGAAAAACAAGAAACACTCTACCATTATATGCGCTGTGATGTAAACAAGTTCATTGATAAACCTAACTGAAACTACCTAACAAGAATCCTTAGGGACAATCCAAGAATTAGCAAAGAGAGTCGAGCTGTCTCAAGAGAGAAGAAGGGAAGAGGCTCCGTCATGGAACAAGGTACGGCATGGGCGCCGAGAGCTACGGTAAAGAAGTCGGTATCCCTTTAAGTAAAGCACAAAGAGCACTTGAACAGTACAAAGAAAGGTACGCTGCTACTTTTGCCTTTGCTAAGAAATGACAACTTGCCTATGATGCCCTCCCCGTAGGGAGCTAGGCCCCTGAAAAACGGTAGATGTAGGAGTTTGAGGATGCCAAATAAAGATTGATAATACAGCAATTGTTCATTCAGTGAGATTAGCGGGTTACCCTGTTACTTGGGACCCAGGAGAAGGAGATAAGGATAAAGAAGGAAACATTACTTATAATACTGGTTTTGTCTTTGCACCAAGACCTCTCTTTCCTAAATACTTCCTTCCTGCTGTAAATCACCCTTTAAACACACTACAGAATTAATGAGCAGAAATACTTCACAAGTGGTGCTAGTACTTATGAAAAACCTCCTTTACTTCTGAAACAGCTGTTTAGTGACCAAAAGGTACTTGAACTTGAGTACGAAACAAGATTAGTTACTGACCCAAATGACCCGGGTAGACAGATAGAAAAGAAAGAATGTTGTGGTCGGCGAATTCTTAGTACAATTCACAACCGTCAGAAGAACCCGCTTGTTGATGATATCAAGATAATGTTTGAACAAACACCCCAGGTATCATCAATATGTCTATACTCGATTCTACACACTCATATGATCAGTTATTTTCCGCACTCCTCTATCTCCTTACCTTACTTATTAGTTTAATCTCTTGGAGTAACCCTTCTTGCTATTTGAAACTTATCTTACTTAAAGAGGTCCCCCTAGGGAGCTACGGCCCCTGGTCGGAGGGAGCCCCTAGCCCGTAGACCATAGGCCTACGGTCTATGGCCAAGGGGGGGTCTAGAATTCTGATCTCAGGGTGACTCCTTGGGCTACTTAGGACAGAGTATCTCCCTAGCTGTTAGTTTATACTCTATTGTGTAACCTTGTCATCAGGGACAGTTGAGTTCAAAGTGCTACTCTTATGGTCTCATAGCATAACTGGAGCTATCACACATGGCCTGCTATGGCCTCATGGATTCTCGGGGTGGTATCCTAAGTTACTACTCCCAATGCTGTAACCTAAGAATGCTATAACCTATCAAGTTTATGTACCATGTCAAGGCTAATCGTAGAGGCATATCGTAGGTCACCGGGTTCATCTCATCAGGGCAAAGATTCAGACTCAATTGGTCGATCATGGCTCACCTAGGACTTTGGATACATTCTCTAAGGTTAATAGCCACCTGATGATGGATTCTCACTATTGGTATATCGGTGGTCGCGTAGGAGGAAACTGTAAACTATAGGCTATCTAGGTTGGTCACTTTGGTCACTGGATTCTTTTGGTATCGATACTGTACTGGGAGGGTTTACTCTTGGTCACTACCAGAGCCCCTGAATTCCAGGGGGTAAACCTAATCTACACTAAGAGGGCCTTTACTTTGACACTGAAATCGGCACTAATCAATAACCCGGGTCCACACCAGAGATAATGTGATGGGGCACTATGCAGAGGATTGGATACTTAACTCATAATCTATACTAAACTAATTCCTTACCTGTTGACTATTGAATCTCTTGGCTAAGGTCTCTGGGACTATTTTCTAGAATAGAAAAAAGGGATGGGCTAATCTATCTGATCTTACTTTCCTGATTCTGACTGAGTGAGGCATTGATACCTCCGTGAGTTCACCATTTCCAATCATTAGGACTCTGATTACCTTATGGATTTTGAGTCTTGGGGTCCCACACGCTCCCACTCATGGCCCGTTCCACTCTGAGGTACTCATCAGTATGGACTCATGGTTCATTCATAGTAATCAATTTGAGTCTTGGCTACCTGAGATTGACTCTTATTGAATCTATCAGAATATCGAACCTGAATCTTAGGGGATTCCATAGTCCCAGACTCAGATGGCCTCATGGGGGTGGTTAACCATTGGATTAGCTTATCTAGTGGTATTTAAACCTCCATTGAATTAAGGGGTCATCGTGATCTTGGTATTGATCCCGGGCTCTTCTGCCTTTATGGGGTAATAGCTCACTCGGTCTAGTCCTATTGGAAGATGGTATTCAGTCCCTAGCCAAATGGTGTGAGAACTAGCCGGATCCATTAAGGTAGGATTTGAATGCAGTAATCCGTAAAAGGTATGGGATCATTGGAGAAAGTGTATCATAACATTATACTAAGTTAATTGCCACGGTACCATCGCTGCTATTTGGCTTACACAATCCTACCAGCATTTCATACTAGGCCGTACATAATCAACGAGTGGCCCTTCTCAGTGTGGTCTTTACCAATGGTAGCCATTGAGTTAGCCCAGGCTAAACCTACATAGTTGGTGAGCGATCTAATTATGATGGTTCTCATTAAGGTAGGCCATGGTTATCAATTCTCTCACCGTATCGTCAGTGATTCTACTCAGCTAGCCAGTGGCCACCTCTTCTTCATGTTAGAGCGATATGCTTTCTCAGGTGTTCGTCAGATAGAGGAGAGTGGTCATGGCGGTGATAAATTCGTGGCAATAGGGTTGATCTTTGATGTGAACGTAGCAGACAGCCTAGCTTACTCTGGGGCTTGATGGTATTAGTTTGCTCAGGGTAACGAGTTAGCACAATCGGTGGCATGGAGATCGAGTCATCAAAGCCAGTAGAAGTTGACCGGGGATCAACCTATTGGTAAATGCCTCGCAGTAGTTCAGGGGCTAAATGGTGTTTCATCATTGGATAGTAGTTATCAGTAATCGGTTAGATACCTCTTGACTAGATCACTCAGGTGGGGATGCATCGAACTGTCCTGAACAGAAGCCATAGCTATCAGAGAAGGAATTAGTACGGAACCCATAGCAATAGCCCTACGAGAAGAAGAAGCCCTTTGAACCTTAATCCTGATCCCCGTCATAAACAAGAATAATCTAACCAAATAAACCAGAACAGTAACCTGTTCATACCTAACCAACATCTGATAACCTGAACCTGAATTCCCTATCCCTTTTTTATCTCCCTTTTTTATCTCCCTTTTTTATCTTATATAAAAAAGTCCTATAAAACAGTCCTATAAAACAGTCCTAATAAACATCTACTCATTGTTGATCTTATCGGTAGGGGGGCACAATTACAGATATTGCAGCCTTTCTCTGATCTATGGGTTCATTGGGGGATTGTCTATTTGTATGGGTTCCTTGAAAGTGTGAATTGCTTGCTTTGCTATTGGTTTTGTTCCTTTCTTTAGTTTACTGTCGTTTGATATGTTAGGTTTACCTTACCAGGTAGGATCCATTGGCACTTACTCTTTCCTCAGAGATTGAGATTGCTTACTAAGTTGGCTATGTGTGATGGGTGTGATAACTGCAATCTTCCCTATCTAGGTACTCTTCCTGCTATTTATCAGGTCTCAAAATCGCGTAACTACAATAGAAAATTGTCTGGTAAACTTCAGCTTCTTCCATAGAATGCTATACTATTAAATGCACATAATCCGTGGAAGGTAATTGTAGCACTAGTTACAGGCCGAGGAATAGTAAACTGTGAATCCAAAACTGGTAATCTACCTAGTACTTTCTTTGGTTCTCTAATACTTCCATCTTCATTTCTACGGTAAATCTCTATCAGTGTTGGTTCTGCAAATGGTTCTCCTTAGCTCCTCCGCAGAGCTTGCATCTTTCTGTTGATCTTTTGAGGTGGGTTTCTTTCATGTGAAGACCCGAACTACGGCAACCACTAACTAAACCTCCAATGTTAGGCATCTTTGACCTCCTTTCATTCAATGTCCCCAAACTTAAAGACCTTAAAGCAGTACCAGGCCAGAAGAATGGGTACAAATTCTCTAGTAAGTTTCAGACTTATAAGAAAGTACCAGCGGCATTCTTACAACTAAATCAGAGGGAACTATCAGCTTTCTACCGTTCAGCAGCACTTTTTTCAATCCTTGAAAAAAGGCAAGAAGAAAAAGCACAAGGAAAAGGTCTCAATCCTATCTCTCTGATGCAAGACAAGAACATTCCCAGTAAGAAGGGACTAGGTAAGAATCTAGTTTGCTAGCTATTTCTATCTTCATTTATCTTCGTCCCCCCCGGTTCCCCAATGGCACGCCATCGGTGTGCCCGGGGAACTTCACCTGAACCGTATTCCAATTCATAGTAACGTAACAAGGTTTGGTGTCTTTCTTCAAACCGCAAGAAGAGAAGCCCAAGAGAAGAGGGGAAAAGTAGTAGTCAGTGATTACGTTCTTCTCAAAGAAAGAGCAAGTAGTTCAGCAGAAACCAGAGAGTACGATTGAAATTATTTGAAAGGACCCCCCCCTCCGCCCGGAGGACCACCGGGCCCCCTTCCATCCCATGGTCTACGAGAATGGACCGGCCGGGTCAAAGAATTCATAAGCAGGCAGTGGGCCCACATAGGTTATAGTATCTACTATGTTCCCATTTAGTAAAAAGTAGTGAATTCCTGGATCGTAATTGCATTGTAGTCTTTTCGATGAGTGACTCTTCATACCTATTGCGAACCATTCTTTTGGATAAGGTTGTGGTAGGGGGTACGTGTTTATCAGTTCTACTTTAAGTTTCTAATTGATAGTAAATAGTAGTGTAATTTTAGGGGTGATATCGAAAGGAGTAAAGCGACCAGGGCCCTGCGCATTGGGGCGTATAGCTGGCTAAAAAACCAAACATGGAATTTACATGAAGTTTCAACCTCATCCTTATCACTTAGTAGAACCTTCGCCATGGCCTTTAGCGGCCTCTATTGCCCTTCTTACTTCTACTGTCTCAGCAGTCTGCCTTTTTCATGGCTATAGCAATGGAGGGGTCATTTTAACGATGGGCTTACTTGCCGTCCTCTCAACTATGGGTCTTTGGTGGGCGGATGTAATCCGTGAGGGTACGTTTATTAACTTGGAAGTGCCTTCTATAAACTTGACTATATGCTGGAAACTCCTTAGAGCCTTTGGTCCATTCAGCTACTAGCTGCTCGGAACAATTCAAAGGACTGGACAATCAGCAGGAAACCAAAAGGAATCAACAACCTTAATAGGATCCTCAGAGACTATATGTCAAGCGTTGGTAGATTTATGCATTCTCGATCGGGTACCGAGAGCTGGTCTTTCCCTTCTTCCACGAGAGCATGAAATTGTAGTAAGAAGTATCCATAGATTCATTGACTGGCTAAATACTCATCATTCTTTAGACATACCTAAGCCGCCTTTCAACACTTCTCCTTTAGATAACGACGTTTGGTTTGCAGGATTAATAGTAGCGGACGGATATTTGGGTGTTGCAAGGTAGAGGCTAAACCTAAACCCTGCTCTAGGACCCTAGGTCTGGGGGCCGCTTCTGGCCTGAGGACGGGGTGCCCTAGGTGCCCTTTGGCCATGGACCTAGGCCCCTTCCATCCCATGGTCTACGAGAATGGACCGGCCAGGGTCCGGCCAAAAGGGGTCCTAGACTAAAAACCTCTCAAAGCCGAAGAGTGAAATGCCGATTAATGAAGAATTGTTCTATAGTAAATCTACATTAATGGTTTCAATAATAGAGATTATGCCTTTGTCTATCAATGATCCTACCTTTTTTCTTAGAAAAAAGTACCATAAAGAGATAGTCCATCCTCCGTATGAAAGTTAGGGGGTAGTCTTGACTTTCCTAGGACACCATACTCTTCGTGTCCAACGGGGCCTTATGTATGGTATTATCCTCTTCATTGTGTCCGAGTGCTTTTTCTTCTTGTCTATCTTTTGGGCCTTCTTTGATGCCGCTTTAGCGCCTACGGTTGAGTTAGGTTGTGCATGGCCTCCGGCTGGTATTCAGCCTATAGATCCTTGGGAATGGCCTCTTGTGAACACCATACTTTTACTATCTTCGGGTGCCACTGCAACTTGGTCACATCACGCTCTTATAGCCGGAGACCGAAAAGACGCCTTACTGGGGCTTGTTTGCACTCTGGTTCTTGCTCTTATTTTCACGGGGATTCAGCTGTATGAGTACTATGAAGCATCCTTTACTATCTCAGATGGAGCCTTCGGAGCTTGCTTCTTCTTTGGTACTGGTATGCACGGATGCCATGTCATAATTGGTTCAATCTTTCTCTCTGTTTGCTTATATCGTATGTATAACTACCATTTTACTAAGCATCATCATGTTGGATATGAGGGTGCCCTCATCTACTGGCAAAGAAATGCCGTCTTAGAAGGGAACTTCTATTATTACCACTCTACCATATGCGGGAAACTCCTAAAGGCTAAGGTAGGCATGCCTAACAATCCTTAGTATGCAGCAATGGACAATCCGCAGGAAATCAAAGTTTTAGGTTCGTTTTCCTACGACCCCCCGGCCCGTTCCCTAGACCGAGGTATGGGCCTAGGCTCCGAGGACGGGGCTAGTTCCTTAGGTAAAACTTCCTCAGAGACTAGTACGTAGAGCATCCTCTCAGGCGTACTTTTTTCTAAGAAAAAAGGTAGGATGAAGATAGAGTCCAGCCGTCTCCTGAAGGATTCGGGTCATTAGATTTCGTCGATGTCGTCTGGTTAATCCTTTACATCTTCTTTTATCATTTTGGAGGCGGTGAGCCCCCTCTTTTCTAACCAAAATTCCCCCCGCCACAATTCGAAAATAGAGACAGGGGTTAAGCTACCTCCCCCGTGGGCCAAGGGCTCCCCTTGGTCCCCGTAGGCAGAGCCTGCTTTAACCTAGGGAACTTACGTCAGAAACTCGCCCAAGTAGGTCTAGTTAGCTTCCTTAAAACCGGAAGTATTGCTGAAGAACGTGAGCGAGATGATCCAGCTCGTTGGTACGATCTTTTTTCTAAGAAAAAAGGAAGGTGAAGACAGTGCTTGATGACACGCTTCCCTAGACTTCTTGAAGAGAGCTTATCTCGCCAAACGTGGTAAAGGCAGTTTAGTAAGTAAAGATAAGACAGTAGAGATTCGCCCAGCTGGTGGGATTTATGATGGTGTAGATCTATCCGTTGCTAAGTTCTAGATGGAAGGGATCACCTATCATGGCCTAACGCTTTTTCGTGAAGAAGATGGCCCAGAAGGTCAAGCTCGTTTCACATTACGAGTCAATGAAGGCTCAGGTGGGGGCGGAGATATTGACCCCGATAAGCTCAGAAAGTTGATCATAGAGTATGTGGACCAAGAGATACGCAAGGTTTACAAGGTACTAGATACAGATCTCCAGAAGAAGTGAAGAGCTATTGAACAAGCTTGAGACGAGTTTGTTAAGGATGAGCGAAAGGAGAGAAAAGACCAGATCCAGGAAGAAGTAGCCGACTTAGGTAGTCAGTTAGATAAGTGTTTTCAGTTAAAAGGATGAAATTGTTGGGGAAAGGACCTCTAGGGGCAAGAAGAACTTCATGCTGAATTTGCCCCTGGGATAAGCTTTCAAGGGTTTGACCTTGTTGTCGAGGAATAGCTGATGAAGAAGAGTCAAAAGCAGTTTTAGGTGTCATCAGATATTAGAGAGGTCATCAAAGACATTGTATCTGACAGCATACTCTACCTTAGGATGTCTCATCAACTCGGGATACTTAAAGACTATTTTCCGCAATCAAGGCAACCACGGAGAGAGTAGTTATGAGGGATGATTGTCACAGTCTAAGCCAGTAAGTTAGTAGAAGTATCTAAGACTTTAGAGTTTTCTTGCAGAAAAGATCATCAAGCTTTTTGTCTCTGGAATCACTATGTTGTTATCTTTGAAGCCATAGTTACTGTTGTAGGTGGTGCGATGTTTAAGAGTTACTGGATTTGCTACCACTGCCACGCTATTGTGGATAAGGGTATGTTTGTAGTAGAGTGCCAAGTAGGCGTGGAAACTATCGAGAAGTTAGATGATCGGAAAGATAAGATAAGAAGAAACAGTTATGTTAATGTATGCTGTAGATTTCATGCTAAACTGTTCACAATGGGAATAGGTCCTCTGGAATACGAGCAAGCTAAGAGACTCGGAAGTAATCCTCCTAAGACTCATAAGGAAGACTCGCTCCCGCCAACTCTTCTGTGGTATAATCAAAGCATAACTGTAGAGTACTTATCTTAAACATAACATTGCCTAGCTGTACATGCTGAAGGTAGAATGAGACGTAGTTAGGAAGTAGAGAATAGTCAAAGTAATGGCAATCGTAGCCTGGTAACCCACCATTAATCCGTAGAATGCCTACGATAATCCACACAGGGCTCTATTCCCGCGTTATCTATAACGATAAACTCTACCCAGATATGTTGGTAGTCAATCCATAACTACCCGGAAAGGTTCTTGCGCTCAAGATAGGCAATAATCCAAAGGGATTGGATGGTATGCAGCAATAACTATTACGATACACTGGAATACTAGAACCAATCTATAGTAAAGTATGATGGCTGTGAAGTATCCTAGAAAAAAGGGATAGGGCAAGGCGTTGGTCTACTTTAGGTCATAGATAATGGTATAGTTCCTCGGTAATTCTAGTGTCGTTTAGGGAATAGTCTTTGAAGAGAGGGTCGTTCTCGACGTTAGGATAAGTGAAGAAGTCCTCAACGTATTTAGCGGTTAACGTCATCTACATAGTCTTTCTTAGTAGTGGTTCCTAGGATAGCGGTTTCATGTTCGTGAAGGTGGTCTATTTTAGCTTCAGCAAGGCGGTTATCTCAGAGGCGTCCTAGGAGGAACACATCCATTCACCTATGGTTTCAGATAGCATAGCCGTTTCTAGAGAGATGGGTTTGTTCAAAGGGAGTGTTAAAGGCAGCGCTAAGTCTTTGTTTCCGAATGAGTTTTCAATCTCTCTCAATCAGTCATAACTAGGTAGCTTGAATGTTCTAATAATCCCTTCTTGTGCTCATAAATAGGTCTCAGGTTGATATTCATGATATCTTGGTTCTACTTGAGAGCGATCATAGAAACCTCCTCAGTATTGCTTGTCTTCGTAAAGTGCTTCACAAACAGTATCAAAGATCCTATCCAAATCTTGGGCAAGTACAGTGTCTCTGCCATATCTTCACAATGGTTCGTGCGCAAAGGACGGTATTTTTCTTGCCAAGGTATCGTAAATTCATGCTCTCCAAGATAAGCGGCATAACGCACATTTCAAGGTACGTTTTCACTCATAATGTTAACAATGTCTCTTCAAGCTTCTTCAGCATCCTTATGACGCATACGAAAGATGAAAACAACTAGGCTCTGTTTCTCTTTTCTAGCAGTAATGATGGCTCTGATGATTTCTATGTTATCACTAGTAGTTTTACCACTTAACCTAGCTCCTAGTTGGTTGATAGAGCATATTTGAACTCTTTCCTTTCCTTGATGGCTTCACTAAGATAGCTCATGTAACTATAAGCTTCTAACTTGTTTTCAACCTTAATTATTCTCACTCATTGTCTCCTTTTGTTTCTTCAGTTCCATATTCTAATTCGTAGTAACGTAACAAAGCCTTAGTGTCCTCCTTCAAACCAGCAAGAACACTGGCTTTACACTTCTTCCCTCAGAAGTACCATCGTATGCTCCAATTAACTGGTATTCTCAGTGAGTATGACCCATTAATGGCTTTGCTTGGACTTTTTACTGACTTTTTTCTAAGAAAAAAGGACCAAGAAGACAGAGACAGGAGAAGAGGAAGACCTCTACATTGTTACTGTTATTGATGAGTGAAGAACGAGAGATGTTGGGATTTGGGGTTGCCAAGTGCGAATTGACAATGTTGCCATCATCCACTCAATCCGACTAATGGGATTCCCTGGTAGCCCCTCCCTAGTACTACCACACCGGTCAAGCTATCTCGTTTTCACCTCAAAATGAAAGTGAACTACTCATTGCCTAAGATTCTAAGAAAGGTTCACCTATCTGGGCAATTCTTACTGGAACACCAGACATGTTCTGAGTAGAGGGGGATGTTCTCAAGATAGTAGACTTCAAGACACTCAGTCCTAAGAGTAAGGTTGAGACAAAACAGCAGTGGTGAACACAACTTTCACTCTACGGTCTCCTTATTCAGACAAATCACAAGTTTAAGGTAAAGAGTGTTGACCTAGAAATCTGAATTTATCACAGATATGACAGTATTGCCGAGAGCATAAAGAGAGTCAAGGTAATTAAGGAGAGTAGACAAATGACATCTTTGCTGGCAACTGTAGAACTGTGAATTTCTAACTACTTTAAGAAGCAACTAAAACTAGTATCTTGAAAAAGAGGGGTAATTGGAAATGAGTGCAACAAAGAACCATATCCTTGTGAGTAGTGAACTACCGCACCTCACTACTCTTTTCAATGGGTACAAGTACCAAGCTGAAACTATCCTTGCTGATGACAAGTACTACACTAGAATTTACTTTGAGAACAGAAAGAATTAAAGACAGCATTTTTACCTTTTCTGAACAGAAACAGAAGAAGCAGACAGAAGCAGATGTTGTCTACACCTTTGAGCGACTAGTCTGTAAGGAGAATTCCCCTTGAGATTGAACTCATATTTCCCACAAAGCAACACTCCTCAAGGACTACATTCCCCAGCACCTTAAGCATAGAGTACCACAGATAATCAGAGCATTTGATACTATCTACAGCAGTTTCCTTGCCCTCAATTTACAAGAAGCAAAAGAGAGGTTTTCTATCATTATCAATGGCGATAGTGGAACTCACAAGACAAAGCTAAGTAAAATGATTGTTAAGAAGTTAGCTGCTTCAAAACTAATAGTTAGTGAGAATTCTTATGTCCTTTGGAAACAACAAGACCTTTCAGACAAATTACCAAGAACAGATGGAAAAGAAGTTGTAATTCTTGATGATTATGATGGAGATAACCACAAGTTGGGTGTCTATGATGCCCTCACTGGTGAGGATGAGACAAGGTTGAGGGTGATGGGGGACTATGAGACAACTAGGTACATAAAAGGTACGATTATTCCAACTGTTGATGCACTTGAGAATTGAATTACAAGCAAGACTGGGACACTGAGAAAGTTTAAGCAACTCTGTCGCCGCTCCGATTGCAACCTCTACATCTTTGCTCCTAAACATGTCAAGAACCCAGAGATAGGACTGATGTTGCAGACTTCATCGCTGGAAAAGATGTTCACCAAGAATTAGCAAAGAGAGTCGGTCTCAATAGAGAAGCTTGGCCTTGCCCTGGGCCCCCCGACCTAGGGCCTAGGTCCTTAGGGGTGCAGACAAAACTCTTAGAGGATTAATGGGAAATGTCTCCCTTAAGGTTTGAAAGAATATCATGATGATTTGATGTTGGGCTCTAACATCGCCTAAGATATACTTGCTTGACACCTTGAGATAATTCCAATTTTTGCCCTTGAATTGCTCAACCATCTCGTCATAATCCGCCTGGCTTGTTCTCTTAGGTTCAAAGAATTCATAGGCAGGTAAGGCCCTACATAACCCAGGGTTTTGGCTATATTTCCTTCAATTAGGAAATAGTGCGGGAACAGACCCTTTTGGGTCGGCACTTGAAAATCCTTGGCAAGCTTACCAAGAGCTCCAGGAATCATCTTGAGAGAATCCTTAATTGTAAGGACTGTCTTATTTTTACCTTGAATTCTTTGAAACACAGTTAAGCTAATGAGTTGTCCATCTTGCATTATTGGAGTAAAACTGAAGCCATGCTCATATAGCCCTAGAAGAGGTATAAGGGAAAGAATTGAATCATACCCAGCCCAGTTATGAAAGTATACGGTCGCCCCTTTATTGTTGTTAATTAGGTCAAACCAGAATGCTTTGAGCATCTCATAAGTCTTATACTGAGGTTATGTCAAATATCTTGGATTCCTTACCATTGTACCAGGCAGCCATATAAGGTACATTCTTCCCTTTTTGAATTAGACACTCAAGATATGCAGTTACTATTTTATCTAAGGGTATATCACCCTTAAAAGGTTCGGTTGCGCTTATTACCGGTAAAGAGTCTAATTCTTTTGCCTCCACTAATTCTCTTTTGATGGGTTTAGTAAACTCAGGTAACACTGGACTAAACAGGGTAGTAGGGGCAGAAGGGACAGAGGGGGTAGCTGGAGCTACTGGGACAGGCTTAGTTTTCCAGGGTCTTTTTTTTAGGACTTTTTTATAGGATAAAAAAGGGATGACAAAAAAGGTGGGAGAAAAGGGGCAAAATGTTGGGGATTTAAGGGAAGGGGGTAGTAAAAGATAGAAAAAACACCTTGAAAAAGGCACCACCAGATTAGAGTAATATGATGCCGATAGCCAATCCAACCAGACCAGATAGTTGTACGCTATACCTATGGCTAGAATCATCAAAGCATTTAGCTACCAACAAGGAAAAGAATAGGCCACAGATTGACCATGGTCAATTGTACTAGGCAGTGCAAGATCGCATTGGATGGCACACCAACAGCATTGTATTCTCTGTAAGCCAGCCTACTCAATCGTGATCCCTGGTAACCCCAAATCTGAGGGGGCATAGTATTGGATAATGAAGTTCCACCGGGAATGCCACATGGACCATAGCCAAATCGAAGGAGAAAGTGGTGTTGGCTTACGGGGTTGGGTTACTAGCTGCTGAACAGGTTACCCTAAGTAGAACAATGAATCTGTAAGTAGGAATACTGGGATAAAGGCTAAGAAGGTAATCTCAA
>Ga0190269_10000967_pt1 | contig 14063 bp, 15 predicted proteins | sample Popmic249IS_FD_133749 | JGI IMG/M metagenome (GOLD analysis project Ga0190269, IMG submission 133749) | Populus adjacent soil microbial communities from riparian zone of Blue River, Arizona, USA - 249 IS | ecosystem: Environmental > Terrestrial > Soil > Riparian zone | place: USA: Arizona...
ATGCACAACAGCTCTTGCGCCGCTACGCGCGCCACAGCTCGGCCGACTGGCCCGAGCACGAGCTGCGCGCGCTCGCGTGGCCCACGTACTCGCGGGGCGCGGCGCTCGTGCGCGCAGACGACGCGGCCAGCCCCGCAGGCAACACGCGCGCGCGCGCTTGCCGCTCATGGCTGCCAGGCCGACTGGATCAGCTGGCGGCGGCCGGCGTGACGCGCGCGGTGGCCGCGCTCGATCGTCGCATGCACGTGGTCGACGGTCGCGCGCGCGGGCTGCTGAGCCGCGCGGTGTACCTCTTCACGCGCTTCAGCGTCGACGCGCTGTATGGTCCGCTCGGACGCGAGCTGGTGGAGCTCACCCTGTCCGCGCTGCACGGCAAGCCTTACAGCGTGATCGTCGCGCATTCGTTCGGCGGCACCATGGCGTTGCGCGCGGCGTGGGAGCTGACGTTGCGCGGTCTGCCTGCCCCGCGACTCGAGATCCTGGCGCTCGGCACCTCGAGCGGCTGCGCCGTCGTGCGCTCGCCCCTCTGGCACGGCATCCCGCGCGACAGCGCTGGGTGCATCGCGCTGCCACCCTGCGTCCGGAGCTACCGGCACTTCTATTCGCGCTCGGACGCGTTCGTGGCAGCGCCGGCGCTGCCGAAGCAGTTCGCCGGCATCGAGCTGACGGAAGTGCAGACCGGTCGCTTCACGCAGCGCGGGTTCGGGCACGCGCTCGGCGACTACCTGAGCGCGCCCGCGTTCCGCGCGGCGCTGCGCGCCGCCCTGTTGCGCGCACACGCCGAGCGACCACGCGCGGACGCACGGCTGATGGCGGAGACTCAGAGTGCGTAGAGCCGCGCGATGAGCTCCGCGCGCGACTGACAACCCGCGAGCCGGAAGAGCTGGGTCAGGTTGCGCTCGACCGTGACCTCGGAGCGACCGAGCGCCGTCGCGATCTCCTTGTTGCTGCGGCCGCACGCGACCTGTTCCAGCACGCGGGCGGCGCGCTCGCTCAGCGACCAGCTGCGGCGCGCGCGCTCCACCACGATGGCCGGCGCGAGCCCGGAGCCGGCAGTCCAGCGCGCGAGCCAGGGTTGCGCGTCCTGTTCGGGTGCCGCGAGGCGCGTCAGCGAAAAACCCGGCGCGACCTGCCCTTGCCGCAGCGCAACGCACAGCTCGCCGACCGCCGCGGCGCCTTGGCTCGTCCGCAGCCACGAGCGGCCAAGCTCGTTCGCCTGCTCGAGGCGCCCGCGTGCGTCGAGCACGAAGACCGGGCCCGGCACCGCCTCGAGCAACGCAAGCACGAGCGCCGCTTGGAGCGGCGCGGGACGCACGGCCGCAGCCACGGCCGCGTCCAGCTCGGCTTCGAGCTGCGATGCCGCCTCCAGCTGCGCGCCACCATTGCTGCTGACGGCGGCGAGCGCTCGGCTCGCGGCGGGCTGGTGCCGAGGCATCGGCTCGTGCACGGCGCGCAGTGCGTGAGGTCCGCGTGTCGAGGGTGACTGCGGCTGTTCCAGGTGCATGAACGCTCCTCGTGTGTGGCTTCCGCGTACCATGAAGAGCAACCCTCATGCCGTCCGAATCGCCACACTTTCGCCCACTCTCTGGCCGCTCATGGCGGCAGCGAGGTGAGGAGCAGGAGCGCTGGACTGTCCACGCAACGCGTGAAGACAGTCCTCGAGCGTTCAATGCAAGTTGGTCGCGCCCGCCCCCTGCGCCTTGTTGACGACGGGCAGCTTGAGCTGCTTGAGGCTCACCAAGCGCGAATGCTCGATGGCCGTGCCGGTCGTGGGGATGACGACCTGACCGTCCACGAGCTCCGGCGTGAACACGATGGCTTGCCCCTCACCGTTGTAGCCGAGCTCGACCAGCGCCTCCGCCTCGAACTGCGTGCACTTGCGCTCGCAGCAGTGGAACGGCTCGGTCACGCGATACAGGCCTTCGGGCGGCAGCGGCTCGAGGTAGCGGACCAAGGAGGTGTCCGTGAGCGTGCTGCCACGCTCCGAGATCTCCACGCGGTTGTGCTTCCAGCCCTGGGGCAGGTACAGCCCAGGACCGGGATCGCCGTGGTTGTGAAAGTAGACGAGGCGGCCTGCCGGAATCGATCCGAGGGGCGCCAGCGTGCGATAAAGGCCACAGGGAGGCAGTTGCATAAGGCCTCGCGTAACGTAGTCATCGCGAACGCTCGTAGTCAGCTGAACGTCAGAAACTGGACAAGGTTTCAGTCCCAGGGGATGCTGCCGCCATGACGCTCGACACCACGGATCGTACGCTGTTGGCCTTGTTTCGCTTGTCGCGCGACACCGGGCACATCGATGCCGCGTCGCTGGGGCAGGCGACCGGACAAACACCCACCCTGGCCGCGCGGAGCCTCGTGGCGCTGGAGCGCGCTGGTTGGGTGGACGCGAGCCGAGCTCGCCTCACCATGCTGGGCCTCGCGCGCGCAGCCCAGCTGTCGGCTCGCAGTGCGGAAGGCGGCGGTGGACTGCCTGCGATCAAGCCGCTCGCACCCGCGCGCACCCGCATGAAGCCGCCCGTCGCGGCGCGGCCTTGCGCGCGCGACCAATCAGCCGCGCGGCCTTGCGCGCGCGACCAGTCAGCGGCGCGGCCCTGCGCGCGCGACCAATCAGCCGCGCGGCCCGCACGCGATGAGTCAGCGGCGGGGCAAGAGGAGCTCGTCCAGCATGTCGCTGGCGCCGGCGTCGGCCAGTAAGGTGCCGAGGCGCTGACCGCCCTGCCCGTCCGGCTCGATGACCGCGTGCAGCTGCTCCACACCTTGCTGATCTTCGATGCGCACGTAGAACACGCGCCGCTTGGAGGCGTGGCCGCCCGAGCTCTCGATCTCGGCCTCCGCTTCGCCCGAGAGGGCCACGGCCACCGCGTCGAGCCGCGCGCTCTCGGCGCGCAGCAGCTTCAAAAACTCGTCGTACTCCGCGCGCGAGGCGAACGCCGCGTCGCGCACGGAGCCGATCGCCGCGGGATACGTGAGCGGCGCGCCCGTCTGGGGGTTGTTGCGCACGAGCATGTAGGCAGCAGGGAAGATGCGACCGCGCTGCGCAAGCTGCTCGCGCGCCTCGCGCAGCGCCTGTTTCACGAGAGCCGATTCGTCTTGTTTCATGGCGTGGAGCCTCGAACGGCGCAGGCATAGCACGTTCCGGGCGCACGCCCAGTGCAGTGGAAAAGTTGCCGCTCGGGGCGGCGAAGTGCGAGGGCAGATTCGGTGCAGACGTGGATCGACATGGCGTTCAGCGCCGGCCTGGGCATCGCGCTCGGCATGTGGCTCGCGTCGCTCGCGCTCACCCGGCGCGATCGGCGCGCGGCCCAGGCGCGCAATACGCGCGGTAAGCGCGGCGAAGAGCGCGCGCTGCAGCTGCTCGAGGAGGCCGGCTACAGCATCGTCGAGCGCCAGCGGCGCAGCGCGTATCGCGTGCTGACGGACGGCCGCGAGCTCGAGGTCGGCGTGAGCTTCGACTTCGTGGTCGCGCGCGACGGGCGTGAGCTGATCGCCGAGGTCAAGACGGGCAGCCTGGTCACGCAGCTGCGCCATGCCGACACGCGACGTCAGCTGCTCGAATACCAGCTGATCAGCGGCTGCGCGCCGATCCTGCTCGTGGATCCGGACGCCGAGCGCATCACAGAGGTGAGCTTCCCGCTCGCGACCGCGAGCGCGAGCGCGCCCGCCCCCGAAACAGAGCTGAAGCCCAGCACACCCAGTTGGCTGTGGGGTGCGTTGCTCGGCCTCGCCGTCGTTCTCTACGTCTGGGTGCGGGGCTAGAGCTTGCGTCGCCTGCGTTCTTGGGGCATGTCGAGAGCGCATGGGCACGCTCAAGCAAGACCTGCTGGCCCCCGGCACGGAGCTGCGCGAGACGCACATCTCGATCGTGCTCCTCACGGCGGACACCGCTTACAAGCTCAAGAAACACGTGCAGCTCGGCTTCCTGGACTTCAGCAGCCTCGAGCAACGCAAGCGCTGCTGTGACGCCGAGGTCCAGCTGAACCTGCGCCTCGCGCCGCACGTCTATCGGGGCGTCGTGCCCATCACGCGCGACGCGGCGGGCGTGCACCGGCTGAACGGAGACGGGGAGATCGTCGACTATGCGGTGGAGATGCAGCGCCTGTCCGACGCCGACGCTGCGGGTCACAAGCTGCAGCGCGGCGAGCTCGGGTCCGCCGAGCTGACGCGCATCGCCGAGCACCTCGCGCGCTTCCATTCCGCCGCTCGCTGCGACGCCGAGACCGAGCACTACGGCGAGCGCGCGGCGATCGAGCTCAACGTGACGGAGAACTTCGATCAGACACGGCAGAGCGCGCGCGCGTTCCTCAGCGCCGAGGAGCTGTCGAACATCGAGCGCTGGCAGAAGGACTTCTTGCAACGCGAGCAGGCGCGCTTCGCAGCCCGCATCGCTGCGAAGCGCGTGCGCGATGGGCACGGGGATCTGCGGCTCGAGCATTGTTATCTGGCGGCGGACGGCTCCGTGCAGATCATCGACTGCATCGAGTTCAATGATCGCTTCCGCTACGGTGACGTGTGCGCCGACGTGGCGTTCCTCGCCATGGACCTAGCATGGAACGAGCGCGCGGATCTGAGCGAAGCGTTCCTCGCGAGCTACGCGCGCGCTGCGGACGACTACGATCTGTACACGGTCGTGGACTTCTACGAGAGCTACCGCGCGTTCGTGCGCGGCAAGGTGAGCGCGATGCTCGCGGAGGACGCCGATGCGGACGCCGCCGTGCGCGAGCGCGCGCGTCTGCAAGCCCGCAAGTACTTCTTGCTCGCGGAGGCCTGCACCCAGCCGCCGCTCGAGGCTCCGCGCCTGTACGCCGTGGGCGGGTTGATCGCGACGGGCAAGAGCTCCGTCGCCGGCCGGCTGGCCGCCATGCTGCGCGCGCCGCACATCGAGGCCGACCGCACACGCAAGCGCCTGGCCGGCCTCGATCCGCTCACGCCCTGGCGCGACGACGCCTTCTCCGGAAACTACACGCCCGCAAAGACGCAAGCGGTCTACGCAGAGCTGCGCCGGCGCGCCGAGGTCGTGCTGCGCTCGGGTCGCAGCGTGGTGATCGACGCGTCGTTCCGCGATCGCACGGAGCGCGCGCAGCTCACGGAGCTCGCGGAGCGCACCGGCTGTCAGCTGAAGTTCATCGAGTGTCACGCGCCGGCCGAGCTGTGCCGCGAACGGCTGCGCAAGCGCGCGCTGGGCCCATCGGCGAGCGACGGTCGCAGCGAGATCTTCGATGCGTTCGTGCGCAGCTACGAGCCGGTGGTCGAGCTCGCGCCCGAGCAACATCTGCGCATCGACACGAGCCTCGAGAAGGTGGTGGTGGACGCTCGGTTGCGTGCGCTCGCCGCGACCGGCTGAAGCGCACGGCGGCGCCACGCGTCACTGCGTGGGGCGCGGGCTCGCGGCGGGGGTCGCGGTGGGACCTCGCGGTGTGGCCAGGCCCGGCGCTGGCAGCTCCGCTTGCGTGGGCATTGGGGTCTCGCCCGCCTGCGGGTCGGGCTGCGGCTGAGCGAACGGTTTGACGCGCACGTGATAGTGGGCGTCACGGTCCGGCGTGCAGATCACCTCTGGCTGCGCCTCGAGATGACTGCGCAGCTCGCTCACACGCGCGCGGTTGACCTGGAACTTGACCGTGAGCGGCTCTTTCGGGGCGGGCACGTTGGCCTCTCGGAAGCGGTACACGGCGAGCAGCGAGAGCGAGTCACGATCGGACTGCGGCGTGTGCTGAGGCGTCTCGATGGACTCGAGACCCACGTACTGGCACAGCGTCTCCGAGACCGGGTAGCGATCGGGCTTCGCGGGAGCCTCCGCACAGGCGGCCACGACCGCAGCACAGCCCACGAGCCACGCGCGCAGCGCCTTCGATTCGTCGCTCATGCGGGAACCATACACGCGAACGCGCGGCTGACAACGAATTGTGGGTCAGCGCCACAGCCACGTGATCACCTGGCCGGCCTGCTGCGACAGGAGGCCCGTGAGCAGGGTCGTGCCAAATACGGCCGGCACGAGGATGCCGACCGTGGCTCCCGCTGCGAGCTCGGCACGGGCGCGCGATACCCCGTAGTGCTCGGTGGCCGCCGTGCTCAGGCAGCTGAAGTAGAGATAAGACTGCGTCAGCACCGAGACGATCAGCGAGGCGAGCGTAAAATACGGTGCCAATGTCGATGCGAGCGTGCTGCAGGCGTTGAACAGCAGGAACACCGAGCCGTAGGCGGCCGCACGCACGGCCAGCACTGCGGAGCCGCTGCCGCCGAGCAGCCGCGCCAACAGGTGGAATCCGGCTGCAGACACCAGCACCAGGCCGTACGTCTGCACGCTGTGCCGCGCCAGCTGGGACAGCCCGTACAGCGAGAGCGCGCGCTGGGTGAGCGGGTCACGGAAATTGAAGCGCAGCTCCGTGATATCTGCGAGCAGCCGGCACAGGGTCAGGCACACCACGACCCAGGCGCTGAAACCGAGGGCGCGCGCGAGCGACCCGTGGGGCAGGTGCGCGAACACGCTCGGCGCATCCAGCACGATGGCCTTGGCGCTGCGCGCGAAACACAGCGGACTGAACGGATTGCCGCGCTCCCACAGCAGCGGGTAGCACAGCCCTCCCCGCGCCTTACACGGTGCACACACCGAGGCGCCCCAAGGCGCGTCCACCGCGCAATCGCTGCACGCGTAGCTCCCGCAGCGCTCACAGGTGAGTGAGGCGCGCCGCGATGGATGGTATGCGCAGACGATGGTCTCCACGCGCCTCCGTGCCGGTGCGAGCAAGGGCGCTGTTAGCGTGACACGTCCAGTGTGCGCTCGCGACGTGTAGGCCTCACCGCGCGTGCAGATGCGACACACGTCGTGGTCGCATGCACGACAAAACGGGAAGATCGGGCACCTTGCAGGCCCGATCTCAACCGGTGGCCCGCGCGCGCCGCGGGCGCGCAGCGGCGGCGTGGGCTTTTTGCGGGTTTCGCGCCCCGAGGGCCTCGGAAGCGGCGACTTTCGGCCAAGCGGCTTGAGGCTTGGGACAGGACCACGTAAGAACGCGCGTCAGAACCCGTGACGGCGAACCCACCCTCATGAGCAGCTTACCGTGGATTGTTTTCGTGGTCTTGGTGCTGCTCCTGCTCGCACTGGATCTCGGCGTGCTGAACCGCTCGCCCCGACGCATCACCGCGCGCGAGGCCCTGCGGTGGACCGCGTTCTGGGTGCTGCTCGCCATGACCTGGAACGTGGCGCTCGGCTTCATGTACGAGTACCACTGGTTCGGCATCGGCGTGCATTACGGCATGCACTTGTCGGGGCAGCAGGCGGCGCTGCAGTTCCTGACCTCGTACCTGGTGGAGGAGTCGCTCAGCGTCGACAACTTGTTCGTGATGGCGATGGTGTTCCGCTACTTCTCTGTGCCGGAGCGCCTGCAGCACCGCGTGCTGTTCTTCGGGATCCTCGGCGCGCTCGTGTTCCGTGGGATCTTCATCGTCGCCGGGCTGGCGCTGATCAACTTGTTCAGCTGGACCGTGTACGTTTTTGGTGCGCTGCTGGTCTACACCGCGGTCCGCATGTTGTTCACGAAGGACGATGACCTTCATCCAGAGCAGAATCCGCTGCTGCGGTTGGCGCGGCGCGTGCTGCCGATCACGAGCTCGTACCACGACGAGCGGTTCTTGGTGCGGTTGGAAGGTCGCATGCACGCGACGCCGTTGCTCTTGGCCCTCGTGTTCATCGAGGCCAGCGACGTGGTGTTTGCGGTCGACTCGGTGCCCGCGGTGTTCGGCGTGACGCGCGATCCGTTCATCGCGTTCACCTCCAATGTGTTCGCCATCCTCGGCCTGCGCTCGCTGTACTTCGCCATCGCAGCGGTCATGAGCTCGTTCCGGTACATCAAGGTGAGCCTGGTGCTGGTGCTCGGGTTCGTCGGGGTAAAGATGCTACTCACGCACCACATGCCCATTGGCAGTGGCATCTCCCTCGGTGTGATAGTCTCGTTGCTCGGGTTGGGCGTCATCGCATCCCTGGTCGCCAAGCCGAAACCTGAGCTCGAGGCGCCGACTGAGCCCCGGGATCAGTCGGTCGCAGCCGGGACACCCGGCCTCGGCGCTGCCGAGCGCACGCCAGACAACCTGCGCTGAAGCGGCCTGCTCCGCGCCCCTCCCATGTCGAATATCAAGGCCAGCACGACCTACTCCGCTCCTCCGATGCACGCGGCGCACGAGGAGCAGGCGGCGCGTCCCTCCGCGAAGGCCATGGCGGCGCTGACGCTCGGCGCGCTCGGCGTGGTGTACGGCGACATCGGTACCTCGCCCCTGTATGCGATGCGGCAGTGCTTTGAGCACGCGCCTCCCACCGAAGCCTCGGTGCTCGGGGTGGTGTCGCTGTTCTTCTGGTCGCTGACCTTGATGATCGCGGTGAAGTATCTGACGTTCATCCTGAAGGCCGACAACCGCGGTGAAGGCGGCATCTTGGCCCTGCTCGCGCTCGCGGAGCCGCACACGCACAAGCGCACGTTGCGTCGCGCGTTGTTGCTCACAGGGCTCATCGGTTCGTCGCTGCTGTTCGCCGACGGCATCATCACGCCGGCGATCTCGGTGCTCAGCGCGGTCGAGGGTCTCGCGCTCGCGGCGCCAAAGGCCGCGCACATGGTCGGGCCAATCGCGGTCGGGATCCTCGTGGGCGTGTTCCTGGTGCAGCGTCGCGGCACGGGGCAGCTGGGTGCGTTCTTCGGGCCGGCCGTGCTGCTCTGGTTTCTCAGCATCGCGGCCGTGGGCGTGCCCTGGATCATCGAGCGGCCGGAGATCCTGCGCGCGCTGTCGCCGGTGCACGCGGCGAGCTTCCTGCGCCACGACTCGCACGCGTTTTTCGTGCTCGGCGCGGTCGTGTTGTGTGTGACGGGCGGCGAGGCGCTGTACGCGGATCTCGGTCACTTCGGGCGCGAGCCGATCCGCTGGGCCTGGTACTGCGTGGTCTTTCCCGCGCTGCTCCTGAGCTATCTCGGCCAGGGCGCTTACATGCTCTCGCATCTGGGCCGCCCCATCGGCAATCCGTTCTACGAGATGGTGCCAGCGTCGCTGCTGATTCCGATGGTCGCAATTGCGACCGTGGCCACCGTCGTCGCATCGCAGGCGTTGATCACCGGCGTGTTTGCGATGGTGCATCAAGCCGTGCAGCTCGGCTATCTGCCGCGCGTCACCATCGTGCACACGTCGAAAGACATCGAGGGCCGCATCTACATCCCGCAGGCCAACGCGCTGCTCATGATCATGTGCATCGCGCTGGTGTTGGGCTTTCAGTCGTCGACCGCGCTGGCCTCGGCCTACGGCATCGCCGTGACGGGCACGATGAGCCTGACCACCCTCTTGTACTTCGCGGTGCAGCAGCGCCGCTGGGGGCTGTGGCGCGCGCTGTTCCTGGGCGTCGGGCTGATCTCTTTGGACCTGTCTTTCTTGGCTGCGAACATCCCCAAGATCGCCTCGGGCGGCTGGGTACCGCTGGCCGTGGCCGCCGTGTTCGTTTCGGTGATGACCAGCTGGCAGCGCGGCACGGAGGTCGTGCGCGAGCAGCTGCAGTCGCTCGAGGTGCCGCTCGAGACGTTCCTCGAGCAGCTGGGTGCACGCAACATCGCGCGCGTGCCCGGGGCGGCCGTGTTTCTGACGCGCGCCGCGGCGGGCACTCCGCCCATGCTCGTGCACTACGTGGACCACAGCCTGTCGCTGCAGGAGCACGTGATCCTGCTCACGGTGCAGATCGATCACGAGCCGCGCGTAGCTGATCCGGAGCGCATCTCCATCGAGGAGATCAGCCACGGCTTCTTCCGGGTCTGTGCTCGTTACGGCTTCATGGAGTCTCCGGACCTCACGCACGTGCTCTCCGAGTGCGAGCAGCAAGGCGTGCCCATTCACGTCACGGAGTCCACCATCTTCGTGGGTCACAGCACCGTGATCACCACTGGCACGACGCGCATGTCGCGTTGGCGCAAGAACCTGTTCGAGATGTTGAATCGCAACGCGCGCCCGGCCTCGACGCACTACCACCTGCCGACTTCACGCGTGATGGAGATCGGCGTGCGCATCGAGATCTGACGCGCGCGAGCCACGCGTTGCCGTGCGCCGCCTACACGAGCCTACCAACGCGATCTAGCCGGATTGCAATTTCGGCGGCAGCGGCGCACGTTCCACGAGTCGCGCCCGCGCGCGCGAACGGCTTCAGGTAGTAGGGGCACTGCCGCTGAGAGCTGCAGCGACCCGCGCCAACAGGCGCCGGCGCTTACGATATCGGATCAACCCGCGGCTGCGCTCGCTTGGGCTACTCACGAGACCTCGTACCTCTACTGGGGAGAGACAGCTATGTTCGGCCCGCAACACGTCACACCGCGAGTATTCGCAGCACGCACGTTCGTGGTCTTCCTCGCCTCGATCCTCATCCCGCCGTTCGTCATCCTCGCCATCGCGCCCATGCTGCTGTTCATGGTGCCTGTGGCGATCGTCGGGATACCGTTCGTGATCTTCTCCTTTGTCGGAGAAGCTCGCGAGGTGGTGACCGCGCCGAAGCGCGTGCCTGCGCTGCGTCACGCGACGAACTGACGCGCGTCAGTCCGGAAGCGCTTCGCCGGAGGCCGTGCGCAGCGCTGCGCTGCACTCGACGAGCGCCTCGCGACCGCGGTCGACTAGCCCGAACATGTGCACGAAGCCGTGGGTTACACCGGGGTACTGTGAGACGGTCACGGGTACGTGAGCCGCACGCAGCGCCTCGGCGTAGGCCTCAATCTGCTCGCGCAGCACGTCGTGCTCCGCGGTCACGATCAACGCGGGGGGCAAGCCGATCAGGTTGCGCGCGGCGAGCGGCGAGCAGCGCGGATCCGCGCGGTCGGCGTCGCTTCGCAGGTAGAGCTCGCCGATGCGCGACAGCACGGCGGGCGTGAGCACGGCAGGTGCAGCGCTGCTCGCGACGTGCGCGAGCGCATCGGGACGCAGGTCCGTGACCGGATAGAGCAGCAGCTGGAAGCTCAGCGCGGGATTGCGTCGCTCCTTCGCGAGCCGACAGACGGCGGTCGCGATGGTCGCGCCCGTGCTCTCGCCACCGATCGCGAGCCGGCGGTGGTCGATGCCGAGCTCGTCCGCATTCTCGTGGATCCAGCACGTGGCGAGGTAAGCGTCGTCGATCGCGGCCGGAAACTTGTGGTCCGGCGCGAGCCGCGTCTCGACGGAGACCACGACGTAGCCCGCCGTGCTCGCGAGCTGACGACACAGCGCCTCGTGACCCGCCAGCTCCCCGACCGCGAAGCCGCCAGCGCCGAAGAACACCAGGCCGCTGTTCAGGCCGGGTGCCTGCGGCGGCTCGTACACGCGCAGCGCGAGGGGCTGGGCCGGGCCCGGGATACTGAGCCCCCGCACGCGCACGGACGGGCCCTCGGGCACGTACTGGTTTTGGGCCGCGGCGCGCAGCTCTGTGAGCCCCACTGCCGACAGCTCAGCGAAGCCCGCAGCTGCCAGTGCCTCCAACACTTCTGCCACCTGGGGATGTAGCTGCATGCAGCGTGATACGAATTTCCTTGGTGAAGTTCAACACGATTGCGCCCATGTTCCTACAGCCAGCGCGCCCACGCACGGGGCCCGCGCGCCACGACACGTGACATCTGGCAGCGCGTGATCGATGCTCGAGGCTCAGGGACTCACGCGTACAGGTCGATTCGCATTGTCTACGCCCGATTCGCAAAACTCATCCAGCTCCAGCCGCTTGCTGATCGTGATCCTGAACTACCGCACACCGGATCTCACGGTCGCATGCTTGCGCTCACTGTCACGCCAGATCGGTGAGCTGCCCGGCGCGGAGGTCGTGGTCACCGACAACGATTCGCGCGATGGCAGCGCGGACAAGATCAAGCAGGCCATCGAGCGCGAGGGTTACGGTGCATGGGCGCGCTGCGAGCCCCTGCCGAAGAACGGGGGCTACGCGTACGGCAACAACGCGCCGATTCGCAGCGCGCTGGCGCGACCGCAGCCACCGGACTTCGTGCTGCTGCTCAACCCGGACACGGAGCTCTTGCCCGGCGCGATCCGTGCGCTGCTCGACTTCATGCGCGCGCATCCGGAGTGCGGCATCGCCGGCAGCCGCCTGGAAGACGACCGCGGCAACGTGCACTGCTCGGCGTTCAACTTCCCGAGCGCGTGGTCCGAGCTCGATCGCGGGCTGGAGCTCGGCATCGTGACGCGGCTGCTCAAGAACCGCACCGTGCAGCGCCCGATTCCGAGCGAGCCGTGCGAGGTGGACTGGGTGGCGGGCGCGAGCATGCTGGTGCGACGCCAGGTGTTCGAGCGCGTGGGGCTCATCGACGAGGCGTATTTTCTGTACTTCGAAGAGGTGGACTTCCTGCTGCGCGCGCGACGCGCGGGCTTCCGCACGTTCTACGTGCCGGCGAGCCGCGTGCTGCACCACATGGGCGCGAGCACGGGCGTGACGGATGAAAAGTCCGCGCCGCGCCGCATCCCCGCCTACTGGTTCGACTCGCGGCGCCGCTACTTCGTGAAGAACCATGGCCTGGCGCACGCCGCGCTCGCGGACTCGGCGTTCTTGATCGGTCGCGCGCTGCAGAAGCTGCGCCGCGTGGCGATTCCGAAGCAGACGCGGCCCGATCCCCCGTACATGGTCCGCGACTATCTGCAAAACGGCGTCCTGCGTAAGGGCGCGAAACTCGAGCCCGCGCGCATCGAATGACGGACCCGCAGAGCACCAAACCCCCTCCTCCACCGCTCGAGCTGCAGCCACCTGCGACGGTAAGCGAGCTGCTGGATTACTGGGCCGAGGACTATCGCGCGCACGAGCGCGACTGGACGCGACCGGGATTCATGGCCGTCGCGCTGCACCGCTTCGGCAACTACCGCATGCACGTGCAGCGCCCGTGGCGCATGCCTCTGACGGCCATCTACCGTGTGCTTTACGTCTACGTGCGCAATCACATGGGCGTGGAGCTACCGTTCAGCGCGAAGATCGGCCGGCGCGTGGTGATCGAGCATCAGGGCGCGATCGTGATCCACGGCTGCACGGAGATCGGAGACGACAGCATCATCCGGCAAGGCGTGACGATGGGAAATCGCCGGCTGGACCAGCCGTACGATGCGCCGATCCTCGGGAAGCGGGTGAACGTCGGGGCTGGCGCGAAATTGTTGGGGAAGATTCGCGTGGGCGATGGGGCGAACATCGGGGCGAACGCGGTGGTGTTGCAGGATGTGCCTGCGGGGGGGATCGCGGCGGGGGTGCCTGCAGTATCGCGCTCGCGAGGCGAGCGCGAGCCTCCGCCCTGAAGCCCAGCCGCCCCGCGCAAAGCAAGCGCGAGTCCGGCTGCAGGGCCTGCCGCCCCGCCCGCAACGCAAGCGCGAGCCGCGCTCACGACGTCAGCACTGCAGCCCATGGCGGCGCGCGCGTCCGGGTGCAGGCTGCCGGGCCCCGATCGCGAAGCAAGCGCTAGGCAGTCTTTTCAAAAGGGCCATCCGGTTCGTCGTTGACCTGGTCGTTGTCGTTGACCTGGTCGTTGTCGGCGACGGCGACGGTCAGCGGCACAGTTTGGTCAGCATCGCAACGACGCGGGCAAGGAGTTCGAGCGCTTGCCGGTGCTGGCTCTCGTGAAGGCTCCCGAGGGCACGGGCAACGTCGAGCACCGCAGCGCATTCCATGGCGGAGCCGCGAGCGATCACGTAGTGCCTGGCGGCGTCGGCTTCGGAGCTTCTTCCGGCGGCCTCGGCGATGTTCAAGGGAACCGAGAGCGCTGCGCGGCGCAACTGGTCACGAAGTTCGGCGTGTCCTCTGGGGATTTGAGGTGCGACCTGAGTGGCGACAGCCACGAACTCGAAGGCGCACTGATACACGTCCAGCTTCTGAAAACTGAGCATGCATGGGCGTCGACCAGCGCCTCGCGCGGTTGCTTCCGTCGCCGTAGCCGTCTGTCGATTGGTCACATCTCTGTGAGCGCGTGCGCGTGTTTACACGTAGACTGCCGCGGACCACATGATGGCGTGTCGGCGAGGTCGGCGGCGCGGTCAGGGCTAACGAGGGGGCGCGCGGCGTGGCCGGATCCGGCTGAGGTCGGGGGCGCCTTGTGGCGCGGTGCCGC
>Ga0190269_10000968_pt1 | contig 14048 bp, 9 predicted proteins | sample Popmic249IS_FD_133749 | JGI IMG/M metagenome (GOLD analysis project Ga0190269, IMG submission 133749) | Populus adjacent soil microbial communities from riparian zone of Blue River, Arizona, USA - 249 IS | ecosystem: Environmental > Terrestrial > Soil > Riparian zone | place: USA: Arizona...
CAGCCGCGCGTCGTCGGCGGTGTCGACCTTCAGCTGCTGGTTCCAGGCCTGGATGCTGATCGGGGAGTCGAGACCGGCGTAGGGCGACATCATCCGGTAGGGGATCCCGTCGACGAGCTCGCTGAGCGTCTCGAAGTCGCTGTCGGACACCTCGTCGGGGTTGTAGGTCACCCACACCGCGCCGTGCTCGAGGCTGTGGACCGCGTGCTCGCTCGGGATCTGCTTGGCGTACACGTCGCCGTTGCAGTTCTCCCAGGAGCCGTTGTGGTTGCCACCCACCGGCGGGCTGGTCTGGTACTTCACCTTGCCCGTCACGTGGTTCTGGGTGAGCCACTTGACGTCCTTCGCGCGGTAGTTCACCACGCCGTCGATCTGCTGCGAGCGACGCTCGCCGAACGGCTTGCTGGCGTCCCACGAGTACCAGACGCCGTACCCGATGATGCTGAGCGCGACGATCGCCACGATGCCGCCGAGCGCGATGTTGCCCCAGGGCAGGCCCGGCTTGACGACCTTCACCGGCTGCCTGCCGCGGCCGCCGCCCTTGCCTGCCGGTCCCTTGCCGGGCCCCCGGCCGGTCGGGCCCTTGCCGCCGCCGGACCCGCCCCCGGATCCGCCGCGCCCGGCTACGGGTCGCGCGCCGGCTTTGGCGGCGCCGCTCTTGGCCGCGGCGCCCGCCTTGCCTGCGGCGGCCTTCGCCGTCGTCGTCTTGGCCGCCGTCGTCTTGGCGGGGACCGCCTTCGCGGGCGTCGCCTTCGCGCCGGTGGTCTTCGCCGTCGTCTCGGTGCCGGTCGTCTCGGTGTCCGGCGTCTCGGAGGACGTGGTCGCCGCCTGCTCGACCGGCGACGCCTCGCCGGTGGTCGCCTCGTCGACGGGAGCCGTGGGCTCGACGGTCTTCGGTGCGGCCGGCTTACCGGAGGCGCCGCGCTGGGGCCGCTTGCCGGAACCGGACCTGCGCTGCGTGCTGTTGGACGGCATGGGACCTTTCATGACTTCCGTGCGCGGGCTCGCCGTGCCGGCGAAGCCCCGGGAGGGTGCGGACCGTGCGTGCGGGCCGGCACTCCTGGCAACCGAAGCCCGATCAAGTAACGATTCATGATCTCGCCTCGTTCCGCGCGCTCGGCCCGCGGGGCACGCGTGCGCTCGCCCCACGGTAGCGGGCGGGGCTGTGCCGTGGCGCTCGATAGCATGACGTAGTGACTCCCGATGCCCTTTCGGCCGCGATCCTCGCCGCGGCACGCGCTGTCTTCACCGAGCGCGGACTCGACTCCGCGCTGCTGCCCGATGCGGTGACGGTGGAGCGACCCCGTAACCCGGAGCACGGCGACTACTCGACGAACGTCGCGCTCCAGGTGGCGAAGCGGGCCGGGGCCAAGCCGCGCGACCTGGCCGGCTGGCTGGCCGAGGCGCTCGCACGGGAGAGCGGTATCCAGAAGACCGACGTCGCCGGCCCCGGCTTCCTCAACATCACGCTCGACGCCGCCGCACAGGGGGAGCTCGCCCGCACGATCATGCGGAGCGGTGCCGCCTACGGGCGCTCCGACACGCTGGACAAGAAGCGCATCAACCTCGAATTCGTCTCGGCGAACCCCACCGGACCGGTACATATCGGTGGCGTTCGCTGGGCTGCGGTCGGCGACTCGCTGGCCCGGCTGTTCGAGGCCTCCGGCGCGGACGTCACCCGCGAGTACTACTTCAACGACCACGGCGCCCAGATCGACCGCTTCGCCAGGTCGCTGCTCGCCGCGGCGAAGGGCGAGCCGACGCCGGAGGACGGCTACGGCGGCGACTACATCGGTGAGATCGCCGCGGAGGTGCTCCGCCGCGAACCCGATGCGCTGGAGAGCGACGACCCGCAGGAGGTCTTCCGGCGTGTCGGCGTCGACCTCATGTTCGACGAGGTGAAGCGCAGCCTGCACGACTTCGGCGTCGATTTCGACGTCTACTTCCACGAGAACTCGCTGTTCGAGTCCGGGGCGGTCGAGCGGGCAGTGGCCACACTGCGTGAGCATGGTCACATCTTCGAGAAGGACGGCGCCGTCTGGCTGCGCACCACCGACTTCGGTGACGACAAAGACCGTCCGATCATCAAGAGCAACGGCGAGGCGGCGTACATCGCCGGTGACGCCGCGTACTACCTCGACAAGCGTGCGCGCGGGTTCGAGATCTGCATCTACATGCTCGGTGCCGACCACACCGGGTACGTGCAGCGGCTCAAGGCGCTGGCGGCCTGCGCAGGCGACGACCCGAACTACAACATCCAGGTTCTGATCGGGCAGCTGGTCAACCTGGTGAAGGACGGCCAGCCGGTCCGGATGTCGAAGCGCGCCGGAACGGTCGTGACGATGGCCGAACTGGTCGACGCCATCGGTATCGACGCGTCCCGCTACGTGCTGGCCCGCTCGAGCGTGCACCAGATGATCGACATCGACCTGGACCTCTGGGCCCGGCGCTCCAACGACAACCCGGTGTTCTACGTCCAGTACGTCGGGGCCCGCACCGCGGCGGTGGTACGAAACGCGAGTGACGTCGGCATCACGCTCGACGAGACTACGTTCCGGCCCGAACTGCTCACCCACGAGCGCGAGTCGGCGCTGCTGGGCGCGCTCGGCGAATTCCCGCGGGTGGTGGCGAGCGCCGCCGAGCTGCGGGAGCCGCACCGGGTGGCGCACTACCTGGAGTCGCTGGCAGCCACCTATCACCGCTGGTACGACGAGTGCCGGGTGATCCCGAAGGGAGACGAGGAGATCACCGACCTCAACCGGACCCGGCTCTGGCTCAACGTCGCCACCCGCACGGTCGTCGTGAACGGGCTCGGCCTGCTCGGCGTCAGCGCTCCGGAGCGAATGTGAACCGCACCGCCCGACGCGGTGCCGCCACCGCGGGCGTCAGACCCGCCGGACGCGGCGTCAGCGCCGCCTCGCACCAGAAGGGGCGAATGTGAGAGCCCACCCCGCCGGTCCCCGGCACGCCGAGGTTCTGCCGAACCCGCACCTCGGCGGGCCGGCCGGTGACCTCAACGCGCTCGACCCGGCCATCTGGCCGGTGAGCGCGATCCGTGAGAACGGCGTCCTGCACCTCGGCGGCGTCGACGTCCGCGACCTGGCGGCCGAGCACGGCACCCCCGCGATCGTCCTCGACGAGCACGACTTCCGCGGACGAGCCCGGGGGTACGCCGAGGCGTTCGCCGGCGGTGACGTGTTCTACGCGGGCAAGGCGTTCCTCTCCCGCGGCGTCGCCAAGTGGGTGGCCGAGGAGGGCCTCCACCTGGACGTCTGCACCGGGGGAGAGCTCGCGGTGGCGCTCGCCGCGGGCTTCCCGCCGGAGAAGCTCGCGCTGCACGGCAACAACAAGTCGATCGGCGAGCTGACCCGGGCGGTCGAGGCCGGCGTCGGGCGGGTCGTGCTCGACTCCTACGTCGAGATCGTCCGCCTGGCCGACATCGCGCAGCGCGCAGGTAAGACGGTGAAGGTGCTGGTACGGGTCACGGTCGGCGTCGAGGCCCACACCCACGAGTACATCGCCACCGCGCACGAGGACCAGAAGTTCGGCTTCTCGCTCTCCGGCGGAGAGGCCGCCGAGGCGGTGGCCCGCGTGCTGCGCCAGCCCGGCCTCGAGCTGGTCGGGCTGCACAGCCACATCGGCTCGCAGATTTTCGACACGTCCGGCTTCGAGGTCTCCGCGCACCGGCTCGTCGGGCTGCTCCGGCAGATCCGCGACGAGCACGGCGTCGAGCTGCCCGAGCTGGACCTGGGCGGCGGGCTGGGCATCGCGTACGTCCCCGGCGACACCCCGATCGACGTCGCGGCGGTCGCCAAGGAGCTGCGGCGGATCGTGGAGACCGAGTGCACGACCGCCGGCCTGCCGCTGCCGCGCCTGGCGGTGGAGCCGGGGCGGGCGATCGTCGGCCCGTCCGGCGTCACGCTCTACGAGGTCGGCACCGTCAAGCCGGTCGACACGGGGAGCGGGACGCGCACCTACGTCAGCATCGACGGCGGGATGAGCGACAACCTGCGGACGGCCCTCTACGACGCCGAGTACACCTGCGTGCTGGCCTCCCGGGCCAGTACGGCGCCGCCGATGCTGACCCGCGTCGTCGGCAGGCACTGCGAGAGCGGCGACGTCGTGGTGAAGGACGTCTGGCTCCCGTCCGACACGGTGCCCGGTGACCTGCTGGCCGTCGCCGCTACCGGCGCCTACTGCCGGAGCATGGCGAGTAACTACAACCACACGCCGCGGCCGCCGGTGGTCGCGGTCGCCGACCGGGCGTCGCGTGTCCTGGTCAGGCGTGAGACGGAGGACGACCTCATGCGGCTGGACGTCGGATGACCAAGGAGCCTGCCAAGCGACCATTGCGGGTCGCGATCCTCGGGTGCGGCACGGTCGGCCGCGAGGTCGTCCACCTGCTCCAGACCCAGGCGGACGATCTGACGGCGCGCATCGGTGCGCCGCTCGAGATCGCCGGTATCGCCGTGCGGCGCGGCGGTCGCGACCGTGGTGACCTGGGCATCGATCCGTCGCTGTTCACCACGGACGCGCACGGCCTGGCCGTCCGCGACGACGTCGACCTGGTCGTCGAGGTGGTCGGCGGCATCGAGCCGGCCCGCGGCTGGCTGGTCGACGCGCTGAAGGCGGGCAAGTCGGTGGTCAGCGCGAACAAGGCACTGCTGGCCGAGGACGGCGCGACGCTGCAGGACGCCGCCGCGGCAGGGGGCGCCGACCTCTACTACGAGGCCGCGGTCGCCGCTGCGATCCCGATCATCCGGCCGCTGCGGGAGTCGCTGCACGGTGACCGCATCACGCGCGTCACCGGCATCGTGAACGGGACGACGAACTACATCCTGTCGCAGATGGACGCCACCGGCGCCGGGTTCAACGAAGCGCTCGACGAGGCCACCGAGCTGGGTTACGCCGAGGCCGACCCCACCGCGGACGTCGAGGGCTTCGACGCCGCGGCGAAGGCCGCGATCCTCGCCTCGCTCGCGTTCCACACCCGGGTCACCGCGGCCGACGTCCACCGCGAGGGCATCACCGAGGTCACCGCCGCGGACGTGGCCAGCGCGAAGGCGATGGGCAGCACGGTGAAGCTGCTCTGCCTCGCCGAGCGGCACATCGACCCCGCGGGGGGCGAGAGCGTCTCGGTCCGGGTCCACCCGGCGATGCTGCCGCGCACGCATCCGCTGGCCTCGGTCGGCGACGCGTACAACGCGGTGTTCGTCGAGGCCGATGCCGCCGGTCAGCTGATGTTCTACGGGCGTGGAGCCGGGGGAGCGCCGACCGCCAGTGCGGTGGTCGGCGACCTGGTCGCGGTGGCGCGCAACCGGCTCGCCGGTGCCAGGGCGACCTCCGAGTCCCCCTACGCCGACCTGCGGATCCGCTCGGTGGCGGAGGCGCTCACGCGCTACCACATCTCGCTCGACGTCGCGGACAAGGCGGGGGTGCTCGCCGAGGTGGCGGCGGCCTTCGCCGGACACGACGTCAGCATTTCCACGGTCCGGCAGGAGGGGCGCGGCGACGACGCGACGCTCGTGATCGTGACGCACACCGCCACGGACGCCGCGCTGGCGGCCACCGTGGATGCGCTGCGGGAGCTGCCGATCGTCCGGAACGTCGTCAGCGTCATGCGGGTCGAAGGAGAGGTCAAGTGAGCGGCGTCCAGCCGGCAGGAGTGACCCGGAGCGGGTCGAGACCCGCGTGGCGGGGGATCATCGAGGAGTACCGGGATTTCCTGCCGGTGTCCGATTCGACTCCGGTGGTCACTTTGCGTGAGGGCGGTACGCCGCTCTTCCCGGCCCCGATCCTGTCCGACCGCACCGGGTGTGACGTCTACCTGAAGATCGAGGGCGCCAACCCGACCGGTTCGTTCAAGGACCGCGGGATGACGATGGCGATCACCAAGGCGGTCGAAGAGGGCGCCAAGGCCGTGATCTGCGCGTCGACCGGCAACACGTCGGCGTCGGCCGCGGCCTACGCCGCGCGCGCCGGCCTGGTCTGCGCGGTGCTCGTGCCGCAGGGCAAGATCGCGCTCGGCAAGATGGCGCAGGCCCTGGTGTACGGCGCGAAGCTCCTCCAGGTCGACGGCAACTTCGACGAGTGCCTCCAGCTGGCGTCCAAGCTGGCGCTGGACTACCCGGTGAGCCTGGTCAACTCGACGAACGAGTTCCGGCTCGAGGGTCAGAAGACCGCGTCGTTCGAGATCGTCGACGCTCTGGGCGACGCACCGGACGCGCACTTCCTGCCGGTCGGGAACGCCGGCAACATCACCGCGTACTGGCGTGGGTACGTGCAGGCGGCCGAGCACGGCTGGGCGTCGAAGCGACCGGTCATGCGGGGCTTCCAGGCGGCCGGCGCGGCGCCGCTCGTCTCCGGTCAGGTCGTCCGCCAGCCGTCGACGATCGCCACCGCGATCCGCATCGGCAACCCGGCGTCGTGGACGAAGGCACTCGCGGCGAGGGACGAGTCGGGCGGCGCGATCGAAGCGGTCACCGACCGGCAGATCCTCGCGGCGTACCGGCTGCTCGCGCGGTCGGAGGCGGTGTTCGTCGAGCCGGCCTCGGCGGCGTCGGTCGCCGGTCTGCTCGCCGCCTCCGAGGCGGGCACGCTGGCGCGCGGCCAGCGGGTCGTGTGCACGGTCACCGGCAACGGGCTGAAGGATCCCGACTGGGCGATCTCCGGTGCTCCGGCCCCGAAGACGGTCCCGGCCGACGCCGCGGTCGCGGCGGCCGAGCTGGGCCTGGCGTGAGCACTGCGGTCCCGGCCGGTCCCGCCGACGGCGGCCCGGCGAACGTCGACGGGGGTGGCTCCGGAGCGCGCCCGGTCTTCCGACGCGGAGCGGTGACGGTTCGGCCACCGGCCACGACCGCGAACATCGGGCCCGGCTACGACGCGCTCGGCGCGGCGCTGACCGTCCACGACGAGGTCGAGATGGCGGTCACCGACGGCGGTCTGACCGTCGAGCTCACCGGCGAGGGCGCGTCCGAGCTGCCGCGCGACGAGCGGCACCTGGTGGTCCGGGCCGCCCGCGCCGCGTTCGACCGGCTCGGCGGACAGCCGCCGGGGCTCGCCCTCCGGTGCGTGAACAACATTCCGCAGGCCCGGGGGATGGGCTCGTCGTCGGCCGCGGTGGTCGGCGGCATCGTGGCCGCGCGTGCGCTGGTCGAGAACGGCGACGCACTGCTCGACGACGCCGCCGCCCTGGCTCTGGCCGCCGAGATCGAAGGCCACCCGGACAACGTCGCGCCCTGCCTGCTCGGTGGCGTCACGATCGCCTGGGCCGACGACGCCACCGGACTGGCGCGGGCCACCCGGCTCGAGCCAGCCTCCGGCTTGAACCCGGTGATCTGCGTCCCCGGCCTGCGCGGCTACACCGCCGCCAGCCGCGGTCTGCTCCCCGCCGAGGTGCCGCACGCCGACGCCGCCGCGAACGCCGGCCGGGCCGCGCTGCTCGTCCACGCGCTGACGTCCGCGCCGGAGCTGCTGCTGGCCGCGACCCGCGACTGGCTCCACCAGGACTACCGGCGCGCCTCGATGCCGCAGAGCCTCGAGCTGGTCGACGCCCTCCGGGCAGCGGGCATCGCGGCCGTCGTCAGCGGTGCCGGCCCCACCGTGCTGGCGTTCGCGCCGACGTCCTCCACCGAAGGGGTGGAGGCGATCGCGACGAAGGTTGGCGGTTCGGCTACCTTTGAGATATCCGCGGTCGACGTTTCGTCGGTCGGCGCGGTGGCAATTCAGCACTGACCTCAGTGCCCGGTCGTGACCGGCCGTGATGCGAGTGTGACGCATCACGCAATTGATCCTCGACGTCGTCCAGGCGCCGATGGGAACACGCCGGGAGCGGGATGTGTTGCTGCGAGTGGACTTTCACGTCTACGCTGCTAGGCAGCACAGCCGCCCTCGGGCGCGCGATCACGCCGGGCCGAGTGTCTTCTGAGCGCTCCCGCCGGCAACTCCAGCCGATGCAGCGGGGGCGGCACCTGACCGCAACCGGCGCTGAGGTCGAGCCAGAGAGCGCTCCACCCCGGCACCCTCAAGAGGTCAGGCGCGGTTGTCCCCGATCCACTCGTCTGCCGACGGGTGGTCAAGACCGGTCGTCAGACCAGTGCTCCATACCCGGCCGTTCGGCTGAAACAGCCGTCGCCCGTCGCAGGGAAGGACCCCCATTGAGCGACACCACAGAAATCGCCCCCCAGTCGCAGGACGCTTCTGCGGCGGCGGGCACCCTGGCCCCTGCGCCGGAATCCGGTGCCCCGGCCAGCGCCCCGGCGGCTAAAACGCGCCGTCGGGCGGGGGGTTTGTCCGGAATGCTGCTGCCGCAACTGCAGCAGCTCGCCGGTGAGCTCGGTATCCCGAGCACCGGCCGGATGCGCAAGAGCGAGCTCGTCGCCGCGATCCAGGCCCGCCAGGCGGGTACCGGTGCTGCTGCGGAGCCCGAGAAGGCCTCCACCAAGGCCGCGACCGTCCGCAAGACCGTCCCCGCGCCCCGCGCGGCGGCTGCCGACGCTCCCGCGCCGGCACCGGCCGAGCAGCCGGCCCTCCCGGTGGAGACGGAGCCGGCGGTGGCCGCCGCTGCTCCCACCCGTCGTCGCCGGGCGGCGACCCGCGCCGCCGGATCCCCGGTGGGCGAGCAGACCGCCGCAGTCGCCACCGCTGAGCCGCAGGCTTCCGCTCCGACGCAGGCCAGCACGGCTTCGGTGCCGGTAGACACTGCTCCGGCGGCTCCCGAGGCGAGCGCTCCGAGCGAGGCACCGGCCCCCGCCGGTGACGCCGCCGAGGCACCGTCGACCGACGAGGGCGGCCAGCGCGGTCGGCGTGACCGGGGCGAGCGCGGTGACCGTGCGGACCGTGGCGACCGTGACGAGAACCAGGGCGGCGAGCGCCGCGAGCGCTCCCGTGACCGTCGTCCGGCCGCCGACGGCGACCGCCAGGGCGGTCGCGCGAACGACGAGAGCGGCGAGCGGTCCCAGGGCGAGCGCGGTGAGCGCGGGCAGCGCAACAACCGCGACCGCAACAACCAGTCGGCCCAGGGCGACCGCAATCAGGGTGACCGCGACCGCAACCAGGGCGACCGCGACCGCAATCAGGTCGACCGGAACCAGGTCGACCGGAACCAGAACGTCGACCAGGACGGCGACGACGACGGCGAGGGCGGCGGCCGCCGTCGGCGCGGTCGGTTCCGGGAGCGCAACCGTCGTGGGGGCCGCAACGAGCGCACCGAGCGCTTCGCCGGTGACGAGCAGCAGCCGCAGGTCGCCGAGGACGACGTCCTGATCCCGGTCGCCGGCATCGTCGACATCCTCGACAACTACGCGTTCGTCCGCACCTCCGGCTACCTGACCGGCCCGAACGACGTCTACGTCTCGATGTCGCAGGTGCGCAAGAACGGCCTGCGCCGCGGTGACGCCGTCACCGGTGCGGTCCGCCAGCCCCGCGACGGCGAGCGGCGCGACAAGTACAACGCGCTCGTGCGGCTCGACACCGTCAACGGTGTCCCGCCGGAGGAGGCGCGGCGGCGTCCGGAGTTCCACAAGCTGACGCCGCTCTACCCGCAGGAGCGGCTCCGCCTGGAGACCGAGCCGAACATCATGACCACGCGCATCATCGACCTGGTCATGCCGATCGGTAAGGGCCAGCGTGCGCTGATCGTCTCGCCGCCGAAGGCCGGCAAGACGATGGTGCTGCAGTCGATCGCCAACGCGATCGCGAAGAACAACCCCGAGTGCTACCTGATGGTCGTGCTCGTGGACGAGCGGCCCGAAGAGGTCACCGACATGCAGCGGTCGGTGAAGGGCGAGGTCATCGCCTCGACGTTCGACCGGCCGCCGTCCGACCACACGACGGTCGCCGAGCTGTCGATCGAGCGGGCCAAGCGCCTGGTCGAGCTGGGTCACGACGTGGTCGTGCTGCTCGACTCGATCACCCGCCTGGGCCGGGCCTACAACCTGGCGGCGCCGGCGTCGGGCCGCATCCTCTCCGGTGGTGTGGACTCGACCGCGCTCTACCCGCCGAAGCGGTTCCTCGGTGCGGCGCGCAACATCGAGAACGGTGGATCGCTCACCATCCTCGCGACCGCGCTGGTCGAGACCGGCTCCACGATGGACACGGTGATCTTCGAGGAGTTCAAGGGCACGGGTAACGCCGAGCTCAAGCTCGACCGCAAGCTCGCCGACAAGCGGGTCTTCCCCGCGGTCGACGTGGACGCGTCCGGCACCCGCAAGGAGGAGATCCTGCTGGCGCCGGAGGAGATGGTGATCATGCACAAGCTGCGCCGGGTGCTCCACGCGCTCGAGCCGCAGCAGGCGCTCGAGATGCTGCTCGATCGGCTGCGGAAGAACTCGACGAACATCGAGTTCCTGATGCAGGTGCAGAAGACGACGGTCTCGAACGACTGACCTCGTCCGCTCCGCCGCAGGCCGGTTCCCTCCGGGGGCCGGCCTGCGGCGTATCTGTCGCCTCCCGCCGCGTCTCCGCGCGGCGCGATCGGCGCTATGTGGCGATATGGGTAATCTGCGAGCATGGGGCGGTGGGTGGGGGTCGTGTTGGCCGCGGCGCTGACGCTCGCCGCGTGCGGCACCCCGCCCCCACGCTCGAGCGACGGCGCGATGCCGACCGGTGACCTGGCCGGGTGGCGCCGTGTCCTGAGCGACGACTTCGCCGGAACGCGGCTGAGCGGCCGCTGGGCCGCCTACGACGGTCGGCCGTCGGGCGATCCGGCGGGGTGGTTCGACGCCGACCGCGTGGTGGTGGCCGGCGGCCTGCTGACGATTCGCGCCGCCTACGACCAGACCCGCCGCAGATGGGTCACCGGCGGTGTCACGGCCGCGCACAGCTTGAAGCAGACGTACGGCAAGTACGAGGTGCGGTTCCGGGCGAACAAGGGGCGGGGCATCGCCTACGCGCTGCTGCTCTGGCCGATCGACGGCCGCTGGCCGCCGGAGATCGACTTCGCCCGGGACAACGGTGCCGAGCGGAACCGCCTGTACGCGACGCTCCACGCGATCGGTGGGGCGCAGCTCGAGCACTCGACGGACGGCGACTTCACCCAGTGGCACGTGGCGGGCGTCGAGTGGACCCCGGGCAAGCTGGCGTACACGATGGACGGGAAAGTCTGGGCGACGACCCGCGACGAGCGGGTGCCCGACCGGCCGATGGCTCTCGCCCTGCAGAGCCAGGCCTGGTACTGCGGCCACACCTGGCAGCACTGCCCGGACTCCACCACACCGCCCAGGGTCGACCTCCAGATCGACTGGGTGGTGGCCTACGCCCGCCGCCCCGCCTGAGTGGGCGCCGGCCTACCGGAGTGAGTAGCCTCCTGGCTAGTCGGCTCGCGGTTCCAGCCGGCGTCGGGAGGGGGAACCCGTGGAGACCCACGGCGTGTCGTGTGATTGCGGTCACGAACTGGGGGCACATCGTCACTATCGGCGGGGCTCGGACTGCGCCCTCTGCGACTGTTCCCGCTTCCGCCCCACCGGCGGCCTGTGGCGTCGTCTGACGTCCCGCTGGAAAGGGCACTGAACCACCGGGAATGGCCGGTCGGCGCCGGGGCGTTGGGTGATTCGGCAATTCGTCTGACACACTGGACCTCATCGGTTCCGGTTCACGCTGCGCCCGTCGTCAGGGGCCTCGGCGACCCGGCGACCACGAGAGAAGAGGAACCATGAAGCCCGACATCCACCCGCAGTACGTCGAGACGCAGGTCGTCTGCTCGTGCGGGAGCACGTTCACCACTCGCAGCACCGCCACCGGCGGAACGATCAACGCCGACGTGTGCTCGCAGTGCCACCCGTTCTACACGGGTAAGCAGAAGATCCTCGACACCGGTGGCCGCGTGGCCCGGTTCGAGCGTCGTTTCGGCAAGCGTCAGGCTGCCGGCGCGTCCGACAAGTAGCGTCCCGACGGCGCCCGTCCGCCCCCTCGTGGGGGTGGGCGGGCGCCGTCGTCGTTCTGTCCCGCCACCGACGCCCGGAGCCCTCACATGACCGACACCCGCACCGATCGCCTCACCTCCCTGATCGACGAGTACTCCTCGCTCGAGCAGCAACTGGCCGACCCGGCTGTCCACGCCGACCACGGCCGCGCCCGCGAGCTGGGGCGCCGGTACGCCGAGCTGGGCCCGGTGGTGGCCACGGTCAGGGAGATCGAAACGGTCCAGGGCGACCTCGCCGCCGCCCGCGAGCTGGCCGCCGACGACGCGGTGTTCGCCGACGAGGCGGACGAGCTGGCCGAGCGGCTGCCCGCGCTGGAGGCCAAGCTCCGCGAGCAGTTGCTGCCGCGCGACCCGGACGACGGCAAGGACGTCATCCTGGAGATCAAGGCGGGTGAGGGCGGCGAGGAGTCGGCGCTGTTCGCCGGCGACCTGCTCCGGATGTACCTGCGCTACGCCGAGCGGCAGGGCTGGAAGACCGAGATCATCGACTCCACCGGCTCCGACCTCGGCGGCTACAAGGACGTGTCGGTCGCGGTGAAGAGCCGGCCGAGCGCGGACGGCGGCGTCTGGTCCCGGCTGAAGTACGAGGGCGGTGTCCACCGCGTGCAGCGGGTGCCGGTCACCGAGTCCGCCGGGCGGATCCACACGTCGGCCGCGGGTGTCCTGGTGCTGCCGGAGGCCGAGGACGTCGACGTCACCGTCGACCCCAACGACCTGCGGATCGACGTCTACCGCTCGTCCGGACCCGGTGGGCAGAGCGTCAACACCACCGATTCGGCGGTGCGGATCACCCACCTGCCGACCGGCATCGTCGTGTCCTGCCAGAACGAGAAGTCGCAGCTGCAGAACAAGGAGTCCGCGCTGCGGATCCTGCGTGCCCGGCTGCTCGCCCAGGCGCGGGCGGACGCCGACGCGGCCGCGAGCGACGCCCGCCGCCTCCAGGTCCGCACGGTCGACCGGTCGGAGCGCGTCCGCACGTACAACTTCCCGGAGAACCGCATCTCCGACCACCGGGTGAACTACAAGGCCTACAACCTCGACCAGGTGCTCGATGGCGATCTGGACGGCGTCCTCGACGCGCTGACCGAGGCCGACAACACGGCGCGGCTCGAGGCCACGGAGTAGGACGCAGCTCCGGAAGATCGTCATCCCCGCGTCACCGCGCGGCCACTCTCGCGCCGTCCGGCTCGCTCACTGATCTGGCTGGGTGTTCCTGCCGGATGCCGAGCACGCCGTGGGGAGAGCTGTGGTCGCGACTGCCGAGGTTCCGCACGTCGCTCCGATCGACCGAGCGTTATCGCTCGTACGGTGGGGCGGAACGGCGGCGTCGGCCGCCGTCGCGCTGGGGGTCACCCGGGCGGGAACAGCGGGTGGGGCGACGCCGCCCGACGGTCCGCTCGGGCTCTGGCGGCCGGACGCCGACCACCCGGTGGGGTGGGCCGTGCTCGCGTTGTTCGGACTCACCGCGCTCGCTCTGGTGTTCCTCCGGCTCTACCGGCTGACGTCGGCCGGCGCCGTGGACCTGCGGTCGGTCGCGGTGGTCGCGGCCTGCTGGAGCGCGCCGATGCTCGTGGCGCCGCCCGTGCTCAGTCTCGACGTGTGGTCGTACATGGCGCAGGGCACGATGGTCGGCCGGGGCGTCGACCCCTACGCCTACGGCCCGTCCCTGCTGGGGCCGGGCTCGATCCTCGACGCCGTCTCGCCCGTCTGGCGGGACACCCCGGCGCCCTACGGCCCCCTGATGCTGGCCGTGCTGACGCTGGTGGCCGACGTCGGGTCGATGTCGGTGGCGGCGCTGCTGCTCCGGGCGCTGGTCGCGGCGGCCGTCCTCGCGGTGGCGGTACTGGCGACCAGGCTGGCTCCGCCTGCCGAGCGTCCGCTGGCGTTGCTGCTCGTCGCGGCGAACCCGCTGGTCGTCGTCCACCTGGTCGGCGGCGCGCACCTCGACGCGCTGCTCGGCCTGCTCGCGGTGGTGACGATCTGGAGCGTGCGACGCCGCTGGTACGTCGTCGCCGCGGCGGCCGCGGCGCTGGCGTTCTCGGTGAAGCTGCCCGGCGTGCTGCTGATCGGCTACCTGCTCGCGCACCTGATCCGGCAGCCGCTCGGGCTGCGCCGGCGCCTCGGTGCG
>Ga0190269_10000969_pt1 | contig 14042 bp, 8 predicted proteins | sample Popmic249IS_FD_133749 | JGI IMG/M metagenome (GOLD analysis project Ga0190269, IMG submission 133749) | Populus adjacent soil microbial communities from riparian zone of Blue River, Arizona, USA - 249 IS | ecosystem: Environmental > Terrestrial > Soil > Riparian zone | place: USA: Arizona...
TACGAGCGGCTGCACTGGACGCTCCGCCGGTTCGACGTACCGGTGCTCGCCCAGGACGCCGAGCCGCTCCGGATCCTGCACGTGTCCGATCTGCACATGCTCGTCGGCCAGCGCGGCAAGCAGGAGTGGGTGCGCAGCCTCGACGCGCTCGACCCGGACTTCGTGGCACTCACCGGCGACAACCTCTCCGCGCCCGACGCCGTCCCGGCGGTGCTCGACGCCCTCGGTCCGCTGCTCCGGCGTCCGGGCGCGTTCGTCTTCGGTTCGAACGACTACTACGGCCCGGTCCCGAAGAACCCGTTCAAGTACTTCAAGAAGAACCACAAGCGCTCCCACGGCCCCGAGCTGCCCTGGACCGACCTGCGCGACGCGCTGGCCGAGGCCGGGTGGGCAGACCTGACCAACGCCAAGGCGACGGTCGTGGCCGGCGGGCGCATCATCGAGCTCGGCGGCGTCGACGACCCGCACCTCAAGCTCGACGACTACGCGTCGATCGCCGGGGCTCTCGACCCGGGCGCGGACCTCCACCTCGGCCTCGTGCACGCTCCCGAGCCCCGGGTGCTCGACCAGTTCGCCGGCGACGGCTACGACCTCGTGCTCGCCGGCCACACCCACGGCGGCCAGCTGCGCGTCCCCGGCTACGGGGCGCTCGTCACCAACTGCGGTATCGAACGTGATCTCGCTCGCGGCGCGCACCGCTGGAACGGCGACACCTGGATCCACGTTTCCGCAGGTATGGGCACCTCTCCCTACGCGCCGATCCGGTTCGCCTGCCCGCCCGAGGTAAGCCTGCTCACGCTCGTGCCGCGACCCGACCACGGGGCACGCGATACCCGCGCGCAACAGGCCGCGGGCGTCGGCTAGACTTCCAACGTGCCGCCGGGGTGTGGCGCAGCTTGGTAGCGCGCTTCGTTCGGGACGAAGAGGCCGTGGGTTCGAATCCCGCCACCCCGACCACGTTGTTGCAGGTAGATGGCCAGTTTTCCTTACGGGGAAGCTGGCCATTTTACTGCATTGACCGTCGTTTGACCGTGGACTGTGCGGCCGTGACCGGCACTAACGTGCCCGAAGCCACATCCGGTCACGACGACGTGGAGCGGCGGGGCGGCCGCTTCGGAAGGTTGATCAGGACCTTCTTGCCCAGCTTGTGCTCGATCAGCCAGACCAGATGCTGACCGTCGATGAGCTCCATCCGACCGTTCTCGCGGGCCTTGCGCTCGGACTGGGGCGTGAACCAGGACGTGGTGACGAGGATGCCCTTGGTGGCCCGCTTCTCCTCGATCGCGCCAGCCAGTTCGCGGATGTGGTTCACGCCGATGGCGTTCTTGTAGCGCTTCGACTGCACGATCGTCAGCCCGCCGACTGCGACCGTCTTGTTCATCATTACCGCGTCGACGCCGTCGTCGTAGCTGTGCTCGGTGTTCCACCCCTCCAGGCCGAGCGCTTCGAACACCTGTCGTGTCAGGTGTTCGAAGTAGTCCGGGTTCATCTCCATGAGGTCCGGCCGAGAGTCGAGGGTCGCCACCGCGTCGATCGACTCGGCGCGCCGGTACTTCTTCAGGTCGAAGTCCAGGATCGGTTCGACGCCCTCAAGCTCGCAGGGATGCTTCGAGACGATGGCGTGCAGATCCTGCACGCACCTGTACGGAGTGACCCGATCCAGCACCAGCGCTTCGAACTCCGCTCGGGAGACGTCCAGACTGATGAGGTAACGATCCTCGTCACGGCCCGTGGCCGGGTTGATCGCCGGTACGCGCCCGTTGAATGCCACGGACTCGAGCCGAGGATCGGCCGCGAACACGTCGCGGATGGCCAATAGCGCGACCTGGCTGATCACCGACCGGTATAGATCGGCTGTCTCCCGGATCGGCCGAGCTATCACCTTCTCCTCGTCGCGTGCCGCGATGTACTGGTATTGGCGCACAGTCGGGGCGACTTCCTGGCCCGGGAGTTGGAGCTTGATGCCGGCTTGCTCGGCCTGCACGTCGAAGTACACATCGGCTTGCCGGGGGAACCCGTTGGGGAGCGGTAATGCCGCAAGGATCCTGTTGAGGTATCGCTCGACAGCTTGATGGTCGCGCTCAATCAGCCCGGCGTGTTCCCAGTCCAGCGCGGCGTTGTACGCACGCAGCTGCTCCTCGTAAACCTGCGCGCGACGAGCATGATCCGCTCTCGCAGCGGCCACGCGGCGCTGGCGCTCCGCCTCTGCGTATTCCCAACTCTGCTGCGCCTGCGCGAACTCCGACTCGGCCGCCTGCACAGCTCGTCGATGCCGCTCTTGACCGCCGAAGAGCCCACCGAAGACGCCCGGAGCCGGCGGGGCGAACTGCTCCCAGGCGGGGCGCGCCGCTGGCGTCGCCAAGCCGCCGAGGTCCAACGCGGTGGAAGCGGGTCGGCGCGTCGCAGTCTCGCCAGGTCGATGGCGGAGGAGCGGGTGATGCCGCGGCGCAAGATCGAGGAGATCTCCTCAACCCGGGCGGCCAGCTGTGCCGACTTCGTCTCGGCTTCCTGCTTCCGGCGAGCGACGTATCGGACCTTGGCTTCCCTCTCGGCCACCTTCCGGGCAGCCTCCTTCGCCCGCCGGGCCGCTGCAGCCTCCCGATCGAGTTGGCGTCGGAACCGCTCCGGATCGGGCGTGCTCCCCCTGCCACGAGTCGCCATCCACATCTCCCCTCAGTGGGTCAGAAGTTGACGCTATGAAGCTGCATAGATTCTCTCGGCTAGCATCGCCTGGCGCAGCATGCCAGCACCACTGAAGGCGTCGCACATGGAGATTGGCGCGGCGGCGTAGCAGGCCAGGCGGCGACCAGGCCGCGAACGGTTAGGAAGTTGGCGGGTTTAGGTTGGGGCGAACGGCGGGGCGGGATGCCGAAATACCAGGCGTCGCGGTTTCACGATCCAGGGCCCAGGCGCTGGGTGGATCCCCTGCCTCTCCGACGGCCATGAGGCCGGATCGTCTGTTCTCACAAGGGACACGCAGGCCATTGGCGTTGTAAGTCCTGTACGCACCCACCTTGCCCGGCCGGCGCCTCGGTTCCGCGGAGCTGTCCCGCTGTACTGGGTTCTGTGCGTGTCAGACGGCCGCAAGAGGGAACCATCTGTGGCGGCACCGAAGAAGTACCCCGATGAGCTGCGGGCCCGCGCGGTTCGGTTGCATCGAGAGGCCGATCCGAAACCGGTGATCAAACGGTAGGCCAAGCGGCTCGGGGGTGCATCCCGAGGTTTAGCGCAACCGGATCCGTCAGAACCAAGCTGACCAGGACGATCGCTTCGACCGGCCCACAAACGAGATGGCCGAGGAAGACGGGCAGCTGCACGACGAGCTCGCCGAGTTCATAGGGGCGAACGAGATCTTGCGCGCCGCGAGCGCGTATTTCGCCCAGAAGCTCGACCCTACCCGGCCTCGGTCACGAGGCTCATCGACGAACATTGTGACCGTTACGCGGTCCTGCCGCGCGTCCTCGATACCGCTTCTTCCACCAGCAGTTACGCCGCGACGGCACTCGCGTGGACCGCAATCGCGTGGACCGCAATCGCGTCGAGCAGTTGATGGCCGGCTTGGGCTCGCGCGGCCCAACTACACACTGCCCCGGTCCGGCCAGACGCTGGCTGACCAGGGATCACCGCGTCGATGTGGCACCGTCGGCGACTCGTTCGACGACGCACCTGAGGTGGAGAACTTCTCCTACGCCCTCAAAACCGAGTTCGTTGACCGGACCGCCTGGCCGACCCAAGGGCAGGCCGAGAATGCCCTGTCCACCCATATCGACGGGTGGTACAACATCCGCCGTATCCAACGCTGGCTCGGCTACCGCGGCCCCGCCGAGTATGAAGCCCTGGTCGAGGCTGACGAACATACCCCGGCGCCAGCTAACCAACCCTCCGGAGGAACGGGGCGGCTCACAGTCAGACTGGAACACCCGCGCCCGGCAGGTCAGAGTCGCCATGGACTAGCGCTTCGCACGCATGAAGACCTGCAAATTCCCCGCGACTACCGCTGCTACGCCCGCACCCTCATGACCACTGCGGCTGACATCGCAACGTCATCTAGGAAAGCCTGACTGCTTTGCTCCATCGCCCGGTCTCTTCAAGCCGGCTACGGATGGTGTCCAGCCGCTTCGCGGCCGAGGAAATCTGCCGCTGTCGCTCGATATCTAGTTCGCCATCATCGGTCACCGGAACTTCTACACTCAACTGCCTAACCCTCCGCGTGTACAGTTTCGCCTCATAAAGGTAGCCGCCTTTCGCGATTGTCTAACTTAGGGCGACAGCGAGGTAGTGGAGGTCGATATCGGTCCGGGGTAGATCATTTGGATCGAGCCGATCGAGCGCCAGATACTCCCCGGGATCTTGGGCGTCGATCTCGTCGTCGAGGATCTCGTCGATATCTTCTCCGGTTTCAGCGGCCCGCTTCTCCTTCTTCCACTTCCGTGAATCAAGGAGAGACCAAGGCTGCACGATAACGACGTCGTCGGTCATAACACAGTTGTTCTCGCGATAAAAGACCGTCCCCACCGCCGATGCGCCAGTCGCCATGACCGTTACTGAGGGAAACACCTCAGGGTGGACTAGACGGTCCCTCAGCCAGGCCTCGGAGATTTTTCCTTTAATTGTGTCGGGACGCGTGAAGACACTGTAAACAGGGACCTCGCCCGGATTCTCTCGGAGATCGACGTTCCTGATTCGCACGCCAGAAGTGATCGAAAAGCGTGAAGCATCGCTCAAGCGGAGGGTGGTTGTCTTCCCAGCGGTTAGTGCAGCTAGCTCATCGCGCGCCTGGCGGAGCTCGTCAAGCAGCTCAGTCAGGGTGTCCTCGGCCAGCCGAATGAAGTCCTCTCGCTCGATCGTTTCGGCACGGACCCCAAGCGAAATGAACTCCTCGTCCGTCCAGTGCCTACCTACGTCCCAGCGTTCATCCGCGCCAAACTCGTGCGCAGGAACAAGCTTCGCTATAGCACTATCCTCGTATGGAGTGGGTCGATCAACCTTCGGAACAGACGGCAAACCACGGAATTGAACGTATAGATCAGAGAGATCCGAGAGGTCGTTCTCGCCAGGAGTTGCCACACGCTCATAGTCCAAAGTTTCGCCGATTGTCCGCGCGATACCACAGAATACAGGCGGCCGCGACTGATTAGCGACCCGACGCCTTTCAAGTACAAGAATGTAGGTAGGCTGGGCGGTATTGAAGAACGCATTCCTCGGCAGCTCAATGCTCGCGATGATGTTACATTCACTCAACAGATTGCGTTTCATTGTTCGAGCCGTTCGGTTCAACAAACCAAGCGGAACGATGACGAAGGCACGCCCACCAGGGCGAAGCGCGCCGGATATGTACCTAAGGAAAAGCGACTCTACGCCCAACCCGCCGTTGGCATAGTAGTCCCGCAGAACTACACCATTACGCAACCCCTCGACGTGCTCAATCTCCTTACGGTAGATAGCCGAGCCTTGCGTAACGTAAGGCGGATTAGTGAGGATCACGTCGACCGAGTTCTGCGGGGGATACTCAAGCGCGCCCAGCGTCTCATTACTGTTAAGAAGAACGAAGGTATTCACTAGCGCTTGATTCAGCGCTGTGGTGGTGGTCGACGGATCGCGAACCGATTCAGCGAGGTGCAGAAGCATATTAGCTTTTGCCAGGATGTTGGTATCCGTATCAACGTCGACGCCGACCAACCTCACCCGCTGCTTGGTGACGCCATCTTTGAACTGAACGTTACCCGGCAGGGCGTCAGCAAAAAGCAGCGGTTCGAGAAGGAAGCCGCCTACTCCAGCGGCAGGATCCAGAATTACGGACCCTTCCTTGAGGGTGCTGAGTTGGGCCATCTTGACCATCGATTTAACGATGTTTCGAGGCGTAAAAAATTGACCCAGACGTTGCTGACGCGCACTACGGCGTAGAAACATCTCATAGAGCCGCAGTTTAAACTCAGGCTCGATATTTGTCAGCGCACCGAACTCCTGGAAAGCGCCCAGAATGTCGCAGAAGGTCCGATTGTAGCTAGCGACCGTAACCGTTACCGAGGAACGTAGGAAAGCGAATCCGTTAATGACTGAAGTGTGCGATGTGATTGTTGCCAGGCCGAAGGTTTCTTTAACTACATCGTCATCGACGACAAGCCGGTCAGCAAAGATTTGCTTGATCTTCGGACGGATAGTATTGACGTAATATTCTATCTGCGTTACGCCTTTTTGCTGCGAGAATTCTGACTCGTCCACCAGCAGCGCTTCGAACCGGAAATCGGCCGGGAGTATCGAAAGAGACAGATTATCGCTAAGGAACTTCAGCATGAAAATCTCAACGAAGGTGAGTAGGCAGTCCTTGGGCTCCGCCTTCGTGGCGTGCCAAATGGTCTGCCAGACCGATTCCGCCAGCCCTTTGGGATCGCGGACTAGCCCGCCTTCGTCGCGATACAGGTCAGCCAAGACCGATGGGGTCAGATCGCGAATCTCGTCGAACTCCACGATCTCTCCGGCGCTCGCCGATACGACCGCATCTATGTAACGGAACCGCTGGCCGTCCGTAGTTATCGCGATGCGTACACCCATCGCTAGGGCCGTGACGACTGCCTGCTCCGCCGCCTCCAGAATATCGTCGTCCGTGCGCAGCTTGCTTTGGTCCTTCCATTCCGCAACGGCAACTGGCCTAAGCGACCCACCATTCCGGAAGAGGTATACCGAGTCTGGCTTGCTCGAACCTGGACGCTTCGGAACTTTATAGCGCTTGGTAGGGAAGTCAACCTGGGCCGGGATGGTGAATTCTAGCCCTAGTCGAGCCAGCGTCGTCACGCTTGTAGATCCGAGTTCCAAGAGTTCGAAATCGCCATAGCGTTTCCCGTGAAGGCCAGCAGGGGTCAGGTAGCCCTTCTGGTCGATTTCCTCTTTACTCAACGGATCTCCAGTTGTCGGGCAAGCATGCGACCGGAGAATCGTAGCGGTTGGCTCCCAGCTTGCCGTCAGCCGTCTGGCATGTACGGGCGAGGATGGGCCAGGCGGGTACTGGCTCCGGGTCGACCTGCAGGATCGCTCAGGCGAATCCGCCCCGGTTCTCCCGGCTGCCAGGGCGCCTGGGTCCAGTCGATGCGCATTTGCGCGCGATTCGCCCTTCGACTGAGCGACGGGCGCACGGGTCGATGAGGAGGAGAGCCTGCTCTCGTAGGTAGATATCACCGGCATGGCATCACTTCGGCGCAGGACAGCGTGGTTCCAGCCGATCAAGCAGTGCTTCACGACCGTCGGGCCCTCGATCGTGGTCCGCGCCCGGCTACGAAGCCGCAGTCCACGCGCTCCAAGCCGGGTTGGTGTTCATACGCGACGGGGCGCCGTAGGTGCCGTCCTTCTTAGGGCGGATCGCGTGAAGTCGCTCGGCCAAAGGGAGATCGCCGCGATGCGACGAGCCGACCCGCTGACTTCAATCCGGTCTACTGGTCTCCACGCGGTCCCGGTCCGCGGGGCCTGGGTTCAGGGGGCAACGTCCACCCAACCCTTACGGACGGTATCCGGTTACTGACAGTAGGAATCGGAATTCGCCGATGTGCATCCATCCGCGCTGCTAGCGTCTCATCCGGGCTCAATCACATAGCTATCGATGGTGAGTGAGATAATTCGACCTAGTTCCGGAGGCCGAAGCTTCGATGCATCGTGTCCGTAGCGTTATAGCCCAAACTCCGCTCACTGTAGAGGTCGGAGCTGGCCTACCCCCCGATGTGTGTTTAGTCGAACGTAAAGGGTGGGGCCACCCTGACACGCTCGCCGACCACCTCGCGGAGGCTCTTTCTCGGACGTACTCCCACTATACTCTTCAGCACTTTGGAGCTGTCCTTCATCACAATTTTGACAAGCTCGCCATCCTCGGGGGATCCAGCGAAGTGCGATACGGCGCTGGCCGCATGACTTCGCCCGTGAAAGTGCTAGTCAATGGAAGGGCTGCTCGAGTTTGCGCCGGGTCGAATGTGCCAGTCGACGCTCTAGTCACCGATACAGTTCATTCATTCTTTGCCGAGCGCCTACCGGAGTTGCGTCGCCACTTGCTCATCGAACTAAACGTGAGTAGCAATTCCAGCCCAGGGGCGGTCTCAATCGAGGGCGAGACACCGGATCGATCCGTGTGGTTCTCGCCGCGATCTCTAGACGATCTGCGTGAACGCAAAGTACTGCTCGCTAACGACACTTCGCTCGGCACAGGATGGGCACCCGAACGGCCTTTCGAGGCGTTCGCTCGCGACCTTGTCGACCACCTATCGAAGCCGGGCTTCTTCTCCCTAGACCGACCCTGGTGCGGCTCCGATGTCAAATTGATGGGATACGCAGAGCATGACGATGTGGATGTCATTCTGTGTGTGCCTCAGAAGTCCCGTTACGTCGATAACCGGGCGGCATACGTAAGGAACTGCGAAGAAGTCCTAGACGAATGCGCACGGCTCGCCGCGGAACGCCTCGGCGACACCGACGTCCGATTCCGGCTCAACGCCAGAGACATCCCCGAGCGCGACGAGCTTTACCTTACTTACACCGGCAGCTCGATCGAGTCGGGGGACGAAGGCGTCGTCGGGCGGGGGAACCGGGTCAACGGTCTGATCACCCCGCTGCGTCCGATGAACGTGGAAGGCGTCAACGGCAAGAACCCCGTCTACCACGTCGGGAAGCTCTACAACATCGCTGCTCAGCGACTGGCTGGCCGGCTCGCGGAAGAGACCGGTGACTACGCCGAGGTCCACCTGGTTAGCGCAACCGGGCAGCGGCTCGATAGACCATGGCGCGTCCTGGTGCGGCTCGCTGCGGAAGACGCGGCCTTGGACAAAGTAAGTTCGCTGGTCGCTGAGGCGCTCGACAGCTTTCCTGCGCTTACTGAAGAGATCGTCCTGCGAGGGCTGGTGCTGAGCTGATGGCGCTAGGCCCGGTCTCGGCCTCCTGCAGAGGGCGGCTGATCGGCCACTACGGCCCGGCTGCGGAGCACTGGCTGGCCATCGTGCCGACGTTGATGCAGGATGCGGCCGCGCGTTGGGGCGTGCGTGTCACTGCCTACCACGACGAGGGACACGCTTCGGTGATCGCCGTCGGCACGAATGCGGCCGGCCAGGGAGTGCTCCTGAAGGCATGGTTCGACCGAAGCCGGTACGCGTATGAGGTGGCTGCACTGCAGTCGTGGCCGCGGGAGTTCGTGCCAGAGGTCCGCTATGCCGAAGATGACTTGGTCATCGCCGGGCTTGAGCTGATCGGAGGCCAGCCGGGCGGCGCGAGGCGTCCAAGCGACCACCCTGCCATGGTGGCCAACGGGATATCCGCTCTGCACGCTGCTAGTCCGAACACGGGCGCATTTCCGCAGCTGCCCGACTATCTCTCCTCGGTGCTGCTGCCTCGAGTTACCTGGAGGTTCCAACGATTGGGAGGCGACCTTCCGCGCCGGTATCTCGATCGGGCGACTGAACTGCCGGAGGCCGTTGACGGAGATGACGTGCTGCTGCACGCGGACCTTTACCGCGAGAACATTCCCTTCCGGTCCGATGGCTCTCCAGTGTTCACCGATCCGCTCCCGATGGTCGGCCGTCCAGCGTTCGACTGGGCATTCTGGGTCGTCTATTACAACCTGGCGACAGATCCAATGGTTCGGCTCAACCTGGCAAGCGCCAGCGGACGCATCTCCCAAGCCGACCTCCTACCGTGGTGCGTTGCTCTCTGCCTCGATGGACTGCTGTTCTACCGCGAGGTCGGAGACCCGAGGACGACTCGGATGCGCCAGGTTCTTGAAGCCTTCACAAACCTCGACGCAGGCTCGACGTAGGCCATCCGGGTCCCCTCGGAGCGACATGCTGGGCAGGCACCCCGAATCCGAGCCGACAGGCACCCGCCGGGCTTGCTACGTTCGGCGCAGGCGCGGTATGCGCCGCCGCGGTGTCAACCTCGCAGCGCGAACACCAACGACAAGGATCACCATGCATGACCCTCGCGCCCTGCTGAGCATGGGCGACGAAGCAGTCCGTCAGCTCGCCCGTCGTGGCTACACGCTCGACCTTGCCGGGCTGGAGGATCTCCTCGCCCGTCGCAACAAGAGCATCCAGATGACCGATGAGCTGCGGGCGGAATCCAAGCGGGTCAGCCAGGAGGTCCAGTCCACCACGCGGCAGGGTGGTGACGCGAGCAGCTTGAAGGAGCGCGCTCGCCAGATCAAGGATGAGATCAGGGAGACCGAAACCGAGCAGGAGGCCCTCGCGGGCCAGCTCCGCGACTTCCTGCTCGGCGTCCCGAACCTCCCCCTGGACAAGGCTCCGGACGGGGATTCGGACGACTTCGCCGTCGAGGTGCGCCGTCACGGTAATCCGCCGTCGTTCTCGTTCGACCCGAAGGACCACGTCGACCTAGGCGAGAGCCTAGGAATTCTTGATTTCAGCCGTGCGACGAAGCTGTCGGGTCCGCGCTTCAGCGTCGCTCGTGGTGCCGGCGCTGCGCTCGAACGCGGTTTGGCTGGGTTCTTCCTTGACTTGCATACCCGCGAGCAGGACTACGTCGAATACTCCGTGCCGTTCCTCGTCACGCCGGAGACGATGACTGGCACCGGGCAGCTGCCGAAGTTCGAGGAAGACCTGTTCAAGACCAGCTCGGGCACTCGCGACCTGTACCTGATCCCCACCGCAGAGGTGCCGCTGACGAATCTGCACTCCGGGGAGACGCTCAGCACCGAGGACCTGCCGCGGGCCTTCACAGCGCATACCCCCTGTTTCCGTTCCGAGGCTGGCTCGTACGGACGGGACACCCGTGGGTTGATCCGACTACATCAGTTCTCGAAGGTCGAGATGGTCCGCCTTTGCGCGCCCGAAGACTCGCAGAACCAGCTCGAACTGATGGTCGGACATGCCGAAGCGTGTCTGACCGCGCTTGGGCTGCCCTACCGGGTCGTGACCTTGGCCGCGGGTGACATGGGATTCTCGGCACAGCTCACCTATGACCTGGAGGTATGGCTGCCTAGCCAGGGTCGTTACCGGGAAATCTCGTCCTGCTCGGACTGCGGCACCTTTCAAGGCCGCCGAGCGAACATCCGGATCCGCGATAAGGACGGCAAGCGTGACTTCGCGGCGACGCTCAACGGCTCCGGGTTGCCCATCGGCCGCACGGTCGCGGCGATTCTCGAGAACAACCAGCAGGAGGATGGCTCGGTTGTCATGCCCGAGGCGCTGGTGCCCTACGTCGGCTTCCGCGTGATCCAGGCCGACGGGTCGCTGACTCGCTGACATGCGCGTCGGGATCTGCGACTTTCCATCGGCCTACGCCTTCCCGCCTTACGGCTACGGCGGGATCGAGCGCTGGTTATGGGCGGTCGCGATCGGGGCGCGACGTGCTGGCGCCGAGGTAGTTCTACTCGGCCCGCAGTGGCGCACCGACCTCGGCGAGGGGTGGGTGCGCCACCCGGCGCGCTTGGAAGACCTTACTGACGCTACGGGCTTGCGCCAGCTCCAACTGGACCTACTTGTCGTGGGGCATGAGTACCCGTCGCTGCCGGCTTGGCGCGCCATATCTGACCAGCTCGACTGCGACGTCGCCACGTTCCAGCATTGGCCGTACTTCTCCCACCTCGACGACGCCTTCGACGGTCACCGCAGGCGGCTCTATTGCTACTCGCGGGAGATGCTCGAGCGGTATTCGGCGCACCTACCGTTCGCAGAGCTCGCCGTGCATCTTGGGTTCGGCGAGGTCGAGCTCCCCGCACAGGACGGCAGCGACCTGGTCTGGCTGGGGCGTATTGACGAGCAGAAGGCACCTCATCTAGCGGTTCTTGCCGCTGCTCGTGCTGGACGGCGCATCCGGGTCGTCGGACCAGTCTTCGACGAGGACTACGTTGCACGGCACGGGTCCTTGTTCGCTTCTGACCACGTCGAGATGGTCGGTGAGATTGGCGGTGCGGAAAAGGCGGCTGTCCTCCGCGACGCAGCGGCACTCGTCTACACCGCTGGCCGTGGATACATCGAAGCCGGTGCCGCCGTCTTCGGCGAAGCGCTACGTGCAGGCACGCCGGTCGCCGCACTCACCTGGGGCTCCGGCACATGCGCCGACGCGGCCCTCTGCGTCGACACCGGCGCCGTCGTCCGCGCCGATCCCGATGCGTCCGATGGCGACGCTGGGCAGGCGCTCGCGGATGCACTCGACTCAGCAGTGTCGTTGCGCGCCGTTGATGTCCAAGAGATCGGCCGGAGCCGGTTCGACCCCGCTCAGCACTTCAAGACCCTCGCCACGCGGCCGTGAACGCAGAGCCGGCCGCCGGACTGGCTGACGCTCTACGTCGGGCGTTGGGTCCCCGGTGGGAGCACAACAACGACGGAACGCGATTGGAGGTTGTTCATCGCGACCGCGGGTCGCCTTACCGCTCGCCGCGGCGTGTACCGGACTGGGCGGAGCTGCTGGACGGCCTTGAGGCGGCGTTCGCCGACTATGGCGTCCCGCGAGCCCAGCCGCTTCCGCTGCGATGGGGACGCGACACGGATTTGACCATCTCTGCGGTTCAAGCGCTCGATCCGTATCTCAAGGACGGGCACCCATTCACCTATCGCTCCGGGTACCTGCCGCAGCCGGTCGTCCGCTTCACCGGCAAGCGCGACGCGCAGGGCGAGCTACTCGATGGCTTCCTGACCTCGTTCGTCAATGTCTCCCACGTCCGACCGATCGCCGACGTCAACGAGCACGCCGCGATCTTCGACGAATGGATCGGCGTGCTCTCGCGCCTCGGGCTACACGCACGTCACCTACGGGTCGCCGGCTCACAGCAGGTCTGGCGACGCGGGCCGGTGAGCGGCGTGACCCTGCACTTCAGCCACGCCGATCTTCCGCTTGGTGACCATGTGCTCCTCTGGAACGCCGAGCACCCGGAGCATCTCGCAACCGACCTCGGTTCGGGGTTGGAGCGCCTGCGATGGACTATCGGTCGTAGTAGCTGGGGTCAGACTGTGCATGGGACTTACGCAGGCTCGGTGTCGCCCGCGGTACTCGATGCCGTTCGAACCTCCGTGCTGTTACTCGGGTCGGGTGTCGTGCCGAGTGCGCAGGGAGCTGGAAGCGCGTTGAGACGCTTGCTCCGCCTTGGGAGCAACCCGTTGCCCGGTCTCGGGCTTTTCGTCCGGGCCTCTTATCGCTTCTGGAGCCTGATGGCGCGACCGACAGCGCCGTGGCCGGACTTGCTCTGCGCGATCGAGCGCGAACGGATTTGAGAGCACAACCAAAGGGCTCTTCCTCTCGAAACGACTGCCTGCAGCGGATGACGGTGCCCGCGCAGGGCAAGCATTCGAAATACACCGGTACCCTTTCGGCAACTATTGGGTGGTATAGCCAGGTGGGGTCGCGCCATAATGGCGTATTCGCATAGAAGTGGCCCGTGGTGGATCTGGGCGCACCTCTGAATGAGCGCCAGCGCGAAGCGCTGCGTTGGATCGCGGATGGATGCCCCGCCGAGGGCGACGTAATGGGCAACAAGCGCAGTGCACGGGCACTGGCCGATCGCCGGATGGCCGTAGTGAGCCGGCGTGGGGGCGTCTGGACGGCGACGCTGACCGACGCCGGTCGCTTCTACCTGGAACACGGGCACCACCAGGTCGCCACGCCGACTGCCAGCGAGCCGGCGCACCAGGCCTTGGAGGACGCGCGCGACGTGGAGCCCACGCCGAGGCGCCGACGTGGTCGATTGCGCGCCCACGCGCCGAGCGCTGATCGCGGCGCTGTTGTTGAACCTGATCGGACGGGGAAGCCAGTGCGGTACCGCATCGTCGTGAGCCGGGTCCAGGTCGCGGAGCGCTACGTCCGCGCACCCGACGAGGAGCAGGCGACTAAGAAGGTTCAGGAAGAGCTGAGTCGCCAGTACGGGTTCATGGGCCAGTGGCGCACAGTCGACACGGATATCGATGTCGCCGCCACCGACCCTGCGCTGGACCACGCACCCGGGCCGTTGAACGGTAACGGCGCGGCGCTGTTATCGATCAAGGACACCGCCGCTCACCTCGGGATCCCCGAAGCCACTGTGCGGCAGCTGGTAGCGGCCGGGGAGATCCCCAACGTGCCGA
>Ga0190269_10000970_pt1 | contig 14040 bp, 2 predicted proteins | sample Popmic249IS_FD_133749 | JGI IMG/M metagenome (GOLD analysis project Ga0190269, IMG submission 133749) | Populus adjacent soil microbial communities from riparian zone of Blue River, Arizona, USA - 249 IS | ecosystem: Environmental > Terrestrial > Soil > Riparian zone | place: USA: Arizona...
AATCGACGCTGTCGCCGGCGCCACCGCCGCCGCCGCCGCCACCGCCGCTTCCCGCGGTCTGCACGACGATCGGCAGGATGTTGCTGAACGGGCCCAGTGCCGGGCCGCCGCCGATCGTGTACGCGCTGCGCACGCGATAGCAGCGGCTGCCGACGGCCTGGCCGGTCAGTGTCTTCGACATGCCCGATCCCGCCGGCAGGTCGGCCCAGTTGTCGTTGATGATCGCGATATCGTCGATGTACCAGCCGAACGGCGTCGACGCCGGGCGGTCCTCACCGCCGGACTGGAAACGGAAGCGCACCTTGATGCTCTGGCCCTTGTAGTCGGCGAGCGAGTGCACGCGCTCGGTCATCGGCTCGCTGACCAGCAGCGGGCCGGCTTCCTCCGGACCCATGAAGCGCTGGTTCTGGTGGAACGGCGGATCGATCCACGTGGCGCCGTTGTCGGTGCTGACCTCGACGAAGATCGCGTCATCGCCTTCGTGCACGAACCAGTCCCAGTAGACCAGGCTGGTGTCGCCGGCGACCGGGATTGCCACCGCGTCCTTCTGCGTCAGGATCATTGCGGGCACGTTGCCGATCTGCGCCGCGTCGGATCCGTTCTGGTAGTTGGCCCAGAACGAATTCGCGCCGCCATGCACCTTGGTGCCGGACGGGGCCCAGCCCTGGGCGCCGTCGCCCTCGGTCGTTGCGACCCACTTGCCGAGCCCGCCCTCGGCGTCGTCGCTCAGGATCGGGCTGCACGATGCCTCGGACACCTGCATCAGTTCCGGCCCGCTGGCGCCGGCCGGGCGCGTCCAGTTCAGCGTGAAGGTGCCGTTGGTGTCGGGATTCTCGTAATCGGTGCCGGCCGACAGCACCGGCGCTTCGAGCACCGGGCAACTGTGGACCAGGATGTCGTCGATGTACCAGCCGTCGCGGCCGTTGCAGCCTTCCTGCGCGAACTTGAAGCGCAGCTTGACCGTGTCGCCGGGCGCCGCGTACGCCGCCAGGTCCACGACGGTCGTGCCCCAGTTCGCCGGCGGTGAGCCGGACGGCGCGTTGATATCGGAGCCGTTCCAGGCGAACTCGCCGCCGTCGGGATTGTTGCTGAGGTCCGCCGGGCCGAGCAGCGTCGAGTTCGGGAAGTTGTAGATGTAGTTTTCCTGCGACACCAGCGCGAACGCGCCGCCGTTGACGCTGACTTCGACCTGGCCGCCGTCGGCGGTGGCTTCGGTGTTGACGTAATGATCGAAGCGCAGCGCGAGGTCTTCGGCGCCGGCCGGGATCGTGATGGTCGGGCTGTCATAGGTGAACGCGCCCGAATAGTCGCCGCCCGGTTGGCAGTTGCCGCCGCCCGGCTCGCCGACCGGGATGTTCCTCGCGAACGCCACCATGCTGGTGTGGCCGCCCGGCTGCGTCGAGGTCAGCTTGAAATCGCGCAGCGGGCGCGAGGCATCTTCCCACTCGGGGAACACGCCGGTGCTGGTCTTGGTCCAGCCGTCGTCGCCGGTTTCCCAGTTCTCGCTGAAGATGGTCTGGGCGCCGGCGCACAGCGCCGGTTCGCCATCCGGCTTGAGCACCTGGATGTACGGGCAGGCGGTGCCGAGGTCCATCTCGGTGGCCAGCAATGCCTGGTTCAGCTTGTCGCAGTCCGCCTGCGTGATCAGCTGGCCGGAAAGCGCGCCGGTCGGGTCCTTCAGCACGTTCAGGCCTTTGAGGTCCTGGCAGGCGGCGCGCAGGTAGTCGGCTTCCTGCGGGAAATCGGTGGTCGCGGTTTCGTACTGACTGTGGGCCTGGAAGTAGATGTGCGCGGCCTTGATCATGCCGATGCCGGTGAACGACTGGCCGTTGAAGGAATCGCGCTCGAAGCCCGTCGTGCCAACCGGACCCTGGCCGGCGGTGCCGTCGACCAGCATCGCGTAGGCGTGGTTGGGCACGCTCGAGTTGGTGTGCACGCCGCCGCCGTCGCCGGAGCCGCAGACGTAATTGCCGGAAAAGGCCTTGCCGGGCGTGCCGTTGAAATCGTCGGGCTTCCACATGTCGCGCAGCAGCAGCAAGGCCGCTTCTTCGCTCAGGTCCTCGCCCACGACCCAGCGGCTGCCGTGATTGCCGGTGTCCGGATCCACTTCCTCGTAGTACTTGTGCTCGATCAGCGTCGCTGGTCCGAGCGGGCCCTCGATCTTGTCGACCAGGTCGTAGGTCTCGCCGAAGATGTCGGAGTAGCTCTCGTTCAGGGCCCCGGACTGGTAGGCGTAGACCAGGTTGCTGGTGTACTCGGTATAGCCGTGGCTCCACTCGTGGCTGACCACGTCGTCGGCGTCGAAGCCCGGGCAGTAGTTGGTGGACGTGCCATTCCAGTACGCGTTCGGGCAAGCACTGCCGATCAGGTACAGGCTCTGCTGGATCTGGCCGGCGAACTCGAGGTTGTCGTTGCCGCGCAGCGGGTCCCAGGGTGCCGCGGTGCCGGTCTCGCACGGCCCGGTGCCGTCGCAGAAGTCGTAACCATCGCGGCCGAACATGTTGAAGTACAGGGCCCAGGTGCCGCCGGCGAACACGTACAGGTTGTCCTGCGGGACGCCCGGCGCCGGATCGGAGGCAACGGTGCCGTTGTGGCCAGGGTCGTTGATCAGCGCGGGGTCCGCGGGCGCGTTGACCGCGCCTTCGATCAATGTCGGGGCCGGGTTTACGCCGGTGGCGCCGGAGATCGTGTTCTGGTCCCCGGTGTAGATCTCGCGGTTGCGCACGTGATGGACTTCGCTGAAGGCATCGAGAATCTCGCCGCTGCGCGCGTCGACGAAGATGCGCTCCTTCACGTCGGCGCCATTGCCGACGATCGCCTCGTACGCCAGGCGCGGCGCCTGCAGATGTCCCTGCACCAGGCCGACCGGGTAGATCACGTAGCGGCCGCTGGCGATCTTCAGATTCGCGCCGCGGTGCAGCTTGCCGGCATAGGTCAGCGCGCCGGTGCGCAGCGAACCGAGTTCGCGCGACGGGACCGACGGGGCACGGTCCAGGCCGCGCACGAACACGCCGTTGACGCCGGTGATGCCGTCACCGCTCATGTGCACGACGAGACGCGCACCGAACACCGGCAGGCCGGCGTGCACCTGGTCCATGTGCACATGCTGCTTGCCGGCGACGTCGGTGGAGACGCGCTGCGATTGCAGCTGCGCGGAGACGTCCTCGACGCCCAGCGCAGCGCCATAGATCGACAGGAAGAACCGTGCGCGCTCGTCCGGGGTGTGGCCGGCGTTGTCCACCATCAGCGGCCGGGCGCCGCTGGCGCGCAGCATCGTGTATGCCGCTTCAGCGCGCGCGTTGCGCTTGAGCTCGCCAGCGGTGTTCGACTTCAGCCGCGCCAGGGCTTCAGTCGCGTTCGCGCTGGGACGCTCGGGGACGGCGGACGCGATCATGGGCGCGAGCGCAATGGCGGCTGCCAGCACCGCAGAGAGGGAGGGTTTCATGGGGCGCGCACCGCCAAAAAAGAAGGGCGCATCTTACCTTGATGCGCCCTCCCTCGGGATGCTGCTTTGGTCCGGCGGCGCGAGTTTCCCGAGCGCCGGTTTGCCTCGGCGTTACCGCCGGCGGCGCAGCCGCGCCAGGCCGAGCAGGCCGAACAGCAGCACGCTCAACGGCGGCAGCGCGCCGACTTTGGTGTTGCCGATCCGCTGGCCGGTCGAGCTGCCACCGCCACCGACACCGCCTCCCAGGTCGCGGACCGTAACAATGACCGTATCCGTGACGGTGACGATGCCGTCGCTGACGGCGAGCTGGAAAGTCAGCGGCGTGTCGGCGCCGACCTGTGGCGCCGTGAAGCTCGGCGTCAGCGTGTCGGTTCCGGTGAAGCCGGTGACCGCCGGACCGCTCTGCTGCGTCCACAGGAACGTCAGCGAGGGGCTGTCCGCGTCGGTGGCGGCGCCGGCGAGGCCGCGCGTCTCGCCTTCGTTCATGGTGAACGCGGCGCCGGCATCGACGACCGGCGACAGGTTGGGATCGACGTCGATGCTGACCGGGCTGCCGAACACCTGAAACTCGGTCAGGCGCACGACGCTGCCCGGCGGCGCGGGAATCGAGGGCGGCGGACCGGGATTCGGCGCCGGTGTCGTCGAGGTGCAATCGGCCGAAGGAGCCGACGGATCGTTGTCCTGGTCGCCGGCGAAACCCGGGGTGCCGGTGCACTGGTTGGTCAGGACGCGCAACTGCACGTGCGTGGCCGTGACGGCCGGGAACGTGAACGAGCGCATGTTCAGTTGCGGCTGCACCGGGCGCGGCCGGGCGCCCGGGAAGGCGTCGTCGGGGCTGGTGTAGGCGACGGTGTTGAAATCCGTCAGCGGGTTCAGGCATGGCCCGTTGCAGGTGCGGATCTCGAACTTGCGCACGCCGGTGAAGCGGCCGCCGTTGTTCGGGCCGGCGGCGGTGCTGACGTTCACCTGGCGCAGGCTGTACGGCCCGCCGGCCAGCGTGACCGTGGCATGGGCGCCGGCGATCGGGGCGGTGTCGCCGATGCGCACGCCCGTGTTCTCCGAATCGTCGATCACGGTGTCCTTGGCCGCAATGTTTGCGGCGACCGTGGCGCTGGTGATGACCGACGAGTTGCGCGACAGCGCCGCGCGGTTGCTCGGCAGCGTCACGGTCAGCGTGCTGCCGCCCGCGGGCAGCGTCGCGCTGAAGCGCTGCTGGCCGTAGCCCACGGCCTCGACGATGAAGTCGTAGGTGCCGGCCGGCACCTTGAACGTGTCGACGTTGTTCGAGGTGGCGGCTTGAGTGGCCGCCGAGGTCATGTCCACGACCGTGCCCGGATCGGTGTCGGCCAGGTGGCGGGTGCGCGTGGCGTGGTGGCCAAGGATGATGCGCGCGTTCAGGATCGGCGTGTTGCCCTGGTCACCGGCACGCGCCGCGAACTTCACCGAGGCTTCCACTTCGAGCGGCGACTCGAAGTTCGCGATCGGAAAGACGTCGTTGGCGTCGGCGGCGTAGGCGTTCTCGCCCATGCCGAACTTCGCGAAGCCGCGCCAGATCTCGGCCTGGTTGGCGCCGTCGAAGCGCGCCATGTCGGCCGCGAGGTAGGCGTCGCGCGCGTCGAGGAACGACGGCGAAGCCGGCATGATCAGGTACGAGTCGAACAGCAGCGCGATCCAGCGGCGGTTGCCGGGGCAGGCTTCGGGGAAGTACTTGCCGTCGGCGCAGGCCTTCTGCCGCACCATGTCGCTTTCCGGGAAGCTCGCGTTGTACTTGTTGACGAGCTCCTGGCGCACGCCCCACATCACGCCGTTCCAGATTTCGCCGTCGGCGTGCACTTCGGGCCCCGGCGTGTCGAAGCCGAAGTTGCCCAGGTGCAGCGGGTTGTTCGCCAGCGAGTAATCGCGGATGCCGAGCGTGCGGTTGCCGGTGGCGTAGGGGCCGACCGCAGTCGCCACTTCGCCGGCGGCGTAGCCGTACTCGACCTGGTACTCGGCGCCAGTCAGGTCGCCCCAGCTCTCGCCCATCGCGCCGGCGTGCGGGCCGCCGATACCGGCGTCGGGTCCGCCGATCATGCGGTTGTTGATCGCATGCGTGTACTCGTGGCCGACGATGCTCATGTCGAGGTCGCCGTCCGCGCACGGCGAATAGAACGCGCCGCCGATCGGCTGGAACAGGTACTGGTTGGTGATGCCGGGCACGCCGTCCTGCAGCGTGACCTGGTTGGCGTTGTCGCGGCCCTGGTAGCTCGGGTAACCGCCGTTGAGCGCCGCAGCCTGCACGTTGCCGACTTCAGGATCGTTCTCCCGGTCGGTCGTGGTCAGGCCGAAGTTGCTGGTCTGCATGTTGTAGTTGCGCTCGGTGAAGCCGAGGAAATAGCTCCAGTCGTGCATGCGGTTGTGCGCCGCGAACAGCTGCGTGACGGCTGCGTCGATGTCGTTGCCGCCCGGCTGCAGCACGGTCGGATCGCACTTCGAGTTGCTCCAGATGTTGTCGAACGGGAACGTGTAATTGCGGTCCGAGGCCGTCGGCGCGTAGTTGCTGCTCGGCGTCAGCGGGCTGCCCCAGGACTCGGCCGTCTTGGCGTTGTTGCCGATCGTCGTGAACGTGGACTTGCCGTCGTTGACGTTGACGTCCCACGGGGTGCGCGCCGCGAGGTTGGCCAGCTCGTAGGTGCAGCCCGCCGTCTCGAACCAGCAGCCCAGCTGCCGGATGTCGTCGTCGGCGTAGGTGCCGTCGGCGTCCACGTCCAGCGACGGGTTGCTGGTGAACCACGACCACTGCGGCGGGAACGGCTCGGGATCCGGCGCGTCGGCGTCGGTCCAGGCGAAATTGCCGGCGTAATCGTACGGCTCCTGCGGCGGCACGCTCGGGTTGCCGTACCAGCAGATCTCGAGCTGGTAGGTTCCGGGGGTCACGCCACCGGCGGGCTGGTAGGTGATCGACTCGGGGCTGGTGCCGGTATCGTTGATCGAGACCGGCAGCGGCTGCGGGCCGTTGACCGGATCGACGTAGTACATGTTCAGGAAGATGTCGTTCGTCGTGACCGCCATCGCGACCGTGCCCGACAGCGTCGCCATGCCGTCCGGCACGTCGAAGTCGTGGCTGGCGCAGGTGTCTGGCCCTGCCGGGTCCGGCATCGCGCCGTTGAACGGATTGTTGGTCGTGCCGCCGCCGGCCTGGTGGGCCACGCGATTCTCGCGGCGCAGGATCTGGCCGTTGCCGGCGTCGACGAAGTGCGCGTACGCCATCGTGATGCCCGGCTTCACGTCGAGCACGATGGTTTCCCACACCTGGCGCACGCCGCCTTCCGGCAGCGCCATCGCGCGCAGGCGCGCGCGCTGCGGCTGCGCGAAGCCGTCCACGTCGAGCATGTGCCAGCCGCGCGCGGCGGTCTGGTCCTTCACCGACAGCACGTCGGCGGGCGACACGTAGCGATTGACGTCGGCGGCCGCGAGCAGCCAGGCCTGCATCGGCGTCAGCACGGCCGGGCCCGGCAGCGGCTGGTCGCCGGCCGAGGACGACGACACGTAATAGATCTTGCCGCGCACGACGCCGATCGTGATCAGGCCGTCGTTGGCCGACGGCAGTCCGGCGAAGGTCTGGCGGAACAGGACGGCGTGGCCCGGATTGCCGGGCGTCACGCCGTCGTTGACGAGCTGCAGGTCGGCCACGCCGTCCGGCGAGAGCCGGAACAGGGCGCGGTTGTCGAGGATGAACTGCCGCGCCGCTTCGACCTCGGTGCCGCCGTAGCCGGTGGCGAGGAAACCGCCGTACCGGATCATCGAATGCACGGTGCCGAAGCGGTTCCAGTTCACGCGGCTGGCGCCGAGCGTGGTTGCGAGCGCGAGCTGGTCGGCGCCCGGCAGCACGTGGCCGGGGCGGAAATCGACATGGGTCGGGTCGGCCGGCAGGTCCCCGTGATGGACCAGGCCGAAGGCCGGCAAACAGACAAGTCCGAGCGACGCGGCAATAAGGCCGCGCAAGGCGTGGCGGGTGATGCCCATGGTGATACCCCTCGAGTCGATTCCAGGTCCCCGTTCCAGCCGCCCCTCTGGCTCCTGAATCGGGGTTCAGTTACCGCGGGAGACTACCGGGGGGGGAGGGGGTGGCGCAACAGCAAAATGAGGGGGTCGCGGACCAGTGCCGCGACCCCCGGAATCGTTCAGCTTCGGCGGCGCCGCGCCAGGGCCAGCAGGCCTGCGATGAGCACGGTCAGCGGCGGCAGTCCGCCGCCGACATTGTTGTTGCCGAGTTCGTCGCCGACGCCGCCACCGCCACCGCCGCCACCCGGCGGCGTTATGTTGCGCACGGTCACGGTGACCGTGTCGACGTCCGGCGCGCCGAGCTCGTCACGCACGGTCAGCTCGAACACCACGTCGGTCAGCAGGCTCACCATCGGCGCCGTGAACGTCGGCGACGCGACGTTCGGATCGTTGAGCATCACGGTCGGGCCGGCGATCTGCGTCCAGGAGTAGGTCAGCGCGGAGCCCTCGGGATCGCTCGACCCCGACGCATCGAGCATGACGCCCGATCCCTCGTCGACCGTCTGCGGGGTTCCCGCGTCCGCGATCGGCGGCTGGTTGACGTTGCAGGCGGCGGGGACCTCGAGCTGGTCGATCGCGACGTTGTCGACCAGCCACTGGCCAAGGCCGGACACCGAGCTGACGTTCGTGCTGGTGTCGGCGCCGAAGATGAAGCGCACCTTCACCGACTGCCCGGCCCACGGCGACAGGTCGCCCGAGAAACTCTGGAACGCGCCGTTCGACGTGCCGGTGAAGGCGCCCTGGCCGCTGGCGGTGCCGGGCCTGGCGCAGGGTGCGAGCGAGACCGGCGTGTCGCCGAGCATTGCGCCGGGGTACAGGATGTCGTCGATCTTGGTCCAGTCGGCGTAGCCGCCGGCCTCGGTGGCGATCTCGACGATGCCGCCGTCGAAGCCCTCCTCGGTGTCCCAGCTGGCGTCGAACGTCAAAGTCGGCGCGTCGCCGAGCCGCAGCACCTGGCTTTCCAGTGAAATGCAGATGTCGTTGGCGTAGGGGCTGGCGGCGCTGGTCGCATAGACCTTGGAGTCGTCGACGCCGTCGCCGTCACGAACCGTCCAGCTTCCGGACGGTGCGAGCGTCGACAGCGTGTCGCCGGCGTCGTCCAGCAGGCCGTCCGGCGCGAGCGTGAAGGTCGACGCGCGGTTGGTGCGGCGGAACGTGTTCAGCTCGGGGTCGCCGGTTGCCTGCCGCGCGCGCACCACGTAGGTGTAGTCCGTCAGGCTGGCGACGTCGTAATCCTGGTACGACATTTCGGTGAGATCGGTCGCGAGCAGCGTGTCCGCGGCCGGAACGAAGTCGGGATCGGTCGAGCGATACAGGTCGTAGGACACGGCGCCTTCGCAATGACCCTCGGCGGCAGGCCACTGCACGTCGAGGCGGCAATACGTGTCGGAGGCATTGACGACGGCGTTTACGCCGCTGAAGCGCGGCGGCGGGCAGACACCCGAAACCTCCTCGGGCAGGTAGAAGTCCTCGGAGACGTCGAGGGTCGTGCCGTTGGAGCTCGCATTGACTCCCATGCCGCGCCGGGCGAAGGCCCACCAGATGTACGGCTTGTAGGCGCCGTCGTAGTTCTGCTCGTCCGCCAGCAGGATCGCGTCGCGCGCCGTCAGCATGTTGGGCAGGCAGCCCTGCAGCTTCAGGCCGTCCATGACGAGCTGCAGCGCGATGGTGTTGCCCTTCAGTGCGTCGAACTTGTAGACGTCCGGCTCGAAGCCGAGTGGCGGCAGAGACAGCTCCGGCACGCCGCGGACCAGCGCCCAGTACATGTCCCAGGTCGTCGTCGCCCACACCGTGCCGACGCCGTGCGGCACCGACAGGCGGCCCTCGGTCAGGTCGCCGTAGGTCTGCGGGTTGATGCTCATGTCGCTCGAGTACTTGAACGGCCGGATGCCGCCGCCCGTGATCGGCACGTAGGTCAGGTAGGTGCCGATGCCGCGCCCGCCCGGCGCTTCCGTGCCGGTGGCCTGCGTCAGCGCCAGCGCCCAGAAGTCGGACCAGCCTTCTCCGGCCTGCTGCTCGCCATCGAGGCAGAACGGCACGTTGACGCCGTCGCCGGTGAGCCGGTTCGACACGCCGTGGCCGTACTCGTGCGCGATGACGCCGTTGTCGAAGTCGCTGTCGCGGTTCGGCTGCGAGCCCGCGCGCAGGGTCACGTTGACGGTGTTGCCCTGCTCGATCGAGGCCTTGATCTCGTTGCCGGAACCCTTGCCGATCGACACCGACGGGATCGTGACGTTGGCGCCCTCGGTGCCGGGCCCCATCGCGACCGGCTCGTCGCTTTGCAGGTCGATCAGCACGGCGCCGACCGCGCCGGCCTGCTCGGCGTTCAGGATCTTGGCGCCGAACTCGCAAGTGCCGCGCTCGACCAGCGCGATCTTGCCGGTCACGTCGCTGACCCAGGGCGCGTCCTCGCACGCGTCTGCCGTGGCGCCGCTGCCGTCGTTGACCAGCACCAGGTCACCGGTCACGCCGGTCTCGTCCAGCGCGGCGCCGAAGCCGGCGGCGCTGGCGCCGTAGGTCTTCGCGTACGGCGTGTTGACCTCGAGCTCCGCCGGCGGCGTCCACAGGTACATCTGCATGCGCGGCGACGTGCCGTCCGGCAGCGTCAGCATGTTGGCGTTGTTCGCGCCCCCTGCGTCCTGGGCGTCGGCGATGACGAAGTCGTTGCCCTGGAAGTTGAAGTTGGCGACGTCGAATCCATAGAGGTAGTGGATGTCGTGCAGGATGTTGTTCCAGTAGAAGAGGTTGACGACCAGGGCGTCCTGGTACTGGGTCGCGCTCTTGGTCAGGTCGATCGGGTAATCCCACACCAGCGCGCCCGGGGACCCCACGTCCGGACTGCCGGCAGGCTTCTTGTCCGTGCCCGGCACGAAGACGTCGTCGCAGCCGGTGCCCAGCACCGGATCTTCCTGGTCGCAGCGCACGAGGGCCGTCTGCGCGTGCACGTTCGGGCCATCGGTGACGGCGGTATCGACCCAGCCGGCCGGCGACGCGACGGCGTTCTCCGGATCGACGACGAGCGTGCGGCCGTCGAGCGGTGGCAGGACTTCGACGTGGTTCGGGCTCTCGGCCGGGATCGGGTAGACCTTGTAGCTGTGGTGCAGCACGGCGTTGCGACGCTGCAGCACCTGCCCGGTGCGGGCATCGACCTGCAGCTGCCAGTAGTGCTCCGTGTTCGGCTCGATGGCGAGGTCCCAGGCCAGGCGCGCAGGACCGTTGCCACGCTGCAGGTAGACCAGTCGCGCCGGGATATCGCGCATCGACAGGCCCGACCGCGCGAACACGGTGCGACGGTCGGCGCCGGTGGCGCGCTGCTTGACCTGCAGCGCGCGCGGCACGAGGGACAGATTCACGGCAGCCTTGGCGACGGCCTGCTCTGCGCTCAGCGTCGGAGTGCGTCCGCGCGCCTTGCCCGCGATGTCCGGCACGAAGCGGTTGACGGTGTTGACGATGCGTCCGTCGGCCGCGACGTTGACCTTGAGGACACCCGTCAGCACGTCGATGCCGTCGAGCCGTTGCTGGAAGCTGAAGTGGCTGATGCCGTTGTGCCGCGAGTGCGACCGCGTGGCGAGGACCGCCTCGGCCACGTCGCGCTCGGTCAGCTTGAGCCTGGCGTGGTTCGCCTTCAGGTGCGCGATCGCCCGCTCCTCGGCCGTCGCCGACGGGACGGCCAGCACGACGCCCGCGTGCGCGGCAAGCGCGAGGAATCCGCCGCAGGTCGCGGCAAGCAAGGCCTTGTTCATGGTGCGGCTCCGTCCCGTCCCGGCGCCACGAGTGCGGCCCGGGAGCCCTCGATGATCGGACAGCAGCGTAGCGCCGCCCTCGGGGGCAGGCAATGACGCGCCGGTCAGGTTTGCCGGTTCAGCGGCGGGGGCGGCGCCGCGCCAGTGCCAGCAGCGCGGCGATCGCCAGCGTCAGCGGCGGCAGCGAGCCGCCCAGCACGTTGTTGCCGACACCGCGGCGGATCACGGTGACAGTCACGCCGTCCGTCGAGGAGGCTCCCGCCGCGTCGCGGACTTCGAGCTGGAACATAAGCGCCGAGCCGGCTGCAGGCGCGGTGAAGCTGGGCCGCGCGGAGCCGGCATCGGCCAGCGCCACCGGCGTGCCCGCCGTCTGGGTCCAGGTGTAGGTCAGCGGTTCGCCGTTGGGATCGAGCGAGCCGCTGCCGTCGAGCTCGACGCGCGCGCCCTCGGCCGTCGACTGGTCGAGGCCGGCGACCGCAACCGGCGGCAGGTTCACCAGGTTGGCATCCACCGTGGCACTGACGATGTTGCTGAACACGCTGGCGACCGGAGCGCCGGCGACGTTATAGGTGGTCTGCACGCGGAAGCAGCTGGTGCCGTCGAGCTGGTTGGCCAGCGTCGTCGAGCTCGCGCCCGTCGTCAGCACGTCGCCCCAGGTGTCGTTGGTCAGCGCGATGTTGTCGATGTACCAGCCGTACGGCTGGAAGAACGTGTAGTCCGAGTCGCCGTACTGGAGCTTGAACCGCAGCGCGATCGTCTGGCCGCTGAACGGGCTCAGGTCGATCGACGTCGGCGTCAGCCCTTCGGCCGCCATCGCCGTGGCGCCGGCATCGGGCAGGCTGCCCATCGGGCGGGCGTTGGTGTACACGACCGCCCAGCTGGCGCCGCCGTCGGTGGAGACCTCGACAGTGCCCTTGTCGTCATCCTCGTTGAAGTAGAACTCGTCGAAGGCCAGCGTGTTGACGCCGTCCGGCAGCACGATCGGCGTGTTCCAGGTCAGCGTGGCGCTGGAGCCCTGCGTCTCGAAATCGGGGCCGTAGGCCCAGAACGTCGAGTTGCCTTCGTGGTTCGGCTTGCTCACCGAGGTCGACCAGGCCGGTCCCGGCGTCGCCGAGCTGGCCGCGGTCCAGCCGGTCAGGCTGTCGCCCGTGCTCGCCAGCAGCGGCGCGCATGCCGTCGAGGATTTCTGCACGAGGTCGGGGCCGACCGCGCCGGCCGGGCGCACCCAGTTCAGGGTGAACGAGCCGTTGCTGTCCGGATCCTCGTAATCGGTGCCGAGCGACAGCGTCGGTCCGGCGAGCGAGGGGCAGCTGTAGGCGCGGATGTTGTCGATGTACCAGCCGTCGGTGCCGTTGCAGCCTTCCTGCGTGAACTTGAAGCGCAGCTGCACGACATCGCCGGGCTGGGCCAGCGCGCCGAGGTCGACGATCGTGGTGCCCCAGCGCGCCGGCGGCGCGCCGGACGGCGGGTTGATGTCGGAGCCGTTCCAGGCGTACTCGCCGCCATTCGGGTTGTTGCTGAGGTCCAGCGGCCCGAGCAGCGCCGAGTTCGGCGCGTTGAACAGGTACGTGGCCTGGTCGACCAGCGTGAATCCGGCGTCGTTGACGTTGACCTCGAGCTGGCCGCCGTCGGCGGTGGCCTCGGTGCGCACGTAATGCTCGAAGCGCAGCTTCGAGCCGGTCGCGGCGTCGGGGATCGTGAACTGCGGGCTGTCGATGGTGAATTCGCCCGAGTAATCCGATCCGGTCTCGCACAGGCCGCCGCCCGGCTCCCCGACCGGAATGTTGTCGGCGAACACGACCGTGCCGGCGTGATCCTCGGGCAGGCCGCCGCTCTTCAGCACGAAGTCGCGCAGCGAGCGCGAGTCGTCCTCCCACTCGGGGAACACGCCGGTGCTGGTGCGGCTCCAGCCGCTGTCGCCGTCCTCCCAGTTCTCCGCGAACATGTCCGCCGCGCCGGCGCAGGCCAGCGGCGCGCCCTGCGCGAGCACCGGCACGTACGGGCACGGCGAGCCCAGGTCCATCTGCGTGGCGAGCAAGGCCTTCTCGAGCACGTCGCAGTCACCCTGCGAAATCATCTGGCCGGACAGCGCGCCGGTCGGGCCCTTGAGGTTGACGCCCTTGAGGTCCTGGCACGACGCGCGCAGCGCGTTGGCGTGCTGCGGGAAGTCCGTCGTCGGCGTCTGGTAGTTGTTCATCGCGTGGAAGTAGATGTGCGCGGCCTTGATGATCCCGATGCCGGCGAACTGCTGGCCGTTGTACGAGTCGCGCTCGAAGCCGGTGGTGCCGGCCGGCCCCTGGCCGGCGGTGCCGTCGACCAGCATCGCGAAGGCGTGGTTCGACACGCTCGAGTTGGCGTGCACGCCGCCACCGTCGCCGGAGCCGCAGGCGTAGTTCGTCGAGGTGGTCTTGCCCGGATTGGCCGCCGGGAAGTCGTCCGGCTTCCACATGTCGCGCAGCAGCAGCGCGGCGGCCTCTTCGCTGAGGTCCTCGCCCACGACCCAGCGGCTGCCGGCATCCTCGTAATAGAGGTGCTCGGTCAGCGTCAGGCCGCCGAGCGGACCCTCGATGTTGTTCAGCAGGTCGTAGGTCTCGCCGAAGATGTCCGAGTAGCTCTCGTTCAGCGCGCCGGACTGATAGGCGTAGATCAGGCCGTGCGTGTACTCGGTGTAGCCGTGGCTCCACTCGTGGCTGACCACGTCGTCGGCGTCGAAGCCGGGGCAGTAGTTCGTCGAGTCGCCGTTCCAGTACGCGTTCGGGCAGTTCTGGTTGATCAGGTAGATGCTCTTCTGCAGCTGGCCTTCGTAGTCGT
>Ga0190269_10000971_pt1 | contig 14026 bp, 11 predicted proteins | sample Popmic249IS_FD_133749 | JGI IMG/M metagenome (GOLD analysis project Ga0190269, IMG submission 133749) | Populus adjacent soil microbial communities from riparian zone of Blue River, Arizona, USA - 249 IS | ecosystem: Environmental > Terrestrial > Soil > Riparian zone | place: USA: Arizona...
CCGAGCTGACGCGGCCAGAACGGCATGATCTGCATCAGCCCCACCGCGCCGGCATGTGACACCGCCCAACGGTCGAAGCGGCTTTCGACATCGATCACGGCCATCACCAGCCCAGGGGGCAAGTTGAGGCGGCGGGCCTCGCAATGAACGTGATAGAGAATGTCGGCGCGTTCGCCGGCGTGCTTCACGACTCGAACGAGCTGCGGCTCCATCGCGGCGAGCCACACTTGTTGATCGAATTTATCCTCGAAGCAGGTATCCGCTTTCAGCGCTTGTTGCAGCAGCCGACCAAGCTCAGGGTCTTGCTGGCGATCTGCAAGAACGGGCGAGGCGTTCGCCCACAGCAGTGCGCAAATGAGAATCCGAACCGTAGTGGCAAACCGACCTGACATAGCGCGGGAATCGTGCGTAGATGCCGAAGACATTGCAGCGAATTACGTCACAGCGGGTGCACACCTCGAGCTGTCCGCGTGTTGTGCCTGCAAACGGCGGGACCCTATCATGTCGGATCGCGTCGGCCGCTTAGCGATGTTGCGGGAACCGACCGCCGGACGAGGCATTTCCTTTCACGTCGTCATTCATAGGACTTAAGGCTCCACTGCATGAGCGTTCACCCCGAAACGGATCTTGCCGCCGTCGAGACGAATAAGCCGGGTCGGGGGGTCTATTGGCTGCCCAATCTATTGACCACGGGCACATTGTTCGGTGGCTTCTACGCGGTGGTCGCTGCGATCGACGGCAACTTCGCCCGCGCGGGTATCGGTGTGTTCGTCGCGATGGTGTTCGACGGGCTCGATGGGCGCGTCGCAAGGTGGACGAACACCCAGAGCGACTTCGGTAAGGAATACGACAGCCTTTGCGACATGGTCGCCTTCGGGTTGGCACCCGCGATCTTGGTGTACCAATGGGGTGTGGCGCGTATCGCCGACTACGGCCAGCTCTGGGGGCGATTTGGCTGGATCGCGGCGTTCTTCTATGCAGTCGCCGCTGGCTTGCGGTTGGCGCGCTTCAACTCGCGAACGGCAGTCGTCGACAAGCGCTATTTCGAAGGTTTGCCGAGCCCGTCTGCCGCCGGAACGGTTGCCGGTTTCATTTGGCTCGCGAGCGAAGTCGATCTAGCGGGTCTGCCGGGGCTCGTACTCGCATTCGTCATTTCGATCGTCATCGGCGCTTTGATGGTGAGTAAGTTTTCGTATTGGGCCGGTAAAGAGCTCAACGTGCGCGGCCGGATTCCTTGGATGTACGCGCTGCTCATCCCGCTGATTTATGTCCTCGTCTCTCTCGCGCCCGTCTCTCTGTTCGCGTTCTTCGGCGCGTATGCGTTGCACGCGCCCTTGTATTGGATGCTGCGCAAATTGCGCCGCAAGCGCCGCGATACACCGCCCGCGCCGCCGGCAGCTTAGTTCTCCGCACCATCATGGATTCCCGTCGTCTGGCTTATCTGCGAGCGCTGGATATCGACGTCTGGGAGCGGCGCGGCCTCGCGAAGCCGGAACCTGCAGCAGAACCCGCGCTGGCCACTCAGCGTTCGATCACGAAGATCGCACCCGTTGCAGACGTTACACCGATTCGACCGGCGATCGGGGCGCCCTCGACATCGCATGTCGATCAGCTTGAGTGGGATGAACTCGTCGCGACGGTTAGCGCATGCCAACGCTGCGCCTTACACCAGACACGCACACAAGCGGTTTTCGGCGTCGGTAATCGCACCGCGCGTTGGCTCGTGATCGGCGAGGCGCCCGGTGCGGACGAGGATCGCCAAGGCGAGCCCTTTGTCGGTCGCGCCGGCCAGCTGCTGAATTCCATGTTGAGGGCGATGGGTCTCGCGCGCGAACAGGTCTTCATCGCGAACATTTTGCAACCGCGTCCGCAGAACAATGGCGATCCGCGGCCCGAGGAAGTCCAGGCCTGTATCCCGTTTCTCTATCGGCAGATCGAGCTCATCGATCCACAACTGATCTTGTGCGTCGGTCGGATCGCGGCGCAGACGCTTTTGAATACGGATACTCCGATTGGTAAATTGCGCGGAAAATTGCACCATCTCGCCCCGACGCGTCCGGGCGCGAAGTCCAGGCCGATGATCGTCACGTATCATCCGGCGTATCTGCTGCGCAGCCCCGCGGAAAAACGTAAGGCTTGGGGGGACTTGGTCTTGGCGATGCAAACGTTCGAGCAACTCGGGAGTGCAACTTCATGAGTGCCGAGCTCGATCGCACGAAGATCTACCAGAGCGTTCGCTTCCGTCCGATGACGCTCGCAGATGTGCCTGCCGTTGCGACCGTCGAGCGTGCCTCCTACGCGTTTCCCTGGAGCGAAGGTGTTTTCCGCGACTGCGTGCGCGTCGGCTATTTCTGCCGAGTGATCGATGCCGCGGGCGAGGTCGGCGGCTACGGCATCATGTCGTTTGGCGCCGGCGAGGCGCACATCCTCAATGTCTGTGTGCGCAACGACTTGCGGTCCGGCGGCGTGGGTCGTCGCTTGATGCTGTTCTTGCTCGAGCGCGCTCGTGAATTGCACATGCAGGACGTTTTTCTCGAAGTGCGCCCCTCGAACTCGGTCGCGATTCGACTTTATGAAACGCTCGGGTTCGTACGCGTCGGCCTGCGGAAGGGGTATTACCAAGCGCCAGGTGGGCGTGAAGACGCGCTGGTGTACAAGCTAGTGCTCACGCCCGACTTCGCTCATCCCGGCTAACAGCGTTCGCGCCTTGCGCTGCGCGCCCGTACAATCGCGCGCCGTCAGCCCTGCCGATTCCAATCGATGCCATCTCTGCAAGACGAAATCACTCGCCGTCGCACGTTCGCGATCATTTCTCACCCGGACGCCGGCAAAACGACGCTCACGGAAAAGTTGCTGTTGTTCGGTGGCGCGATTCAGCTCGCCGGCACTGTGAAAGGCCGCAAGGCTGCGCGGCACGCAACTTCGGACTGGATGGCTCTCGAACAGCAGCGCGGTATCTCCGTGACCTCATCGGTCATGCAGTTCCCGTACGACGGCCGCATGGTGAATCTGCTCGATACGCCGGGCCACGAAGACTTCTCCGAAGACACGTATCGCACGCTGACCGCAGTGGACTCGGCGCTGATGGTGATCGACTGCGCGAAGGGCGTCGAAGAGCGCACGATCAAGTTGATGGAAGTTTGTCGATTGCGCGACACGCCGATCATGACGTTCATCAACAAGCTCGATCGTGAAGGTCGCGAGCCGATGGAATTGCTCGATGAGATCGAGCGCATTTTGAAGATCTCGTGCGCACCTGTGACGTGGCCGATCGGCATGGGTCGCGATCTGCGCGGCATCTATCACATGCTCGAAGATCGCATTTACATCTATCAAGCGGCGGAAAAGGGCAGAGCCGGCACGCACGCGACGATCGACAAGCTTGACAGTCCCGAAGCCGCTGAATTCCTCGGCGATCGTCTGCAAACCTTTCGCGACGAAGTCGAACTCGTGCAGGGCGCCGCGCCATCGTTCGATGTCGAGCAATATCTCGCAGGCAAACAGACGCCCGTCTTCTTCGGATCAGCTATCAATAATTTCGGCGTGACTGAATTGTTGTCGGCGTTCGTGCGCAATGCGCCAGGACCGCTTTCCCGTGACACAACGGGCCGCGCCGTCGCGCCGCTCGAAGAGAAGCTGTCAGGCTTCGTGTTCAAGATTCAAGCAAACATGGATCCGGGCCATCGCGACCGCATCGCTTTCATGCGCATCTGCTCGGGCAAGTTCACGAAAGGCATGCGGCTGTTCCATGTGCGACTCGGCAAAGAGATGCGCATCAACGACGCGCTCACGTTCCTCGCGGCCGATCGTCAACACACCGACGAAGCGTTCGCAGGGGACATCCTCGGTTTGCACAATCACGGCACGATCAACATCGGCGACACATTCACCGAAGGCGAATCGTTGATGTTCACGGGGATTCCGAACTTCGCCCCGGAAATGTTTCGCCGCGTGGTGCTGCGCGATCCGCTGCGCATGAAGGCGTTGCAGAAGGGTCTCGATCAATTGTGCGAAGAAGGCGCGACGCAAGTGTTTCGTCCGTTGCGCAACAACGATTTGATTCTCGGCGCAGTGGGCCAGCTGCAATTCGATGTCGTCGCATTCCGTCTGCAAGACGAATACAACGTGCAGGCGACGTTCGACAACGTGAACGTCTACACCGCGCGTTGGGTGTACTGCCAGGACGCGAAGAAGCTCGAAGAATTCCGCGCGAAGGCCTACGAAAACTTGGCGGTCGATCACTCAGGCGCGCTGGTGTATCTCGCCCCGACGCGTGTGAACCTGGGGCTCATCCTCGAACGCTGGCCGGATATCACATTCCGCGAGACACGCGAGCACCTGGCGGCGGCAGCGTAAGAACGGACTCGGGTAACCGCAAAAAAAGAAACAAAAAGGAGATGAGTTCGATGTTCGACGAGCCGGGAAATCGAAGCCTCTTTTTTGCTGCTTTTTTTGCGGTTACTCGGGGCTCATTGCAGTGAAGTCCCGCTATCTCACCAAGCAAGTCGTCGCTTGGGCCGCCTTCGATTGGGCGAACTCTGCGTTCGCGACAACCGTCATGGTCGTGTTCTTTCCTGTCTTTTTTAAGCAGTACTGGGCGTCTGATCTGTCGCCGACCGACAGTACCGCTCAGCTCGCCTTCTTCAATACGGCTTCGAGTGCTGTGCTTGCGTTGCTTGCGCCGGTACTTGGCGCGCTTGGCGATCGCGGTGGGGCGCGGCTTAAGTTCTTGATGGGCTTTACGGTATTGGGCGTCGTCACGACCGCCGCGCTGTATTTCGTCGCGCAAGGCGAGTGGCAATGGGCCGGCGTCTTGTTCGCACTCGCATCGATGGGGTTCTGGGGCGGGATCATTTTCTATGACTCGTTGTTGATCGACGTGGCGGCGCCGGATCGCCGCGATTCGATCTCGGGTTTGGGATACGCGGTCGGCTATCTCGGTGGCGGTGTGCTGCTCGCGATCAACGTGTGGATGACGCTCGATCCGAAGTTCTTCGGACTAACCGATGCGGCGCACGCGGTGAAGTTCTCGTTTCTGACCGTTGCGGTCTGGTGGGCGTTGTTTGCGATTCCGATCTTCGTCGTCGTGCGTGAGCAACCAGGCGATGTGCCGCACGTGGGCTCAGCGATTCGAGATAGCTTCGTGTCACTCGCAAACACCTTTCGCGAAGTCCGCCGCTATCGTCCGGTCGTTTTGTTTCTGCTCGCGTATTGGATGTATATCGATGGCGTGAACACGATTCAAAAGATGGCAGTCGACTACGGTCTCGCGATCGGGCTCGAAACTTCGAGTCTCGTGCAGGCAATCCTAATGGTGCAGTTCATCGGCTTTCCGGCCGCGCTAATTTTCGGTTGGATCGGTCAACGCATCAGCGCGGTCGTCGGCTTGTTCGTCTGCATCGGCGTGTACGCAATCGTCACGGTGTACGCGACGTTCCTCGACACGGCGACCGAGTTCTTTTTCATGGCGGCCGCGACCGGATGTGTGCAGGGTGGCATTCAAAGCCTCAGCCGCTCGTATTACAGCCGACTCATTCCTGAGCATCGCGCGGGAACGTTCTTCGGCTTCTACAACATGATGAGCAAATTCGCGGCCGTGCTCGGCCCGTTGCTGATGGGCGTGACTGCGCTGATCACGGGCAATTCGCGCACGGCGATTTTGTCGATCGTCGTTCTCTTCATCGCCGGCGCAATCGTTCTCGTATTGGCGACCCGGGCGACGCGCGCCGCAGCGCCAGCCTAAATGCGTAGCTGATTGATCAGAAATCGAAAGCGGCTGATATCGCTCGACAACGGATTCGGTCCGTAGCGCAGGTTCACATAAAGCGCGCGCACTTCACTCAACTGCTTCGCGAGCTCAGGCCGCGCCACCGCGACACGCGTCAGGTAGTCATGCGGACCTTCATGTTCCGCTCGCGGCAGATTGATCCGCGCAAAGCGTTTGCACAGTTGCTCGTACGCCTGCACGAGCGGTTCGCGTCGCGGTGGTCGATAGCGAAGCGCGAGATACAGCGACATCGATGCGAAGAAGCCGATCAGTGTCGCAACGAGACCCCAACCCAATGCTCGCCAGTCGGCGTCGTGGATGCCGATCAGTGAAAGAAGCGATTGCTGCTGGGCTTGCCCGAACTTGACGATCTGCTCGTTCCAGAACGTGTTTGCCGCGTCCCACGCGTTGCGTAGCTGGGATAGCAATGTGCTGCGTACGAAGATGCGGCCAGGCACTTCTTCGTCTTCGGAGATTGCTGCGTCGATCCCGCTCTCTATGCGCTGAGGAGACACGGCGGCGGTCGGATCGACGCGCATCCAACCCTTGCCCTCGATCCACACCTCCGACCATGCATGTGCATCCGACTGGCGCACGTTGAAGTAGCCGTTCATCGGATTGAACTCGCCACCTTGATAGCCCGCGACAACGCGCGCGGGGATGCCCGCGGCGCGCGCGAGCATCGTGAACGTCGAAGCGAAGTGCTCGCAAAAGCCGCGTTTGGTGTTGAACAGGAAATCGTCGACCGAATTGGACTCAAGTCGCGGCGGCTCGAGCGTGTAGAAATACTCTTCGTCGCGGAATTTGTTGAGCACCGCTGCGATGAAGGCCTCATCGCTGTCCACTTGCGAGCGCAACGTGCGAGCGAATTCGAGCGAGCGCGGATTACGTCCTTCCGGCAAGCGAAGTGCGGCGGCACGTAGCAAATTCGGCAGGGGACCTTCGACGACGTAGTTCGATGCGGATTCAAGGTCATAGACCATGAGCGTCGCGATCGGACGATTCGCCCAGAGTTGGTAGTCGAACGTGCGTCGCGCATTCCTCGGCCAGGTCGTCACTGCATCGAGACCGAAGATCCAAACGCGCTGACTTGGCTGCATCACCAGTCGGTACTTGTATGTCGGTCCTGTCGGAAGAAGCCGCCGCTCGACATACGGATACTGCGCTCGGCGCCAGGTTCGACCGTCGAAGTCATGAAGCACTGGACCACGCCAGTAGCGTTCGCGTGGCGGAGGCACTGCGCCGTCGAATCTCACGCGAAACGCTAGCGTTCCTGACACGGAGAGTTCAGACACGTCACCAGGCGAAACTTCATCGTCGATGCCAGTGCGCGCCTGCTCTCGTGCGGGCAGCGACCAAAACTGTCCCGGCAACCGCGGAAAAAACACGAACAGTAACGCCGCGAGCGGAATCGCTTGCAGAAACATCTTCGCCGTCGTGCCGAGTGCTTCGCGCGATCGCATATGCGCGCTTTGATGAACGCGCATCAGTGTTGCCGTGAGAATCCAGATCGCAAGCAGCATGTACGGCAGGAGCAGCAGATCCTGGTCGTACAAGAAGCCGGCGAACAGCAGGAAATACGACACGAACAGCACGATCGTGAGGTCGCGCTTGTTTTGTGTTTCGAGCAATTTAATCGCGCCCATCACGACGAGAAACGCCGTGCCGGCTTCGAGTCCATTCAACGTTCGATACGTAGCGAACACACTCAGCATCGCGGCGAAGGCAACGGCGATGCGGATCCACTTGTGCGGTAAACGCCATTGCCGAAGTTCCGCGACGATGCGCCACGTCACCGTGACGCCGGCCAAGATCGTGAGCCAGAGACTGATATCGCCAAGCTGCGGTAGAACCGTGAGCGCGTAGCAGCCAATCACCCAAAGCAATTGCTGAGTGAAGCGCGGCCAATGTTTCGCGGAAGCGAAGGCTGCTGCGGCAGCGCTAGCCATCGTCACCTCCCTCGAATAACGCCAAGGCCGTGAGGCAGCGTTGACGATGTGCAGGGCCGATATTCGGCGCTATTTCCAGGCCGGGCATTCGCAACCCGAATGCGCGACCTTCGGCGAATGCGTCTTCGATCCATCGACAGAGTTGAGACAGGCGTGCTTCGACGCCGTGTCCCTTCACCGCACTCCAGTCGAACATGTGCGACGTGACGGCAGTGCCGGCATACACCTTCACATGCAATCCTTGCTCGCGCGCGTATGCCTTCCAAGCGATGCGACGCGGCGAATCGCCGGCGTGAAATGCGCGTAGCCCTGCATATTCCTCGTCGCCACGAGTCGCGTCCTGGGCACCGCCTGTATCTGTCTCCAGCGGAGGCGGTGGGATTCCGCGCTCGCTCGGACGTGGATAGACGATGCAACGCATCGGCATGTTCACGTAAGCCCAGGCGCGAAACAGTCCGAATGGATAGCGCGTGGAGATCTCGAATTGATCGAGAACGAGCGTGCCACGTCGAAGCGCGGGCAAGGTGAGTTCGAGAACCGATCGCTCCGTTGGATCGATCCGCGCGGGCTTCGCGCCTCCATGATCGGTGCTGACCGTGATCTCGTGACGTGCCACTCGCGAAGTGTTTTCGATAGACACGCGAAAGGTCGCAAGTTGTCCGGCAAACACAGGTTCACATAGCGCGGATGCGATGCGAACGGTCGCGAGATTGCGATGTGCATAGTGCATCGCGGTGAGGCCAAGCGAGCCGAGCAGAAAGGCGAGGGCGAGTGCCAGGTTGTTGCCGTAGTTCATCGCGCCAATGAACATGGCGAAGATCATGAAGGCGTAACCGATGCCGAGCGCTGAAGGCAGGATGTAAATGCGCCGGCCTGAGAGCGTTAGCGGATCAGGGTCGATGCCGTGGCGACGCCGCGCCCAAGCGCGCGTCTTGTTGCGGAGCCGCTGAACGAGCGCGCGAATCACGACATTACGGGACAGGAACGGCCTTCAACACGACCTCGCCAATCTGTCGCGCGTTCGTCGCGTGAGTTTGATCGCGTGGCTTCAAGCGATGACCTACGACGCCAGGCATCACGGCTTGGACATCCTCTGGCAGAACGCCCGCATGACCGTGAATCAACGCCCACGCTTGCGCCGCACGCAAGAGCGCGATTGCCGCTCGCGGCGACAAGCCAGCTTCATACGCGGGCGCTTCGCGCGTGTGACGCACGATCGCTTGCACATAGTCGAGAAGCGCATCAGATGCATGCACACCGGGCACCATCGTCTGCATCAACAAGAGCTGCTGGGGCATCAGCGTCGGCGCAAGTGCCGCGAGTAGATCGCGACGATCCTGACCGAGCAACAGTTGTCGTTCGAGCGCGGGATCGGGATAGCCGAGTTCGATCCGCATCAAAAATCGATCGAGTTGTGACTCGGGCAAGGGATACGTGCCGATCTGATACACCGGGTTTTGTGTTGCGATCACGAAGAACGGCGCTGCCAACGGATACGTGTGACCGTCCGCCGTGACTTGATGCTCTTCCATCGCCTCGAGCAACGCGCTTTGCGCTTTCGGCGTTGCACGGTTCACTTCATCGGCGAGCACGAGCTGGGAAAAGATCGGTCCCTTGTGAAACCGAAACTCGCTCGTCTCACGCTCGAACACCGACACGCCGATGATGTCGGCGGGTAACAAGTCGCTCGTGAATTGCACGCGCTGATACGACAGCCCGAGTGTCTCGGCGAGCGCGTGAGCCAGGGTGGTCTTGCCCACGCCCGGAATGTCTTCGATGAGCAAATGACCGCGCGCCAACAAACAGGCGATGCACAACCGGAGCTCACGTTCCTTACCGAGGATGACTCGGTTCAGTTGAGCGATCGTTGTCTCGATCAGCTCGACGGGATCGGCTTGCGTGATCAGCGTGGGAACGGACGATTCCATCGGGCTCGCTTCGCCGGAAAACCAGCTCGTAGTGTCGCGGGCTCACCGTGAAACGCAAGTCCGTAAATCTGACCCGCGTCACATGCTTGCGCTATTTCGCGCCCGACTTCAGCTGCGTAACGCGCCGTTCCTGTTCTTCCATCTGCGCGATCTCCTGCTTCATTGTCGCGATGCGACCGCGCACTTCATCGACAACTTCTGGGGGTGCGTTTGCGACGAAGCTCGCATTCGTCAGCTTCTTTTCCTCACGCGCAAGATCCTGCTGCTTCTTCACCTTCTGTTTCCCAAGCCGCACGAGCTCGGCATCGGGATCGTCGATGAGGCTCGCCAGCGGGGCATAAACGACGAGGCCTTCCATGAGCTGCATCGCTGTCGGGGGCAGTCCGGAATCATCAGTGACCGGGTTGATCTCTGTGACGTTCGCGAGGAATTTGATGAGCTCAGCGTTCGCTTGCATCACTGTCCATTCAGCAGCTGATGCCTTCACGAAGATCGGCATCTGACGTGAGCGCGGGACATCGAGCTGACCGCGAATCTGACGTGCACCCAAGATCGTTGCCTTTACAGGAGCAATCGCCTTTTCTGCCTCGAGGTCGCGCGTGAACTCTGCGGTCCGCGGATACGACTGCAACATGATCGATGGACCATCACGTCCCGCGAGTGGCGCGACCGACTGCCAGATTTCCTCTGTGATGAAGGGCATCAGCGGATGTAGCAATCGCAGGTAGGCTTCGAGCACTTCGACTAGCGTCCGACGCGTGCCGCGCTTCTGTGCGTCTGAAGACGTGTTCGATTGCAACGTCGGTTTCGACAGTTCGAGATACCAATCGCAGTATTCGTACCAGGCGAACTCGTAGAGCGCCTGTGCCGCAAGATCGAATCGATATTCCGCGAGTCGCGCGCGTACTGTTTCGATCGTTGTGCCGAGACGTGAGCGGATCCAGCGATCCGCAACCGACAACTCCGCAGGACCATTCGCAATCGCGGCACGATCCACGTTGTCGAGATTCATCTGCACATAGCGCGCAGCGTTCCAAATCTTGTTGCAGAAGTTCTTGTAGCCGTCGATACGACCCAGATCGAAACGAATGTCGCGGCCCATCGTTGCGAGCGCGGCAAATGTAAATCGCAGCGCGTCCGTGCCGTAGGCAGGCATGCCGCTGGGGAATTGCTTGCGGGTGTTCTTTTCGATCTTGTCTTTCAGATGCGGCTGCATCAGTCCAGTCGTGCGCTTTGCGACGAGCGCTTCGAGATCGATGCCATCGATCAAATCGAGCGGGTCGATGATGTTGCCCTTCGACTTCGACATCTTGTCGCCGTGCTCATCGCGAATGAGGCCCGTGATGTACACCTCGCGGAAGGGCACATCGCCCATGAACTTCAATCCCATCATGATCATCCGCGCAACCCAGAAGAAAATGATGTCGAAGCCCGTGACCAACACGCTCGTCGGATAGAACGTCTTCAGTTCAGGCGTGCGATCCGGCCAGCCGAGCGTAGAGAAGGGCCAAAGAGCGGAAGAGAACCAAGTGTCGAGCACATCTTCATCGCGCTTGAGCGTAACTTCGCGCCCGAGCTTCGAACGCGCTTGCGCCTGTGCTTCGGCTTCCGAACGAGCGACGTAGAAGTTGCCATCTTCGTCGTACCAAGCGGGGACTTGGTGTCCCCACCAGAGTTGGCGACTGATGCACCAGTCTTGAATGTTGTGCATCCACTGGAAGTAGGTCTTCGACCAGTTGTCGGGCACGAATTTGATACGGCCGTCTTCGACGGCCTTGATCGCGGGGTCAGCTAGCGGTGCGATGCGCACATACCACTGATCTGTGAGCCAAGGTTCGAGCACTGCATTGCTACGATCGCCACGCGGCACTTGGAGCTGATGCGGCTCGATCTTTTCGACGAGATCGAGCGCTTCGAGATCTGCGACGATGAGCTTGCGTGCGGCGTAGCGATCGTGGCCACGGTATTTCTCGGGCACAGCGTCATTGAGCGCTGCGTTGGCGTCGAACACATTGATGAGCGGTAAGTTGTGGCGCTTGCCGACTTCGTAGTCATTGAAGTCGTGCCCCGGAGTGATCTTCACGCAGCCGGAGCCGAACGCGGGGTCGACGTAATCATCGGCGATGATCGGGATCGTGCGATCCGTGAGCGGCAGACGCAGCTGCTTGCCGATGAGATGTTTGTAGCGCTCATCTTCGGGATGCACAGCGACAGCCGTATCGCCGAGCATCGTCTCAGGACGCGTCGTTGCGACAACGAGCTGACCGGAGCCGTCGACGAGCGGATAACGCAGATGCCACAGATGACCTTGCTCGGGCTCGGAGAGCACTTCGAGATCCGACAAGGCGGTGTGCAACACCGGATCCCAATTCACGAGCCGCTTGCCGCGATAGATGAGCCCTTCTTCGAACAGCTTCACGAACACTTCGGTGACGGCGCGCGACAAGCCTTCGTCCATCGTGAAACGATCTCGCGTCCAGTCGACGGAGTTGCCGAGTCGACGCTCTTGACGCGAAATTGTGTCGCCTGATTGCGCCTTCCATTCCCAGACGCGAGCGACGAATTCCTCGCGGCCGATGTCACGGCGGTGCACGCCTTGAGCGTTCAATTGCCGCTCGACGACCATTTGAGTCGCGATGCCGGCGTGATCGGTGCCTGGTTGCCACAGAGCGTTGTGCCCATCCATGCGGTGCACGCGCGTCAGCGTATCCATCAGCGTGTGTTGGAACGCATGCCCCATGTGCAGCGTGCCCGTGACATTCGGCGGCGGGATCATGATGCAGTAGGGCGTACCGTTGCCGCTTGGTTTGAACCAGCCGTTCGCTTCCCAACGCTCGTAGATGCGCTGTTCGATGTCTCGCGGGTTGTAGGACTTATCCATGGAGGGTCGAGATTGGGTTCCGAAAACGGGGCGGCGATTATAGCGGCGTGACGCGGCTCCACGCCGATTCGCGGCTAAGATGCCGCCTCACAACGATGAGCCTCACCGATTTCATCCTTCTTGCGCTGGCAGCGGCCGGTGCTGGCGCCGTCAATGCGATCGCGGGCGGTGGCACGCTCATCAGCTTCCCCGTGCTTGTCGCGGTGGGTGTGTCCCCGCTAGTGGCCAACGTCACCAATGCGGTCGCACTCTGCCCGGGCTATTTCGGCGCCACGCTCGCGCAGCGTCGCAATCTAAGCGGGCAGCGGACGCGTCTGTGGCTGTTCGTGCCAGCGGCGCTCGTGGGTGGTGTCTGCGGGGCGCTGATCTTGGTACGAACTCAGGAGCGCACGTTCGAGGTGCTCGTGCCGTACATGCTATTCCTCGCGTCGTTCTTGCTCGCGATCCAGGAGCGCGTCAAAGCGTTCGTTCAGCAGCGGAGGACGGTGGGGCTGGCGCATTCGTTTCTCGCGACGGGAACTGCCGCCGTCGCGTGCGCCGGAATCTACGGCGGCTTCTTCAGCGCCGGAATGAGTGTGATATTGCTTGCGGTCGTGGCGCTCACTGTGGACGACAACTTCACGCGCGTGAATGCGATGAAGCAGGTGCTCGCGTTCGCACTGAACGTCGCAGCCGCCGTGTTCTTTCTGTTTTCCGGTCGCGTGCTGTGGGTCGTCGCGGCCGTCATGGCGTGCGGCGCGTTAGTCGGTGGCGCGATCGGCGGGCGGATCGCCGGACATCTGAAACCGTCGACGCTTCGCTGGACCGTCGTAACAGTTGGCTTCGCATTGGCTATCTACTATTGGGTGACAGGATGAGTGCAGATCGATTTCGCTATTACTTGCGCGTTCGTTACAACGAATGCGACGCGCAGAAAGTCGTGTTCAATGCGCGCTATGCCGACTATGTCGATCTCGCGACCGCGGAGTTCTTGCGCGCACTCGGCTACGAGAACGAAATTCAGACTGCGGAGTTCGACTATCAGTTGGTGAAGCAAACGATCGAATGGCGCGCACCAGCGCGGTACGACCAGGTACTCGAGATCTCAGTGGCAGCGAAGCATCTCGGCACCACGTCGTTTACGTTTGCAACAGAATTCAGGATTGCTGGGAATGAAGCGGTGATCGCGACGGCGGAGACTGTCTACGTCCACGTCGACACGAAGACGCTCAAGAAGCAGCCCATCCCTGACGAGATGCGTGAACGCTTTACCAGAGGGGCGTCAGGCAAAACGATCGATCACGCGGGTTGTCTGAAAAGTTGAGCGCTTAAGACCGTCGTAGTCACACGCAAGATGCACATCAAACAGAGGAGTCGGATTTGGCTTCTTAACTTTGTGTTCTCTGTGTTCTTTGTGGTTACTCAGTTCTTAGCCTCTTCTTTCTGCCGAGCTCAAAGAGAGTGCGTCTCCAACGCACAACCTCTCTCCCGATATTGCTTGTAACGCTCGCGCGAGAGACGC
>Ga0190269_10000972_pt1 | contig 14023 bp, 11 predicted proteins | sample Popmic249IS_FD_133749 | JGI IMG/M metagenome (GOLD analysis project Ga0190269, IMG submission 133749) | Populus adjacent soil microbial communities from riparian zone of Blue River, Arizona, USA - 249 IS | ecosystem: Environmental > Terrestrial > Soil > Riparian zone | place: USA: Arizona...
CCGGTCGCCATCTCGAGCGCGACGTGCTCGGCCCAGTCATCGCCCATCATGCCCGTGGCGAGAAACCGCAGGACCGGATGCGCCGGCTCGGGTGTCACGTCTAAGAGCTGCATGATCCGCAGGAAGTTGCCGACGTGCTGCAGCTCCTCGACGGCCTGCCGCGCGAGAAACCGCGCCGACTCGAGGTCAGGCGCAGCGTGCAGCCAGTGACCGACCTGCACGCCGGTGATCTCACCGTACAAGAACTGCGACAGCATCCAGCGCAAGACCGCGCGATCGGCGACCGGGTCAAAGCGCGCTCCGCCGAAGTCGAAGCGCATCTCGCTACGCGACAACAACATGCTGAGAGTCTACCAGCTCAGCGCGGGACGCGCCCGCGGGTTCACATCCACAGCGCGCTAGCGCAGCTGGTGCAGGCTCAGCATGCCCACGTAGAGAAAGCCCACCATAAACAGCACCAAGAAGGGGATGCTCACCCACGCGCCGATCAGGATGGCGAGGCCGATCGTGAAGACGAAGTACAGACCGAACAGCAGCTCGAGGTAGGTGTTCAGGCTGCCCATGCCGGCTTTGTAGCGCTTCGAGACCCAGCCTTCGCTCTTCTGCTTGATGCCGTGCTTCGGTGTGCGAACAAACTCAGACTGCACGCCGAACAAGCCCTCGAGCACCGCGCGGGCGTTGTTGATCGACAGCCCGATCGACAGCGCCATCATCAAGGGCAGGCGCTTCACTGCGTCGCGCAGGTTGCCGTACAGCGCGCGGTGAGTGGTCAAGTAGAACACGATGATGGACAGACAGGTCGACGCGAACAGCGGCACGTCCAAGAGCAGGAGCTCCGGCCGAGACATCTTCTGACGCATCAACATGTTCGGCAGCTGGAGCAGCGCGAGCAGAACTAAGAAAAGATAAGCAAAGTTGTTCGTTAGGTGGAACAGGCACTCCACCTTCACCTTCAGAGGGATATCCGCGCGCATCACCTCGCCGACCAACTTGCGAGCTGTCTGCGCCGAACCCTTGGCCCAGCGGAACTGCTGGCCTTTGAACGAATTCATCTCACAGGGAATTTCCGCGGGGGCGAGCGCGGTCGGCACGTACACGAACTGCCACCCACGCAGCTGAGCGCGGAAGGAGAGGTCCATGTCCTCTGTGAGCGTGTCGTGCTGCCAGCCGCCAGCGTCGATGATCGTCGAGCGCCGCCAGATGCCAGCCGTACCGTTGAAGTTGAAGAAGCGGCCCGATCGGTTGCGCGCGATGTGCTCGATCACGAAGTGACCGTCGAGCATCATCGATTGCACGCGCGTAAGCACGGAGTAGTCGCGGTTCAGGTGACCCCAGCGCGCCTGGACCATGCCCACCTTGGCGTCCGTGAAGAAGTGGATGAGGTCGTGCACGATGCTGGGCGTCGGCACAAAGTCGGCGTCGAATACCAGCACGTAGTCGCCCTTGGCGTCGCGCAGGCCTTCTTCGAGCGCGCCGGCTTTGTAGCCATGCCTGTGCTCGCGGTGCCGATAAGACACATCGAAGCCGCGCGCCTTGAGCTCGTCGGCTTTCTTGCGCGCGATGTCGACTGTCTCGTCAGTCGAGTCGTCAAGCACCTGGATCTCGAGCTTGTCCTTTGGGTAGTCGATGCTCGCGACGCCTTCGAGCAAGCGCTCGGCGACGTACATCTCGTTGTACATCGGCAGCTGCACGGTCACGACGGGCAGCTCAGTGAAGCGCGTCGGCGGCTTAGGTGCGTCCTTGCGGTGCTTCCAATAGAGGAAGAGCAGGTGGCCACGGTGAAAACCGTACAGCCCCAGTATCGACAATACGACCAGATACAGCGCGATCACGAACAGATCTAAGCTTGCCTGCACAAAACCCTCGAACTGCGAAGACGTAGGTCCAGCAACTCGACGCTACGTCGAGGGGCGCAACAGGTTGTCACCAGAATGTAATTAGTTGTAGCGAAGGGTCGCGCATGTAGTGGGCTTCTGTAGGATCGGAATGTGCTGCACGCACTACAGGCGCTGTGGGTGTAACGCGCGCATGAGGTAATGAGCGGGCGCTCGTAGCACCACCAAAGATCTTGCAAAGGGCCGATACATCTCGGGCGCCTAGCAGTCTTCTCGAAACGAGCCCGAGCCCCAGCCCGAGCCCGCTCCCGATCTACTTCTTCTTCTCAGCGGTCGTCTTCGTCGCGGTCTGATCCTGCTTCTTCTTCCACTGCTCGAGCTTCTTGGCAGCGCGGGCTTTTTGCTTCTTGCGGGTAGGTGCGTCTTGGGGTGTCGACATGGTGGCGCGCTTCCTAACACGAGGGGCCGGACCCCGGCAAATCGGGGGTTATCGAGACCGGCCCCGGGCGGTCACCGGCCAGATATCGACCAGCACGTCCCCCCGGACCACGTGGTACGCGTCGTACAGGTTTACCGTGGGATCACAGTGCGGTACGGCCAGGGTCAGCTTGTCCGCGAGCTCCCAAACGTGCTGGAGCGCGGGGTCCACGACCAGGCCGTGCTCGTCGCCCATGAAGTGGTAGCTGGCGCCCTCGGGCGCGCCGGCGATGATCTTCGGCTGGCCGGCGTCGGTGGCCATGGCCTTGAAGCCGGCATCGCAGGTCGCGATGCCCGCGCTGTTCGCGCTGACTACACGGGTCTCGATCAGCAGCGCGAAATCGAACGGCGCTTCGCTGCTGCCTGCCAGGTCGCAGTCGGCGTACTGGCGATCCATGAACACGTACGAGCCGACTTGCCACTCGTTGATGACCCCCAGCTCCGCATCGATGTGGCATGTGCCGGTGCCACCGCCCGAGATGATCTCGGGCTTTGCAACCTGCGCGACCACTGACTTCAGATACTCGGTGCGCTCGGCGATGGCATCGCGCCGCTCCGCGAATGCAGCCACATGCTGCTGGAGGCCGCAGTAGTATTGGAGCCCGCGGTACTGCAGCTGCGGGAGCTTCTCTATGACTTCGTACAGCTGCGCTGCGGCTTCGGGTGTGATCACGCCGGTGCGGCGAATGCCGGGATCCACATCGATCAGCACCTGCAGCGTGTTCGGATAGACCGCCTTTGCGAGCAGCCGCGCGTTATCAGGATGATCGACCACCACGATCAGCTCCTGCAGCTGCGTGTTGAGCGCCGCCAACCGCTGCAGGCCAGGCATGGTGACGACGGGTGAGGTGATCAAAATAGAGCTGACGCCCTCAGCGGCGAGTGCCTCCGCCTCGCCCAACTTCGCGCAGCACACCCCGACCGCGCCCGCCGCGATCTGCCGGATCGCGATCTCCGCGCTCTTGTGGGTCTTGGCGTGCGGCCTGAGCCTTACGCCTTGGGCCTCGGCGAGGCTCGCCATCTTCTGGATGTTGCGCTCGAGTGCATCCAGGTCGATCACGAGCGCAGGCGTATTCAAGCGCTCGCGCGAGCCGGGTGCGTTGATCAGCGAGCCGTGGAGTCTGCGATCATCGAGCATGGGGGCCTCATGAGGTTTCTAGCAGATTCGAGAGGTATGGGTTGACGAGCTTGTTCGTGGGATCGACCTGTGCGCGCACGCGCCGGAACTGCTCCAGCTTAGGGTAGCTCGCGGCGATGTCACGCGCGGTCATGTCGTGGCGCTTGCCCCAATGCGGCCTGCCGCCATGAGCGGCAAGGAGCGGCTCCAGCGCGCGAAACGGCTCGTCGTAACGGAGCTTCGCGTATTGGTGCAGCGAGATCGAAGCGCACGGTCCGCGGTTGAACGGGCTGAGCCAGATGTCGTCGCCTGCGACCCAGCGAAACTCGAACGGGAAGGTGACGTTGAGCGAGCGCGCTCGGATCAGCGCGATCGCCGCTGTTAGCGTGGCAAAGCCGGCCTCCCGCGGAACTTCGTACTCCAGCTCTTCGAAGCGCACGTTGCGGTCCGTGGGAAAGATCTCGTGTGCGGGCCCGAAACGATGACCTTTCGTCACAAGCCGCATCAAGGTGCGCTGCGCTGTGCGGGTCGCGCCGGGCCAACGTGCGCTAACATCGCACGCGAGCTTGAACACAGACTCTTCCCAGGCGGCAGGCTTCTTTGCAGGGCGCAGATCCGCCGTGGGATGGAGCGTCTTGACGATCGCGTGATCCGCATAGGGAAACGCGAAGAACTCGACGTGACGATGGGTCGCCGCGAGCTCGGCGTAGCGCTCCGGCAGCGCATCCAGGCTCACCCTGAAAGTGCGCTCTTCGAGGCGGTACGCGGGCAGGATCGCGAGCCGCACCGACAGCACGATGCCGAGCAACCCGAGTGAAAGCCGCGCCGCCTGGAACAGCTCGGGACGTTCCTGCTCGGAGCACGACACGATCGAGCCGTCGGCGAGCATGAGCTTGAAGCCGCGCGCGAGTGTCGAAAGGCTGCCGAGCTCCGCGCCCGTTCCGTGCGTGCCAGTGGCCAGTGCGCCGGCGAGCGACTGCGGGTTCACATCACCTTGGTTCGCGATCGAGTAGCCCTGCTGCCACAACGCACGCGTGAGCTTTGCGATGCTCATCCCGCCAGCGACCCAAGCAGTGCGACCGCTCGCGTCGATCTCCACCGTCTCTGGCAGGCCGCGCAGATCGATCAACGTGCCGTCGGTCTCGCACAGCGGCGAGAACGAATGCCCCGCACCAACGACCCTCAGCTTCTTCGCGCGCGTGACGCAAGCGGCCACCTGCGCTTCATCCGTTGGCCTCACAAACTCCGCTGGCTCGACCCGCACGCTCCCTGACCAGTTCGTCCACTGCACCATGCTTGCCCTTCGCTAAGCCAATCGTTGCCGGAGTATAAACGGTCGCGCATGCGCGTGCTCCGATGTTCCACCGCGCAAAAAGGCTGGACGCTGTAAGCGGCGGGCCACAGGCACTAGGGCATGTCACAGACTGCCAGCGAAAATCGACGCGTCGTGCTCGCTTCACGTCCTCGGGGGCGGCCGACGCCGCAGGATTTCCGCTTGGAGGTCGCGCCGCTGCCTGTGCTTCGACAGGGACAGGTGCTGCTGCGCACGCTGTACCTTTCGCTCGATCCGTACATGCGCGAGCTGATGAACGAGGTCCCGCCTGCGTACGCCGACGCGCCTGTGGGCGTGGGTGAAGTGATGGTGGGAGGTACAGTCAATCGCGTCGTCGCTTCGGAGCATGCGTCGTTCCGAGTCGGTGACCTCGTGCTCGGCAATGCGGGATGGCAGGACTACGCGGTCTCGGACGGTGCGGACCTCACTCCGCTCGGCGAGCTGACGCAACCGTCGCAGGCGCTCGGTGTGCTCGGCATGCCGGCGTTTACAGCGTATGTCGGCCTGCTCGACATCGGCGAGCCCAAGCCTGGCGAGACCGTCGTGGTCGCCGCGGCCACGGGTGCGGTGGGCTCGATCGTCGGGCAGATCGCGAAGCTGAAGGGCGCGCACGTGGTGGGGATCGCGGGCGGCGCCGACAAGTGCCGGTTCGCCGTGGAGCAGCTCGGCTTCGACACCTGCCTCGACCGCCGCGATCCCGCGCTCGCACTGCAGCTGCGGGCTGCAGCGCCGCGGGGTATCGACATCTACTTCGAGAACGTCGGGGGCGCGGTGTTCGATGCCGTGCTGCCGCTCCTGAACGTCGGTGCGCGCGTGCCAGTGATCGGGAACATCGCGCATTACAACGATGCGGGCACGGCTGAGGGAGTCGACCGTTTGCCGCGCGTGATCTCCGCGGTCTTACAGAAGCGCCTGCGCCTCCAAGGCCTCGTGATCTTGGATCACTACGGGCCACGCTTCGACGCGTTTCGCAGCGAGATGAGCGGGTGGCTCGCAGCGGGCGTGGTGAAAGCGCACGAAGACACCGTGGAAGGGCTCGAAAGCGCCCCGGCGGCGCTGATCGGTCTGCTGGAAGGCAAGAACTTCGGCAAGGTGGTCGTGCGCGTCGCGCCCTAGATTGCGCACGCTGCGCTATCGCGGCCGAGTAATGAATGTGGTAGTCGAATATTCATTCAGGAGGGTTCCGCGATGACAGATGCCGCGCAGTCTCACGCCGTGCCGTATGCGCAGGGTCGAGTGTTCTTCGATGCTGACAGTCATATTATGGAGACGCTCGACTGGTTGCACAGTCACGCGACACCCTCGGAAGCCGCGCTGATCGCGCCGCTCAGCCCCAAGAATGCGGGCCCCGGTGTAGAAAAGGCCATCGCCAAGGCCGAAGCGCGTCGCAACAGTCCCGAGGCGACAGCGGAGCTCCTGCAGCAGCCGCTGATCTCCGGACCGAAAGGGTGGTTTGCGTACGGCGCGAGCACGCCCGAGGAGCGTAGCCAAGCGCTCGACATGCTCGGCTTCGAGAAGCAGCTCGTGTTTCCGACCTTCTCGCTCGGACAGTTCATCCGTTCGGAAGACCAGGACGTTTTGTATGCAGGCACGCATGCGCTGAACCGCGGCATGGCTCGCTTTTGTGCATCGGATCCGCGGCTTTTGGCCGTCGGGTTTCTGCCGCTGCAGAACGTCACTCGCAGCATGAAGGCGCTCGAGGAAGCGCTGGAAGAGGGCGTCGATGCCTTTTGGGTCAGCGCGAATCCGCCCGATGGCCGCTCGCCTGCGCATCTCGATCACGAGCCGGTCTGGGCGAAGCTCGCCGAGCATCGCGTGCCGGTGATCTTGCACATCGGCGCGGGAACGCTGACCAACAGCGCGCTGCACAACAACGGCCGGCCTGCGATCCAAGATTGGCTGGGTGGTGGTGAAAACCTGCGTGCGAAAGACTGGCCGGCTTCCGCGCACGCCGCGCAGAACTTCCTGACTGCGCTCCTTTTGGATGGCGTCTTCGAGCGTCATCCCGAGCTGCGCTGCGGCGTGATCGAGCTCGGCGGCAGCTGGCTGCCTGGCTTCATGCGCCTCGTCGATCAAGCGGCGCATCAGTTCAGAAAGAGCGAGCCGAGCTTGCAGGAGCTCACGCTGAAGCCCTCGGACTACTTGAAGCGCCAGGTGCGCGTCAGCCTCTTTCCGTTCGAAGATGCAGGCTGGCTGATCAAAGAGTGCGGCGAAGAGATGCTGATGTTCGCCTCGGACTACCCGCATCCCGAAGGTGGTCGCGATCCGATCGGCCGCTTCGAGTCCACGCTCGACGCGCACCAGATCGCGGAGCAGGCGCGCGAACGCTTCTACTGCCGCAACTTCGCCGACCTGATGCGCTTGTAGCAAAGTGGGGGCGCCGCCGCGCCCCCGCGTTGTTCAGCGCTTGATGCGCATACGACCGAGGAAATCGCGCTTGCCCAGCGGAACGCCTTTCGAGCGCAAGAGGCCGTACGCGATCGAGCCGTGGAAGTAGAAGTTGGGCAGTGAAAACGTCAGCAGGAAGTCTCCGCCGGTGAACGGGAGCTTCACGTCGCCGGTCTGAAAGAACATGTCGCGATCAGCGAGCGCGTTCACCTCGTCGGCGCTCACCTTGCCGAGCGCGTCGAGCGCTTCGCTGACGGCCGCTTGCAGCTCAGCGTAGTCGTGCGAGCCTTTCGTGGTGTTCGGCGTGAACATGCCGCTTCTGACCCCATCGAGCGCGCCGAGCGAGTGCGTGATCGTCGCGAGCACCTGATAGCGAAACGGCAGCATGTCGGGGAACAGCCTGAGCTCCACGAGCTCTTCGACGTTCTGCCCGTGCTCGCTACAGTGCGCCGCTCCGCGCTTCAAGATCCGATCGAGCGCGCCGAGTGTCTGCGTGTACGTCAGGACCGTCGCGTCGTAGAGAGAAATGGTCATGTGTGTGTCGCTCCCGTGCGTGATTGCACGCGCAAGCTAACTTCGGTGCGGTCTTCAGTCGATGAAGATCTTGTCGTCCGAGCACAGCCGCCGCTCACCGTGCAGCCTGTCGCATTCGATGAGCTCGTCTTCGAAGCCTTCCACCGGCTCCGAGACGCGCGGCAAGCTGCAGCGACGTGCGCTGAGCCCAGGCTCAGTACGATAGCTCGTGTAGCGAGTCATCACGCCATCCGCGCCTCGAACCCACATCACGTGGAAGGTCGAGTCTACGGTTGGAATGTCCACCCGCACGTGAAACGGAAGCCCACCGGCAAGCTTTTCACGCACGCACCTCGTGACTGCGTCGACGCGCGTGTTGACGACGATGTTCACTCGACGGCAGCCGCCGTACTCGCGTGTCATCGTTTGAATGCCGCAGTCCGGTGTGCCTTGGAGATCGATTTGGCCGACGCCGCATTCGCTCGGATCTACCTCCAGGCGCCGCTCTGCGACAGGTTCATCGAAGCACGCCACGTAGCTCAGCTGTTTCAGCGCGGGGTCACCTCCCAGCAGACCTGTCAGCATGAGCTCGAGCGTGCCGCGGACGCGCCCAGCTGCACGCGTCAGCTGGAGCGTGCCTTTCGCCTGGTAGTCGAACTGCGGTGTAGCAAGCGGCTCCGCGAGCAGCGATCGCAACGCTGGCGAGTGCTCAGGGGCGCGCACATACATCAGTTCCTCTGGGCCGGTCCACCTGCCGGACGATCGTCCCGACGCGCCGATGTTCACTGGCAGCTGCTGCGGCTGCCCTTCTGGCAGCGCTGAGGCATCGATCTCGATCTTCAGCGCACGGTGCTGCGGCGGATAGTTGACGGACATGTACAGCCAGAGGCTGTTCGATTCGCTGTCCCAGGTAGCGTGCATGTCGATGGCCTCGACCGTGGTCAGCGTGCCATCGCTCGTCAGCTGCACATGATTCGTGAAGTCAGCTTTGGTCCGCTCGTCAGACACACAACTGCTCAGCGGGAATGCTTCGATGTGCAGGTCGCGCGGTTTCAGCCTGCCAAAACCAGGGAACACTCCCGCATCCTCGCAGGTCTGTGGCTCGTCATGGCAGCTGGAGGCTGCAGCCATGAGCGCGCTGAGCAAGAGGGTGCGACGCCAATGCATGGCGGCAGCTTAGAGCATGAGCGCCTGAGCGGCGACTTGCCTTTGCCGCCGCTGGCGGCAGGTCAGGATGGTTCTGAGGGCAGGGATAGCAGGGCGCGCAGCCCGCGCTCTGCGCGGTTTTCCAGCTGAATTTCACCGCCGTGCAGGGTTGCGATCTCGCGCACGAGGTTGAGGCCGAGGCCGGTGCTCTTTTGGCCCGTGTCAGGACGCGTGAGCGAGTAGAAGCGCTCGAACACGCGCTCACGGGCGAAATCGGGGATGCCCGGCCCCTCGTCCTCGATGCTGATCTGCGCGCGCCCCCGTTCGTGGCTGCAGCTGACCGCGAGTGTCGAGCCTTGTGGGCTCCACTCGATCGCGTTGCTGATCAAGTTGGAGAGCGCGAGGTGCAGGAGGAAGTTGTCGCCTTGCACACGCGTGTCTTCGTCCAGGCTGAGCTCCAGCGCCAGCTGCTTGTGCGCGATCTGCGGGCCTTGCGCCTCGAGCACGCTGCGCAGGATCGGCGTGAGCGCGACATCCGCGCTCGCGGGCAGGGCGCGCCGCAGCTCGAGCTCAGAGAGCTCCAGCATGCGATCCACGAGATCTTGAATGCGCTGCGCTTCGGTGCGCAGGTTGCGCATGAAGCGGTCGCGTTGTGCCGCTTCTAGCTGCGGGCTCTCCAAGATCTCGGCTGCGCCGCGGATCGCCGAGATCGGGCTCTTGATCTCGTGCGTCAGCGCACGCACGTACTGCTCCACGTATGCTTGACCTGCCAACGAAGCGCGCATGTTCTCGAACGCCAGGCCCATGTCGAGCAGCTCGGTCCTGGCGAGCCTCGGAAACGGCACGCGCTTGCCTTCACGCACTTCGTTCGCATAACGGGTGAGCCGCCCGACCTGTTGTGTCACCCACAGTGAGACCAAGAGCGACAGCGTGATCGCCGCGCCACCAGCGATCGCCGCGAGCGCGATCAAGCGCGGCTGCAAGCGCGCGATGCCCGAGCTGACGGCGGTGGTCGGCTTGACCACGCTGAGCGCACCGATGATCTCTCCGCGCACCCGAACAGGCGCTGCGATGTACAGTTGGCGCGGCAAGCTGGGATCGGCGGGATCGGAGCTAATGCGTGCGCCGTACTTACCCGTCAAGGTGCGGCTGACATCGATCCATTCCGAGAAGTCGGCGCCGATGTTCTTGCGGTCGCGCGAATCGAAGATCACGCGCCCATCGCGATCGGTGATGTACACGGCGAGATCTACGCGCTCCTTCATGAAGTTGTAGATCGGCGCCATCACCTCGCGCCGCTCGATGCGCTCGCTCAGCGTGTACAGCGTGTCCGCGTGCAGCTCGCCGCGCTCGACCGCTTGGCCTGTCAGCTCGGCGAGGATGTTCGCGGTATCGACGAGCGGCTCCTCGACCCCTTCGAGGTACACGAGCCGGACCTGCTGCGCGATCAGCATCACGGGGTACGTGAAGCACAGCGCCAAGATCACGGCGTACGCCAGGAACAACAGGACACCCAACTTCATGAGCGCGCTCGCATCGCGGTGTGTTGCACCCCTGCCGGTGTAGCACGCCGTCCCACGTTTTTCAGTGTGTGCGACGCCGTGCCGTCAAACGAGCGTCTCGCAAAGCTCGCGCGCTGGTCGCCGCGCTGTCACCGCGATCGGCCACAAGCAGCGTTGTTCAGCTTCGCTCTCTCCAACGTTCGAGGGGCACATGACCGGACACCTTACGCGTAGCAAGCTCGGGCGCAGGCAGTGGCTCGTGCAAGCCGGCAAGACCTCGGCTGCCGCCATGGGCATGAGCGTTCTGCCACTCAGCATTCAGCGTGCGCTCGCGGTTCCCGCGGCCCGCGTCACCGGCACGATCGAGGATGTCGCGCACGTAGTGATTCTCATGCAAGAGAATCGCTCGTTCGATCACTACTTCGGCACCATGTCGGGGGTGCGCGGCTTCGCGGATCGCACGGCGCCGAAGCTGCCGTCTGGCAAGGACGTGTGGTGGCAGAGCGATGGCAAGCGCGAGATCGTGCCGTTTCATCTGGACACGCAGACCACGCAGGCCATGCGTGTTCCAGGCACGCCGCACAGCTGGAGTGATGCGCAAAACGCTTGGGCACAAGGGCGCATCCAAGAGTGGCCGCGTTACAAGCGCTTTCAGTCGATGGGTTACTACGAAGCGGACGACATCCCGTTTCAGCGCGCGCTCGCCGATGCGTTCACTGTCTGCGATGCGCACCACTGCTCGATCCAATCCGGCACGCTCGCGAACCGCGTGGTGTTCATGACCGGCACGAACGTGCAGCCTGGGCTCACGCGGCCCGCCGTCGATCAGCGCGAGGCCGTGATCAACAACGCGAACAATCGCGGGCAAGAGCTCGGCCGCTACGCGTGGACTACGTACCCGGAGCGCCTCGAGCAAGCGGGTGTGTCATGGCGCATCTACCAAAACCCAGCGGACAACTGGGGTGGGCTCTTGGCGCCTTGGGAGTCGTTCGAAGCGTTCGCGGCGACGCAGCCTGGCGAGCCGTTGTACGAGCGCGCGATGCGGCACTTTTCTCTCGACGACCAGCGCCGCGATGTCCGGGATGGCACCTTGCCGCAAGTTTCGTGGATCATTCCAAGCCCGGTCTGGTCGGAGCATCCCTCGGCGTCGAGCCCGCTGCAGGGAGCGAGCTACACGCAGCAAGTGTTAAATTGTTTGGTGTCGAATCCTGACGTGTGGAGCCGCTGTGTCTTTATCATCACGTTCGATGAAAACGACGGCTTCTTCGATCACGTGCCGCCGCCAGCTGTGCCGTCGATCATCGGTCCCAACGGCGAGCTCGCAGGCAGCACCACATTGTCAGAGTCGATCGCAGGACACTATTACACCAATAGCATCGACGATGTCAGCGCGACGCGTCCCTACGGCATGGGTCCGCGTGTGCCGATGTACATCGTCTCGCCGTGGAGCCGCGGCGGCTGGGTGTGCTCCGAGACCTTCGATCACACCTCGACCATCCGCTTCCTGGAAGCGCGCTTCGGGGTGCACGAGCCGAACGTCAGTGCCTGGCATCGTGCTGTGTCCGGCGACCTGACGCGCTGCTTCGACTTCGCGCATCCGAACACCGATCAGTTCCCCGCGTTGCCCGACATGAGCTACGCGACTGGCGAAACGCTGGTGATCGAAGGTCTGCCTGAGGTTCGGTTGCCCGAGCATCCGCGGGTGCCCGAGCAAGATCCCGGCGTACGCTACTCGCGGCGGCTGCCGTACCAGCTGTCTGCTGCCATAGCGCTCGATGCGCAGACGCGCAGCCTAGAGCTGCAGCTAGAAAATAGCGGCGAAGCGGGCGCCGTGATCCATGTCTATGACAACTTGCACCTCGATCGCGTGCCGCGTCGCTACACTGTCGAAGCTGGCAAGAGCTTGGCAGATGGCTGGCCGCTGGAGGCGGATGGCGGCCACTACGACTTGCACATCCTCGGCCCGGGCGGCTTTCTCCGCCAGTTCGCAGGCAGCGTGCCTGCGGCGGGCGGGACCTACGCGTTGCCGGAGGCGAAGCTCGTGTGCTTGGGCGCTGAGGGCTGCATCGAAGTGCATGCATGGAACGACGGTGCACAGAGCTGCGTCATCAAAGCCTCACCCAATGCGTACCGCAGCGACCGGCCATTCGCGCTCGATCTGCACCCGGATCAAATCCCTCGCACCGTCCACTGGAACCTTCGAGACAGCGGCCACTGGTACGACTTCACCATCACATGCCCGACGCTTCCAGGCTGGCAGAGACGCTTCGCGGGCCGCCTGGAAACCGGCAAAGACAGCGTCACCGACCCCGCGCTCGGCGCGAGCGTGCGCTGATCCGCTAGAGGTCTTCGCGCAGAGAGTACCCGCTGCCGCGGTGGGTGATGATAGGATCGACTTCGGGTTTGATGGCGCGGAGCTTGGCGCGCAAGTTCTTGATGTGGGCGTCGACTGTGCGCTCGAGGCTTTGGTTCGGCTCGTCCCAGACGCGGTTCATGATCTGTTCGCGTGAGAAGACTTGGCCCGGCCGTGCTGCGAAGACCAGTAAGATTTCGTACTCGAACTTGGACAGGGTGAGCTGCGCGCCGCAGTAGCTGACTTGACGTTTGTCTTTGTCGATCTGGAGCGCGCTGTCCGATGCGGCGGATGGCGGCGGCTCGGGTTGCAGGGTGGTGCGGCGCAGCACCGCTTTGACACGCGCGGCGAGCTCGCGCGGGCTGAAAGGTTTGACGACGTAGTCGTCGGCGCCGATCTCCAAGCCCAACACGCGATCCAGCTCAGCATTGCGTGCGGTGAGCAGGATCACTGGGGTGCGGTGGTTGGCGCGGATGCGCTTGAGCAAGTCGAAGCCGCTCACGTCGGGCAGCCCGACATCGAGCACCACCAGATCGATCGCTGCCTGCTCGAGCAGCGGCAACGCTTCCATGCCGGTCCCGCACTGCACAGTGGCGAGCCCTTCGCTCTCGAGCGCGAACTGGATGTTGTCGCGAATGGCCGGCTCATCTTCGACGATCAACACCTTGGGCTTGTCCATGTGCGAGTCCTGTTGGGCGTGAGCATAGCCGATGTGCCAGCAGAAACAGCAGCAGAACGCTCCCGGCGCCAGCTGTTGTGAGCAGCGCGTGCTCGGCGAAGTGGCCGGGGTTTCTGACAAAAGCACGATTGAGCACGGGGATTCCGAGGCTGATGCCGAGGTACACGCACACCGCCACGCTCAGCCGTCGTGCCGCTCCTAGCTGCTGAGCGCCCCGCGCTTGCATGCGCTGCGCAGCGAGGGATGTGCCGAGGAGCGCTGCGCTGTACAGCGTCACGCCGAGCAGCCGGTGTACGCGCGCTTTGGTCCAGCCTGCGCCGTACAGATCCATCGAGAAGAGCTGCGCGGCGAGCGCGATGCGCAAGCCGTTCACCGAGACCGTCACGAGGTACGCCGCGCCGAAGCACAAGAAGCTGGTCGCGAGCAAGTGGGGAAGACGCGTTCGGCGCAGCTCAGCCTGCGCGGTCAGGTACAGCGCGAGCCAGCACGCGATCAGAAAGTTCACTCCGGCGCACGCGGACCCGACCACCATGTGCGCGCTGCGACTGATGTAGCCTGCGCCCGGCTCAGCCACGAGCTGCACGCCCGCAAGCTCCGCGACAAACGCGCTCGGTGCGAGCACCCACATCAGCTCATCGGCGCCCGCGCGGCTGTAGCTCGACTTCAGCCCATATGCAGCC
>Ga0190269_10000973_pt1 | contig 13987 bp, 9 predicted proteins | sample Popmic249IS_FD_133749 | JGI IMG/M metagenome (GOLD analysis project Ga0190269, IMG submission 133749) | Populus adjacent soil microbial communities from riparian zone of Blue River, Arizona, USA - 249 IS | ecosystem: Environmental > Terrestrial > Soil > Riparian zone | place: USA: Arizona...
CGCTCACGATCAGGGCCGCGATCACGCTCGCGGCTGGGCCGTGGGGCTGACACGCTTCGTTAAAAGCGCGACGGGCGTGCTGCCGCGTCTCCGCGACCACACGCCCGTGCGACCGGCTTGCGCCGGACGTCTCAGCTCGAGGCCTTCGGCCGATCCATGTTGAGGAGCGCTTCCCGCGCTTCCTTCACACCGGCGTCGCGCGCCGCTAGCAGCAGCCCGCGCAGGTTCATGCCGACGAGCGTGTTCGCGATGAGCCGGCGCCGCTCCGCGTCACCGCTCGTGAGCTGCTTGTACAGCTCGGCGCGGATCCAGCGCGGGGACACGCCCGCAGGTCCATCCCAGCCGGCCGACAGCCGGTTGCAGACCTGCGTGTACGGATAGGTGAACGACACCTGGGTGAGCGGATTGCCGTCCTTCATCAGCTGCGCCACCTTCAGCCGCCGATACACCTGGCCCGACGTGAACATCGGCTCGAGCATCAGGTTGAAGTTGTCGTCTTCGTTGCTGTTGACCGCGCCGCGCAGCACCTCTTCGGCGTCGCGATCCTGCGGCAGCACCTCGAGCAGCTTCTTCGCGCTGGCATCGCCGCCGCCGAGAACGGCAGCGATCGCCGCGTAACGGCGCGCGTTGGGATCGTCGAGCAGCTTGAGAATGCCTTCTTCGGCCGCGGGGTTACCCGAGTAGCCCAGGGCCAATGCCGCTGCCAGCTTCACGCCGCCTGGCGTGTTGCCGGTGAACAAGCTCAGCAGCTTCGGCGCGAGCGAAGGGTTCGGCTTGCGCCACAGGCCGTTCACGTACGCGGTGCGGACGCGCTCCTCGGCCTTCGGATCGGCGACCTTGGTGAACAGCAGCTCCTGCAGCTGCGGGTCCGCGATCTGACCGAGGGTGGCGCCAGCTGCATTCGCGAGGCGGCCGTCGTCCTGCGGATCCTCGACGATCGTCATCAGCTCCTTGATCGCCTTGGGATCCGGCTTGCCGAAGAAGCCGAGCGCCTGGATGGCCTCGAAGCGATTGCGGTACGCCATCTCGCTGACGACGCTCGGACGCGAGAAGTCGATCTTCTTGTCCTTCTTCAGCATCGCCACGAGCTTCGGGTACGCCTTGTCGTAGGGCAGCTGGGCGAGCGCCTTGGCGGCAGCGCCCACGTCGTCACCTTTCAGCTCCTTCTCGATCGCCGGACCGGCCGCCACGGCGTGGCTCGTGCCGAGCGCGCGCATGATGGCCGCCTTGCGGTGCGGGAAATCCTTGAGCAGCGGCAGGAGGCCTTCGCCGGCGGCGGGATTACCGAGCTGACGCAGCGCGTCGAGCGCGTCGTTGGCGTCGTCGTCGTTGTCGCCCTTCGCCGCTGCGAGCAGCGGCGGCACCGCGCGCGCATCGCCGAGCTCGGCCAGGCCCTGCGCAGACTCCTCACGCACGTCCTTGTCGGGATCTTCGACCAGCGCCGCGAACGCGTCCGCGGAGCGCGGGTCGTAGGTCTTGCGCAGCAGGCGCACGAGATCGCGCTTCGTCGTGGGATCCTTGGCCTGTCCGAGCAGGGTCACGAGCTGCGGCGCGGCGGTGGACTTGGCGAGCGCGTCCAACACGCTCTGGCGCATGTCCGCGCGCTGGGTCATGAGCGCAAACAGCTCGGGCGCCGCGCTCGGATCACCCGCGCGACCGATGCCGCCCACGGCGGCGCGGATCACTTCCGGGTCCTCACCCTGACGCTTGATCATGCGCACGAGCGCGGGCACGACCGAAGGAGATGCCGCCTCGGCCAGCGCCATCGCGACGAGCGCGCGCACGGGCTTTTCGTTGCTGCCCGTGAGCTCCGGCGAGCTGAGGCGCTGCGTGCCGAGCGCCTCGGTGATGACCTTCGGATCGAAGTCGTCCTGCTTCTGCCAGATGCCCTTCACGAACTCCTGCAGGATCGCGTCGGCGGCGCCCTGTTCTTTGAGCACGGCCAGCGCCCACACGACCGGCGAGCGGTCCTTGGCGTCCGTCGACGGCAGCGCGGCGAGCAGCGCCGGCTTAGCCGAATCGGCGGCAGGCGATCCGATGGCAGCGAGCGCCGACGCGGCCTGACCGCGCACCACGCCCGGCTTTTCCAGCTCCTTCGTGAGCAGCGGAACCGCCTGCTTGTCCTTGAAGTGTCCGAGGTTCCGGATGGCCCGGACCTTGACGTCGTCGTACGTGGACGTGGCCAGGACGTCGCGCAGCTTGGCGAGCATGGGCTCACCCTCGAGCTGCCCGGCCTCTTTGAGGCCGTCCATGCGCGCTTCGTATCTCTTGTTGCTCTGGATGTAGATGTAGGTGAGCGCGGCCGCACCGACGAGCATCAGTATGAAGACCACGCGCCCGAACGGGGTCGTGTGGCTGCCGATCTTGCGCAGGGCCTCGTCATCGCTCATGCCCGCCGCGATGCGGTCCAAGTCCTCAGGATAGGAGGAGGCGATCAGCGACGAGGACGCCGGCTCTGGGTTGAAAGGGGAGAATTTGTCGCGCGTCTGCATCGATCGACCTCCACGGTTGCCGGTGACGATACTCACAGTGCCAGTGTGCGAGCAACGTACAACCGCAGCCGGCGTCTAGTTTCCGCGGGAGCGAATTAGTTCCCGAATGTGCCGGAAATTGAACGCAGAGGTGGCGTGCTCGCCGCCGCGAACGCGCGTGCGTAGGCAGCACCGCAGCTGCTGGCGGCCGAGCGGCTGCCTTGCACACAGCCGCCTACAGCGGCGCCCCAAACGTGCGGCACGCGCATGGAATTGGAAGGCCTGTTCCCAAGTTGAGCGTTTCGCCGTATCATGGATGCAAGTACGCGTAATCGTTGTCGACCCGAGTGGGACCGCGCTACCTTGAAGGGGATGCGCTGAGCGAGAGGGTGCTGATGACCAAATCGGAGCTCATCGAAGCTGTCGCTGAACGCACGAAAATCACAAAGAGTCGTGCAGAGCTGGTCGTGAACTGCGTGTTCGACGCCATGACTTCCGCGCTGGAGCGCGGAGAGGGCATCGAAATTCGTGGCTACGGCTCTTTCACCGTGCGCAGCTACAAGCCTTACGACGGGCGAAATCCGCGTACGGGCAATCAAGTCTCGGTACCGTCCAAGCGGCTGCCGTTCTTCAAGGTGGGTAAAGAGCTCAAAACCTTGGTGAACCAGGGCAGTGGCAAGCTTGCCGCATCGAACGGCGTCGAAGATCACGACGATGACGATGACGACGACGATGACGAGCTGCTCGGCGCGGAAGAGCAACACGACAGCACGCCCTGAGGCGCGCGCGCGAGCAGGGCGTGCGCGTACGGCGCTGCACACGCAGCGCCGTGTTCCGGATGTCTGCTCAGATCGCGCTCAGGCGAACCACCGCGTCGGTCAGATCGCTCTGACCTTGCAGCTCTGTGCGCAAGACGTCGGCCGGACAGCGGCCATCGCGCAGCAGCGCCGCGAGGCCCTCGAGGTACACGGCTTCGGTCTCGCCCCGCTCGTTCCTCAGGTTGTGCTGCGCCAGGCCGAGCTGCGAGATCTCCAGTACTTCGCTCGCCCACGCGCTCACCGGACGCCCCAACAGATCGGCGCGTAGACCGTCCGTCGTGAGCTGAGGGCGCAGCGCCTGCATCAGCTCCGGCGTGAGCGGCGCGATCAACTGCTCGGCGCGCGCCAGCGCCGCCTCCGAGTAGAGAATGCCCTTCCAGAGCGCCGGCAGCGCACAGGTCAGCGCGCGCGACTGCGCGTCCGCGCCGCGCATCTCCAACGTATTCTTCAGCCGCGCCTCGGGAAACAGCGTATTGAGATGCGTGCGCCAGTCGGTCAGGGTGGCGCGCTCGCCGCGACAGCCATCGCGCATGAATTCGCGAAAGGTCTGGCCGGTATTGGGAATCACCTGGCCGCCGCGCTTGATCAAGAACATCGGCGCGTCGAGCGCCCATTCCACGTAGCGCCGGAACGACATGTCTGCGTCCCATGCGAAGGGCAAGAGCCCAGAACGTGCGCGATCCATGTTCAGCCACACATCTGCTCGCTCGGATAGGCGTGGGCCCAAGCGTCCCTCATAGATGGGGCTATTCGCGAACATCGCCGTGACGATCGGCTGCAGTGCGAGGCTGATGCGCAGCTTGCGAATGGCGTCACTTTCCGAGCTGTAGTCCAGGTTCGCCTGCACGGTGCAGGTGCGGCGCATCATGTCGAGCGCGCGCGAGCCCTGCGTTGGCAGGTATTCCTCCATGATCCCGTAGCGTAGCTTCGGCACGCGCGGCAGATCCGCGTGCGCGGCCAGCGGATGAAAACCCAGGCTCAGCCACGCGATCGTCGTCGGTTCGAAGACCGCGTGCAGCTCATCGAAATGCTGCTGGAATTCGCGGTGCGTCTCGTGGATCGAGGCGTGCGGCGCTGCCGAGAGCTCCAGCTGACCGGCGGGCTCCAGCGTGATCGATGACTTGTCGCGCAGCAACGCGATGACCTCGCCTTGCGCGTGCTCGCGCTCGGGCTTCCAACCGAACCGTTCCGCCAGCTTGCGCAAGACCACTTGCACGCTGACTTCGCCTGCGAACGGCAGCGGGGCGCGTTCTCGCACCAACCAACCGAACTTTTCGGCCTCTGTTCCGACGCGGAAGTCGCTCGTGCCCTTGCAGGCGCTGTGGAACGGCTCGAGCAGATCGTCCAGGCTCGAAACGGACACGTCTCGTTCGTTGATTGTCGCCAAAGTTACACCTTCGCGGTTTGACCGGGGGATCTGTGTAGCACGGGACGTCGAGTGGCCAGTCTCCAGCGCGACCACGCTGCGATGCACAGATCGTGACAAAACACGCACCTCACCCCAGCTCGCGTCCGAGGTCAGCTCGTTGACAGTTCGAGCACGGGATGCTTATAGTCCGCCGTGTTTCTAGCTAAGTTCCCGTCTTGACAGGGAAATGTCCGCATGTGCAGAACGCGTTCAGCGCCGTGCGGGGAGGATTTCATGCGAAGACAGCTGCGTTCGGCGGTGCTGTTGGGCTTGTGTCTGCTCTCCTGCGCTTTGGCGGCCTGCCACCCCGATGACAACGATCCGAAGGGTCAGGCAGGCGACCTCAACGACCCGGTGCGGCGCGAATATGCGCTCGGCAGGCTACAGGCGATCTTCAACACGCGGCTGTCAGCAGCGAAGGGAGATCGCACTCAGGGGCCCGTCAAAGAGTTCATCGACGTGACCGTCGAGCCACTCACCAAGGCGTACCTCGACCATCCCGAAGACAGCCAGAACGGCCTGCGCATGCTCAGCCTGATGAGCGAGATGCGCGATGCGCGCGCGCTACCGGCGCTGATCAAGGCGCTCGAGTGGAAGGCCGAGATCAGCGAGGACCATGCGGTCACCGCCGCGCTGACGTTGAGCGAGATCGACATCCCGGCGGATCAACGCGGCCCCGTAGTCGAAGGCCTCAGCAAGGCGCTGCTGCGCGTCGATGGAGCGCGCGGTGCGGACAACCGCATGCGCAAGGCATTCATCGAGGTGCTCGGCAAGCTCAAGGACAAGCGCGCGACCGAGGCGCTGACCAAGGTCGCGCTCAAGCGCGAAGCCTCGCAGAGCTTCCTGTTCAATATCCTCGCGGCGCAGCAGCTCGTGGGCCTCGCTGACCCCACGGCCATCCCGACATTCATCAAGGGCATGTACTTCTTCGACGCGAATAACCCCGCGATGCGCATGAACGACGTGGCGACCAGCGGCCTGGTCGCCATCGGCCGGCCCGCGCTCGCGCCGCTGCTCAAGGTGCTGCGCGGCGAGGACGAAGAAGCCAACGCCATGGTCAAGCTGTACATCGAGTCGATCAAGCAGAAAGACGCGGAGACGGCGCGCAAGCTCGACGCGCGCACGATCATCTCGAACGAGGCTGCGTTCACGCTCGGCAAGCTCGGCTATCGAGACGCGCTCGACGCGCTGATCGAAGAGACCAAGGCCCCCGACAAGACGCGCGCGATGGGCGCAGCGCTCGCGCTCGTGAGCGTGGTGCGCCAGCCCGAAGACACGGCGAAGATCACGGAGGCGCTGCTGCGCGTCTACAAGGCTGCGGACATGGCACAGCGCCCGCAGCTGCTGGTCGCCATGCGCCACCTGTACGCGCCGGAGCTGCTGCCGTTCTTGATCAACGTGGCGAAGACCAAAGGCACGGAGTACGGCGCGGACGCCGCGCGCTTGTACGCCTTCCAGAGCTACGCGCTGCTCGCGAATAAAAACGAGATGGCCGCGCTGAAGGCGATCTTCGACAAGGACGCGCTGTTCAAGGAACAGCTGGCCGATCACGTGCCGCTGTTTGCGGCCGCGAACGCCTGCGACGAGGCGGTCGAGTGCTGGACCGGCAAGCTCAAGGACAACGACAAGGTGGTGCTGCGCAAGGCGTCCAGCATGCTGGCGCGCTTCGGGCGCGGCAACGACAAGGCAGTGCACGCGCTCGTGCAGCTGTTCTCGCACCGCGATCTCGAGGTCCGCAACGAAGCGCTGAGCGCCGTCGACGCCATGGCCGTCAAGGGCAGCAAAGAGGCCGTGGACAAGATCGACGAGCTCGAGACGGCCGAGGGCGGGCGCTCGATCTGGAACAACTTCAAGCGCGAGGCGCTGCCGACCCGGTCGCGCCTGCAGCTCCGCTCTGCCAGCTGAAACGCCGCGGCGGACCCAGGTGACTGGGTCCCCGCGTTTGCGGTAAATTCCAGCACGTGGAACACGGTGTTCGCGCCAGTGCGGGTCTGCTGTTGGTGGTCTGTGCGCTCAGCATCCTGTTCTACGGGGTGGTGAAGATGCGCCAGCGAGATTACCTCGGGTGCATCGTGCTCACCTTCACGGGCATCTCTCTGGTGCGCGCCGGTGTCGAGGTGCTGCGATCATCGGCGGGCGAGTGATGCGCGGCACCCGAATCGTTTCCGGGCTATGCGTGGGTGCGGGTGGGCTGTGGCTCGCCCTCGCGTGTGGCAACGGCGAGCTGATCGGCAAGCCGGCACGCGAGCTGGCCGCTCACGACGCCCACGATGTCGTCAGCAAGGTCAACGGCAGCGCGATCACCGCTGCGGAGGTGGACAACCTGGCGCGTGTCGGTCAGCTCAGCACGCGTGCGGCGCTGCAGCGTCTGCAGGCGGAGCGTCTGCTGGCGCAAGAGGCCGAGGAGCGCGGCTACGCAGGGCTGCCGTGGACGCAGCGCGCGGCGCGTCAGGCGCTCGTGCAGGAGCTCCTGATCCGCGACGTGGAGCCCGAGCAGCCCGACGCGGCGGCGCTCGAGCGCGCGTACGGCGCGCAGCAGGCGCGCTTCGAGCAGCCGGAGCAGCGCCGCGCCACGCACGTGCTCGCGGAGCTGCGCGCGGACGCCAGCCTGCAAGACGCCCAGGCCGCGCGCGCGTTCATCGAAAAGGCCATCGCGCTGCTGAAGAGCACCTCGGATCGCGCGGCGGTCCTGGCTGCGCTGCGCGGCGAGAGCACGCAGGAGATGCGCGTGCTCGTGCAGGAGCTTCCGCTCGCGCGCGCCGACGGCTCGTTCGTCCCGGAGTTCTCGCGTGCGCTGTTCGCGCTGCCCGAGCCGGGCGTGGTGCCGGAAGCCGTGCGCACGCAGTTCGGCTACCACGCGATCGTCGTGACCGAGATCGTGCGCGCCAGCAGCACTCCGAAGCCGGAAGCGCTCGACGTGCTGCGCGCAGAGCTCGGGAAGAACTTGCACGAGCAGCGCGTCACGGCGCTGCTCACGGAGCTGCGCAAGCAGACCAAGGTCGCCTACGGGCAGAAGCTCGAGAGCCTGCTCGGCAGCCTGGAGCTCCACGCGCAGTAGCTGGGGATCGATCGATGCTCGCGCCGCGCACCGAAGCCACCCGAGATCAAGCGGAGAACGCGTTCACGGAGATCTTGCGGCGCATGTTCCACAGCGTGCCTGCGCTGCTATCGGCAGTGTTCGTGGACGTGGAAGGCGAGTGCATCGACTACGTCGCTGCCATCGATCCGTACGAGGCGAAGGTCTGCGCGGCGCACATGCACATGCTGCTCGAGGTGCTGAGGCGCGCGCGGCTCATGCCGCCGTCCGCGGGCGACACGTACGCGCTCGAGCTCGTCACCACGGAGCGCGAGGTCTGGGTGCGGCGCGTCGGCGAGGATTACGTGCTCGTGGTGTTGCTGGCGCACGGCTTCGATCGCTCGGAGCTGCGGGATGCGATCGCGCTTGCGAGCCGCGAGTTTCGGACCGAGGTGGGGATCGCGACGCCGAGCTGGGAAGGGCGCGAGCGTTTGTCGGTGCGGCTGCGCACCTCGCCAGGCTGGTCGTACGCGCCGGAGGGTTTTTCCCTGGACGGTGAGCGGCACACCATTTCTGCGGTGCTGGGTCGCTGGACCGAGCAGCCACAGCACGAAGCGCAGCCGCTCGTTTGTTTCCGCGTCCGTACCCAAGAGGGGCAGGAGCTCACGCTGGCCCACGACGAGCTGATGGAGGCCTGGCGGGTGCGGCGGGATTGAGGCGCAGTCCGGGTGCGGAATGGTGCTCGGCGTTGCTACGGGTTGCCGCGTTCGCTAGCATCGCCGCACTGTGAGCCGTACTTGTCCAAGTTGTGGTGCCACGTACCCAGAAGCCTTCTTTTGCGGAGTCGATGGCGTGATCACCATTCAAGATCAGGATCCAGCGGATTTCGACCCACGGCTCGGCAAGCGGCTCGGTGGCTACATCGTCGCGGCGCGCGTCGCTGACGGCGCCATGGGGCGCGTCTACGAGGGCCGGCACCCGGACACCAAGGCGCGCGTCGCGATCAAGGTGCTGCACGATGAAGTGGCGCGCGATCGCGTGGCAGTGGAGCGCTTCAAGCGCGAGTACGAGACGGCCAAGGAGCTCGACAACCCGTACATCGTGAAGGTGCTGGAGTTCGGCGACACGGCCGATCGCTCGCACTTCATGACCATGGAGTACCTCGAGGGCGAAGAGCTCTCGAAGGCCATCGCGCACAAGAAGCCCCTGCCGTTTGCGCGCATCGTGCGCCTCGTGTCTCAGGTCGCGCTCGGCCTCGAGCACGCGCACTCGTACGGCTTCATCCACCGCGATCTGAAGCCCGACAACATCTTCCTGTGCAGCACGCCCGAGGGCGCGCAGGTACGCCTGCTCGATTTCGGCTCGGTCAAGCTGCAGGTCGAGACGGGCGCCAAGCTTACCGCGCTCGGCACGACCCTCGGCTCGCCGTACTACATGTCGCCGGAGCAGGCCACCGGCGCGGCCGACGTGGATCAGCGCTCGGACGTGTTCGCGCTCGGCGCGATCGTGTACGAGATGCTGACCGGGAAGACCGCGTTCGATGCGCCGACGGTCGCGATGATCTTGATGAAGATCCTGAATCAGTCGCCGCCGCCGCCGAGCACGATCAATCCGGCGTCGACGCACGCGATCGACTCCGTCGTGGAGCACGCGCTGCGCAAGGACAAGGAAGAGCGCTACGCCACCGCGCGCGAGCTCGCAGACGGGTTGATCGCAGCCTTCGGCGTCAGCGGCAGCTGCGACGCCTGGGCGCAGAAGCCCGAGGCCGAGGTCGCCGCAGCGCTCGCGGGTGCCAAGGCGCCGGAGCAGGCGCGTGCACGCGTCGCGGCCGCAGCGGCCACGCCCCCCGCGCCAAGTGAGGCCGCCGCCCCCACGCACGTGCAGGCAGTCAGTACCAATGCGCGGCGCGAAGCCTCTGTGTCGGCACCGGCGCCCACATCAGCACGCGCGGCCGCGCGCGAGAGCGATGTCTCGCTGCAGGTGCCGATGCAGTCCAACAAGACCAAGCTCGTGCTGGTCGTGGCAGTTGCCGTCGTGCTGCTCGCGCTGATCTTGCTGATCTCGCGCTGATCAGCGCACGGTCGGCAGCGCCGCCGGAACGAAGCCGCTGCCGCTCAGCTCGAGGACATCGACGGGGTGCACGGCTTCGCGCTCCGCGTCGAAGCCGTCTGCGGGCGCCACCAGGCCGCGCGGGTGTGCCGCTCGCAGCTGCGCGAGCAAGCTCTCGCGCGTGACCGCACCCGCCTCGACGCTGCCGCGCACCAGGCGGTACGCGTCGTGCGCGTAGGCCGCGAACGCATCGGGCGCGCTGCCGAACGTCTCCTGGAACTGGGCGACGAACTCCTGTGCCGGGCCTTCCACCGCCTGCGCGTAGAATGGAACCGCGAAGCGCGCGCCTTGCAAATAGCGTCCGGCGAGGCGCGGCAGGTTGGGGTGGAAGCCCACGCTCGGTGCGAGCAAGCCGATGGCGCGACCATTGTTCGGCGCGCGGTCATCGGCTGCCGTGCTCCACAGCCCGGCGGCGGCCAGCGCCGGCGCCACCAGCGCGACCTGCTCGGCCGAGTCGGGCACGAACAGCACGTCGAATGGGGTCTTCGAGAGCGCGTCTGCCTCGGCCCCAAACGAGGTGGCGCCGGGCGTGTACGCGAGCGCCTTGGCCTGCGTCAGGCCCTGGCGCGCGGCCTCGCGCGTGAAGGCTTGCAGCATGGCCTGACCGTATGCGTTGTTCGGGTACAACACGGCGAAGCTGCGTGCGCCGCGGCTGCGAGCGGCGACGGCCAGCGCGCGCGCCTCGGCGTCCGGCGTGGGGAAGTAGCGGAACACGTATTCGCCCGCGCTGGGCACCGCGCCCGCGGGCGTGAGCGCGATCAGCGGAACCGAGAGCTCCTGCGCGCGGCGTCCGGCGGCCGCGGCGATCTGCGCGTCCATCGGACCGATGATCGCGATGACGCGGTGCACGTTCGCCAGCTCGTCCACCGCTTGCACCGCGCGCGCGACATCGCCCGCGTCGTCGCGGAAGACGACGCTCGGTGCGTCCGGCGCGCTCGGTCCCTTCGGCGGCAGCCCGGCCGCCTGCATCAGCCCGCGCAGCGCGAGCTCGCCCACGCGGCGCGCGCGACCGCTGAGCGACAGGATCGCGCCCACGGCGTTCGGATTCGCGGCGCCGGCATTCTGGGAGCGCAGCGCGATGGCCGTGAGCTCGTCGTCCAGCGGGATCTGTCGCTCGCGCAGCAGCTCGATCAGCTCGCCCACGCGCTCGGTGTCGCGCGCGGCGTCCGCGTCGCGCACGGCGCGCACGGCCGTCTGCCGGAACGCGGGGCTCTTCGGATCGAGCTCGTCGAGCAAGCGGCGGATGTCCGCGGGGCTCGCCTTCTGATCGATCAGCTCGGTGAGGCGCGTCCGGGCGGCGCGCCGATCGCCCTCTGCCAGGCTCGGCTCTTGTAGCTTCGTGGACAGCACGCGCACGGCGTCGGCGTAGCGCGCGAGCGCGACGTACGCGTCCGCCAGGGTGTCGAGCAACAACGTGGTCTGCTCCGGCTCGATGGTGCGTCCGAGCATGGGCTCGAGGATCTCGACGGCCTCCGTGTGCTTGCCGAGCCGCTCGTCGGCGACACCCGCATAGAAGCGCCCTTGCTCCGCGACCGCGGGCTCGGGGTGCTCCGACACCGAGCTGAACAGCGCCAGCGCTTCGCCATCCTTCTGCTGCGCGAGCAGCAAGCGGCCGAGCTCGAGCTGCGCGACCGGCACGAGGCGATCCTCGGGATGCTCGTGGAGGAACGCGCGCAGCTGCTTCTGCGCCTGCGTGGTGCGCCCCTTCGCTACGGACTTCTGCGCCTCGCGCAGCTCCGCTTCCGCCTTCGGATCGTCACTCGTGAGCTGCGGCAGGCGGCCGATGTCCGGTCCGCGCGGTGTGCTCGCACAGGCGACGTGCAGCGACGCGGCGAGGCACGCGGCGAGATACGTGAACACGGGCAAGCGAAGCGCTAATTTGAGTGAAAGTACCGGCATGGGCAGGCTCGACAGGCGGCTGAGCCTACACCGAGTCCGGCTCGAGTCGACCACCCGTCGAAAGAAAGCACGCGCAGCTGCGGCTTGCTAAGGTGAAGGCATGCGCAAAGTCGTCGTGTTGCGTGCCGAGCTGTTGAGCCCGAACGTCAAGGGCTTGACCATGGCGTGTGCGGATGGTGCCCCGCTCGGCTTCGTTCCCGGGCAATGGATCAACCTGCAGCTGGACTGCCGCGGCACGCTCGACAAGCGGCCGTATTCGATCGCGTCCGCGCCCAAGCCCGAGCAGCCCGAGCAGTTCGAGATCGCGGTGACGCGCGTGGAGCAGGGCTCGGTCTCGCTCTCGCTGCATGCGCTGAACAGCGGCGACGAACTGCAGCTCGACGGCCCGTACGGCTTCTTCACGCGCGAGGATCATCCGGACGACGACGCGCTCCTCGTCGGCACCGGTACGGGTGTGGGACCGCTGCGGGCGATGATCCAGGCCGAGCTCGCCTCCCGCAGCTCCGGGCCGCGGCTGACGTTGCTATTTGGCTGCCGCACGCAAGACGACCTGCTGTACCGCGCGGAGTTCGAGGCGCTGGCGCGAGAGCACGATCGCTTCCGCTTCGAGCCCACGCTCTCGCGCCCGGACGCCGCGTGGCGCGGGCGCAGCGGCTACGTGCAAGCGCAGCTGCCGGAGCTCGTGGAGAGCCACGGCCGGCCGCACGTCTACGTGTGCGGCCTGTCGGACATGGTGAACGACGTGCGCGCCACCTTGAAGCAAGCGCTCGGCTACGACCGCAAGCACATCCATACCGAGCGCTACGACTGACCGTTAGAAGCGCTTGATCGTGTACGTGACGCGGTCGCGCTGGCTGAGCTGTGTGAGCGGGAAGGGCTGCGAGCGCACGAGCGGCTCGATGCAGCTCTGCAGGTGCTCGGGCAGCACCGAGACCATCAGCACCTGCCCATCTTCGACCACCAGCACCACGCGCGCCTGAAACGCTTCCGGCTGCGCGTTGCGGATGCACGCCTGCAGCGGGTCGTGCACGGGCAAGAGCGCCTGGCGGATGATGTCGACCGTGATGTGGGCGGGCGCCTTGGGCGCTTCCGGTTTGGCCGGCTCGGCGGGCGCGGCGTCGGCTTGCGCGGCGGCCTGACCCTGCTCTCCGCTCTTTTGCTGCTCGTCCAGCACCGTCAGCACCTTTTGCGCTGCGGCGCGTGCGGCATCGGCGCTCAGCGGGTCGTCGGCGACGAGGCTCAGCACGGAGCGCGCGCCCGCGCCCTGCAGGCGCAGCAGCGCGTCCGGCGTGCGCTCGAGCGCGCGCGCCAGGTGCTCGTCGACGGGGTCGGCGTGATAGAGCAGCAGGAACTCGCTCAGCGCGCTCGCGACGCTGGCATCACCCAGCTCGCCGAGCGCCTGCACCACTTCGGGCAAGCCCTGCGTGGGCGTGTTGGGATCGCGCAGGTGGGCGACGAGCAGCGGCGCCGCCCGCGCTTCTTTCTGCGTGCTCGCGGCCTTGGCGAGCGCGCCCACCGGCGGCGCGCTCGTCGCAGCCAAAAACGAGCCATGCCGCTCGAGGGCGCGCAGCACGTGATCGTTGCCGACGCTGCGCTCGCGCAGCGCGTTGCAGGCTGCCTTGCGGATCCCGACGGTGGTCCGCTCGTCTTCACACAGCGCGAGCAGGTCCGCCGTGGCCGCGGGGTCTGCGAGCTTCGCGAGCAACTGCACGGCCAAAAGCCGCACCGGCACGAGGCGCGAGTCTGGATCCTGCGCCGCAGCTGCCAGCTGCGCGCGCAGATCGATCGGCGTGATCGGCACGACGCGCGCACCCCCGATCGCGTTCTGATCCGCGGGGAACTCCAGGTTGACGCTGGCCGGTCCGTTCTGCTCGCGCCACAGGGGCGAGCCGCTGCTGGCTGCAAGGTAGGTCAGCGCACCGCGCGCATCCGCGAGCGCGATGCCATCCGCCTGCGCGCGCGCGCCGACGAGATCGACCTCGTGCGTGTGGAGCCAGCGCACCGTGTAGTCCTTCGGGTCGAGCGCGAACACGAAGCGATAGAAGACCAGGTACAGATTGTCCGCGGACAGGCTCAACGTTCGCGCGGTGCTCAAGGTGCTCTGCCACGACAGCCGCACGCGACTCTGCGCGCTCTCCGGTGCCGGCAGCGGCGCGGCGTCGTAGGCGTTGCGCAGGAAGGGCGGGCGCCCGGGCAGATCATCCGGCGGCGGTGTGTAGTGCGGACCCGTGCCGAGGTTGCCCGCGAGCAGCTCGTGCGACAAGAG
>Ga0190269_10000974_pt1 | contig 13986 bp, 8 predicted proteins | sample Popmic249IS_FD_133749 | JGI IMG/M metagenome (GOLD analysis project Ga0190269, IMG submission 133749) | Populus adjacent soil microbial communities from riparian zone of Blue River, Arizona, USA - 249 IS | ecosystem: Environmental > Terrestrial > Soil > Riparian zone | place: USA: Arizona...
TCGGGATCGTCTTCCAGGACCCCGACGACCAGCTGTTCATGCCCACCGTGGCCGAGGACGTCGCGTTCGGGCCGGCGAATCTGGGTCTGCGGGGCGCCGCACTCCAGGAGCGGGTCACCGAGGCGCTGACCGCCGTCGGCATGGCCGACGTCCGCGACCGCGCGCCCCATCACCTGAGCTTCGGACAGCGCCGCCGGGTCGCGGTCGCCACCGTGCTCGCGATGCGCCCGGAGATCCTCGTGCTCGACGAGCCGTCGAGCAACCTCGACCCGGCGAGCCGCCGCGAGCTCGCCGACATCCTGCTGCGCCTCGACGTGACGCTGCTGATGGTCACCCACGACCTGCCGTACGCGCTGGAGCTGTGCCCCCGCTCGGTGCTGCTCGACGGCGGGGTCGTCGTCGCCGACGCGCCCACCCCGGAGCTGCTGCTCGACGCCGAGCTGATGCGGAAACACCGCCTGGAGCTTCCGTACGGTTTCGACCCCTCGGTCGCTCTCCGGACCTAGCTCCTCAGGCCTTGGCTTTGGCGGCGTCGATCGCCGCGGTGAGCGCCGCCGTCGTCGGGTTCTCCAGAGCGGAGCCGTTGACCTCGACGGTCGGGGTCAGGTTCACTCCGGCCTTCGACGCCTTCTCGGTGACCGACTTCGTCCAGTCCTTGTACTTCTGGTCCTCGACGCACTCCGCGAACGTGTCGCCGGTGATCCCCGCCTTCCGGGCGAGGCTGATCATCGTCTCGTCGGTGAGCCCGGTGCCGTTCTCCGGCGGCTGGTTGTCGTAGAGCGCGGTGAGGAACTCGGGGAACTTGCCCGCGTCCGACGCGCAGCCCGAGGCCGCCGACGACCGGCTGGAGTACTGGGTGCCCGACGAGAACCGGTTCAGGAAGGCCACCGGGTGGTAGGTGATCTTCGCGGTGCCCTCGGCGACGTACTTCGCCAGGGTCGGACCGCTCTGGGCCTCGAACGTCTTGCAGGCCGGGCACTGGAAGTCCAGGTAGACGTCGACCGTGACCGGAGCGTTCGCCGTGCCGACCGTCACGCTCGCATCGGTCGCCGCTTTCGGCAGGGCGACGTTCTCCGGCCGATCGGAGAGGTAGAACGTCACGCCGACGCCGGCCGCGAGGACCAGCACCGCCAGTGCGATCAGCGAGACGACCAGCGTGCGCCGCCGCCGTTCCGCGGCCCGCTGCTTGGCCAGCTGCTCGGCGACGATCCGCCGAGCCTTGTTCGACGACTTTCCACTCATCGGCAGGCTTCCGTTCTAGGCACCAGTGATCCAGTTGTCGACGGCGAGGCGACCACGCGGCCACCTGGCCAGCGCGACCGCCACGACCAGCAACACGCTGTCGCGGACGATCTCGAGGGTGTAGGCCGTGCTCTGGTCCGGATCGAGCTCACCGCCGCTGCCGAAGCAGCCGCAGTCGATGCGCAGCCCGCGGGCGGCCGCGGAGACGATGCCGATCAGGAAGAGCACCAGCAGCGCGGCGGAGAACAGCGACCCGAAGCGCACCGCCACACCGGCGATGAGCAGCAGCCCGAGCACGATCTCCAGCCACGGCAGCCCGGCGCCGACCACGGTCGCCAGGCCGTCCGGCAGCAGCTGGTAGGCCCGCACGGCACGGACCGAAGCGGCCAGATCGCCTGCCTTGGCGCCGCCGGCCCAGAGCCACACCCCGCCGAGCACCAGCCGAGCGACGAGCGGCAGCCACGGCCGGGCGGCCGGCCACCGGGCCGGGCGTCCCGCCCGGCGGGAGGACTCGCTTCGCGTGGACATCGCTAGTTGGTCGTTCGGAAGACCGGCCGGGTTCCCGGTGTGCTCCACGACACCCGCGAGGAATGTGTCCGGATAGGCATGAAACCGATCCAACCGCATCGTGCTCGGCGTCGCTGTCCGCGATGCTGGTGGGGGTGGTGCGGTCGGTGGGGCGGGTCTCTCAAGGCTCCATTAAGCAGCGCGTAATCGTGCCCCCCAGGCATATCGATGGCCGGGCCGAGCTGGTGAACTGGGTTCACCGCAGCGCGGTTCCGGTCGTCGGAGGTGGGCGACCCGGGGCGGCGGGTGGGAGCGGTGGCGGCCGCGGCTCGGGTTGGGAGACAGGGGACCCGGGCCGCGGCTGAAAGCCTCGGAGCTGCCCTGCGTCGAGGCGACACCGCGACGTCGATCGACCGGCTGGACGTGCGTGACCGCCGGTCCGGTGCCCACCCGGGGGACGCCCCTCCCCCGGGTGGGCCCCCTTGTTGCACGCCCCGTCGACGTGCGAGCCTGACGGCCGCGCGCAAGGCCTTGAGACACACAACAGGTCGCGGCGGCCTCGCGCGCGGCCCTCAGCTAGGTAGCCGCGGCGGCGGTCAGGGCGGCCACCAGATCCTCGCGGGCCCTGGCCACTCGGGAGCGGATCGTGCCCACCGGCACGTCCTCGACGGCCGCCGCCTCCTGGTACGACAGGCCGACCAGCTGGGTGAGCACGAACGCGGAGCGTCGCTCGGCGGGGAGCCTGGCGAGCAGATCGGTGGTGCCCGACGCGGCCGCCGGATCCGGCGCGGAGGCGGACGCGAACCGGGCCCGCAGTACCTCGTCCAGCCGCCGTCGGCGCACCACCGTGCGCAGATGGTCGGCGCAGGCCCGCCTGGCGATCCCCAGCAGCCAGGTGCGGACGCTCGACCGCGCGGCGAAGCCGGGCAGCGCACGGAACGCCCTCAGATACGTTTCCTGGGTGAGGTCATCGGCGGTGTCCGCGTCGACCAGCGAGGCGCAGAACCGCCAGACGTCGGCCTGGGTGGCGCGCACGAACGCCGCGGTCGCCGTCGCGTCGCCCTGCTGGGCCCGTAGTGCCCACCCGGTGACGTCATCACTGCTGACGTCGTCGAGGGGCACTCCACCAGCCTACGGCCCGGGCGCCGGGAACCATCCGGGGCCGACGGACGACTATCTCCTCATGCAGTGCGCTCAGATCAGGGTCGCCCTGTCCGCCCTGGCGGACGGCGAGGACCCCGGGATCGACCCGACCGACGTCAACGCCCACCTCGTCGACTGCGCGGAGTGCCGGGCGTGGCGCTCGGCCGCGACCGACGCCACCGCCGCGGTCCGCGCCGGCCGCCCCTCGGCGGCGGACGTGCCCGACCTCACCGAGCAGGTGCTCGCGGCGGTCGCGGCCGACGGCGCGAAGGCAACCGCCCGCCGAGGCCGCGAACCCGGAACCCGTGCTCAGGTGCCCGGCCTGGTCCACGCAGGCGTCCTGCGCTGGGCACTGGGCCTGTCCGCGGTCGCGCAACTCCTGCTGGCGCTGCCGGCTCTCGTCGCCGACCCGGGCACCGGTGACGCCGCGTCGCACGCCGGCCGCGAGATGGCGTCGTTCGACGTGGCGGTGGCGATCGGCTTCCTGTTCGTGGCCGCCCGCCCGGCCTGGGCCAGGGCCCTGGTGCCGGTCGCCGTCGCGCTGGCTGGTTGTCTGTTGCTGACGAGTTCGATCGACGTCGCCGACGGAGCCGCTCGGCTCGGCCACGAGCTGAACCACCTGCTCGCCGGTGTCCAGGCGGTGCTGCTCTGGCTCCTGGCGCGGGCCGATCGAACGCCGACGGCGTCGGAACCGTATAGCGGGCGTCTGACCGCATGACAGTGTCTGACCGCATGAAGGGGATGGGGAGAAGCGTGCCGAAGGTCCAGCGAGCCCACCTCCGACGGCTCGGCCTGCGGGCGCTGGTCGTCGGGCTCTTCGCTCTGCTGGCGATGGGCTTCGGTGCGTCACCCGCCCAGGCCCACGCGACGCTCGAGGGCACCGATCCGCCGACCGGCGCGATCGTCGACCCGGCCCCGACCGTGATCACGATGAACTTCAGCGAGCGCGTGGTGCCCGTCGACGGCCGGATCAAGGTGATCGCCCCGGACGGCTCCGACGTCGTCGTGGAGAAGCCGACGACCGTCAACGGCGGCGCCCGCCTGCGCATCCCGCTCAAGTCAGGCCTGGCCGACGGTACGTACCTGGTCAGCTACCGGGTGATCTCCGCCGACGGTCACCCGGTCTCCGGCGGGTACACGTTCAGCTCCCGGGTGCCGTCCGCGCTCGGAGCGAGCGCCTCGGAGGTCAATTCCGGCACCGCGTCGGCCTCGGTGGACAAGGGCGTCCGCGCGGCGCAGTCGATCGGCCGCTACGCCTCCTACGCCGGACTGGTCCTGCTCGCCGGTCCGCTGGTGATCCTGCTCGGGCTCTGGCCGCGGCGGCTGGCCACCACCGGCCCCCGGAAGCTGGCCTGGACGGGCTGGGGCCTGCTCACCGCCGGAACGCTCGGCGTCCTGCTCCTGCAGCAGCCGTACGCGAACGGCGGCTCGCTCGGGGACGTGTCGGTCGGCGGCATCGGACAGACGCTCGACGAGACGGTCGGCCGTGCGCTGCTGATCCGGCTGGCGCTGCTGGTCGCCGCGATCCCGGTGCTGCTCAGGGTGTTGCGCCCGGCGGTAGGCAAGGACGGGGACGACCCGGCCTGGGCGGGGCCGGTCGACCGGATCCTGGTGGGCGTGCTCGGCCTGGCCACGCTGGTCACGTTCCCGTACGCCGGCCACGCGGGGCAGTCGCCGGCCCCGCTCCTGTCGGTGCCGGCGATCACGCTCCACGTCGGGGCGATGGCGGTGTGGCTCGGTGGGCTCGCCGTGCTGGCCCGCTACCTGCTGCCCCGCGCGCGGTACCGGGAGCTCGAGGTCATCCTGCCGGTCTGGTCGCGGTGGGCGTTCTGGGCGGTCGCCGCGCTGGTGTTCAGCGGTGTGATCGAGACGTTCCTGGAGATCGGCGGCTTCGGCGGGCTCGACCGGCTGGTCAACACCACGTACGGCCAACTGGTGCTGACGAAGGTGATCTGGCTCGGCGCGATCATGGTGGTGGCCGCGAACGCGCGGGCGTGGATCCGCAGCCGCTTCGGTGTGCCGGTCGCGTACGCCCTGGCCGCCGAGAAGCCGGGGGAGAAGAGCCCCAAGACCGCGGCGAAGACCCCGAAGAAGACGTCGCGGAAGGCGCGCGAGCCGGAGCCGGAGACCAGCGACTTCTCGGCGTCCGGGCGGTCGGCCGACGAGGTCAGGCGGTTGCGGTCGCGCGTCGCGATCGAGGTGCTGCTCGGTGCCGTCGTGCTCGCCCTGGCGACCGCACTGGTGCAGGTGGCGCCGGCCCGCAGCGCCGACGACGCCGCGGCGGCGGCCGCCAACCTGCCCTACAGCGCCCAGGTCGACATGGGCCCGAACGTCCTGCAGATCGACTTGTCGCCGGCCCGGATCGGCACCAACGAGCTGCACCTGACGCTCTTCGACAAGAACGGCCTGCCGGTCAAGGTCGAGGAGTGGACGGGCTCGGCGGACCTGCAGAAGGCCAACGTGTCGACGGACGTCGTCGCGCTGCCGCTCACCGAGAACCACGCGGTGGGCCAGGTGGAGCTGCCGATCGCGGGTGACTGGAAGTTCGTGTTCACCGCCCGCACGTCGGACATCGACCAGTACAGCGTCACGAAGACGATCACGATCCGCTGACCCGGTGGCGCCCCGCCGAGCGGGGCGCCACCGGACTCAGATCGAGTCCAGGTCGTGCAGCGCCGCCCGGAGCAGCTCCGCGGTCTCGGGGTCGGTGGCCTCGCACCGGGCGAGCGCCTCCTGCACCCGCAGGCGGGCACGGTCGAGCGCCGACGTCCGCTCGGTCGTCGCCACCTCGGTGGAGTGCACCCGCTGCTGGAGCAGCTCGGTGCGCTCCAGCAGCAGCCGGTTCTTCTCCCACAGGTCGATGAACACGCTGACCTTCGCCCGCAGCACCCACGGGTCGAACGGCTTCGCCAGGTAGTCGACCGCCCCGGTGGCGTAGCCGCGGAACGCGTGGTGCGGCTTCCGGTCGATCGCGGTGAGGAACACGATCGGGATGTGCCGGGTCCGCTCCCGCCGCTTGATGTGCTCGGCGGTCTCGAAACCGTCCATTCCGGGCATTTGAACATCGAGCAGAATCACCGCGAAGTCGTCGGTGAGGAGGCGTTTGAGCGCCTCCTCACCGGACGGGGCGGTGACCAGGTCGTGGTCGAGCCCTTGCAGGATCGCTTCCAGGACGAGCAGGTTTTCGGGGCGGTCGTCGACGAGGAGGACTTTCGCCCGCTTGCGATCAGTGCTCACGCGGCCGGTCCGGGCGCGCCCGCGTCACGTGTGACCCACCCGGCCATCAGCCGCAGCAGGCGATCCAGGTCGACCGGCTTCGTGATGTAGTCGCTCGCCCCGGCGGCGATGCTCTTGTCCCGATCGCCCGGCATCGCTTTCGCGGTGAGGAACAGGATCGGCAGTTCGCTGAACCCGGGCATCTTCCGGATCGCTGCTGTCGTCTCGTTACCGTCCATGTCGGGCATCATGACGTCCATCAGTACGAGGTCCACCTCCGGGTGGGCCTGCAGGGTCGCGATGCCTGCCGCGCCGTTGTCGGCGTAGAGCACCGTCAGGCCGTGCAGCTCCAGCGCCGACGTCAACGCGAACACGTTCCGCACGTCGTCGTCGACGATCAGCACCGTCCGCCCGGCGAGCACCGCGGTGTCGACAGCCGGACCGGGCTTGCCGCGCATCGGCCGGCTCGGCTCCACCTGGCGCGGCATCGGCGCCGGTGGCCGCGGCTTCTCCGCGGTGTCGTAGGCCTGCGGCGGCGACGAGTACGTGTCCGCCGGAGTCGGGCGGGCCGGAGCCGAGCCCTGCGTGATGATCGCGGCGCCGATGTCCTCGGCGTCCACGATGCTGCTCGGGACCGAGATGCTGCTCGCGGCCGGGAGCGACGCGGGTGCGCTGCGCAGCGGCCCGGAGTAGGTCGAGCCCGCGAAGATCTGCGTGTCGTCCGGCAGGCGCTCCAGGCCGCTGCCCGGGTCCGCGGCCTCTCCGGGGTAGCGCTCCGGCAGGTACAGCGTGAACGTGCTGCCGCGCCCGACGTCGCTCTGCACGGTGATCGACCCGCCGAGCACCCGGGCGATCTCCCGCGAGATCGACAGGCCGAGGCCGGTGCCGCCGTACTTGCGGCTGGTCGACCCGTCGGCCTGCTGGAACGGATCGAAGATGAGCTTGAGCTTGTCGGCGGCCACACCGATACCGGTGTCGGTCACCGCGAACGCGACCACGCGGTCGGCCGCGTTGAGCGTCGGGCTGGCGAACAGCATGTCCTCCGGGCCGACGTGGATCGAGAGCGTCACCGTGCCGGCGTCGGTGAACTTCACGGCGTTCGACAGCAGGTTCTTCAGGATCTGCTGGAGCCGCTGCTCGTCGGTGAACAGGTTGTCGGGCACGCCAGGCCCGCGCTCGACCGCGAACCGCAGACCCTTCAGCTCGGACTGGGCGCGGAACGTCTGCTCGACGTACCCGCAGACGTCGTCGAGGGCCACCCGGCCGGCGTGGACGTCCATCTTGCCCGCCTCGACCTTGGAGAGGTCGAGGATGTCGTTGATCAGCGTGAGCAGGTCCCAGCCGGCGTCGTGGATCGTCCTGGCGAACTCGATCTGCCGTCCGGTGAGGTTGGACTCGGTGTTCTCCGCGAGCAGCCTGGCGAGGACGAGCAGCGAGTTCAGCGGCGTCCGCAGCTCGTGGCTCATGTTCGCCATGAACTCGGTCTTGTACTGGCTGGAGAGCGCCAGCTGCTCGGCTTTCTCCTCCAGGCCCAGCCGCGCCATCTCGATCTCGCGGTTCTTGATCTCGATGTTGCGGTTCTGCTCGCTCAGCAGCGCCGCCTTCTCCTGCAGCTCCGCGTTGGTGCGCTGCAGCTCCATCGACTGCGCCTGCAGCTCCTGGGTGAGCCGCTGCGACTGCGCGAGCAGCTCCTCGGTGCGGGCGTTCGCGATGATCGTGTTCAGTACGACGCCGAGCGTGTCGACGAGCTGCTGCAGGAAGCTCATGTGCAGGTCGGAGAAGTTCTTGAAGCTGGCCAGCTCGATCACGCCGAGCACCCGCTCCTCGAACAGCACCGGGACGATCACCAGGTCGGCGGGGGGTGCCTCGCCGAGCCCGGAGCCGATCGTCAGGTAGCCGGCCGGTGTCTGCGGCACGCGGATCGACCGCCGCTCCACCGCCGCCTGGCCGACGAGTCCCTCGCCCAGCGACAGCACCGACTCGCCCCGCTTCGGCGCGTACCCGTAGGAGGACGCCAGCCGCAGCCGCAGCCCCTCGCGCGTCGCCTCGAGCAGGAAGAACGCGCCCTGCTGGGCCTCCACGACCGGGGTGATCTCACTCATGATCATCTGGCAGACCTGACGCAGGTCGCGCTGCCCCTGGAGCTGAGCACCGATGCGGGCGAGGTTGGACTTCAGCCAGTCCTGCTCCGCGTTCTTGGTGGTCGTGTCCTTGAGGTTGTTGATCATCTGGTTGATGTTGTCCTTGAGCTCGGCGAGCTCACCCTGCGTCTCCACGGAGATCGCCTGGGACAGGTCGCCCCTGGTCACCGCCGTCGCGACGTCCGCGATCGCGCGGACCTGAGTGGTGAGGTTGCCGGCCAGGATGTTGACGCTCTGCGTCAGGTCGCGCCAGGTGCCGGAGACGTCCCGCACCTCGGCCTGACCGCCCAGCTTGCCTTCGGTGCCCACTTCGCGGGCGACCCGGGTGACCTCGTTCGCGAAGCTGGAGAGCTGGTCGACCATCGTGTTGACGGTGTTCTTCAGTTCCAGGATTTCGCCCTGGGCGTCGACGGTGATCTTCTGCCCGAGGTCGCCCTTGGCCACGGCGGTGGTGACCTGGGCGATGTTGCGGACCTGGCTGGTCAGGTTGCCCGCCATCGAGTTGACGTTGTCGGTCAGCTCGCGCCAGGTGCCGGAGACACCGCGCACGGTGGCCTGGCCGCCCAGCCGCCCCTCAGAACCCACTTCGCGGGCCACGCGGGTGACCTCGTCGGCGAAGCTGGAGAGCTGGTCGACCATCGTGTTGACGGTGTTCTTGAGCTCGAGGATTTCGCCCTGGGCGTCGACGGTGATCTTCTGGGTGAGGTCGCCCTTGGCGACGGCGGTGGTGACCTGGGCGATGTTGCGGACCTGGCTGGTCAGGTTGCCGGCCAGCTGGTTGACGTTGTCGGTGAGCTCCTGCCAGGTGCCCGACACGCCCCGCACCTGGGCCTGACCGCCGAGCTTGCCGTCCGTGCCCACTTCGCGGGCGACGCGGGTGACCTCGTCGGCGAAGGAGGAGAGCTGGTCGACCATCGTGTTGACGGTGTTCTTGAGCTCGAGGATCTCGCCGCGGGCGTCGACGGTGATCTTCTGGGTGAGGTCGCCCTTGGCGACGGCGGTGGTGACCTGGGCGATGTTGCGGACCTGCCCGGTGAGGTTCCCGGCGAGCGAGTTGACGTTGTCGGTGAGCTCCTGCCAGGTGCCCGAGACCCCGCGCACCCTCGCCTGACCACCCAGCTTGCCTTCGGTGCCCACTTCGCGGGCGACCCGGGTGACTTCGTCGGCGAAGCTGGAGAGCTGGTCGACCATCGTGTTGACGGTGTTCTTGAGCTCGAGGATTTCGCCGCGGGCGTCGACGGTGATCTTCTGGGTGAGGTCGCCCTTGGCGACCGCGGTGGTGACCTGGGCGATGTTGCGGACCTGCCCGGTCAGGTTGCCCGCCAGCTGGTTGACGTTCTCCGTCAGCTCTTTCCACGTGCCGGAGACGCCGCGGACGTGCGCCTGGCCGCCGAGCTTGCCTTCGGTGCCCACTTCGCGGGCGACGCGGGTGACCTCGTCGGCGAACGCCGAGAGCTGGTCGACCATCGTGTTGACCGTGCTCTTCACTTCCAGGATCTCGCCGCGGGCGTCGACGGTGATCTTCTGGGTGAGGTCACCACGGGCGACGGCGGTGGTGACCTGGGCGATGTTGCGCACCTGGCCGGTGAGGTTCCCGGCCATCGAGTTCACGTTGTCGGTCAGCTCGCGCCAGACCCCGGAGACGCCGCGGACCTGCGCTTGGCCGCCGAGCTTGCCTTCGGTGCCCACTTCGCGGGCCACGCGGGTGACCTCGTCGGCGAACGAGGAGAGCTGGTCCACCATCCGGTTCACGGTGGTACCGATGCGGAGGAACTCGCCCTTGAGCGGCTGGCCGGCGATCTCCAGGGCCATCTTCTGGGTGAGGTCGCCCCGCGCCACCGCATCGATGACCCGGGCCACCTCGGTGGTGGGGCGAGCCAGGTCGTCGATGAGCGAGTTGATGGCCTGGGCGCCGGCGGCCCAGTCGCCGCGACCGATCGACTCGTCGACGCGTTCGGTCATGCGGCCGTCGCGCCCGATCACCCGGCTGACGCGTTCGAACTCGCGGTTCCGCTCGTCCATCCGGGTCGCGACCTCGTTGAAGAGGTCCGCGAGCTCGCCGTCCGGGCCGTCGCGCCGGGAGAGCCGCGCGCTGAACTCCCCGCGCTGGAGCAGCCGGAGCGCGTCGGTCAGCTCGCGGACGATCGGGGGCCGTTCAGCGAGCATCGTCCCCCCGCTGGGGGTCCCACCTGGCGCCGCTGTGTCGGCGGGCGCTGACCCAGTGCCTGGGGAGCGGCGGGTCGGCCTGCCCCGTTCGGCTGTCGTCATCGTGTGCCTCATCTCGCCGGGTGTCCGAGGCGCCGAAGGATCCGGTGCCGCGTGGACTCCCCCATCTTTGCCTATCACGCACCGTGGAGCGTCCGATCCGATCGGTACCCTCGGCGACTCCGTGCCCGACGCGTGCTGAACAGTGTCGGACAACCGCCCGAATCGCGCTGGACTCTGCAGTGGTTGGCCCCCGGACGCTAGGGTCTGTCCGGGACTTCCCGAACGAACCCGGCTCGCACCGGGTCGACCGGTCGGTCCCCCCTCGAGTTCGGCACCGGCCGAGCTGTCCCGGGCGGGGGAGCAGGGTGGCGGCGTGCGCGCCGCGCGGTGGCGACGGTGCCACGTGCGGAGACACCCGCCGACGGGGACAGTGGTCAGGCGGCGCAGGGCTTAGCGGCGCGAGGTGAGCCAGCAGATGGGTCATCAGATGAGTACTTCCGGGCCGGCGGGGTCCGCGGTGGTGGCGCGACGCGCCCCGCTGCCGGGCGACGCTCGTTCCCCGGCACTCGCCAGGGCTCTCGCGCGCGACGTCGTGGAGGAGTGCGGGCTCGCCTCGCTCTCCGACGAGGTGGCGCTGCTGACCACGGAGCTGGCGACGAACGCGGTCGTGCACGCGGGCACCGCGATGCAGATCGAGGTGCTGGGCGACGCCGGCGGCATCACGGTGCGGGTCACCGACGGCAGCCGCGCGGTGCTCGGCCCGTCGCTCCCGCCGCCGATGCTGGCCGAGGGCGGCCGCGGGCTGCACCTCGTCGACTCGCTCGCCTCCGAGTGGGGCGTGGCCTACGGACGGCGCGGGAAGTCGGTGTGGTTCCGCCTCGACGTCGACGATCCGGTCGTGACCAAAGCCGGTACCAAAGCCGCCCCCCCGGCCGCGGACGGGCAGGCGCCCGAGCCGGCGGTGCCGCCGGAGCCGGCCGGATCGCGCTGGGGCCTGCGCCGCGAGGCCGGGGTCGGGCTCGGGCGCAAGATCCGGGGCAGGCGGAGCGCGTCGGTGGCCGCCGGCGGCGTGGTGGTGCGTCCGTCGACGCCATCCAAGAACTCGACCGAGACGCCTGCCGAGCCCGCGGCCGCCGTCGTCCCCGCCCCCAAACAGATGCGCCGCCCGATCGCCGGGCGCGCTGCCGCGACGGTCCCGGCGGCCGAGGCGGCCGGCTGGCTGACCTACCTCACCGACCGGGTCGTCCACGAGCTCGACGCGGGGGCGCTGGCGCAGGAGATCCTCTACCGGGTCTGCGAGGTCACCGGGTCGGCGTTCGGCGTCCTCTGGGTGGACGAGGGCTCGGGGGTGCGTGCGGTGGCCTCGGTGGGCATCGCCGCGGACCCGATCGATCCGCCGGTGCGGCTCTGGCCCGACGACCCACCCCGTCCGCGCAACGCCGACCTGCTGCCGCCGACCGCCGCTCTCGCCGAGGCCGGTGCCGGCGTCGCGCTCTCGGTGGCGCTGCCCTCCAGCCCGCCGATCCGCGGCCGGCTGGAGCTGGGCATGCCGGCCGGCAGCCTGTTCCGCTCCGCCGACGCGGTCTTCGCGCTGCTGGCGGCCGAGCGGCTGGCCGTGAGCCTGGACGCCGCCCGGCTACGCGACACCGAGCAGACCCGCCGGGGCGACCTCGCCTTCCTCGCCGACGCCAGCGAGCTGCTCGCCTCCTCCCTCGACGTCGACCTGACGCTCGCGCTCGTCGCGCAGCTGTGCGTGCCGCGGCTGGGCGAGTGGTGCGTGATCCACACCCTGGACGACGCCGGTGACCCGGAGCTCGTCGTCGCGGTGCACAACGACGAGCGCGGCGTCCCGGAGCTGGAGGACGCGTTCCTCGCCCCGGAGGGTGCCGTACTGCGCGAGCGCATCCGCGCGGCGACGGTCACCCACGCCGCGACGCCGCTGACCGGCCCGCTCTCCGGGCTGGTGCTGCCTCTCACGGCACGGCGCGAGGTCGTCGGGACGATGTCGATCGGAGACCCGCCGGGGCGCAGGCACACGTCCGAGGAGGTGGCGATCGCCGTCGACCTGGCGCGCCGGGCCGCCCTCTCGGTGGACAACGCCCGGCTCTACTCCGAGCGTGACTCGGTGGCCGAGGCGCTGCAGAGCGCGCTGCTCCCGGCGTCGCTGCCGGTCGCGGACGGCCTGGAGTTCGCCGCCCAGTACCGCCCCACGGGGGCGAGCAACGAGGTCGGCGGAGACTTCTACGACGTGCTGCCGCTCGGCGACGACCGGTGGCTGCTCGCGATCGGCGATGTCTGCGGGAAGGGGCCGCAGGCGGCGTCCGTGACCGGAATGGTGCGGGACGTGCTGCGCACCCTGGCCCGGGAGGGGCGTGACCTGCCGTACGCGCTCTCCGCGCTGAACCGGGCACTCGTGGAGGAGGCGAGCCTCGTGCGGGAGGGAGGCGGCCCGAGTACCGGCCAGACCGTGTTCTGCACGGTGGCGGCCGCGTTCGCCGAGCGCCGGGAGGGCGGGCTGCGGGTGCGGCTCTGCCTGGCCGGGCACCCCGCGCCGATCCTGGTCCGGGCCCGCGGGGGAGCGGAGCCGGTCGGGATCGGCGGGATGGCGGCCGGGCTGACCGATCACATCGAGGTGGAAGAGGTCTCGATCGACCTGGGCCCCGGTGACGCGCTGGTGTTCTACACCGACGGGGTCACCGAGCGGCGCCGCGGCGACCTGCAGTTCGGCGAGGACGGCGTGCTCGAGGTGCTGGCGCGCTACGGAGGCCTCTCGGCCGCCGACATCGCCGCGGGCCTGCGGACCGCCGCCACCGACTTCGGCGACGGCCCCCTGAGAGACGACCTGGCGATACTGGCCTTGCGGGCGGCCCCCTGACAACGGCAGTGCACTAGTCCCCGGCGGCCCAGAGGCCGGTTAGTTGGCGTTCGGTGACGTGGATGGGCTCCACGCTGATGCTGATCACGGCGACGTCGTCGTAGCCAGGCGGGTCGAACTCGTTCATCAGGTTGCGCACCCAGCGCACCAGCGACTTCGCGTTGTTGTGCGGCCGGTCGGCGAGTGCCGCCGCCAGGCGCCCCTCGCCGAACCGCTGCCCGTACCGCCGGGCGTCGGTGATGCCGTCGGTGTAGAACAGCAGCCCGTCACCGGGCCCGAGCAGCGTCTCCAGGGTCGGGTAGCGGCTCTCGGGCAGCCAGCCGAGCATGGGTCCGGACTCGGTGAGCCGCTCGATGCTCCCGTCCGCCCGGCACACGACCGCCGGCGGGTGCCCGCCGTTGGCGAGCCGCACCTGGGCCGATCCGCTGTCGGTCTGCTCGATCACGCAGAACACGGCCGTGCAGTACCGCGGCACGTCCTGCGCCGCCTGGTCGGCGACGATCGTCTCGTTCAGCGCGGCCATCACCATCGACGGGTCCGACGTCTGGATCGCCGCGCCGCGCAGTGCGTACCTGGCCAGCGACGTCAGCGCCGCCGCGTGCACACCCTTGCCGGACACGTCACCGATCGAGATCGCCCAGCGCCGCCCGCCCA
>Ga0190269_10000975_pt1 | contig 13977 bp, 15 predicted proteins | sample Popmic249IS_FD_133749 | JGI IMG/M metagenome (GOLD analysis project Ga0190269, IMG submission 133749) | Populus adjacent soil microbial communities from riparian zone of Blue River, Arizona, USA - 249 IS | ecosystem: Environmental > Terrestrial > Soil > Riparian zone | place: USA: Arizona...
CGACCAGCCGATCCTCATCGTCGGCGCGATGGTGGTCGGCCCGGAGTTCGGCCCGCTCGCCGCCCTCTGCGTCGGCGTGGTGCGCGGCCGCTGGGCGCTGGCGCGCCGGGCCGTCACGGCGCTCGGCGTGGGTTTCGTCGCCGGCATGGCCGTCACCGTCGCCACCACCTGGCTGCTCGACGCCTTCGGCCTGGTGGACCGGTCGATGCTGGTCGGCCCCCGGCCGCTGACCAGCTTCATCTGGCAGCCGGACGCGCTGAGCTGGGTCGTCGGCTTCCTCGCCGGCATCGCCGGGATGCTCTCGCTGACCTCGGCGAAGGCGGGCACGCTGGTCGGCGTGCTGATCTCGGTGACCACGGTCCCGGCGGCTGCCAACGTGGCCGTCGCGGTGGCGTACGGGGTGAGCGAGGAGGCCACCGGCTCGGCGGTGCAACTGCTGATCAACGTCGCGGCGATCGTGGCCGCCGGGGTGCTCACCCTGCTCGTGCAGCGCTCCTCCGCCCGCCTCCGGGCACGGTCAGCCAGGAGCTGAAGCCTCAGGGCACGGTCAGCCAGGAGCTGAGGTCGCGCAGGGTCGTCAGGCGGGACGGCTCGCCGAGGGGGCCCCGGCCCAGCCGGTCCAGGTGCACGGCGTGCAACCCCGCGGCCCGGGCGGCGACGACGTCCAGCGCGTGGTTGTCGCCGACGCTGAGCACCTCGCCCGGGGCGAGACCCCAGCGCTCGCACGCGAGCCGGAACGCCCGGGGGTCCGGCTTCGCCACGCCCAGGTCGTCCACCGTGAACACCGGGCCGGTCAGGGCGCTCAGCCCCGTACGCGCGAGCTTCTTGTTCTGTTGCGGAGCGGATCCGTTCGTCAGCACCGCGGTCGCCAGCCCGGCCGCCGCCAGCATGCGCAGCGCGTCGGCGGCGTCGTCGAACGCGCGCCACGCCGCCTCGTAGTGCGTCAGGTAGCCGGCGAAGATCGCGTCGAGCTCCGCGTCGCTGCCGTCCGTACCCAGGAAGTCGCGCAACCGGCGGCGGCGCTGCTCCGCGAAGGTGACCGTGCCCGCCCGCCAGGCCGCGAGGTGGGGTTCCTGCAGCGCGGTCCACCGCGCGACCGCCTCGTCGGTCGCGGGCAGCCCGAGCGTCGGCAGCCACGCCCGCAACCCGGCGTCGGCAGCGGCGTCGTGGTCGAAGAGCGTCCCGTCGAGGTCCAGCAGCACACCGCGCAGTCGCACGCCCGGCATCCTATGCTCGGCAGTCGTGGACACCCCGCCGATCCCCCTGGGAACGTGGCCGACGCCGCTGGAGCCGGCCCTGCGCCTCGCCGTCGCGCTCGACCTGGACGAGCTGTGGATCAAACGCGACGACCTGACCGGCCTGGGCGGCGGTGGCAACAAGGTCCGCAAACTGCAGTACTCGTGCGCCGAGGCGGTCAAGGCGGGCGCGACGAGGCTGGTCACCACGGGCGCGCCACAGTCCAACCACGCCCGCCTCACCGCGGCGGCGGCCGCCCGCCTCGGTCTGGGTTGCACGCTGGTCCTGCGCGGACAGGCGCCGCCGGCGCCGCGCGGCAACCTGATCCTCGACGAGCTGGCCGGGGCGACGGTCGTCTGGGCGGGCGACGCGCCGCTGGAGGAGGTGGCGGCGGCGCAGGAGGGCTACGTGATCCCGTTCGGCGGCACCTCGCCGTTCTCCGCCCGCGGGTACGCCGACTGCGCCCGCGAGCTGCTCGCCCAGCTGCCGGAGCTCGACACGGTGGTGGTCGCGCTCGGCTCGGGCGGCACAATGGCGGGCCTGGTCTCCGTCCTCGGCCCGGACCGCGTGTACGGGGTGGACACCGGCGCGCTGCCCGACCCGCGCGCCACGGTCGCCGCCCTGCTGGACGGGATGGGGACCCCGGTGGACCCGGCCGCGCTGCGCATCGACGGCGCCCAGGTCGGACCGGGGTACGCCGCCCTCACCGACGCGGTGCGCGAGGCGCTCACCCTGGCCGCCCGGACCGAGGGGTTGTTCCTCGACCCGACGTACACGGGGCGCGCCTTCGCCGGGCTGTGCGCGACGCGGCCCGCCGGCCGGGTCGTGTTCCTGCACACCGGCGGGCTGCCCGGCCTCTTCGGTCACCCGGCGATGGCGGGCTGACCGGCGCGGACCTGCGCGATCAGGGCCTCGATGCGGGCGGCGTCGTGCCCCGCGCGCAGCCGCCCGGCGGCCGAGCATCGCCAGCGCGTACAGCGCCGCCCAGAGGACCTCGGTGAGCGTGTCGACGTCATGCAGGTGTTCCAGCAGGTCGGCGCCCTGCCGCCGGTCGGGCTCAGCTGACCGCCGCCGGCAGGCCGCGCAGGGCGGCGAGACCCAGCGCCGAGCGCGGCTGGTAGGCGGTGCGCCACAGCCCGCCGTGCGCCGCGCCCACGGTCTCGTCGGTCCAGGCCTGCGGCGCCGCCGGCCGCGGGTTGCGCAGCTGGTGCACGAGGAGGGCCGCCATGAGCCGGTTGCTGGTGGCGGGTTCGAAGACCTCGACCCCGAAGAGATGGGCGCCCGCGTACGCCGCGGCGAGCAGCCGGTTGCTGGTCACCGAGCGGTTGCGGGAGGGCGCCGCCACCGAGAAGCTGACCGGGACGCCCGCCCGCCGGGCCACCGCCGCCCGCCAGCGCTGGATCCGCTTGGCCAGCGCGTAGTTCGGCCCCTGCTGCGGGATCAGGCTGTCGGCGATGCCCGGGTCCGCGCCCTCCGGATAGTTCGGCGTCAGCAGCCGCTCCGCGGAGACCAGGTGGGTCAGGCGCGCGGTCCGGGACCGGTCGCGGTAACGCGCCGTGGACTGCGCCACGGCGTCGCCCGGCACGGCGAAGACGTCGGTCGGCGTCGCGAGGAACGCCAGGGCGGTGCCGGGCCGCTCCGCCACCACGTGTACGCACAGAGCGTCCACAGCCGCAGCGAGCCGGGCGTACGCCGAGCCGGGCGCGTACACGTAGTTGCCGAGGACCAGCCGCCCCGGCATGCCGAGCAGCCACCGCGCCACGCCGGGCAGCCCGGTGAGCAGGTCCACGCCGGCCGTCTCGACGGAGGAGCCGGGCGCGATCAGGGTCCCGGCGCCGCGGCGGGCCGTCGTCGCGACCCGGGCCCACAACGCCGGCCGCGGCAGGTCGATGCCGATCACGGTGGCGCCCCAGGCCAGCGTGGCCGGCACGGGCCCCATCTCCGCGCCGGCTCCGAGGACCACGAGCCGCTGGTCGGTGAGGTCCAGCCAGTCCGGGTTCGCCGCCACCTCCCGGACCATCGCCGCGCACGAGGCCTCCATGCTCCCGGTCGTGACCCAGGCGTCGAGTTGCCGGCTCAGCGAGTCGCCCCGCAGGATCTGCCCCTTGTACGGCACCGACAGCTCCCGCTCGGGCTTCTCCTCGCCGGTGACGGTCACCGTGCCGGGCGGCTCGGCGTCGATGTCGAACACCGCGGCCAGCGGGATGTCCTCGCCCGCGCGGTCGACCACCATCCGGCGGTGCACCGAGTCCAGTCCGGCCGCCGCGATCGTGTAGCCGCTGTCCAGGCCCGCCTCCACCAGCGCGCGGAAGTGCCGCAGGTAGCCCTTGCGCCAGTCCCGGTCCCCGGCGGCGGCGTCGGCGGCGGCCGGCTCGGCGACCCTGAGGGCGTCGGCCACCACCGCACGACCCAGATCCGAACTGCTGCGCCGGCCATCCGTACCGCGGGGAAACACGACCTCGTTCACGCCGCACAGTATGGCCGCTCCGGCCTCCTACCGCGGGAGGAGGAACCCGGGCCGGGAGGAGGAGCGGACGGCCCCGTGGTCGGGCGAAACCGCGCGGCGCGGCGGACAGCATCAGCCGTATGACTTCCCTGCTCCGCCTCAACCGCCCGCTGATGGTCTTCACCGCCGCCATGGCCCTGATCGCCGTGCTCGCCGCGGTCGGACTCCTCGTCGATCCCCGCGTGCTGACGGGGGCGCCGATCTGGGTCAAGCCGTTCAAGTTCGCCGTGTCCCTCGCCCTGTACGCCGGGACGCTCGCGTGGATGCTCTCCCTGCTGCCCCGCCGCAACCGCTTCGCCGAATGGGCGGCCACGGTCATCGTCGCGGCCGCGGCGGCCGAGATGATCGTCATCGTGTGGCAGGTGCTGCGCGGCAAGACCAGCCACTACAACGAGGCCACCCCGTTCGACGCGGCGCTGTGGCAGGTCATGTCCGTCTCGATCATGGTGCTGTTCGTCGCCCACTTCGTCGTCGGCGTGGCCGTGCTCCGCGCCCGCATCAGTGACCGGTCCGCCGCGCACGCCGTCCGGTGGGGGCTCGGGCTGACCCTGGTCGGCATGCTGGCGGCCCTGCCGATGGTCACGCCGGTCACGTCGCCGGACGGCACCACCATCGCGGGGGCGCACAGCGTCGGGGTGGCCGACGGCGGTCCCGGACTGCCCCTGGTCGGCTGGAGCACGGTCGCCGGGGACCTGCGGATCGGCCACTTCGTCGGCCTGCACGCCCTGCAGGCGCTGCCGCTGCTCGCCATGCTGCTGCGCCGCCGGTTCGACGAGGTGACCCGGGTCCGGCTGCTCGCCGTGGCCGGGGTCGCGTACGGCCTGCTCACCGTTCTGCTCACCTGGCAGGCGCTGCGCGGCCAGCCGCTGCCGCAGCCCGACGCGCTGACCGCCGCGGCGTTCGCGGTCCTCGCGGCCGGCACGGGCGTGGCCACCACGATGGTTCTCCGGGCCCGGCGGCCGGAACTGACCCTTGCCGCCTAGGGTGATCGTCGTGGGATGGATGGCCCGGCTCTTCGACGCGCGGGACACGCTCGTGCGGATGCTGCTGCTCGACCTCAGCGGCCTCTCGTACCTCGTCTTCGGCACGCAGGCCGGCCGGTCGCCGACGGCGACCCAGTGGGTCCTCGCCGTGACGGCGTTCGCCGCCGCCCTGCTCCTGCACCGCCGCCGCCTACCGAGCCTGCTCGTCCAGACCGGCCTGCTCGTCGCCGCCTTCCCGCTGCTCGACGACCGGACCATCCACCACGTCGGCACCGCCTGGGCCCTGCTCGAGCTGACGATGTGGGCCCGGCGCCCGGTCGTGCTCTGGGGCGGCGCCGGCCTCGTCGCCGCGAGCTACCTCATGGGCGAGTACGCCCGGGGCCCGCAGCGGTGGTCGGCGCCGATCCTCGGGGTGCTGCTCGTCGTCGGGCTGCCGGTGCTGCTGGGCCTGGTCGTCCGGACCACCCGGGCGCTGACGCTGGAGGCCGAGGCGAAGGCCGCCGCCGAGCTCCGCCGGCAGGAGGCCGACAGCCGGGCCGCCCGCGCCGACGAGCGCAGCGCGATCGCCCGGGAGCTGCACGACGTGGTCGCCCACCACGTGGCCTCGATGGTGCTGCGGATCGGCGTGGCCCGGCACGTCCTGCCGGACCTGGATCCGCGCGTCACGGCGGTCTTCGACGACGTGCACGGCACCGGCACGGCGGCCCTGGCGGACCTGCGCCGGCTGGTCGCGGTGCTGCGCGATCCCTCGGTACGCACGGACGCGGCCCTCACCGCGATCGACCCCGGCGACCTGCCCGCGGCCCTGTCGGCGGCGGTGGCCACGGCGGAGCAGGCCGGGCTGGCGGTCGACCGCGAGATCGACGACGAGGTGGCCGCGCTCGACGCCGTCCGGGGCATGGCGGTGCTGAGGCTGACCCAGGAGGCCCTCACGAACGTCCTCCGGCACGCGGGCACGTCGGCGCGGGCAGTCGTACGGGTCGCGGTGGCCGAGGGGGACGTGCACTGGTCCGTCACGGACGACGGCGGCGGCGTGGCGCCCGGCCTGCCCTCCGGCGGCGGCCACGGGCTGACCGGGATGCGCGAGCGGGTCGAGGTGCTCGGTGGGCGCCTGACCGCCGGGCCGTCCGGTGCGGGATGGCGGGTCGAGACGGTGCTGCCGGCGGTCACCGCCGCGCCGGCCGGGCCGGGAGGCGTCGCGTGATCCGGGTGCTGCTCGTCGACGACCAGCCGCTCATCCGGGCCGGGCTGCGCATGCTCTGCGACGCCGAGCCGGACCTCGACGTGGTGGGGGAGGCGGCGAACGGCCGCGACGCCATCGCCCTGGCGGCCCGGCTCACCCCGGACGTGACCGTCATGGACCTGCGCATGCCGGGCGTGGACGGCATCACCGCGACGGGGCGCATCCTCGCCGAGCGGCCCGGCGCGCGGGTGCTCGTGCTCACCACGTTCGGCGACGACGACCACCTATATCCCGCGCTGACCGCCGGGGCCTGCGGGTTCCTGCTCAAGGACGCCCCGCCGGGCGAGCTGCTGGACGGCATCCGCCGCGCCGCCGCCGGGGACAGCCCGTTCAGCCAGGAGGTGCTGCGCCGCCTGGTGCGGCGGGCCGTCGACGCCCGTGTCGAGCAACCGCGGCCGGTGGCCGGGCTGACCGCCCGCGAGCGCGACGTGCTGGACCTGGTCGCGGAAGGCCTGTCGAACACCGAGATCGCCGAGCGGCTCCACATCGGGGTGACGACGGTGAAGACCCACATCACCAGCCTGATGACGAAGACCAACAGCCCCAACCGGGTCCGCCTCGCCCTCTACGCCCGGCCGTAGGAACGCGAAAGCCGGCGGTATTCCCCGAGGTCAGGCGGGCCGCGCGCGGTCGGTGGCCAGGCGGACGGCGAGGGCGCCGAGGACCGTGCCCATGACGTAGCGCTGCATCCGCAGCCAGCCCGGCCGGCGGGCGAGGAAGACCGCGATCGTCCCGGCCGCCGCCACGATCGCCAGGTTCACCGCCAGGCTGACGACGATCTGGACGCCGCCGAGCACGAAACCCTGCAGCATCGCGTCGCCGGCGTCCGGCCGGACGAACTGCGGGATCAGCGACAGGTACATGATCGCCGCCTTGGGGTTCAGCAGGTTGGTGAGCAGACCCATCGTGAACAGCCGGCCCGCGGACTCCGCCGGCAGGTTCCCGGGCGTGAAGACCGACGTGCCGCCGGGCCGCAGCGTCTTGACCGCCAGCCACCCCAGGTACGCGGCGCCCGCCAGCTTCACCGCCGTGTACGCCTCCGGCACGTGCAGGAACACGACGGAGAGCCCGAGGTTGGCCGCGGTGAGGTAGATCAGGAAGCCGATCGCGACCCCGCCCAGCGACACCACGCCCGCTCGCCGCCCCTGCGTGATGCTGCGGGAGACGAGGTACATCATGTTCGGCCCGGGGGTCAGCACCATGCCGAGCGCGACGGCGGCGACCCCGAGCAGGGCGGCGAAGGAGATCACGCCTCCAGCCTGCCGTGGCGCCCACGCCGGCCCCAGAGCCAATCCGCGGCTGCTGGCGCGTGTCGCCCCGGGGTTGACAGTCAACCCGGGGGTGACACATGATGGGGGCATGACAAGTCAACCCGGGGGTGACACCGGCTGGGACGCCGCTCTCGCCCACCGTCCACCCGAGACCCGCGCGGCGATCCGGGAGCGGCTCGAGTCCGCCGGGGTGGCCCCGGAGCACCTGGCCGCGGCCCTGCGCGACGGCGGCGACGAGATCTACGCCGCGGCCACGGCGCCCGGCCGGGGCGACGACTGGGCGAAACCATTCGGCGGCCCGCTCGCCGTCGCGCTGATCGCCGCCGAGGTGGGGGCGCTGACCGCGCACCTGACCTCGCGGGCTTCGGCCGTGCGCGCCGTCGCGGTCGAGGCCCTGCTGGACGACTACAGCGCCGTCGCTGTGGCGAGCCGGCTCGGGGTCTCCCGCCAGAAGGTCTACGACATCGCCCGCCCGGGCGCCACCGCCAGCTACCTCGACCGCGCCCCGTGGAGATCATGATGGAAGAGATCGTCGCCCTGCCCGACCCCGCGACCCAGCCCCTCGTCCACCCGCTCGACCTCCCCGAGGCCCGGGCCCATTACCGCCGTGGCCGGCTCATGGCGGCCCTGACCAGTCTGCCCGTCGCGACCCTGCTGGCGGCGATCGTCGCCTACCTCACCGGCGGCTGGGTCGCTCCGGTGGTGGTCTTCCTGGCGCTGACGGTGCTGGGCACGCTCGCGGCCCGGTGGTCCACCGACCGGGCCTGGGACTACATCCCGCGCAAGCGGCAGGACCGGGACCGCCCGCTGCCCCGCGCGTGGGAGATCGGCTCCGCCGCGGTGCTGGCCCTGGTGCTCGGCGCCGCCCTGCTGCTGATCGTGTTCCGGCTCGACGACGCCGACGTGCCGGTCGACGTGCGGGCGTACACCTTCGGCATGTGCGCGGTCGCCGCGCTGCTCGTGCTCGGCGACGCGGTGGTCGGCCTGCTGCGCCCGGCCGGCCGGCGCCGGGCCCTGGCCGCGCTGCCGGGCACCGCGGTCGTGCTCGTCGCCACGATCCTGGCGTACGCGAACTGGTTCGACGGTGACGCCCGCTCCCCGATGCTCTTCTGGGGCGCCGTGACCATGGCGGGCGCGGCGGTGCTGGTCGGCGCCGGGCGGCTGTGGGACCGGCGACGGGTCGCGGCGGCGGCCGCGGCGGAGAACTGAGCGGGTCAGGTCCGCAGACGGGCGGCGATCGTGTCCACCGCGTTCTTGGCGGTGAGCAGATCGGCGCCCGTCGCCGACCGGTACGCCCGCACGGCCTCGATGAGCCGGCCGTCGCGGAGCAGGTCCTCCACCTCCGGGTAGGAGGGCTCCGGCACGACCGCCCCGAGGTGGGCGATCACCGCGTCCAGCTTGTTCTCGATGACGGCGAGCCGGGCCGTGAGCCGCTGCCGCTCCCGCCGTTCGAGCCCCGACGTGGCGAAGGCGAGCAGGACCAGCCCGAGCAGCAGCACTCCGCAGGCGATGATCGTGACGACGTCCATGAGGGCGATCGTGACAGGCCGGGGCCAGTCAGCCGGCCAGCGCGGCCGCGTACTTGCCCGCGATTGCCTCGGAGTCGGGCAGATCTGCCTCCACGACCGGCAGGGACGGCAGCACGGTGGCGCCCAGCTCGCCCAGCAACTGCGACAACAGCGCGGCGGCGGCCTCGGCCTGCGGGGCCACTCCGGCGGTGACGACGGGTACGGCCCGCACACCCGCCAGCGCGTTCGCGGGCAGCTGGTCCAGCAGCACCTTCAGCACCCCGGTGTAGCTGCCCTTGTAGGTCGGCGTCGCCACCACCAGCACCTCCGCCTCCCGGACGGCGGCGACCGCGGCGGCGGTGGCCTCGTCGCCGGGGTTGAGCAGGCCGGGGCCGAGCGCGCCCACCTCGACGACGGTGGACGCCCCGCCCAGCGCGGCGCCCACGGCGGCGGCCAGGGTGGACGTGCGGGACCCGGCGCGCGGGTTGCCGGAGACGACGACGATTCGGCTCATGAGCTCTCTCCAAACAGGGGGAGGACGCCCTCGCCGAAGCGGAAGGCCTCCTCCAGGTGGGGTTGCCCGGACAGGATGAAGTGGTCGATGCCGAGCGCGTGGTACTCGGCGATGCGCTCCGCGACCTCGGCGTGGCTGCCCACCAGGGCGGTGCCGGCGCCCGGGCGCACCAGGCCGAACCCGGCCCACAGGTTGGGCGAGATCTCCAGGTCGTCGGCGCCGGCCAGGGCCGCCATCCGCCGCTGCCCCTCGGACTCGGTGCGGGCGAAGCGGTCCCGGGCGGCGGCGACGGCGGCGGGCGGGATCCGGTCCAGCAGGGCGCGGGCTTCCGCCCACGCCTCGGCGGCGGTGTCGCGGGTGATGACGTGCAGCCTGATCCCGTACGTGAGGGTGCGGCCCTGGTCCTTGGCGAGGGTGCGGACGGTGTCCAGTTTGGCCGCGACCGCCGCCGGCGGCTCGCCCCACGTGAGGTACGTGTCGGCGTGCTGCGCGGCGACGGGGAGCGCGGCGGCCGAGGACCCACCGAAGAACACCGGGGGTACGGGATCCGGCGCGCGCCGCGTCGTCGCCCCGGCCACCCGGTAGTGCTCGCCCTCGAAGTCGAACGGCTCGCCGGACCAGGCGCCGCGCAGCACGGTCAGGAACTCGGCGGTGCGGGCGTACCGCTGGTCGTGGTCCAGCCAGTCGCCGAAGCGGCGTTGCTCGGTGGACTCGCCGCCGGTGACGATGTTGAGCATCAGCCGCCCGCCGGAGATCCGCTGGTACGTCGACGCCATCTGCGCGGCGAGCGTCGGCGAGATGAGCCCGGGGCGGAACGCGACCAGGAACCTCAGCGTCCTCGTCTCGGCGAGCAGGGCGGCCGTGGTCAGCCAGGAGTCCTCGCAGAACGTGCCGGTCGGGGTCAGCACCCCGGCGAAGCCCAGCCGCTCGGCGGCCCGCGCGACCAGCGCGAGGTAGTCGAGATCCGGCGGGCGTTCGGTGCTGACCGTGGCCGCGGCCTGCCCGCCGCTGGTGATGCCGTGGCTGTCGCCGGACGTCGGCAGGAACCAGTGGAAGCGCATCTACGCCGTCCGCTTGAGGTGCGCGTAGCTGCCGTCGTGGTAGACGAGCGGGGTGACGGTGGCGTCCGCGTGGTGCTCGCCCTGCGCCGGGGTGGCCAGCACGATGGTGTGGTCGCCGGCCTCCACCCGCTGCGTCACCCGGCAGACCAGCGTGGCGAGCACACCCTCCAGCAGCGGCACGCCGTCCGGGCCCGGGCGCCAGGCGCCGTGCGCGGCGAACCGGTCGATTCCCCGGGTCGCGAACGTGCGGGCCACATGCTCCTGTTCGCGGGTCAGCACGTGCACGGCGATGGTCTCGGCGGCCTGCACCACCGGCCAGGCGGAGGCCGTACGGGCCAGGCAGAACGAGACCAGCGGCGGGTCGAGCGACACCGAGGTGAAGGAGGTCGCGGTGAACCCGGCCGGCGGGGCGCCGGGGGCGGTGATCACGACGACGGCCGCGGCGTGGCGGCGCAGCAGGGAACGGAAGAGGTCGGCGTCCACGAGCGTGGTGACGGTCACGAATCCCCCTAAGCGGAGACGAGCGAGCGGTGGGCCAGTTCCTGGCGGACCAGCGGGATCAGGTGGCGCCCGTAGTCGACGGCGTCGTCGACCGGGTCGTAACCGCGGATGAGGACCGTGGTGACGCCGAGCTCGACGTAGTCGAGCAGGGCCTGCGCGACGGTCTCCGGCGAGCCGACGAGCGCGGTGGTGTTGCCCTGCGCGCCGCTGGCCCGTGCGGTGGCCGTCCACAGGGCCCGGTCGTGCCGGTCGCCCTTCGCGGCCGCGGCGAGCAGCCGCTGCGATCCCACGTTCTCGGGCTGCGGCCCGCCGAGCACCCGGGTCTTGTCCCCGGTGAACGAGCCCTTGCCGCCGCCGCTGGCCTCGATCGTGGCCAGGATCCGCTCGGCGCGCTCCCAGGCCAGGTCGTCGGTGGCGGCGAGGATCGGCCGGAAGGAGACGCTGATCCCGAGCGGCCCGCGTCCCGCCGCGGCCGCCGCGGCCTGGACCGAGGCGATCTGCTCGGCGGTCTCCTTCAGCGGCTCGCCCCAGAGCGCGAACACGTCGGCCACCGCCCCGCCCACCCGGTACGCCGCCGCGGACGAGCCGCCGAAGTACAGCGGGATGCGGTGGGCGGGCTGGGCGAGCAGCGAGAAGTCCTCGAACCGGTAGAAGCGGCCCTCGTGCGAGAACGGCTCCGGCGACGACCAGGCGCGGCGCAGGATGCCGAGGTACTCCTCGGTGCGGGCGTACCGGTCGTCCTTGGTCAGGTAGTCGCCGTCGCGGCGCTGCTCGGTGTCGGAGCCGCCGGTGATGGTGTGCACGGCGACCCGCCCGCCGGACAGCTGGTCGAGGGTGGCGAAGGTCCGCGCCGCCGTGGTGGGCGCGACGAAGCCGGGCCGGTGCGCGATGAGCAGCCCCAGGTCGGTGGTGTGCGCGGCGGCGTACGCGGCCACCTGCGTCCCGTCCGGGGTGGACGAGCCGTACCCGATGAGGATCCGGTCGAAGCCGGCTTCCTCGTGCGCCCGCGCGAACCGGCGCACGTACGCCGGGTCGATGGGCGGTCCGGACGGCGCCCGGGTCTCCGACACGTCCCGCGTGCCGATCATCCCCACGAACTCAACGGTCATCGCATGGTTCCTTCCAGGAGGTCGCGGCCGGCGGCGCCGAGGACCACGTCGTCCTGCGGGGTGTGGATGCGGCCGCACAGCACGTCGCGCAGATGGCGCTCCAGCGGGTGGCGACGGGTGAGGCCGGCGTTGCCGATGAGCGCCACCGCGCGCTGCACGGCGTCGATCGCGGCGTTGGTGACCACGGTCTTGGCCAGGTTGGCGTGGGTGGGATCGCCGGACTCGGCGGTGGTGGTCAGCAGGGTTCCGGCGGACACGAGGGCGGCCTGGATCGACCCGACCTCGCTCTGGAAGCGGGGGAGCGAGGCGAGCGGCTTGCCGAGGTTGGTCGGCACCCGCTCCCGCAGGTAGCCGGTGAGCCAGTCGCGGGCCGCGTACGCCACCCCGAGGTAGATCGCCGCGATCCCGAGCGCGTTCCACGCCCGCAGGTCGCCCCGTCCGACCACCCCACCGCCACTCACAATCGGACTGAAGGCGCCGCCGTCCTGCCCGCCCAGCCCCAGCACGGCGTCGGCGGGCACGGCCACCCGGTCGAACGTCACGTCGTCGCTGCGGGAGGCGCGGAGTCCGAGGTGGTCCCAGGTGCGCTCGACGGTGATGCCCGGCGAGTCGGTCCGCACCAGGAACGCCCCGGCCCGTACGGGATCCTCGTCGGTCCGCGCCCAGACCTGCATCCATCGCAGGCCGGCAGCGCCGGTGGAGAAGATCTTGTGCCCGGTGATCTCCCAGCCCGCGCCGGTACGCCGGGCCGTGGTGGCCGGCAGCCCGCCCCGCGCCGGGGTGCCGAGGTCGGGCTCGACCCGCAGCGCGTTGATGAGCGTGGGCCGGCGTGCCGACTCGGCGAGCACCTCGGCGTACAGCCCGGCGGGCCAGCCGTTCGTCTGCGCCTGGGCGGCGTGCGCGAACAGGGTCATCGCGCTGATCAGGGCCACCGACGGGTCGCCCTGGCCCAGGGCGGTGAGAGTGCGCACGGTGTCGGCGAGAGTGCCGCCGGGGCCGCCGTATCGGGTGTCCACGGTGAGCGTCAGGAGCCCGGCGTCGTGGACGATCGCGAGGCCGTCGGCGGGCAGGTCGGCGGTCCGGTCGTGGGCCTCGGCGTGGGCGGCGAGGGCCGCGGTGACTTCCACCAATTGGGAAAGCCTGGGTTTCGGAAGCGCTGGCGCATCCGCGGCGGGGGTCGGCATGGGCCCTACCGTGCGCTTCTCTCAGGCGAGGTGTCAACGGTGATCCCATATCCTAGTAAACCTATGGGGTTTACTTGACATGCAGAACATGGCCCATTCAGAGTTGCCGCCATGTCCACCCCTGCCATCGCCACCCACCAACGGACTGAAGGCAACCCTCCGGCGGCCGAGACCAGCGCACCACCCGCCGTCGTGTCGCGCCGTCGCGGGCTGCCGTACAAGGTGATCTCCTGGGCCGTGCCGCTGCTGCTGCTCGGCCTCTGGGAACTGCTCGCGCGGGCCGGGGTGATCGCACCGAACGTGCTGCCCGCGCCCAGCTCGGTCGGGACCACCGCGTGGCGGCTGACCGAGACCGGCGAACTGCCCACCCACCTCTGGGAGAGCCTCAAGCGTGCGGCCACCGGGCTCGCCATCGGCGGCAGCCTCGGCCTCGTGCTCGGCACCCTGACCGGCTTCTCCCGCCTCGCCGAGTCCATCGTCGACCGCAACATCCAGATCATCCGGGCGATCCCGTTCCTGGCGATCCTGCCGCTGGTGATGGTCTGGTTCGGCGTCGGCGAGAGCGGCCGCTACTTCCTCGTGGCCCTCGGCACGCTCTTCCCCATCTACCTCAACACCGTGCTCGGCATCCGGCAGGTCGACCCCAAGCTGCTGGAGATGGGCCGGGTCATCGGCCTGCCCCGGTTCCGCCTGGTGCGCACGGTGATCCTGCCCGGCGCGCTGCCGTCCGTGCTGCTGGGCGTACGGCTGGCGCTGACCAACGCCTGGCTCGCCCTCGTGATCGCCGAGACCGTCGGCGCGCCCGCCGGCATCGGCTTCATGGCCACCAACGCCCGGGAGTTCCTGCAGACCGACGTGATC
>Ga0190269_10000976_pt1 | contig 13977 bp, 11 predicted proteins | sample Popmic249IS_FD_133749 | JGI IMG/M metagenome (GOLD analysis project Ga0190269, IMG submission 133749) | Populus adjacent soil microbial communities from riparian zone of Blue River, Arizona, USA - 249 IS | ecosystem: Environmental > Terrestrial > Soil > Riparian zone | place: USA: Arizona...
TCACCCACATGGGGAAGTACCAGGCCCGCGCCTGCGGCGACGCGATCGCCGAGCGGGCACGCGGCGGCGAGGCGTCCGCCCGGCCGTGGTCGCGCTTCGCCGCGACCGCCGACGGCGCCGCCGTGCCGCAGGTCGTGTTCACCGACCCGGAGGTCGCCGCGGTCGGGCTCACCGAGCGGGCCGCCCGCGACGCCGGGTACGACATCCGCGTCGTCGACTACGAGATCGGCCACGTCGCCGGGGCGAGCCTGCACAGCGACGGCTACGCCGGCACGGCCCGGATGGTCGTCGACGAGGCGCGCCACGTGCTGCTCGGCGTCACGTTCGTCGGCCCGGACGTCAGCGACCTGCTCCAGGCGGCCACGATCGCGGTGGTCGGCGAGGTGCCGCTCGAGCGGCTGTGGCACGCCGTGCCGGCGTACCCGACGGTCAGCGAGGTCTGGCTGCGGCTGCTGGAGGAGTACGGCCGGTAGGGGTCACCGGCCCTGCTCGGCCTCCACCTGCTCGTTCCACTCCCGCTTGCTCGACTGCCAACCGTCCTCGTTCAACCCCCGGCGCCAGTAGCCGGAGATCGACAGCTGCGCCATCGGGACCTGCTTCTCGACCCGCAGGAACCGGCGCAGCTCCTTGACGAACGTGGCCTCGCCGTGGACGAAGGCCTGCACGTCGCCGCCGGGCCACGCGAGCTCGCGCACGGCGGCGACGAGCAGCTCGCCGACCGGGCGGTCGCCGCGGCGCAGCCAGGTGATCTCCGCGTCCGCGGGGGTCTCCAGCTTCTGCTCCTCGCCCGCGTCGGACACCTCCAGGTACGCGTGCACGCGGGCGCCGGCGGGCATCCCCTCCAGCGTCGCCGCGATCGCCGGCAGGGCGCTCTCGTCGCCGGCGAGCAGGTGCCAGGCGGCCGCCGGGTCGGGGGCGTACGCGCCGCCCGGGCCGAGGAAGCGCACGAGATCGCCGACCTGCGCCCGGCGCGCCCACGGCCCCGCTATCCCCTCGTCGCCGTGCACCACGAAGTCCAGCCACAGCTCGGGGACCTCCGGGCGCCACCGCCGCACGGTGTACGTCCGCGTCACCGGCCACGCCTCCCGCGGCATGGTCTCGCGGATGACGCCCATGTCGAACGGCTCCGGATAGTCCACGCCGGGCCGGCCGAAGAGCACCTTCACGTAGTGGTCGGTGAACTCGCCGGCCTGCACCCCGGCGAGGCCCGGACCGCCGACGACGATCCGCACCATGTGCGGGGTGAGCTGCTCGACGCGGGTGACGACGCCGGTCTTGGCCGTCGGGACGGGCCTGTTCGGCATGGAACCACTTCCTCCGCTAGAGGGGTCGCGGTAAGGCTACCCTTATCCGGCCGGCCCCTAGGGTGGGCTCATGGTGCGGGATGTCTGGGAGGTCGCGGACGCGTACGAGGCGTACGTCGGCCGGTGGAGCCGCCGGGTCGCCCGGGAGTTCGTGAGCTGGCTGGCGCTGCCCCCGGGCGGGCGCCGGCTCGACGCCGGCTGCGGCACCGGGGCGCTGACCGCCGCCCTCCGCGCCGCCGGGGCCGGCCAGGTCGTGGGGGCCGACCCGGCGCCCGGCTTCCTGCGGCAGAACACCGGCGCGCGGATCCTCGCCGACGCCCGCGCCCTGCCCCTGCGCGACGCGAGTGTCGACGCGGTGGTCAGCGGCCTGGCGCTCAACTTCGTCCCCGAGCCGGCCCGGGCCGTCGCGGAGTTCGCCCGGGTGACGGCCCCGGGCGGCACGGTCGCCGCGTACGTCTGGGACTACGCCGAGGGCATGGCCATGATGCGGCTCTTCTGGGACGCCGCCGCGCTGGCCGACCCCGGCGGCGGGATCGACGAGGGCGCCCGCTTCCCGCTCTGCCGCCCGGAGCCGCTGGCCGCGCTGTGGCGGGCCGCCGGGCTGGCGGACGTCGAGGTCCGGGGCATCGAGATCCCCACCGAGTTCACCGGCTGGGACGACTATTGGGAGCCGTTCCTCGGCGGCCAGGGCGCGGCCCCGGCATATCTGATGTCGCTGAGCGAGCAGCGCCGCGCCGCCGTGCGGGAGGCGCTGCGCGGGCTCGTGCCGGTCGGACCCGGCGGGGCCATCCGGCTCACGGCCCGGGCGTGGGCCGTGCGCGGCGCCCGCTGACCAGCCGATCGGTGGGGCGGTGGTTCAGCCCCCGGGTCGGGACGACGGCTGATGCGCGCCGCCCGCCGGCTCGCCGAGGCTGACCCGCATGGGAAAAACCAGCAGGGTCAGCCGTCGCGTCTTCCTCACCGGTGCGGGCGCCGCGGCGGCCTCCTCCCTCCATCCGACCGCGGCCGGGGCGGGACCGGCGGCCACCGGGTCGGTGACCATCCGGCCGGGCGACGCACGCTACGACGGGCTGCTCCGGGGCAACAACTTCCGGTTCGCCGGGCGGCCGGACGAGATCCGCGCGGTCCGGTCGGCCGACGAGGTGGCGCGCGCGGTGGCGGACGCCGTACGGTCCGGGCGCCGGGTCGCCGCCCGCAGCGGCGGGCACTGCTTCGAGAACTTCACCGCCGACCCGGGCGTCCGGATGCTGCTCGACCTGTCCGCGATGGACGAGGTCGGCTACGACCCCCGGCGGCGGGCGTTCGCCGTGCAGCCCGGGGCGACGCTCGGCGAGGTGTACCGGGCGCTGTTCACCGGCTGGGGCGTGACGATCCCCGGGGGCAGCTGCCCGGAGGTCGGGGCGGGCGGGCACTTCGCCGGCGGCGGGTACGGGCCGCTGTCGCGCCGTTACGGCTCCGTGGTGGACCACCTGTACGGCGTGGAGGTCGTGGTGGCGGACCGCGACGGCGCTGTGCGGACCGTGGTGGCCACCCGCGAGCCGGACGACCCGCACCGGGACCTGTGGTGGGCGCACACCGGCGGTGGCGGCGGCAACTTCGGCGTGGTCACCCGCTACTGGCTGCGGTCGCGCGGCGCCACGGGCAGCGATCCGTCCCGGCTGCTGCCGCCCTCGCCGCAACGGATGCTGCAACGGGTCCTCTTCTGGTCGTGGGAGCAGATGACCGAGGAGGCGCTCACCGGGCTGCTGCGCACCTTCGGGACGTGGCACGAGCGCAACAGCGCGCCCGGGTCCGCGTACGCCGGGCTCTATGGTCTGCTCCGGGCCTCACACCGGGTCGGCGGGACCGTGATGCTGGTCGCCCAGATCGACGCGGACCTGCCCGGCGCCGCTCGGATGGTGGACGACTTCGTGGCCGCGGTGACCGCCGGCACGGGCCTCACGCCGGTGCTCGACCTGCCGGCGACGATGCCGTGGCTGCACCGGATGACCTGGCCGGGCAGCGGCGAGCCCGGGGACGTGCTGCTGCGGCGCTACAAGATCAAGGCGGGCTACCTGCGCCGGTCGTACACCGCTGCGCAGCTGGCGGCGATCCACCGGCACCTGACGAACGACACCGGCGGGCCGAACGCCGGCGTGCTGCTCATCGGCTACGGCGGCGAGGTGCGGTCGGTGGCGCCCGGGGACACCGCGATCGCCCAGCGCGACGTGGTCATGAAGGCGGTCTACGAGACGGTCTGGGCCGGCGAGTCCGAGGACGCGGCCAACCTGGCCTGGGTGCGGGCCCTCTACCGCGATGTGTACGCCGCCACCGGCGGGGTGCCCGTGCCCGGCGAGGTGGACGACGGCTCGTACATCAACTATCCGGACGCCGACCTGGCCGACCCGGCGTGGAACACCTCGGGCGTCTCCGCGCAGCGGCTGTACTACAAGGACAACTATCCCCGCCTGCAACGGGTCAAAGCCCGGTACGACCCGCGCAACGTGTTCCGGCACGCGCTCTCCATCGACCCCCACGGATGACCCGGGCGGCGGTACGGTGGCCCGTGTGGCTGACCGTCGCGCCGTACCTGCTGCTGGTCTTCCTGGCCGGCGTCACCGTGGCCATCGAGGGTTCGGCCGCCCTCGTTGACCTGCTGCTGTGCGGGCTCCTGGCGGCGTGGATGCCCGCGCTGCACCGGGTCCGCCCGGCCGTGTTCGTCACCGTGCTGATCGCGCTCATGGCGGTCGCGGTGATCCGGGCGCCGTGGTTCGGGTTCTTCACGCCCGTGGGCTACGTCCACGCCTTCCGGCTCCTGCGCTGGCCGTGGCAGCTGCTCGGCGTCGCCGCGGTCGCGTGGGTGGCCGCCACGGCACAGATGTACGGCGTCGACAAGACGACCTCGTTCGGCCTGGTCATCTACGCCGCCGTGGTGGCCGCCAACGTCGTGCCCATGTGCGCGTACGCCCGCTTCGCCCGCCGCGTCAGACGCCAGGACGAGGAGCGGGAACGGGCGCTGCACGAGGCGCGCGAGGCCAACCGGCGGCTGGCGGCGTCGCTGGCGGAGAACGCGGCCCTGCAGGAGCAGGTGCTGGCGCAGGCCCGCGACGCCGGCGTGCGGGACGAGCGGCAGCGGATGGCCCGCGAGATCCACGACACGCTGGCGCAGGGGCTCACCGGCATCATCAGCCAGCTCCGCGCGGCCGAGCACGCCGGCGACGACCCGGCGGGCTGGCGCCGGCACGTCGCCGCCGCGACCGAGCTGGCCGGCGAGAGCCTGTCGGAGGCGCGGCGGTCGGTGCACGCGCTGCGGCCCGAGCCGCTGCGGTCGGCCCGGCTGGGCGAGGCCCTGTCCGGCGTCGCGCAGCAGTGGTCGGCGCGGCACGGGATCCCGGTCCGGGTCGCGACGACCGGCACGCCCCGGCCGCTGCGGCCGGAGGCGGAGGCGGCTCTGCTGCGGGTGGCGCAGGAGGCGCTCGCGAACGCGGCGAAACACGCGGGGGCGACGCGGGTGGGTGTGACTTTGTCCTACCTGGACCGGGAGGTCGCCGTGGACGTCCGCGACGACGGAGGCGGTTTCGACCCGGCCCGGGCCGGTACGGGCGGCTTCGGGTTGATCGCGATGCGGCAGCGGATCGAAGGGCTGTCCGGCACCCTGCTGATCGAGTCGGAGCCGGGCGCGGGCACCGGCATCTCCGCCCGCGTCCCCGCCGAGCCGGCGGAGGCCCCCGCGTGAGCCGCCCCGCCGGGCCCATCCGGCTGCTGGTCGTCGACGACCACCCGGTGGTCCGCGACGGGCTGAGCAGCATGTTCGCCCGCGACCCGGGATTCGAGGTGCTGGGCGAGGCCGCGGAGGGCGCCGAGGCGGTCCGGCTCGCCGAAACCCTGCGCCCGGACGTGATCCTCATGGACCTGCGCATGCCCGGCATGGACGGCGTCCGCGCGATCCGCGAGCTCGCCGCCCGGGCGTGCGAGGCCCGGATCCTGGTGCTGACCACCTACGACACGGACGGCCACGTGCTCCCGGCGATCGAGGCCGGCGCCACCGGATACCTCCTCAAGGACGCCCCGCGCGATCAGCTCCTGCGGGCGGTGCGAGCGGCGGCCCGCGGCGAGGCGGTGCTCGCCCCGGCGGTCGCGGCGCTGCTGATGAGCCGCATCCGCCGCCCGGCGCCCGGGCTGCTCAGCGCGCGCGAGATCGAGGTGCTCCAGCTGGTGGCGGCCGGGGCGACGAACCGGGAGGCCGCGGCGAAGCTGTTCCTGACCGAGGCGACCGTGAAGTCCCACCTGCTGAACATCTACGCCAAGCTCGAGGTGAACGACCGCGCCGCGGCGGTGACGGAGGCCTTCAACCGGGGACTGCTCGTGCCTCATCCACCGGAGCCACCCCGGTTCTGAGGACCCGCAGCGCTCAGGAGCGCAGGAACGTGAGAACCGCGAGGACCCGGCGGTGGCTCTCCTCGGCCTGCGGGAGATCGAGTTTGTGCAGGATGTTGCGGATGTGCTTGGCCACGGCGGCGTCGGTGATCACCAGCTGGCCCGCGATGGCCGCGTTCGAGCGTCCTTCCGCGACGAGCGCCAGCACCTCGCGCTCGCGGGCGGTGAGCGCCTCGAGGGGACTGCGCCGGCGGCGCACCATCTGCCGGACGACCTCGGGGTCGATGACCGTGCCGCCGGCGACCACCCGCTCGAGCGCGTCGACGAACTCCGCGACCTGCCCCACCCGGTCCTTGAGCAGGTATCCGACGCTCGTGCCGTCGCCGGCGTTCAGCAACTCCGTCGCGTATCTCGTCTCGACGTACTGGCTGAGCACCACGATGGGCAGGCGCGGATGCGTCCGGCGCAGCTCCACCGCGGCGCGCAGTCCCTCGTCCTTGAAGGTCGGAGGCATGCGCACGTCGGTGACCACCACGTCCGGAGCGTGCGCGACGACCGCCTCCCGCAGGCCCTCGGCGTCGCAGACCGCGGCGACGACCCGGTGCCCGAAGCGCGCCAGCAGGCCGACGAGGCCCTCGCGCAGCAGCACGCTGTCCTCGGCAAGGACTATTCGGAGTTCGGCAGCGGCCGGCACGGTATCTCCACGTCTACCCGGGTGGGTCCGCCCGGCGGGCTGGACAGCGTCAGTGTGCCATCGACGACGGAGACCCGTTCGCGAAGGCCGAGCAGCCCGGTGCCGGCGTCCGGGTCCGCGCCGCCGCAGCCGTCGTCCCGGACGCTGACCAGGAGAATTCCCGGCCGACCGGGATGGGTCTGGTCCTCCGGCACGAACCTGCCGGAGACCTCGCCGCGGGTCGCGCCGGAGTGCTTCGCCATGTTCGACAGCGCCTCCGACACGACGAAGTAGACGGTCGACTCGATGTGCCGGGGCAGTCTCGGCAGCACCTCGATGGTGACGTCGACCGGGATCGCCGACCGGTCCGCGAGGTCGGCCACCGCCGCCTCGATGCCGAAGTCGACGAGCAGCGGCGGATGGATGCCGCGGATGAGGTTCCGCAGCTCCCCGAGGGCCCGTCCGGCCTCGTCGTGAGCGCGCTCCAGCTGCTTGGCCAGCGGGCCCGGCGGCGCGTCCAGCCGCGCCAGGCCGAGCATCATCGTGAGCGCGACGAGCCGCTGCTGGGCGCCGTCGTGCAGGTCGCGCTCGATGCGGCCCCGCTCGGCCTCGAACGCGTCCAGGAGGCGGACCCTGGACCGGGTCAGCTCGGTGACACGGTCCGCCGTCCGGTTGCCGGCCATGGTGAGCAGGCTGCTGGCGAGCGCCGCCCGGGCCCCGGCGAGCAGGCCGAGGCCGTACCCGCAGACGGCCAGCGCGAGCAGGCCCGCGGCGCAGACGGCGAACGCGGCGGGCCATGACGTGACCGCGTACGCCTTCAGGACGTTGACCTGCTCACCCTCCCCGACCGTGCCCAGCAGGACGGGGGTGGCGATCAGGGCGAGCGGCACGGTCACGCCCAGGGTGACCGCCAGCAGGTCGACCGGGGCCAGCACCAGCATGAACAGCAGCGCGTAGCCGAGCTCGCGCCAGGTGGCCGCCTCGGAGAACCGGGTCCGCAGCCACCAGGTCAGTCCGGGGTCGTGCGGCATGCGATGCGCGACGGGCACCCGGCGGGTGGCGTCCACGAGCCGCATCGACCGGCGCTCCAGCGCCGCCACGGGCAGCCCCAGCAGCGCGACCGCGGCCAGGAGCGGGACGCCGACGATCGCCATCGACAGCAGGACGCCGGCGGCGAGCGAGACAGCCGTGACGAGCAGCGTCAGCAGCCCGGTCACACCGGTGACGGCCAGGTACGCCACCGACCGCAGGGGCCAGCCGGAGAGCAGATACCCGGGCCGGGCCAGCGCCTGCCACACGTTCCGCTCCGCCACGCGGACAACCGTAGACAGCGCCCCAGCACGTTTCCAGCCTGCAGGGACGACTCTCCGCGGTAGTACCTGCGCTACCGCGAAGACACATGGCCGGGAGACTGTGCGAGGCCTCGCCGTGCAGCACGGTTGACCGCATGATCCAAGACGCGATCCGGCTCAGCTCCGTCACCCGGGTCTTCGGCGCGGGCGACGCCGTGGTGACGGCCCTCGACGACCTCTCGCTCGCCTTCGCCGCGGGCTCCTTCACCGCCGTCATGGGCCCCTCCGGATCCGGCAAGTCGACCCTGCTGCAGTGTGCGGCCGGCCTCGACCGGCCGACCTCGGGGTCCGTGCTGCTCGGCGGCGCCGATCTGACCACGCTCGGCGAGTCGCGGCTGACCCGGCTGCGCCGCGAGCGCATCGGCTTCGTGTTCCAGTCCTTCAACCTGCTGCCCGCCCTGACCGCCCAGCAGAACGTGGCGTTGCCGCTGCGGCTCGCCGGACGCCGCCCCGGCCGCTCCGAGGCGCGCGACGTCCTCGCCCGGGTCGGCCTGGCGGATCGGGCGCGGCACCGCCCGGGCCAGCTCTCCGGCGGCCAGCAGCAGCGGGTGGCCATCGCGCGGGCCCTGATCACCCGGCCGGAGGTGCTCTTCGCCGACGAGCCGACGGGCGCGCTCGACTCCGCCACCGGCCACGAGGTGCTGCGGATGCTGCGGGAGATGGTGGACGAGCGCCGGCAGACGATCGTCATGGTCACCCACGACCCGCTCGCCGCGGCGTGGGCGGACCGCGTCGTCTTCCTCGCCGACGGACGCCTGATCGGGGACCTGCGGTCGCCGACCGCGGAGGCCGTGGCCGCCCGGATGGCGCGGGCGTCGCGGGCGGGGGCCGGGGCGTGCTGAGCGTGGCCCTCGGCGCCCTGCGGACCCGCTGGACGAGCCTCGCCGGCGCCTTCGTCGCGCTCGCGCTGGGCGTGGCCCTCATGGTGACCATGGGTCTCGGCCTCGCGTCGACGCTGGATGCGCCGGAGCAGCAACCGCAGCGCTTCGCCGGGGCGGAAGTCGTGGTCCGCGGCGCCGACGAGCTGCGCGTGCCGGCACCGACCGGCGACCGGGTCCAGCCGCTCGCCCACCCCCGGGGCATCCCGGCCGCGGTGGCCGAGAAGATGGCGGCCAGGGCGCCCACGGTCGCGGACCGCTCGTTCCCGGTGTGGCTGACCGGGCCGGACCACCTCGTCGGGCACCCGTGGTCCGTCGCGGCCTTCGGCGGCTATCGGCTCACCGCCGGTCATGCTCCGCGCGCCGGCGAGGTCGTCCTGGCCGGCGACGCGTCGCTCGTGGGCCGCACGATGACCATGGGCACCCCGTCCGGCCCGCGGAGCGGCAGGGTCTCCGGCGTGGTGGATCCCCTCCCCTTCGAACGGCCGGTCTTCTTCCCCGACGCGGAGGCCGCCGCGCTCTCGCCGCGCATCGACAACCTGGTGGTGCGGGCCGCTCCGGACGTGGTGCGCGACGTGGCCGGCGAGGACGTACGGGTCCTCACCGGCGGCGAGCGGCGCCGGGCCGATCCGGAGCCCGGCCGGGACCGCGACGCGCTCATCGCCATGAACGCCCTGCTGGGCACCGCGGGCGGCGTCGCCACGTTCGTGAGCGTCTTCGTGGTCGCCTCGACGTTCGCCTTCGCCGTCGCCCAGCGGCGCCGCGAGATCGGGCTGCTGCGCACCGCCGGGGCCACCCCGGCACAGGTGCGGTGGATGCTGATCGCCGAGGCCGCGGCGGTCGGGGCGCCGGCCTCGGCCCTCGGGTGTGCGCTGGGGGCGTACGGGGCTCCGTGGCTCGCGCGCCTGCTGGTCGAGGAGCAGCTCGCGCCGCCGTGGTTCGTCATCGGGGCGCACCGCTGGCCGTACCACCTGGCATGGACCGGGATCCTGGTGGCGCTGGCCGGGGCGGCGGCCGCGACCGTGCGGGCGGGGCGGGTCCGTCCCGCCGAGGCGCTGCGCGAGGCCTCGGTGGACAGCCGCGCCATGACACCCGGGCGCTGGATCGTCGGCGCCGGGCTGCTCGCCGCCGGGCTGGGGCTGCTGGGCTGGCGGCTGCTCACCGAGCCCGGGGAGGCGTTGCACCGCAAGACGTACACGACCCAGCCGATGCTGCTGATCACCGCCGTCGCGCTGCTGGCGCCCGTCCTGGTGCGGCCGCTGACCCGGGTGGTCGCCTGGCTGCCCGCCCAGCTGCCGGGCGCCACCGGCATGCTGGTCCGGGAGACCGCGGCGGCCGGCGTGCGGCGGACCGCGGCGGTCGCGGCGCCGGTGCTGATCACGGTGGCGCTGGCCGGGTCGCTGCTGGGGGCCACGGCCACCATCGCCGAGGGCAAGGCCGCCGAGCTGCGGGAACAGACCCGGGCGGAGCTGATCGTCCGGGCCGCCGAGGGAGGCGGCGGCTTCGACGACCGTACGGTCACGCGGCTACGGCAGGTGCCGGGCGCCACCGTGACGGCCAGCGCCTCCACCGCCGTCTACACGCTGGAGGACGGCACGGCCCTGATCCGCTCCGGCGCGCAGGCCGTCGACCCCCGCGAGCTCGCCGTGGCCCGCGACCTCCCGGTGCGGGCGGGCAGCCTCGCCGACCTCGACGACTCCAGCATCGTGGTCAACGAGGAGTGGGAGCGCCACACCGTCGGCGAGCACGTGGACGTGTGGCTCGGGAACGGCGCCCCGGCGCGGCTGCGCATCGCGGCGGTGCTAGCGACCGGCACGGGGAGCAACGGCGTCTACGTGACGCGGCGCAACGCCACGGACGTGGCGCCGGACCGGCTGGACATCACCTGGGCCCCCGGCGTGGACGCCGCCGCCGGGACCGCGGCGGTCCGGGCGGCCCTGGAGCCCACCGGGGCGCGGGTGCAGAGCCGCGCGGAGTGGATCCGGTCGCACCAGCCGGGCGCCGGCCGCCAGACCCGGGCCGGCTTCCTGGTGGTCCTGGGCATCGCCCTGGTCTACACCGGCATCGCGCTGGCCGGCACGATGGTCATGGCCACCTCGGATCGCGTCCGCGACCTGGCGGTGCTGCGGCTGGCCGGAGCGACCCGGCGGCAGGTCCTCGTCCTCGTCGCCGCGGAGGCGCTGACCGTCGTGGTGGTCGGCGCCGTGCTGGGCGCGCTCGTGACGGCGGTCAACGTGCTGGGCATCTGGGGGTCGCTGGCCGCGCTGTCCGTCCGGTCGGGCGTCGTCCTGCCGTGGCCGGCGCTCGCGGCGATCCTGGGCGCGTGCGCGGTGGTCGCCGTCGTGGCCGCCGTCCTGCCCACGCTCGGCGCCCTCCGGGTCCGTCCGGTCGAGCCGGCCGGCGCCCGCGAATGAGCCGCCCCCGGCCCGGGGCTACCCGCGTCCCGGCGTGCCCTTCACGGCCAGAGCCACCGTCAGCATCTGCAGCCACGCCGGGTCCTTGAGGCGGTCGCCGTACAGCTCGCGGAGGCGGGACATGCGGTAGCGGACCGTCTGCGGGTGGACGAAGAGCTCCGCAGCCACGTCCTCGCGCCGTCCCTGGTGCAGCAGCCAGCTGCGCAGCGTCTCGATCAGCTTGGCCACGGTGGCCTCGCGTTCGCCCGCGAGCGGCGCGAGGGCCTGCGCCCGCAGGTCCGCGAGGGCTTGGGCGTCCGCGGTCACCACCAGGGCGAGCAGGTGCTCCTCGGTGTCGACGACCGTGCCGCGGTGGGACCGGTGGACGAGGCCGCTGACCCGGACCGCCCGCAGGAACGACTCGCGGGCGCGCAGCCAGGGCCGGGCCGGGCCGACGACCACGCCGCGGCCGGTGAGCAGGCGCATCAGGTGGGCCCGGCCGGCGCCCTGGGCGTCCGGGACCAGCAGGACCGAGGAGTCCGGCAGCTCGGGACCGGCCTCGGCGACCTGCAGCGTGCGCGGGTCCAGCAGGTCGGTCAGGGCCCGGGTGGCCCGCTCCGGCGCGAGCACCGCGGTCAGCGTCTGCGGCGGCGCCCATTCCGCGCGTTCCGCCGCCGCGATCACCGCGTGCACGGGCTCCCCGGCGACCAGGGCCTGGGCGAGCAGCTCGAGGTGGCGGCGGCGGGCCCGGCCGGAGGAGGCCAGCTCGTCCGCGTGCCCGGCCACGCTGGCCGCGGAGAGCTCGTCGATGTAGGCGAACACCAGCTCGGCGAAGCGGGCGATGGTCGACGCCGGCTGGCCGTTCGCCACGCTGATCGCGGCGAGCTCGCGCCAGGAGACGCGGGCGCCCACCCGGTACGCCGCGAGCAGCGCGTCCAGGCTGCGGCCGGAGCGGGCCTCGCCGCGGCCCAGGGCGTACGCGGCCTCCAGAGCGGGGCTCAGTGGCGCCCGGGGATCGGGGCCGGCCGCCCGCGACACCAGCTCGAGGAAGGTGCCCAGGGCTGCGCGGACCGCCTTCTCGATCTTCGACCCGAGCTCGCCGGCGAAGGCCTCCGCGTACGCCGGGACCTCGGCCGTGATCGCCGCGATGGTGAGCACGGAGACCTCGGGCAGCCCCTGGCGCAGCGGCGCCACGATGTCGTCGGGCAGGCGGAAGGCCCGGACGTCGGGCAGCGTCTCATCCATCATTTTCCGCCGTTTCAAGTCCAGTTCCTGTACTGGACGAACAATAACGCCCCGGGGATTTACGTCTCCCAGGTCAGGTCTTCGTTCCCCGATCACAGCATCCTTGAGTCATGGCTGTCACGCAGACCCTGCGGTCCGGGGCCTGGCGGGTCGTGGAACTCATCACGACCCCGCTCGTCCCGGCCGACTATCTCGACTCCGTCGCCCCGCTGCGCAACCCCTCGGTGCTGCGCGCCAAGGTCGAGGCGGTCCGCCCCGAGACCGCCGACAGCGTCACGCTCACGCTGCGCCCGGGCCGCGGGTGGCAGCCGCACGCGGCCGGTCAGTACGTCCGGCTCGGCGTCGACGTCGACGGCGTGCGGCTGTGGCGCTCCTACTCGGTGACCAGCGCGCCCGACTGCCGGGACCGCACGGGCGCGTCCCGGCTGCGCGACGGGCGGTTCACCGTCACCGTCAACGCGATCCCCGGCGGCAAGGTCAGCACCCACCTCGTGCGCCGCGCCCGGCCCGGGATGATCCTGCACCTGGACCTGCCCGCCGGCGAGTTCACGCTGCCGGCGACCCGGCCGGCGAAGGCGCTGTTCGTGACCGCCGGGAGCGGCATCACCCCGGTCATGGGCATGCTCCGCAGCCACCTCGACGAGCTGGGCGACGTGGTGGTCGTGCACTCCGCCCGTACGCCGCAGGCCGCGGTCTTCGGCCCCGAGCTGCGCGAGCTCGCCGGGCGCGGGCGCATCCGCCTGATCGAGCGGCACACCGGCACGCAGGGGCGGATCAAGGCCGCCGACCTCGACGGGCTGGTCCCCGACCTCGCCGAGCGCGAGACCTGGGCGTGCGGCCCCAACGAGCTGCTGGACGACATCGAGGCGCACTGGGCGCAGACCGGGATCCCCGGAGCCCTGCACACCGAACGCTTCCGGCCCACGGTGGTCGTGGACGGCGCCGGCGGCGGGAGCGTCACCTTCACCCACGCCGGGAAGACGATCGCCGCGGGCGGCGGTGAGCCGCTGCTCGACGCCGGCGAGGCCGCGGGCGTGCTCATGCCTTCCGGCTGCCGCATGGGCATCTGCTTCAAATGCGTGCTGCCGCTGCGCGAGGGCGCCGTGCGCGACCTGCGCGACGGCCAGGTGACCGTGGCCGAGCCCGGGGACAGCATCCCCGTTCAGACCTGCATCAACGCCGCAGCCGGCGACTGCCGCATCGATCTGTAGAAGAAGGAACCACCGTGACCACACTGCAGCGCAAGGACGTCAACCCGATCGCCCACCTCACGCCCGAGGACATCGAGCAGATCGGCATCGAGCTCGACGCCATCCGCGACGAGGTGGTGGAGAGCCGCGGCGAGCGCGACGCGCAGTACATCCGCCGGGTCATCTCCGTGCAGCGGCGCCTGGAGCTGGGCAGCCGCGCGGTCCTGCTGTTCTCGCTGTTCCCGCCGGCCTGGCTGGTGGGCACCGCCGGGCTGTCGATCGCCAAGATCCTCGAGAACATGGAGATCGGCCACAACATCATGCACGGCCAGTGGGACTGGATGCGGGACCCGAAGATCCACTCGACGAAGTGGGAGTGGGACAACGCCTCGCCGGCCGAGCAGTGGAAGCACTCCCACAACGAGCTGCACCACACGTACACGAACGTGGTCGGGCGCGACAACGACCTCGGCTACGGCATCATGCGCGTCGACGAGGACCAGCCGTGGACCCCGGCGTACCTGGGCCAGCCGCTCTACAACTTCATCAACGCGTGCTTCTTCGAGTACGGCATCGCCGCGTACGA
>Ga0190269_10000977_pt1 | contig 13971 bp, 11 predicted proteins | sample Popmic249IS_FD_133749 | JGI IMG/M metagenome (GOLD analysis project Ga0190269, IMG submission 133749) | Populus adjacent soil microbial communities from riparian zone of Blue River, Arizona, USA - 249 IS | ecosystem: Environmental > Terrestrial > Soil > Riparian zone | place: USA: Arizona...
ACTCGATCTTCGACGACATCCGCGAAGGCTTCGGCCGCCTATTTCGCAAGCGCAGCTCGACCGGCCACACCGATCCCCCACCAGCCAACCACCCCAACACCCTACCGTCCGAATCAAACGCGGAATAGGCGACCACGACGCATCTATAACCGTAACCGGATCATCCGAGATGCCGGTTACGGTCAGGGCTGAGACCGCTCAACCGAGCTTCGAAAGCGCAGCCGAAAGCTGCTCCCGAGCCTTTCCAAGCTCAGCAAGCCGCTCTCGATCCTTTTGCACCACATCCGCCGGCGCCCGCGCGATAAAGCCCTCGTTGCCGAGCTTCTTCTCCAGCGCAGCAGCGTCCTTCTCCAGCTTCTGCAGCTGCCGAGTCAGCCGCTCGCGCTCCTTCGCGGGGTCGATCAATCCTTCCAGCGGCACGACCAACGTCACGCCCTCAGCGACCCCGGTCGCGCTCGTCGAGCTGCTCTCGGTGCCCTGCAGCGCCTCCACCACGACCTGCGCGTTGCACAAGCTGTTGATGGCCGTCTGCTCGCGCGTGAGGAGCGCACGCACGCGCGTGTCGTCCGTGCGCAAGTGCAGCGGCAGCGCGATCCGGGGATGGATGTCGCGCTCCGAACGAATGGCGCGTGCTGCGACGATCACCGCTTGCAGAACGTCCATGTCGCGCTCGACGGCTTCGTTGCGCAGCGCATCACGCTCCGCGTCGGGATAGGGCGCGATCACGATGCTGCTTCCGGCGCCCTGCTTTGGCACGCGCTGCCAGATCTCCTCGGTGATGAAGGGCATCATGGGGTGCAGCAAGCGCAGCGCGGTCTCGAGCACGTGCACCAGCGTGTTGCGCGTCTCGGTCGCAACTTTCGCGTCACCGCCCGCGAGCAGCGGCTTCGCCAGCTCGAGGTACCAGTCGCACAGCTCGTTCCAGACGAAGCGGTAGAGCGCACCGCTCGCTTCGTCCAGACGGTACTCGCCGATCGCCCGGTTCGCGGTGGTCGTCGCCAAATGCAGCCGCGACAGGATCCACTGGTTTGCGAAAGCATCCGCCGCCGGGCGCTTCTGCTGCGCGACCGCCGACGACTCAGCCAGGTTGATCAGCGCGTAGCGCGCGGCGTTCCAGAGCTTGTTCGCGAAGTTGCGGTAACCCTCGATGCGCTTGATCGAGAGCGCGATCTTCGTCGTGTATGGCGAATAGCTCAGCAAGGTGTAGCGAAGCGCGTCCGCGCCGTAGGCGGCAAAACCTTCCGGATACGTCCTGCGCAAATAGTCGAGCCCGCTGTCTTTCGCGCCGTTCTTCTCCGCGCCGGCGATCAGGTGGTCGAGCGTCGCGCCGGAGATCACATCCAGCGGGTCGATCACATTGCCCTTCACCTTAGACATCTTTTCGCCGCGCTCGTCGGTCACGAGGCCCGACAAGAGGACACGCTTGAACGGCACATCGCCCATGAAGTGCATGCCCAGCATCATCATGCGCGCGACCCAGAAGAACAGGATGTCGTAGCCCGTCTCCATGTCGGAGGTCGGATAGAAGCGCGCGAGGTCCGGCGTCTTCTCGGGCCAACCCAACGTGGAGAACGGCCACAAGCCCGAGCTGAACCACGTGTCGAGCACGTCTTCGTCCTGCGTCAGCGCGCCCTTGCACTTCTCACATTGCGTCGGGGCTTCCATCGCGACGTGCGTGTGACCGCAAGCGTCGCAATACCAAGCCGGGATCGTGTGACCCCACCACAGCTGCCGCGAGATGCACCAGTCCTGGATCTCGCGCATCCAGTGGAAATAGGTCTTCTCCCAGTGCTCCGGGATGATCTTGGTGCGGCCGTCTTCGACCGCTGCGATCGCGGGCGCCGCCAATGGCTTCATCTTCACGTACCACTGCGTCGAGATCAGCGGCTCCACGATGCTGTTCGAGCGCTGCGAGCGCGGCAACGTCAGCGTATGCGCGCGCTCACCGCGTGCGAGCCCGAGCTCCTTGAGCTTGGCTTTTACGGCCTTGCGCGCAGCGAAGCGATCCTGCCCCGCGAATGGACCGGCTTGCTCGTTGAGCGTGCCATCCTTGTTCAGGATGTTGATCTCCTCGAGCTTGTGACGCTTACCGGTCGCGAAGTCGTTCCAATCGTGCGCCGGCGTGATCTTCACCGCGCCCGTGCCGAACTTCGGATCCACCAACACCGCATCGGTGATGATCGGCACCTTGCGATTCACGAAAGGATGCAGCGCAAAGCGGCCGTGTAGCGCGCTGTAGCGCGGATCATCCGGATGCACCGCGATGGCCGTGTCGCCCAGCATGGTCTCGGGACGCGTCGTCGAGACGACGATCTCGCCACCGCCCTCGAGCGGATAGGCGAAGTCGAACATTTCGCCCTGCACGTTCTCTTCGTTTTCGACCTCGAGGTCGGAGAGCACAGTCTGCGACTGCACATCCCAGTTCACGAGCCGCGTGTCGCGATAGATCAGGCCTTCGCGGTACAGCGACACGAACGCGTGACGCACCGCGCGCGACAGACCTTCATCCATCGTGAAGCGCTCGCGCGACCAGTCACACGAGGCCCCGAGCACGCGCAGCTGCTTCAAGATGCGGCCGCCCGACTCACGCTTCCACTCCCACACTTTTTCGATGAACGCGGGCCGGCCCAAGTCGTGGCGCGTCTTGCCCGCGCGCGCGAGCTGCCGCTCCACCACCACCTGCGTGGCGATGCCCGCGTGATCCGTGCCCGGGATCCACAGCGTGTTGCGGCCCAGCATGCGGTGATAGCGGATCAGCACGTCCTCGAAGGTCGTGCGGCAGGCGTGGCCCATGTGCAGCGAGCCAGTCACGTTGGGCGGCGGGATCGCGATGGTGTAGGCGGGTCGTTTGTCGCCCGGATCCGCGCTGGCGGTGAACAGCCCGTTCTCCTCCCAGTAGCGATACCAGCGTGGCTCTGTATCGCGCGGATCGTAGGCTTTGGGCAGGTCTACGCCGGCCTCGCGCGCCTCCGGCTGAATGTCCCCCGGCTGCTGCTGCCCCTTCGACTCGCTTGTCATGCAAACCTCATTGGGCGGGGTCTATGACGCATTCCGTCCTCCCACTCAAGGTGCATAAGCTTAGCCCGCGCGTGAGCCGCTGCAGGCAAGGGACCACGGATAAGCCACATCAGCAGCGCGTGTACTGAAACGCGCTGCTGGAGGCTCGAAAGGTCGCCGCCATCTGCGGCACAATCGCTCAGCCGGTGGTGAGGCGCCGAATCTCTTCCTTGATCAGCGTCTCAGCCAAGTCCGGGACAATCTCCCAGACGACGCGCTCCACCACTTCGCGCGACAACGCGAGCACGGCAGCAGCTTGTTCCGCGGTCAGCCCCAGGCTGCCGATCTTCCGCTCGAAGTCCGCGCTCGCGCTCACCACGGCAGCCGAGACCGGCGCTGCGGCTGCGGCGGCTGCCGGGGCCGCGGCGGGCTTCTGCGCGACTGCAGCCGCTGCTGCAGCATGTGCAGGACGACCACCGCCACCGGCTGCGACCGCGGGCGGAGCACCCGGACCAGCAGCTTGCGCAGCTTGCGCCGCGTTCGCCGGCTGAGGTGGCTTGCCGAACGCGATCGTCTTGCTGCCCGCTGGCGCGCCCGCGGCGGGACGGCCGACGCTCGGCGCAGGTGCCGCCGCTGCGGCCGCGCGACCTGGCGCGACACGCGGCTTGCTCAATACCTGCTTCACGCGATCGATCACATTTTGTGTGTCGAAAGGTTTGATGATGTGATCGTCGACGCCAGCCGCCTTGCCCTTTTCTTCATCGTAAGGGTGCTTCTGACTCGCCATCACCACGACCGCCGTGCGCTCTAGACCCGACTGCGACTTGATCGCGGTCGCAAGCGCGTAGCCGTCCATGCCTTGCAACGAAAGGTCGGCGAACACGATGTCCGGCGTCATTTCGGAGGCCTTGCGTAGGGCCGCTTCACCGTTCTCTACCGCGGTTACGCTGGCGTCCTCGCCCTGAAAAGTGAGCTCAAGAATGCGGCGCATCGTCACGCTGTCGTCCGCTACCAGAATGTTCACCGCCACACGGTCCTCCTTCAGCATCAGCACTCAGCAGACTGCACGGGAGCCAGAGCTTCAAACGCGACTAATCGGCTATCGGTACGCGAGCCACCACAGATCACCTGTGAGCGCCACCGCGAATCTCACTACGAACAGGTCACAAAGGAAAACATAATCCGGCTCTTTTGGTCAAGGAATCCGGATACCTACACGTCCCCACTCACCTACATACGGCCGCGCTTTTGCACGGCTGCTACAGCCAGTTGCATGCAGGACCGAGCTGGCCTATGCCGCGGGGCCCGATGAACGCTGAAGCCACACCTGTGCTGCGCGAGGAACCGGACCCTCGGCGCTACGTCAAGCTCGCACCCGCGCCGCCCGCGACCGGCCCGATCGACCTCTACAGCTTGGTCGAGGGACGCGGCCGGGAGGCCACCTACGAGCTCGAGATAGGCTTCGGTCGCGGCATGTTCTTGATCGAGCGCGCGCAGGCGGCCCCGGGATCAGTGCTGCTCGGGATCGAGATCAAGCGCAAGTGGGCGTACCTGGTCGCGGAGCGCGCGGCCAAGCTCGGCTTACACAACGTGCGCGTCTTCGGCGCAGACGCACGCGACGTGCTCGCGAGGCTCACGCCCGACGCGAGCTTCAAGCGCGTATTCATGCACTTTCCGGATCCGTGGTGGAAGAAGCGGCACGCGAAGCGGCGCTTGAGTGGCGCCGCGATGTTCGACCCGGTCGCGCGCATCCTCGCGCCAGACGGCGAGCTGTTCATCCAGACTGATGTGGAGGATCGCGCACAAGGCTTTGTCGCGGACCTGCGCGAGCACGGTGGTTTCGAGCTGCCGGCCGACGACTACGTGACTGAGAACCCGTTCCAGGCGCGCAGCAACCGCGAGAAGCGCGCGATCAGTGACGGCTTGCCGATCTACCGCATCCTGGCGCGGCGCCGGAGTCTCTAGATCTTCGGCCGGCCGAGGCCGTGCTCATTCGTGCCGAGCAGTGACTCGTCGTCGTGGTGCAGCGGGTGCATCATGCGCGGCTTGCAGCGCACGTTGCGCGGCTTTGGCTGCATGAGATCCCACGGCACTTGCTTCGTCGCACGGCCGCGGAGATTCAGGATCTCGTCCTGCGACACGAACGGCAGTGGGTCGCAGTTGCGCCCGCGGTAGATCAGCTCGAAGTGCACGTGCGGGCCGGTGCTACGACCGGTGCTGCCGAGCGTCGCCAGCTGTTGACCCTGAAACACGCGTTCGCCGGCTTTCACGATGATGCGCTTGTTGTGCGCGTACAACGTGACCCAGCCACCCGGATGCACGACCATCACGACGTTGCCGTAGCCACGCAGCTCATTGCCGACGTAACCCACGATGCCCGGCGCCGCAGCCGAGACCGGCGCGCCCATCTTGCCGCCGATGTCCACCGCGCGGTGATAGCCGCGCTCGCCCGACCCCCAGCCGCGACCGAATGAGCCGTTCTCCACGGGCCAGCGCAGTGTGCCGTCGCCGAGGTCGCCGCTGCTCGTAGCTGCATCCGTCCACGCTTGCGACACGACGCCCGTGAGCAACATCGAAGCGGCACGGCGATCACCCAAGCCGAGCGCAACGGCTTCTCTGGTCAAGCGGCCGCGTAGCGGCGCAGGCGCAACCAGCTCGAACAGCGAATAGCGCTCGGGACCTGCGTCGAACGCGAGGTGCGCCACGCTATGGCCGCGCAAGCCGTACGAACCTTGCAGGTGCCAGCCGAACAGACCTGTGATGCCGAGTATGCTGAGCGCGCAGGAGTGTACGAGCGAGATGAGCCACTTGGGAACCGAGAGCCGGAGTGGGCTCCTTCCCCCCGAACGCAAAACAAGTACCGTCAACTCGCCGGACAAACGCGTACGCATTCAGCGCGACCTCTCGTCAAGCTGGACAGAGAGCAGCCCTTAGATCTGGGCTGTGAGCTCCCCGATGGTCCATCCCAACCACAGCACGACGCTGATGGCTGCAAGCAAAGACAGCGTGACAAGTGCGAGCTTCAGCGGACCGAGCGTTACGTTCTTCGCGCCACGACCATCGCTGGAGAAAATGACGAGACGCAACGGCATCAAAGCTCCACTCGCGCCGATGGCCGCGCAGCAGGCGCGGTGTATTCGCCGTTCATGAGCTTATCGAGATCTTCCGCGCTCAGTTCTTCGAGCGCCCCGCCGCGGTCGACTTGGATGCCGCTGTACTGCAGCATCCCGATCGCGCTACCACCGCTGACCACGTGCACGAGTCCGGTCACACGCACCGTACCTTCGATGCGTCCGCCGACTACGAGCTCTGCCGCCGACAGCTCCCCAACGACGCTGCCGCTCGGTCCAATCGATACGTGGCCACCCTCTGCAAACACGTGTCCCTCGACCTCACCGTCGATCTGAACGCGCCCCTTCACGCGCAGCGTGCCTGCGACGCGCGAGCCTCTCCCGATCACTGTCGGTTCCCCGGTCGACGTTTCGGCGCTGCGTTTGAACATCTCGAACTTCAGCAGTTGCGTCCCAATCAAAATACTACCGTAGGGACATCCCGAGTAAATAGCGCTTGTTCTTTCACCAGCGAATTTCGCTGCCGATAGAACTGCTGGCGGAGCCTACACCCCGAGCGGGCTATGAATGCGTGGCGGAGGATGTAGTCACTCGCCGATTTCTATAGCCAACGCTTGGGCTGATGCGCGGAGCTGGGACACCTTCGCAGCGTCCGGAGCACGCGAGCTCAGCGTTGCGCGAGTCATTTGCAGGACCTGCCTGCGTTCCTCGTGCGGCGCCGTCGGGACATAGCGCGAGAGCGCTGCAAGGGCGCGCGGATTCGCAGCCAACAGCTGCTCGAGCGCGCCGCGTGCGATGCTCCGCACCGCAGGGTAGGCGTCGTTTTCGGCGCTCTCGAGCAGCAGACCGAGGCGCTCATCTTGGAAGCTGTCAGCGGCAGCGGCAGCGTGCTGACCGAGCGCGTGTGCGGCCACGGCGCGCTCGATCGGGTCGCCGGCGAGCAGGCGATACGAGACCTCTGACAGTCCGTGACGCGCAGCAGGATCGTCGGTCAGCGTGTGGCCCTGCGCCGCGCTCGCCCAGCTGCGTGTGCGATCGATGTGGCAGAGCGTGCAAGCATCCGGTCGGCCGCTTGCAGCTTGCAGCCGCACTGCAGGCGATTCGATGCGGTGGCTCAGGTGAATCGACACCAGGCCATACACGACATCGGGCATGTGACAGCTGCGACAGCGAGTGCCCGAGCTGCCGGGAGCATGACGCGCGTGCTGCGCTGCGGCTTGCGTTCCGGAGAGCTGTGAATGGCAGCCGGTGCATGCGGCGTCGCCCGTGCGCTCGGGGCGGATCTGGCCCGCCGGATCGCCTGTGTGCATGGCATGGCAGCTCTCGCACGAGAAGTCACTCGCTGCGCGACACGGTGATTGCAGATAGCCTTGGTATTCGTACGCCGTGAGGCGTGGGGTTCCGTCTGGCCAGAAGCGCGCGCGGAACAGGCCGGCTTCACCGTTCTGGCGCGTGTCGCGGGTCAGCGGTGTCGAATAGGTGGAAAGCAGCTCGCCTGGCACGAACGGATCACCTTCGCGATGAAAACGCTCGATGTCAGAGGTCAGGCGCTGCCCATGGCAGCGGCCACACACCTCGGCGCTACGCGCAGCTGGCATGCGACCGGGGTTGCGGATGCTGGGATCGGCCGCGCCGGAGCCATGCAGCGCATAGCGGCGGAGCGGATCGCCGTTATGGGCGGCATGATCGGCGCCAGGGCCGTGGCATGCTTCGCAAGCCACGCCGAGCTCTGCCACCTGCGTCTCGAAGCGACCGGTCTCCGCGTCGAGGCCAGGGTTCGGGTGCACGTTGTGACAGTAGATGCAGTTGTCGTTCCAGCGCGTGACGTGGCGATTGTAGTCGACGTTGGAGACGCGCCCGCTGGCATCGAGCACAGGATCGGCGGTCAAAAACGCAGCGTTCATGTGGAAGAACTGCCCGCGCGCGACGTCCCAAGCGATCGGCAAGCGAAAGTAAACGTCGCCGTCGCGCGCGAGGTATTGCTGGTAGCGGTGCGAGCCCACGGTGCGCGCCACGCGCACGCGCGTCGGCGCGGGATCGCGACCGTTGTGGAAGCTGAACCAATACTCTGTGCCCGCCTGTTCCATGTGCGCGGTCGTGCCGAAGTACTCGACGCTGCGGTCGTCGAACGCGCCCAGTACCGAGGTCGCATCGGCTTCGCGCGTCATGCGGCCGTGGTACGTGCGGGCGAAGCTTTCATAGTGGCTGGGATGGCAGTGCTTACACTGGGCTGAGCCGATGTACCGGGTGCCCTGCAGCGAGCGCGCATGCGCGAGCTCGCGCTGCGTGCCGTCGCACCACGCGTACGCGCCGATCAGCGCGAGCAGCGCTGTCGCTCCGAACAGTAAACGCCCGCGACCGACCACGTGCGGAGAATACTCCCGCCGCGCACAAAAGGCCCGGGGTCAGCCCCGAGCTGTTTTGCCTGCGCTTGGAGGCGGTCCGCTGCTGCATCTCACGGCGGTCCGAGCACGATGGACGTTAGCGCTCAGCGCTTCGGGAGCGCGCCGAGCTGTTGAGGCTCTTCTCGCGAGCGCGCGCAGCGCTGACGCGTCTCGCCGCGCAGCTTCTCTTGCCGCTGGGCGAGGAGCCAAGGCGGCGGATGAGCCGGGGCTGCGCGCACGGTGGCTGGCGCGTTGCCGCGTGATTCGTAGAAGAAGCTGAGATCCGGCACGACGTCGTACAGCTCTTCGCCGTGCTCCAGAAGGTTGCAGTTGCGCGACTGCAGCTCCGCCCAGATCAGCTGGAATGCATCCACGCTCCAGGCGTGCGTGTCGTGCAAGAGCACGACGCCACCGCGGTCACCTTGCTCGCGCTCGCGCCAATCGAGCACGCGCACGAATTGATCGAGCACTTCCTCCGGCGTCTTGACCTGGAAGTCGCCTGCACCGAGGTTCCAAAGCACGATGGTGTAGCCGCGCTGGGCGAGGAGCTCGTCGATGCGCGGCGTATGTGCGCCACCAGGCGGTCGCACCAACAATGGATGGAAACCCAGGGCCATCTCGAACAAGCGCTCAGCGCCCTCGATTTGTGCGATCACCTGGGCATCGGTCAGCATCGGCAGCTGTAGGTGATCCACAGTGTGATTCCCGATGGTGTGACCGCGCGCGACGATCTCCTGTGCGACCTCGATTTGATCGCGCTCCAGGTTGTTCTCGCCGCGCAAGCGCCCCGCCGTCAGGAAGAACGTCGCCTTGACGCCGGCCGCATCCAACCGATCGAGCAAGATCGGCGTGGTACGCCGGCTCGGGCCGTCGTCGAAGGTGAAGTAGATCAGCCGGTGCGGCGTCGAACCCTCGATGATTCGCCCGCCGCCGTAAGCGGCAGGCGTGCTGCGCAGCGCTTGTTTGAGCGCGAGCGGCAGGCGTGCGTCCGGTCCAGCCGGCGATCCGTATGCAACTATAGGCAGGGGAGCCTGCGGCGGTTCTGCAGCCTCGCGCCCAGGCTCTTGACTGCCTTTGGCTTGAAGATGGCCCGCGGTCGCCCCAACTAGCAGCGCGAGCATACACAGAAGCAACTGGCTTTTGCCCCTCGTCCAACCCGAGCGGAGCATCCCCTCATGGTATGGGATTCGCCGGCCAAAGAGCAATCGGCGTCTTTATCGCGCTAAATCGTGTGTCGGATAGGGAAGGCAGCCGGGGCTTTTGGGGTTCTATCTTGCGCTGCCCTGTGCCATCGGGTACTTCGCTGCGCGCTAGGCGCAGCGGCGCGGACAGCGCAGCGTTCCTAACGGGAGGGTCTTGGGCGTGATTGAAGTAGAGAACCTCACCAGGCAGTACGGCGATCGCACCGCAGTGAACGGGATCAGCTTTGCTGTTCGCAAGGGTGAGATCATCGGCTTTCTCGGGCCCAACGGCGCAGGCAAGAGCACGACCCTGCGGATGCTGACGGGTTACTTGCAACCGACCGACGGAGCGATCCGGGTCGGCGGCGTGGACGCTGTGCGCGATCCGATCGGCGCGCGTCGCTTCATCGGCTACCTGCCTGAGTCCGTGCCGCTCTACAAGGAGATGCGCGTCGAGGAATATCTGCGCTACCGCGCACGCTTGAAGGGTGTGGCGCGGGCGCAAGTCGCAGCGCGCATCGATCACGTGCTCGCACAGGCCGACATCCGAGATGTGCGGCAGCGCATCATCGGACAGCTGTCCAAAGGCTATCGCTCGCGCGTGGGCTTGGCCGATGCGTTGGTCGCCGACCCGCCACTGCTCGTGCTCGACGAGCCGACGGCTGGTCTCGATCCCAACCAGATCCGGCAAGTGCGCGACTTGATCCGCAGCATGGCCGGCGAGAAGACCATCATGCTCTCGACCCACATCTTGCCCGAGGTGGAGTCGACCTGCAGTCGCGTGTTGATCATCAACAAAGGGCGGTTGGTCGGGGAGGGCGCGCCGAATGCGCTACGCACCTCAGGCACCGGCGGCCAGGTGATCGTGCTGGAAGCGCGCGGTACACGCGCGGAGCTCGAGCAGCGCGCGCTGCAGGTGCAGGGCGTGCGACGTTTGCTGGACGTGGAGCAGCTCGAAGCGGATCTGCTGCGTCTGCGTCTGGAGATCGAGAGCGTCGCAGCGGCGGAAGCGCTGTCGCTCGCGCTCGCTCAGGGAGGCCACGCGATCCGTGAGCTGCGCCGCGAGCAGACCTCGCTCGAAGATGTGTTTACGCTGCTGACCACGCGTGAGGCAGCTGAAGCGAAAGCGGAGGGCACATGAACGGTGTGCTGACAGTCGCGAAGCGTGAGATCTTTGCGTTCTTTGTGTCACCTATCGCGTATGTCGTTCTAACAGTTTGGTTACTGTTCTTCGGCATCGTGTTCTACATCTTGGCGCTGGTGTTCGCGCAGCAAGCCGGCGCATCCGAAACCAATCTGCTGACCGCGTTCTTTGGCGGCACAACGTTGTTTTACTTACCGCTCCTGGTGTTCGCGCCGGTCATGACCATGCGTCTGCTCGCCGAAGAGCGCGCGTCCGGCACGATCGAGCCGCTGCTCACCGCGCCCATCTCCGAGACCGAAGTAGTCCTCGGCAAGTACATCGCCGCGCTGACATTCTGGTGCGTGCTGTGGGCGCCGACGCTCTCGTACGTATGGCTGGTCGCGAGCAGCGGCGAGCATGTCGTCGACTGGGGCGCGATCGGCACCACGTACCTCGGCCTGTTTTCGATCGGTGCGTTCTACATGGCCGTGGGCTTGTTCATGAGCGCCATCGCGCGCAATCAGATCGTGGCTGCGATGCTGACGTTCCTGGTGCTCGGTGGCTTGTTCGTCATCGGCCTGGCTGGCTATGCCAACGTCGGCGACGACGTGCGCGCGATCTTCGAGTACGTCGGGCTGTGGACGCAGATGTCCGCGTTTGCCAAGGGCATCGTGGACACGCGCTACCTCGTGTACGACCTAACAGTTGTGATCTTATCGCTCTACCTGTCGGTGCAAGCCTTGCAGACCGACCGAGGTGCATGATGGCGGACGCAGCGCCGAGCATTCCGAAGAGTCCCAAGAGCGGCAGCGAGCGCCGCACCATGCAGCGCATCGGCACCAGCGTTACTTCGATCGCGCTGATCGCGATCTTGGCCATGGTCAACTACCTGGCGTTTCGCCACTACAAGCGCTTCGACTGGACGTCACAGGGCATCTACACCCTCTCGCCGAAGTCGCAGAAGGTGCTGCGCGAGCTCGACAAGAACATCGATGTCTACGTGTTCTTGTCACGCGGGGAGTCAGGTTTTTTGACCACGGACGAGCTGCTCAAGCGCTACTCCGCTGCCTCGCAGAACGTGAAGCTGCACTACGTCGATCCTGACCGCGAGGCGAGCCAGTTCAAGCTGCTCGCGCAGCGCTTCGGCATCGCTGCAGGGGTGCTCGAGAGCGGTGAGGCGCGCGCCGACGTCGCGGCGGTGGTCGCGCTCGAAGACAAGAACTGGCACGTGAGCCGCGAGGATCTCGTCGGCTCCGAGTTCGGCCCGATGGGTGGGCAAGGCGTGAGCGAAGAAGTGCAGCTCAAAGGTGAACAGGCGCTGACCGGTGCGATCGTCCAGGTCACCTCGGGCCGGCCGACCAAGCTGTGCGTCACGCAGGGTCACGGCGAGTGGGCGATCGGCGAGGGCAGAGAGCGCACGCTCTACAGCCTTCAGCGCGGCCTGCATCACGACAATCTGGTTTGGGAGGCGTTCGAGACGTTCGGCAAAACCAGCGTGCCGAGCGACTGCGATGCGGTGCTCGTGGTGGGCCCGATCCGTCCGTTCAGCGACGCCGAAGCCAAGCTGTTGATCGAGCACGTTCGCAACGGTGGCAACCTGCTCCTGGCGCTCGATCCTGTGATCGAGCGCGACGAGATCGCGAGCTCAGGCTTCGAGGGTCCGCTGCGCGAAGTCAACATCCGGCTCGATCAGGATCTCGTGATCGAGCTCGACAAGGAGCGGTTGCTAAGCCGCAACGCTGCTGAGTTTGCGGTGACCGAATTCGGCGATCATGCAACCACCCGTGCGCTGCAGCACTCGGCGCGCGTGTTCTTGAGTCTCGCGCGCAGCGTGACTCCGCTCGGTAACGCGGGCGACGTCGAAATCCTGCTGCGCTCGGGTGAGCGCGCCTTTGGCAAGACCAACATCGCCGAGATCTCGCCGGATGCCGAGCCGAGCCGCGGCGTGTCTGACGTCGAAGGCCCCGTGTCGCTCGCGGTTGCGACCGAGATCAAGCCAACGGACGACAAGAACAAAGCGCGCGGCGGCAGGCTCGCGGTGATCGGCGACAGCGATTTTCTGACCGATGCGCTGCTCCAAACTCCGGAGCTCGCGAACTTCCACCTGGCGAGCGCGCTGATCGGCTGGACCTCTCAGCGCCCCGCGCTGATCGAGATCCCGCCGAAGAAGATCAAGAGCGGGAACATCGTCTTTTCGCAGGACGATCTGTGGTCGCTGTTCTTTCGCGTGGCGGTGCTGCTGCCAGCGGCAGCGTTGGTCCTGGGCGTAGCGGTTTGGCTGAATCGTAGAGCTTGAGGAGCGCATGGGTCGCACCAGCATTGTTCTCGTAGTCGTCGCGCTGGGTCTGCTCGGCTTCATCTTCATCTTCGAGCGCGGGTCGCTCAGCACGACCGAGCGCGAGCTGCGCAAGGGCCGCGTCGTCGACAACTTCGTCAAGGAGAAGGTCACGCGGATCGAGCTGCAGCGTCGCGGCGTGACCACGGTGCTCGTGAAGGTCGAGCCGAATCCCGCCGATCCGCTCGACCTCGGCGGCTGGCAGGTGGAGGCGCCGTACAAAGCAAAGGCGGACTCCAACGAGGTGGAATCGCTTCTAGGTGCGCTCGAGTGGGCGGAAGCTCGTCGCTCACTCGGGGAGGCGAGCGCGGATGATCGCAAGAAGTTTGGGCTCGATACGCCGCGCTATCGCTTGCGCTTCGTTTCGGGCCGCGAAGAAGGCGGCTTCAGCGTGGGCGCGCGCGCTGCGGACGGGCAGGGCGCGTATCTCGCGCCGCGCGGCTCGCAGTCTGTCTACGTCGTCGGCGCGGATCTGGTCGACGCGTTGGAGCACGAGCCCGAAGAGTTTCACGCCAAGACTCTGCACGATGGCTTGACGATCCTGACCGCGCAGCAGCTCGAGCTGCAAGGCATGAAGGTGGCCCGCAAAGACGGCTTCTTCTGGCTGGACGAGACGCTCGCGAGCAGCAGCGAGCTGAAAGCGCTGATCGATGCGCTCGATGCCCTGCGCGCAACGCGCTACGTCGGGGACCAGGTCAAGTCGGACCATGGGCTCGATCAGCCTCGGTTGTCGGTGGCACTCGACAGCCTCGTCTACGATCCCGCGCACAAGGGGCAGCAGCACACCGAGCGGTTCAGCCTGAAGGTCGGCGCGACTTGCGGCAAGCACAGCGAAGAGGCGTACATCCAGGTTGGGCAGCGCGTGTACTGCGCCTCGAAC
>Ga0190269_10000978_pt1 | contig 13957 bp, 12 predicted proteins | sample Popmic249IS_FD_133749 | JGI IMG/M metagenome (GOLD analysis project Ga0190269, IMG submission 133749) | Populus adjacent soil microbial communities from riparian zone of Blue River, Arizona, USA - 249 IS | ecosystem: Environmental > Terrestrial > Soil > Riparian zone | place: USA: Arizona...
CTGCAGCGCTGAGCGCTCCCGCGTGCGCCTCAGTGTGGCGCACGTGTGGTGCGCGCGACGCGCCGTCGCGTCTGACGTCAGCTTCCGCACGCGCATGCGCTCCGTAGGCCGCGTGCGAAAGACTCGTGGGAAAATGCCAGTGCAACGCAGCTCATGCTGCAGCCATCAGCTGCTGCGAGCTGGGCGTTGCGGAGTTTTCCCCATGTGCATGGCATGCGCGTTGCCTTGCTCGGGCTCCAGCATCGACAGCATGCACGTCTCGACGTGCACACGGAGGTCTCGCTTATGCGCATGCGCTACTTCGCAATCGTCACGTGTCTCGCGGGTCTGTTCGCTGTCCAAGGGGCAGCGGCTCAAGATCCGACGCAGGACACCGGGGGTGGCCCCGCACGAAACTTCGGAAGCAAGGGGCAGTTGGCGTTCCTGAGTGACAACACCCTGGACATCCGCCACTCCACAGATGATGTCAGCAGCATCCAGTTCGCCCCGGCGGCTGACTACTTTGTCATCGACAACCTGTCCATCGGCGGGTTCATCGGCTTCGCCTACGCGCAGGCGGGCAACAACGATGGTTGGCGCTTCAGCATCGGCCCGCGCGTCGGCTACAACATCGCACTCACGAACACCGTCTCGTTCTGGCCGAAGATCGGCCTGGCTTACGCGCACTCGAGCGCAGGCTTCAGCGTGGAGCAAGGCGACGTGGACGTGAGCTCGCGCGAGAGCAATGACGCCATCGCGCTCAACCTGTTCGTTCCCGTGATGTTCCACCCCGCCGTGCACTTTTTCCTCGGCCTCGGCCCGTATCTCGACGCCGACCTGAGCGGCGAAGATCGCGTGACCGCGTTCGGCCTCAAGCTCACCGTGGGTGGCTGGTTGGACGTCTGACCTGAGACAGAGGATGACTCTCGAACCGTCGGCTGCCGCGTCTCCTCGGACGCGTGCAGCCGGCGGCCGTTTCGGCATCACTCTGCGGCGGCCATCGCCGAGTCGCCGCGCGTGAGCTCGAGCGGCCTCCGAACGACCGGCGCGAAGCGATCGACCGACGCCGCGTAATCCCAGCGCTCGACTTCGCAGGTGACCGGGCCTTCGTCGGCGTAGTGCAGCACATTGACCGAGTTCGCGACGCCCTCTCGGATGCGGTGCGACACGGCCGTGCCCGCCTGCACCACCCAGGCGCTGCGACCCACGGCGGCGGTCGCGACGCTGTGTGGGCGGACGTAGGGCAAGTGGATGTGGCCACCGAGGAACACGTCCGCACCCGCGCGGATCAGCGCCGGCGCGGCGTACGCGTGCCCGCGCAGCAGGTTTTTGTCATCGGAGTCGCGGATCGAGAGCAACGGCTGATGCGTGACGACCACACGCAGCTGCTCCGGTCGTGCGCGACACAGGCGCTCGGTCACGCGCGCGACCTGCGCGGAGGAGATTTGCCCGTGCTTGTGCCGGAACCAGCGCGTGGTGTTGATGCCCTGCACCAGCAAGCGCTTCGACTCGAACACTGGTTCTAGCTCGTCGCCGAACGCGCGCGCGTAATGGCCATAGGGGCTGAACAGGCGCGTGGCCACCGCGAACAGCGGGATGTCGTGGTTGCCCGGCACGCACAGCACGTTCGCGACGTTGAGCTCTCGCACGAACGCGGCCGCGGCCTCGAACTGATGACGGCGCGCGCGTTGCGTCACGTCGCCCGACAACACGAGCAAGCTCGGCGAGAGCTCGTGCGCCAGCGCGATCAGCGCACGTGCCACCTTGGGCACCTCGGTGCCGAAGTGCGTATCGGAGATCTGCAGGATCGTGCTCATGCCGCGGTCGCGTCACCTTTCGGCTGGGGTGTGAGCAGCCAGAGCGGCTCCTCCGCGACGGAGAATACGATGGGCGGCTTCATCCAGCACACCTCGCCGTCGAGCGCGACCTTCAGCTTGCGCACGCCGCGCACCGCGGGCTGCACCTGGAGCCGCTTGAACTTGAAGCTGCGTACCGCGTCGGCCTTGCCGAGCCGCCCCAGCGCGCCGCGCAGCGCGAGGCCGAGCAGCGCGCGCGAACCGCTCGCGTGCAGCACGACGCCCGCGAGCCGACCCTGGTCGATCGCGTCGGCATCTTCGAGCCCCGCCTGCTCGAGCTGTAGCGGATTGTTGCCCACGAACAGACTCGGTGTCCGCACCACCTCGCGCTCATGGTCGTGATCGAGCTCGAGCGACAAGAAGCCATGGCCGCGCAGCAGGGTCGCGAGCGCAGAGAGTGCGGCGACCGTCCTGTAGCGACCCAGCTGCTTCTTGTACTCCTCGCGATCCTGCAACAGCTTCGGATACAGACCGAGGCTGGCGTTCACCAGAAACACCCGGTCGTTCACGAGGCCGACCTGCATGCGCTGCACGCGCGCGTCGAGGAGCGCCGTAGTCGCGGCTTCGGTGTCGAGCGGGATGGCGTGCGCGCGGCTGGAGTAGTTGAACGTGCCTTGCGGAACGATTCCGAACGGTCGACCCGTGGGCAGGGTCGCCTGGGCCACGGCGTTGATGGTTCCGTCACCACCCGCCACCACGACGGCGCCCCCGTGCGCGACGGCGAGGCTCGCGGCGCGCTGAGCGAGCCGACCTATCTCCTTGGGATCGCGCGCCAACAGGAACTCATGACGGCGGCCAGCACCTTTCAGGATCTCCTCCATCTTGCGCTGGTTTGTCTCCGCGTTCCCGGACCCGGACGCCACGTTGAACACCACGTACAGCGGCAAGTGACGGGTGACGCTGAGCTCTCGACCGTCGACTGGCTGGTTTTGCATGCCTGGCCCTCCCATCGTTTCCGCCGCAGCAGCGGAGCACGAGTCGTACCAGCCGTGGCTGTGCGCCCCACGGGCAAGGCTGCACGCCGGCGTCTGCCAAAGAGCCGCACTGATGTCACAAATGTCGGGCACGTCTGACGTGGGCGGTACAAGCGCGCGTTGCGCGGGTCATGCAGCGCGCAGCGGCAGCTCGGAAACGACACGAAACAGCGCCTGTTTGCGATCCAGGCTCCAGGTGTACAGGGCGATGCGCGTGAGCTCGCAGCGCGGCGAGCCCAGGTCCAGCCCCTTCGCCCAGGCGAGCGCCGCCTTCCGCTGCACGTCGCTCGCGCGCCGTTCGGGGCGGGCGAGGGTGACGTGCGCGAGAGGCGGGCGCGTATCTTCGCGGGCCCCCGCGCGCGCCCACATCGCGCCGCGCGCCGCCCCGAGCGCGCGCTCCACCGTGCCGCGTTGCTCGCTGAGCAAGGCGGAGAACGCCGACGGTCGACGCCGGCTGCCGAGCGCTTCGATCGGCCCGAGCTGGACCTCGAGCGCCGGGAGCGGAAACTCGACGGCGAGCTCGAATGCCGCGCGCGCGTGCGTCTCGTCCACCGCACCCAGAAACGCCACCGTCACGTGGAGGTCGTCCGGGCCGAACAGGCGCACGCCGGGCGGCGGCACCAGCGCGTCGAACCACGGACCTGCAGGCACCGGCAGCCCGATGAACCAGTTTCCAGGCATGAGCGTGCCGAGCTTAGCCGAGCGAGGTGGTCTCCGCTTGTCCGGGCGCGGGGCTTCGCGCTAGGAACCGCCCATGCCGCAGCGTTGGGTGGTGGTCGGGCTCGTGCTCGCGATGGCAGCAGTCTGGGCGATCGTGGCGTGGCCCGCGCCGGAACCGGACGGCCCGCTCGGGGCCGCGGGCGCGCCGGCCGAGCCACAGCCACCGCTCACGGCCGCAGCACCGCCCAGCGTCGCGGCCGCGCCCGAAGAGCCAGCGACCGCGCCCGAAGCCGAGCGAGAAGCGCCGCCCTCGGCTGCACCCGCCGCTGCACCGAGCGCGCCTGCCGCAGAAGAGCCGCTGTTCGAGCACGACATGGGTCCGGTCGCCGAGCTCAAGCAGCGTTTCAGCAGCGAGCCGCGCGAGTCCGCGGCGAGCGACGCCGAGACACTGATCCGCGACGCTTTCAAGCCTGCGGACAGTCCGAGTCCGGTGTTCCGCTCCGTCCTGTGCCGGAGCAGCGTGTGCAAGCTGGAGGTGCGCATGGCGCCCGAACAACTCGGCGCCTACGTCGCGGGCATGACCCGCATCACCGAGCACTTCGACAAGCAGCTCGCCGTCACGCGCACCGCGCAGCGCGATGGCGAGGTGAGCCTCGACGTGTACGTGCAGCGCCTCGCGCCTGCCCCGTGAGCGCTCAGCCGTTGATGGTGGTGTTGCTCGCGGCCCAGCTGACTGCGCTCTGGTAGAGCTGCGGCAGGCCTTCGCCGCTCGCGCTCGTGGCGAGCGCCTTCCACTTGCGATCCACGGCGGCCCACTCGGCGCGCTCGTACGCGATCACGAGCTCGAGCGCGTCGCGCATCTTGCTCACTCCGCTGTCCGGTGTCAGCGCCACGCTGAGCTCCTTCGACAGCGACACCTCGCGCAACAACTCGGGCAGCGGTCGCTGTACCACTGCGTCCATGAGGCTGAACAGACCGACGAGGAACAGGTCGAGCTCGCGCCCGCGCAGTCCAATCTCGGGTGCGAGCAGCTCGCAGAAGCGCGCGCGCACGAGGCACGTAGACAGCAGCTCGAGCGGCCGATCGCACGACAGCGCGGACAGTGCAAGCACCGACGCCCAGCGCCGGAACGCGCGCTCGCCCAGCAATCCGAGCGCGTGTTTGATCGACGTGATCTCCGAGCGCCAGCCGAACGCGGCCGCCTTGAGGTAACGCAGGAGCTTGAGCGACAAGGCGACGTCTTGCTTGATCACCTGCTCGAGTCGCGTGAAATCGAGGCTCGGCCGGTTCAGCTCGCTCAGGAACTGCATGTACACGAGCTTCGAGACGGGGACGTCGTGGCGACTGACCATCTCCGGCTTGCAGAAGAAGAAGCCTTGAAAATGCGTGTAGCCGAGCGCACGCGCGGCCTGCAGCTCGGCTTCGGTCTCTACCTTCTCCGCGAGCAAGCGCAGCGCCCCGCCCCCGTAGCGCTGCGCGATCTCGCGGCGCGTGTCCGGGGAGGCGAGCCGAAAATCGACCTTGAGCACGTCGACGTGCGGCAGGAAATGCGTGAGCTCGGTCTGACCCGAGAAGTCGTCGAGCGCCAGGCCGTAGCCCGCCTGGCGCGCGGTCTGACAGGCAGCCAGGGTTTCGCCATCCGGCCGCAGGGTCTCGAGCAGCTCCAGCACGAAGCGACCTGGCGGCAGACAGGCGTACAGCGCCTCCACCATCACGCGCCGCGTCACGTTGATGTACGCAGGCACCTCCGGACCGACCAGCGCGTCCAGCCCGAACACGCTCACGGCCTGCGCGATCATGTCGATCGACGCCTTGTCGGGATCGACTCCCACGGGAAACACGTTGGCCGCGCCCGAGCGAAACAGCAGCTCGTACGCCGCTAGCTTGCGGTCGCCCAGAAAGATCGGCTGTCGAGCCACGAACAGCTCGGGCGCCACTGCGGCAGATGCGCTCACCTCTGCGGACATCAGCTCCAATCCCGGCGCGCGGCGCGCACTCACTTCGAGTGGCATCGGCCGCTAAGGGCGGCAGCTTGAGGCCGAGCTGCGCCCTCACTTCGAGCCACATCGGCCGCTCACGGCGGCAGCTTGAAGCCCGGCTGTGGCTCACTCAGTGCGTGGGCATCACGGACGCTGTACGCGCGGATTCTGCGGGCTCGTAGACGTGCGGCTTCAGGTAGCTGCGCGAGTGGCGCTCGCACCAGTAGTGCTCGCCGCGCGATGTGCGCCGCGTCTCGATGCAGTCCGGGCACGGCGGCTCGATGCTGTCGGATGGAGTCTTGCCGCTGTAGTCCTTCGGCAGCGCGATCAGCACGGAGCAGTGCGCGTGATCGAGCACCTGCTGTGCGACCGAGCCGAGCATGAGCTTTTTCAGCCCGCCGCGGTGGTGCGTGCCGACGACCACGATGTCCGCGTTGATGTCCACCGCCGCCTGCAAGATCGAGCGCGACGGCTGACCCGCCCTCAGGTGCGCGACGACTTTTCGCGGGACTTCGGCCCACACCCTCTCGACGTAGCGCCGGATCTGGGCCGGCGCGTCCGCCAGGCGCTTCTCCAACGTCACGAGCTCCATCGCGGACGACGCAGGCGTGTCCTCGCGCACCACGTGCACCAAGTGCAGCTCGCTGTCTGGTCGCTTCTCGGCGAGCAGCGCGGCTTCCCGCAGCGCGTTTTCGCCGGTCTCATCGAGCGCGAGCGCGGCGAGGATGACGTAGGACTGGGTTGTTGCGGTGGGGACTTCGGCGCTCATGATGCCTCCTTGGCGACTGCTTCCTGAATAGAGCTAAAGCAAGCGATGTGCCCGGCGCGTACATGCAGCGGAGCACGCTGACCCGCAGCGCCCGCAGTCGCCTACGCAATTCATGCGCCCGCGCCGGGTAGGGCGCAAGCGCTGCGCGCGAGGGCTCGGCCGGTCCGCGACGCGGGCTGCGCTCCCCTTGTCAGCGATGTTTCTTCGGCAAGCGCGTTGCAGCGCGAAAGCGCGAGCTTTTGCCCTGCGCTCCCTACGCCCCCAGGCACGCAGGAGCGTTGCACGGGCACCTGCCAGCGTCTAGCGTTGCTCGTGCCGGCGCGTGCCGATGCGGCGGATTCATGACAGCTCCACTCGACTTTCGCGCGCTCTTCGAAGCCAGTCCCAATGCCTATATGTTGCTCGATCGGGAGCTGCGTTACGTCGAGGCCAACCGCGCGTACCTGGAGGTCACCGCCAGCACGCGCGAGGCGCTGATCGGGCGCCCGCTCTTCGACTTATTCCCCAATGATCCCAGCGATCCTGCCAACTGGAACCGCGAGCTCCTGCGCGAATCGTTTGCGCGCGTGCTGCGGACCCGGCAGCGCGACGTGATCGCATACCTGCCGTACCGCGTCGCGCTGGTGCCGCACGGCGAGCCTGTCGAGCGCATCTGGAGCGCGACGCACACGCCCATCCTCGGTTCGACCGGCGAGGTCGAGTACATCCTTCAGCACACGGTCGACGTCACGGCGCTTCACGAGCTGCAGCGCAGCGCGCGCGACGCGGGCATCGAGCTGCAGGCGGGGGCCGGCGTGCTGGCCCGGGCGCAACACATGGCCGAGAGCAACCGCGCGCTCGGCTTGCAGATCAAGCTGCTGCAGAACGTGTTCGCGCAGGCGCCCGGTTTCGCATGTTACCTGCGCGGTCCCGAGCTGATCTTCGAGATCAGCAACCGCGCGTACAACGAGCTCGTCGGGCGCACCGATCTACTCGGCAAGCCGATCCGCGACGCGCTGCCTGATCTCGTGGGACAGGGCTACTTCGAGCTGCTCGACCAGGTGCGCGCGAGCGGGCAGGCGTTCGTGGGCCGCGGCATGGCCGTACGGCTTGCACGTCCACCGAGCCACCAGCCCGATGAAGTGCTGGTCGACTTCTTGTACCAGCCGATCGTCGGCGAAGATGGCGCGGTGCACGGGATCTTGGTGCAGGGCAACGACGTCACCGAGCAGAAACGGCAAGAGCAGCGGCAGCGCTTCCTGGCCAGCGCGGGAGAGTGTCTTGCGTCGGCAGCGGGCGGCCTCGAGGAAGCCCTATGCGCGCTCGCACGCGCGGCCGTGCCGGGGTTCGCGGACTGGGTCACACTGGACTTGCTCGAGCCACGCGGCTATCGGCGCGCGCTGGTTGCGCACGCGGACCCGGCGCATGCGGATCTGGCCGCGGCGCTGTACTCGTTCCCGCCGAGCACCGAGGAGCTGCCGCTGCACATCGCGCGCGCCCGCGCGCAGGCCGCGCCCCTGCTGTTGCAGGACTTCGGGCGCGCCGAGGCCATCGCGCTCACGCGCGATGCGTCTCACAGCGATCTCGTGCAGTCGATCGGACTGCGCAGCTTGATCAGCGTGCCGCTGTCGACGGGTGACACGCATCTCGGCGTGATCAGCTTCGGCATCTCGCGCACAAGCCGGCACTATGCAGCCGGCGACGTCGCGATGTGCGAAGAGCTCGCGCGCCTGGTCGCGATCGCTGCGGACAATGCGCGCCTCTCGCACGAGCGCACCCAGCTGCTCGAGGAGGCGGAAGCTGCGCGCGCACGCGCCGAGGCGGCGAACCAGGCCAAAGACGAGTTCCTAGCCATGCTCGGGCACGAGCTGCGCAACCCACTCGCCCCGATCCTGACCGCCGTGCAGCTGATGGAGCTCCGCGGCGACCACTCGAATGAGCGCGAGCGCGTGATCATCGAGCGTCAGGCGCAGCACCTCGTGCGTTTGGTCGACGACCTGCTGGACGTCTCGCGCATCGCGCGCGGCAAGGTGGAGCTGCGCAATGCGCCCATCGATCTTGCGGTGGCCATCCACAAGGCGCTCGAGATCACGAGCCCGCTATTCGAACAGAAGTCACATCGGCTGCGCGTCGAGCTGCCGCCGGAGCCGCTGGCCGTGTTCGGCGACGAGGCGCGCCTGTCGCAGATCTTCGCCAACCTGCTCAGCAACGCGGCGCGCTACACGCACGCGCACGGGGTGATCATGTTGCAGGCGCGGCGGGCCGAGGAGACCATCGAGATCCGCGTGCGCGACAACGGCATCGGTATCCCGGCCGAGATCTTGCCACGCGTGTTCGACCTGTTCGTGCAGGCGCCGCAGCGCTCGGACCGCCCCGAGGGCGGCCTCGGGATCGGGCTGACTCTGGTTCGCAACCTGGTGACGATGCACGGCGGCGAGGTAGCGGCGCACAGCCTCGGCGTCGGGCACGGCAGTGAGTTCGTCGTGCGCTTGCCTGCGCTCGCGTCGGGGGCGATCGAGTCGCACGCGGCGCCGCCCTTAGCTGCAGTACCAGATGTTTCGGGCAGGCCGCGCGTGCTGATCGTCGACGACAACATGGACGCGGCCGAGCTCTTGTCTCAGCTGCTGTCGCGGCGCGGCTACCAGACCGCGTTGGCGTTCGATGGGCCCTCCGCGCTCAACACGGCGCAGGAGTTCAAGCCGCGGCTCGCGATCCTCGACATCGGCCTGCCGGTGATGGACGGCTACGAGCTCGCCACGCGCCTGCGCGAGCAGCTCGGCGCAGAGACCCCGCGCTTGATCGCGCTCACGGGCTACGGCCAGGAACACGACCGCGCGCGCAGCCGCGCAGGTGGCTTTCACGCACACATCGTCAAGCCGGTGGACGCAGAGGAGCTGCTGCGGGCGCTCGCGGCGCAGGACTGAGCTTCATCAGCGGGCGACGTAGAACGCGTACACCGCGCTGTACGGGACGCGCGCCGTGTCGCCGCCATGGGCTGCATCACAGCCCGCGCTCGGAGCCAGACCTCCGCTCGTGTTCTTGCGCACGATGTACGTCACGTTCGAGAGCGTGCCCTGACCTCCATGCTCGGTGGCGCGCAGGAGCAGCCAGGGGATCGCGGTCGTATCGCTCACATGCTCGCTCTGCTTGGTTGCGCTCACGCGGCTGCCGTCCAGGAGCTCCCAGGTGGGCCCCGCGTAGTGCTTGCCCGCGAGGTTGCCCGCCGCGTCGAACAGCTCGGCCTCGGGCGCGGACAGCACCCACATATGGCGGAGGTCGGGAGCCGCGGAGCCTGCGGAGCGGTTCCCGCGACCGCCGCTGTGCTTGGCCTCGCCACCCGGCGCGACCTGACAGGCGTAGATCTGCACGCCTCTCGCCTCGGTCTGAAAGCCGAGCTGCTGGTCCGCCGGTACGGCGAGCGTCTCCGGAAGCTCGAGGGCCGGAGCCGATCCCTGGCCGGACTGCGCAGCTGGTGGCGGCGCAGTGTGCGTCTGGTTCGCAGCGCAGCTCCACAGCAGCATGATGCAGGCGAGCGCAAGCTGCGACGCGCCATCGGTGAGCTCAGGTCGAGTTTGCATGGGAGCTAGTACTACTCGGGGTGTCTCTGCCTTGTCGACCGAGGCCTTGGGGTCGATTTTCGGTCCAGACGGGCTATCCTGGGCGGACTGCACGGCGCCGCGCACTGCCGTGGGCCAAGACGCATGCGACGCGCTGTTTGCACTCCGGACAAGATGAGGCTCGCCATCCGTCTCAACCTGGGGCTGAGCCTGCTCGCGCTGCTCGTGGCGCAGCCGAGCGCGGCGCACGCACAGCCGCGGCCAGCTGCGGACGCGAGCTTCCTGGAGCGAATGCGTGCGCGGCTGGAGCTGGGGCTCGGGCGGCGCAGTGACCGCGCATCCAGCTTTCACGTGTTGTCGCCGTTGTTGGCTGCGGAGTATGCGTTCTCGCACGGCTTCGGGGTCGGGATCGACTGGGGCTTCGTGCTGGCGGTGGAGTCGCCCGCGCGCGGCGACAGCGGCTGGTTCGCTGGCCAGGGCGACCCGCTGCTCAAGGTCTGGTACACGAGCGCCGCAGCGCGCGACCGCTACACGCTGTATCTGGGACTGAGCGTGCCGACGGCATGGTTGCCGCGCTCGGTCGTGTCGCGAGGGCTGGCGCGCAATGCCTACGCGTTCGCGGCGGCCTCGCGCGGCCTGTGGAACGCATGGCTGTGGGCGCCGGAGCAGATCGCGCTCGCCGCGGCCGCTCGCTATCAGCGGGAGCTGGATCCGCATCTGCGGCTCGTCGTGGAGGCGGGCGCGGCAGTTGGGCTGTCGCTCAGCCGCTTGATCGACGGGGTGGGTACGCTGTACGCGCAGCTCGCGCCCGCGCTCGAGCTGCACGACACGCGCTTCGCGCTCGGCTTGCGCCCCCAGGCCGTGCTCACGACGTCCGGCACGGCGGCGCTGCAGCTCGCGGCGGCTCTGTACATGCGCCTGCAGCTGTCAGCGGCAACCGAGCTCGAGCTGAGCGGGCTGTGTAACCTGAGCGGCTCGCTGGGACTCATGAGCCGGAGCTTGCCCGTGTGCGGCGCACAGCTGGCCGTGGGAGTCTCGCCATGAAGCAGCTTGCAGCGCGTGCACGAGTCTGGCTTGCCGTCGTGGGCGGCATGGCGTGCCTGAGCTGTGCGGGCGATTTGGGCCTCGAGCCCTGCGACATCCGGAAGAGCGCCTGCCAGCGGGACGTGTTCATGGCCGTGCAGGACGTGCGGGGCAGCCTCTGGGATCCGTGGCTGGAGGTCCCGCCCATGCGCGTGATCGGGACGCAGCAGTACCGAGCGGAGCTCGAGGCCGCGCGCGAATGGGCGCTGCAGGCCGACCGCCCGTACGACTACCTGACCCCGGCGCTGAAGCTGCTGCACATGATCGATCCCGAGGAGCCGCCGGACGGCCAGACCGACTTCACGCTGAGCTTCGTGGCCGCGTACTACGACGCCGTGCAGCGCTCCGTGACCATCATCGATCGTGGCTCTGGCACCGATCTGCGGGCGGATGTTCGCACCCTGGCGCACGAGCTCGTGCACGCTGCGCAGGAGCGCGACATCGGGTTCGCGAGCTTCGATACCTGGATCAGCTCGCTCGACACCGCCAACGCGACGGGCTCGCTGATCGAGGGCGAGGCGATGCTGTACGAGAACCTCGTCGACGCCAAGCTGCGCTCCCTGGATGTCTCGCGCATCGAGTGGGACGAGTACCACGCGAGCTGGATCGCTGGCACACGCGAGCAGATCGCCATGGACCCATCGCCATTTCGGCTCGCGAGCTCCGGGCTGCGCTACCCGCTGGGCTCCGCGTATCTGACCGACGCTTTCCTCGAGGGCGCGCAGCTCGGCGTGCGCCGCGCCCTGACCGCACATCCCGACTCCACGGCGCGGCTCATGGCCGGGCGCAAGTCGCGCGACGATCGGCCCGCTGCCGCTTGGAGCTGCAGCCAGCCGGAGGCGCCACCCGGGCACGGAAGGGTGCGCGACGACGAGCTCGGAGCCTTCAGCCTGTACGCGTTTGCGACGCGGCTATTTCCGGACGACGACGCGCGCGCCTGGTCGCTCGCCAGCGCCTGGAACGGCGACCGATTCTTCATCTACGCCACGCCGGAAAAGCAGCTCGCCGTGCTCTGGATGTTGCGCATGCGCACGCCCGATGACGCGCGGCTGCTGCGCGAGGCACTGGCGCAGAGCAGCCTGGGTGCGAGCGTGCAGAGTGAGCTGGAAGGGGAGCGGTTACAGCTGTTCGTGGCGCAGACGGATCTCGGAGACTTCGCGAGTTGGCGCACCTGTTCAGCTCCGCTCTGAGGTAACCGTAACCGTCGACGTCCACGGTTACGGTTACGTGGGCTTCGGGTGGCTCTCGGTTGGGGGAGGGGCCTCCCCCCTACGATCACTGAGCCGTTTCGCCGCCGACAGGCAACTGTCACACAGCGCTGGACGGGCGAGCCGTTGCGCGACCACGAGGTGTGCATGCGCGCTGCGAGAGCAAGACTGAGCTGGGTGTGGATGTTGTGTGCGCTGGGGTGCGGCAGTGAGCCTGTCGAGCCGACCGAACAAACGCCGTCCCCTGCCGGTGCCAGCGTCGCGGGCCGTGGCAGCCCGGGGGGGCAGTCCGGCGGCCTTCAACCCTCTGTCGTCGCCGGCAGCTCGGCTCCGCAGCCGACGACCGCTGGCTCCACGGCGCCCGCTGGTGGCCGCTCCGCAGCCGGTTCTGCAGCCATGGGCGGCAGAACGAGCGCGCTGCCTGCTGCTGGTAGCGGCGGGCGCGCAGCTGCTGGCGGCGGATCCGCGAGCGCGGGCACGGCCGGTACCAGCCAGTCCAGCGCTGGGGCTGGCGCTGGCGCTGGCGGCTCGAGCTCCGGCGCGACGCCCCCGAGTGAGCGCTTCAGCTTTTTCGTGACCAGCCTCGAGGGCATGCGCGAGCTGTCCGGCAGTCAGAACGGCTTCGGCGGCGACCTGCGCTACGGCGAGACCACCGGTCTGGCCGGCGCAGACAAGATCTGCACGACGTTGGCCGAGCGCTCCATGCCAGGCGCCGGGCTCAAGGGCTGGCGCGCGTTCCTGAGCGCGAAGGCGGGCGGTCCATCGGGCGGCGCCGTCAACGCACGCGACCGCATCGGCGCGGGTCCCTGGTACGACCGCAACGGGCGGCTCGTGGCCAAAGATCTGGCATCCCTGCTCGGCACGCGCCCCGCCGCCGACGCGGCGATCGTCAACAACCTGCCTAACGAGCGAGGCGAACCGAATCAGGCCTCGTCCGACATCGACAACCACGACACGGTCACGGGCTCGGATGCGCAGGGCAACTACGCCAACGGCGGCACGTGTGAAGACTGGACCAGCACCCAGACGCCGATGAGCTCGAACACCGGGATGATGGGCGGCGGTCGCGGCGGACGGGGCTCCGGCCCCATGTGTGGGCACTCGTGGCCGGCACAGAGTGGGCAATCCTGGATCGCGGCGCATCCCGCGCCCGGTTGCGCGCCGAGCGTCGCCATCGTGCAGATGGGCGGTGGCTCGGGCACCGGTATCGGCAACGGCGGCGGCTACGGCGGGATCTACTGCTTCGCGCTGATGCCGTGACGGCTGCGAGCGGCGCGCCGCCGTGAGCGGCGTACGCCCGCGGCCATCAGCAGCGTTGCAAGCCAGGCGCCCGCCGCCGCATCGTCGGCTCCGGGCCTGGCGACGCTGCACTGCCCGCTCGTGGTCGACGCGACGGCGGGGGAGTCGATCACGCGCCCGAAGTCCGTCACACCATCCCCGTAAGGGTCGGACTCGCCGTTCGAGAGCACGGCAGCTCCGGAGAACCAGACCGGGCCCACGTCGCTGATGGGTGCGGTCCACAGAAAACGCACGCGGCGGGAACCGCACTCCGGCAAGTTGATCAGCTGGCGCTCCGCCGTCTCGGTGAGCACTGCGGCGAGCACCCGATCCGCGGCGGGCTCGCAGAACTCGGGGTTCTGGATCTCGGGCTCGGGTGGCAGCTGTAAGCTGCCAGCGCGCTTGCCCGCGTCGTCCGTGAGCTCGAGCGCGAGGGACATCTTGTCGAGGCCCTCGGCCCAGCTGACCACGACCTCGTAACGCGCGCCCGGGCGATAGCCCGCCAGCGGCAGGCCCGTCACGCTGAGCTTCGGCTCCGGGCCGCCCGCGTGGCAGACCTTGCAGGTGTAGCCATCGGCCGGCGAGCCCGTGAAGAAGCGCCCGCCGCCACCAGCGGCAAGCGGTAGCTGCTGGAA